>Ga0075436_100003231_pt1 | contig 11177 bp, 11 predicted proteins | sample RhiMethybrSRZTD5_FD_75303 | JGI IMG/M metagenome (GOLD analysis project Ga0075436, IMG submission 75303) | Populus rhizosphere microbial communities from Tennessee, USA - Rhizosphere MetaG P. TD hybrid SRZTD5 | ecosystem: Host-associated > Plants > Roots > Rhizosphere > Soil | place: USA... | reverse complement strand
CTACCAGTTGTGCACGCGAGATTCTTCGCCGCTGAAGCGACTCAGCATGACGCCTGCCTAAAGGTGCAGCGGCAGAAGCGCCGGGTCAAAATTACCGGCCGCCCGCGGCGTTCGCCGAAGTGCCACGGCCCGCATATTTTTGCAGCCACTTGAGCTCTTCGCGCACCTTGATTTTCCCATGCCAAGGATTGTTGCCGAGGCTATGGCCTTCGCCCGGGAAGAGCAGCAAGGTGCAGGGCACGCCCAGGGACTTCAGCGCGTGTTCGAGCAAATACTGTTCCAGGATGCTGACGCGAATATCCTGCGAGCCGCCGACAATGTGCGTGGGCGTGGTGACCTTGTTGATTTGCCACAGGGCCGCTTCCTGGTTGTACATGGATTCGGCCTCCCAGGGACGGCCGCCGAGGTAGAAGGCATCATCGTAGGTGAGATCGTCGTTGCCCCAGTTGGCGGCGTGCTCTACCGCGCCGGCGCCGGTCATCGCCGCCTTGAAGCGCGTGGTCTGGGTGATCAGCCAATTGGTCATATAGCCGCCGTAGCTGTAACCGGCTACTGCCAGGCGGTCGGGGTCGGCGATACCGTCCTTCACCAGCGCGTCAATGCCCTCCAGAATGTCCTTGCCCGGACGGGAAACCAGGTGGGGGACGATCTGGTTCATAAACTTATCGCCGTAACCGCTGGAGCCGCGGTAGTTGGGCTCGAAAACCAGCCAGCCGTTGCTGGCGGCCAGCGTGGCCCACTGGTACCAATCAGCCTCGAAGTGATCCCCATCGGCATCAGCGGGGCCGCCGTGAATCAGGGTCAACATGCGCAGGTGCTTCTCGCCTGAATGTCCAGGAGGATAGAGGAGCATGCCTTCCACCGGCGAGCCATCGTCGGCAGTCCAGCGATAAGGCTTGCCCTCGGGCAGCGCGCGCTCGGTAAACAGCTTGTTGAAGGCGGTAATTTGCCGGGCGTCGGCGAGCTTGTCGGCGCTCTCTGCCAAATACACTTCGGTGGGCCGCTGCAGCGAAGAATAAACCACGGCAACACGCGGGGAATGATCGGCGACCGCCAGCGTGTCGTAGGTTCCGGGCCAGCCAGCCTTCTTTTCGAATCGGCCGCTGGCACTCTTCTCTTCGTAAACCTGCACCTGGGTGCCCAGGCGAGCGGGCGCCAGCAGTTCGCCGGTCTGGGTAATTTCATAACGACTGAGCGGCCCGCCAAAATTTGCGGCCCAGCGTGTGGCTTGGCCACTTGCCACATCCAGGGAGTACACGCGCGATTGCAAGTCCTGATACTTGCCCTCGACTGATCCCATGTCCACACGGAAGAAAATCTGGCGGCTATCTGGCGACCACCGCAGGTGTTCCTCAATGGCATTGTTGTGGGTTAACTGCCGTGGCGTTTGAGGACCGGTGCTGGCCAGGTCCAGGCTGTAAATTTCATAGGGCTTAACGTCTTCCACCCGCTCCGAGATGGAGCCGGTTGAGAACGCCAAGCTATGGCCATCGGGCGAGGGCTCGAGTTCGGCCACGCGGTAAGCAGAACTAGCCAGAACCCGAGCGCCGGGAGTGGCGGGCGGCTGCTTCTCTTTCTTCTCGTGGTCCTCAGCCGGCTTGGTGCCTTCGGCGGCATGACGGGCCAGGGCATCATCCAGGCTCAGGGCATAGAGAGTGTCGCCGCGCTCCTCTTCGCGGTATTGAACCACGTCCTTCCACTCTTTTTTGTAAGCTTCGTCCTGCTCGGCGGACCAGGGAGTACGGGTGGCGAAATAGAGAGTTCGGGAATCCGGCGACCAGGAAAAGGTGTGCACGGACTCCGAGCCCGACGTAACGGGGAAGGCTTCGCCGCCGTCGGGAGAGATGAGGTAAATCTGTGTGATGTGCTTTTTCTCGGCCCCCTTTCCCGGCGAGTTCTGCTCCTCGTTCTGCGCGGAAACTTCCCGATCGGAGACGAAAGCGATCCACCGCCCGTCAGGTGACCAGCGTGGATCAGAGTCATGCCCGCTCTGGGTCAACTGCACCAGCGAACCGCCACCCTGGCCGTTGTCGCGATAGAACCATAAATCTTTGCGGAAGGTCTGCTGGTTCCAATCGGCGCGTTGCGTCCCTATGACTACGGCCCGGCCGTCGGGCGCAAGCTTCACCGCGGTGATGTCCACGGAATTAAAAAACTCGTCCACGGTTAATGGAGTTTTTTGCGCGGCCGCTGCAGCCAAAAAGACAGTCAAAGCGAGAAATAGAGCGGGAAGGCAGTGTTTTTTGGTCATTTTGAGGATCCCGGCAAGGGAAGTAGGTATATACACCGCGAACCGGTGCGGGCGCAATGCGTTTGCCGCCGGCCGCGCTCACCGCGGCGGGGTGCACCTGTCACACTTGCAGGTGATGGGAGTTACGGAAAGCGGAGATGAGCGTCCGTACTCTGGAATCACGGCCAGCGAACACGGCGCGGCGGACTGGCAGTGGATGCCAGCGCCTATCCCCGGCGCTCGCCGGCCTTGGAGGAACAGAATGTCGCAAAGCAAAAAGTTCGCAATCCTGGCTTTGATGGTCATAGTGGGTTTGGGAGCGGCGGCGCAGAAAATCAAAAAGGTTCCCGCGCCCTATACCTCGCCGGCATCCGGCAAAGACATGTACATCAACCATTGCGCGGCCTGCCACGGCGCCGAAGCCAAAGGCGATGGCCCGGCAGCCACCGCGCTGAAGACGTCCCCAACCGACCTGACCACGCTGGCCAAAAAGAATGGCGGCAAATTCCCGGCTAATCACGTGTACAGCTCCATCGTGGGCGACCTGAATGTGCCGGCGCACGGCACGCCCGACATGCCGATGTGGGGCAACGTTTACAGCGGCATGAGCAAAGGCCGTCACGCGGAAGTGCAGCAGAGAGTTTCGAACCTGACGTCGTACATCGAGTCGCTGCAGGTTCAATAGCGTGGATCATGTGCAACCGGCGGGCGCGCCCCAGGACGGCGGCGCGCCCAGGGAGCAACTTTCCCATTATGGGCCGTCCTGCAACGGCGCTCACGAGCGCGGGTGAGCCGCATCACCGGCCATTCATGCGCCAGCCGTTAAACTCCGGTTGGGCACAACAATCCAGCGCTGCGGTCTCCTCTCTCATGCTCAGCCGTGGCCGGAGTGACGAGACCATGACACCCAGCGAATTCCGCGTGGAAAAATCGGACAGGGGATATCGTGTCACCCTGTATCGCAACGGCGAATACTACGTGACCTTTGTGGATGGCCTCACCAAGGCAGCGGCTACCCAGGAAGCTCTTTCGCTGGCCGCCTTCTGGCGACGCATCCGATCCGGTCCCGGTCCGGGAGAAGCGCTGGTGTGCAAGCGAGCTTCCTGACAAACGCAGACCACCTCCCTGTGCCCAAGCAGCTACTCCGAAGCGAGCCGCGGTCCCGTATAATGTGGGGACCGTGCCCAAGTACTCGATTGTCGTCCCGCTGCACGATGAGCAGGAGAACGTTACCGAACTCTACTACCGCCTCAAGGCGGTGATGGAGACCACCGGGGAGAGCTTCGAACTGGTGCTGGTGGACGATGGAAGCCGCGACAATACTTTTCCGCTGTTGCGGGAAGTTGCTGCCGTGGACAGCCGGGTGACCGTGGTTAAGCTGCGGCGCAACTTCGGCCAGACCTCGGCGCTGGCTGCCGGCTTCGATCACGCCCGCGGGCAGTACATCATTGCCATGGATGGCGACTTGCAGCACGATCCCGCCGACATCCCCATCTTCCTGGAGAAGCTGGCCGAGGGGTACGACATTGTGAGCGGCTGGCGCAAGCGCCGCATTGACAATCTGTGGCTGCGGCGTATTCCTTCCCGCTGTGCCAACTGGCTGATGGCCGAGCTGAGCGGAGTGAACATTCACGACTTCGGCACCACTTTCAAAGCCTATCGCCGCGAAGTGCTGGAAGGCATACCGCTGTACGGGGAACTGCACCGCTTCATTCCCGCGCTGGCTTCCTGGCAGGGTGCCTCCATCTGTGAAGTGCCCATCCGCAATGTGAACCGGGAGCACGGCAATTCGCATTACGGGTTGTCGCGCACCTTCCGCGTCTTCTTCGATCTGATCACCATCCGTTTCCTGCTGCGCTACCTCTCCCGCCCGCTGCACTTTTTCGGCAGCCTGGGCATGTGCAGCATGTTTGGCGGCAGCCTGGTGTCCTTGTGGCTGCTAGGGCAAAAGTTCCTTCAGGGCACGCACATCATGAGCGAGCATGGACCACTCATGATATTCGCCGCCGTGCTGATCCTTGCCGGCGTCCAACTGCTCGCCCTCGGCTTGTTGGGAGAGATGCAGGTGCGCCACTTCCACGAACCTTCCCATCGCGCTCCCTACGCGGTGGACCGCGTGCTGCGCGCCCAAAACGAAGAGCACAGCGTGCAGGAATAGTCAACGATTCGGCTGGGATGCTGTTGTCTGCGTTATTCCAGGCCCCCGACACTGCAAAGACTGCACTCCACGACTCCGGCACAATTCGCACCCGCAGCGTACATCTATGATCCGGATTGCGGCATCTTGGTTATAGAACTTTATCTTGTTCCCATGCGCCTCAATTGCTTACGCCTGACACTCGCACTTGGACTCGCCTTTGCCCTGCTGGGCTGTGGAAGCGGAAATCAGACAAGACCTGTCAACCTGAGTGGCAACTGGACTGCGGCCCTCCAAAAGGTAAACGGAACGGCGGCGTTTTCTTTCTCGGCCTCGATCACGGAGGTGGGAAGCACCGTCCTGAATGTCTCTAACCTCACCTTTAACCCGGCCACATCCTGTTTTCAGTCGCAAACCAGCGCGTCGGGTATCGCGCGGTTCTCCAGTGGCGGTTACGGCTACTACACCGGCGGTGGTACCACCGCGATGTCTCTCACCATCAAAGGGCTAGCTGCTGGGGGCGGAACGGATACCTTGACACTGCAGGGCACAGCCAATGCCTCGAACTCAGTTTCCGGAACCTGGACTTTGACCGGCGTCTCGGCTGCGTGCTCAGGCTCGGGCGGCTTCACCATGACAAAAAGCTAGGCTGTGACTTGATGCGTTTCAGCCGCTGCTTAAGGGTTCAGGCTGTTGCTCGCTGGCTCCGGTTGTGGACGCTGGCGAAAAGCGGTTTTCCTGCCGAGATTTTCCATCTACAATCACGACTCTTCCACTATGAGCCAGAAGCACGTGGGCCGCGGTCACGGCAGCCGGCAGCAGAAGAATTACTGTTTTGCTTGCGGCAAAAACAATCCTGAAGGCATGCACCTGCGGTTTTCCTACGAAGCAGAGAGCGGGCGCTTTGTAAGCCGCTTCCGATTGGGTCGGCGCTACACCGGTCCTCCCGGGCACGCCCATGGCGGCGTGATTGCCACTATCCTCGATGAGGCTATGGGCAAGGTGAACAAGCTTCACAATGTGGTGGCCCTCACCTCGGACATCGCGGTGCAGTATCTGAAGCCCGTGCCCCTGAACCAGCCCCTGCGGGTAGAGGCGCGCGGGGTGAGCGTGCGCGGGCGGCGGCACGTGAATGCCGCCGAAATCCTGAATCAGCGCGGAGAAGTGCTGGCCCGCAGCCGTGGAACATTCGTGGCCATAGACCCGCAGCGCATGTTCGCTAAATTCGTGGAAAGATGAAGCCGGGTAGCTTACTGGCAAATTGGCAGCCTGCTCTAACCGGCATGGCTATCCAGATAGGCTCTCTTCCAGCGCCTGTGCCAGCCGCTCCACACCGCTGCGCAGGTCGGCAACATCCATGGCAGCAAAGCCCAGGAGCAGGCCTTTGCTTCTGCCTGGCCGCGAATAGCGGCTCAGCGGAACAACCTCCACGTCGTGCCGGGCGGCGGCCGCCGTAGCCTGTTCCGCGCTGAGCTTGCCTTGCAGCCAGCCCACGGTCTGCAAACCGGCTTCCACCGGTGGGATTTCCAGGAGGCCGCCGAGGCGGCTATGAGCCGCCTCCAATAAACCGGCCAGCCGCTCCGCGTAGAGCTCGCGCATGCGTCGGATGTGGCGGGCAAAATGGCCTTCGCTGATGAAGTCGCAGAGAATTGCCTGGTCCATCAGCGGAGGATGATGCGTGCTGGAGGACTCAGCGGCCGCGAATGTCTCCACCAAATCCGGCGGGATTACCACATAGCCCAGGCGGAGGGCAGGGAAGAGAACGTCGCTGAAGCTGCCGGAAAAAATAACCACCCCGCTGCGGTCCAGGCCCTGCATGGCCGGGATAGGGCGGCCAGCATACCGATACTCGCTGTCGTAGTCGTCTTCGAAGATCAGGGCTCCGGACCCCCGCGCCCACTCCAGCACCTCCAGGCGGCGCCGCAGGCTCATAGTCACACCTAGAGGAAACTGGTGAGCGGGAGTGACGTAGACCAGCTTGGCGCGGCGCCAGCGGCGTTTTCCGAAGTGCAGGTCTAAGCCCTCGCTATTCACCGGCACGGGGCAAATCCTCGCGCCGACTGAGCGGAACACGATGGCGGCACGGGGATAGCCGGGTTCCTCCATCCACACCGGGTCGCTGGGGTTGAGCAGCAGGTGGGCGGTGCGGTCCAGCGCCTCCTGCACGCCGGAAACGATGATCACCTGCGCGGGCGCACACTTCACGCCTCGCGAGGTGTTCAGATATTCGGCCACAGCCTGGCGCAGCGGCATATATCCGAGGGGGTCGCCTCCAGCCAACAAGCGCCAGGAGACGCGTCGCAGGCGCCGGGCGGCTACCTGCGCCCACAAAGCCGTGGGAAAGGCATCAAGGGCCGGCAGATTGGCGCGGAATGCCCGGGCAGGGCCGCGCTCGATCACCGGCATAGGCTCAAGGCGGCGGGCATAGTCGGAGAGCGCTGGGCGGCGACGACGGGCGCTGCCCTGCGCCTTTACCCGGCCCACCTGCAGCAATTCCTCAGGCAGCACCTGGCTGACATAGGTGCCGGAGCCGGTTCGTCCTTCAACGTAGCCTTCGGACCCGAGTTGATCGAAAGCGGCCACAATGGTGCCCCGGGAGAACCCGTACTCGCGCGCCAGGTCGCGCGTGGCCGGGAGGCGGGCTCCAGGCTGCAGCCGGCCGGCCAGGATGGCGGAACGCAGCTCTTCATAAAACCAACGAAAGCGCCGCCCCTGGGGCGGTGGTTGGGGCAGCGGCAACGGCAGGGTAGTCGCCTGTTTAGGCACTTGAGAATGGTACAGTAAACATCATCTAAATGGACCTTCTTAAAGGACCAATCTTTCATTTATCCTGATGGGAGAGTCGAGGAGCACCAAACATGTCAGAGAAGAACGGAAGCGGCAGCCTGCGGCTGAAGACCGGGCTGGCGGAGATGCTGAAAGGCGGCGTGATCATGGACGTGACCAACGCCGAGCAGGCGACCATCGCCGAGCGCGCGGGGGCAGTAGCAGTGATGGCGCTGGAGCGGGTGCCGGCGCAGATTCGCGCCGAAGGCGGCGTGGCCCGCATGGCTTCTCCCAAAAAGATCCGCGAAATCATGGAAGCAGTGGATATTCCGGTGATGGCCAAGTGCCGCATCGGCCACTTCGCCGAAGCGCAGATCCTGCAGGCGCTGGGCGTGGACTACATTGATGAGTCGGAGGTGCTCACCCCCGCCGATGAAGCCCACCACGTGGATAAACACGCCTTCACCGTGCCCTTCGTCTGCGGCGCGCGCAACCTCGGCGAGGCGCTGCGGCGCATTGCCGAGGGCGCGGCCATGATCCGCACCAAGGGCGAGGCCGGCACCGGCGACGTGGTGCATGCGGTAAAGCACATGCGCCAGATCATGCAGGAAATGCGCGAGCTCACCGTATTGCGCGATGAGGAGCTTTATGCGCGCGCCAAGGACCTGCAGGCGCCCTACGAACTGGTGCGCCTGGTGGCGCGGGAAGGGAAGCTGCCCGTGCCCAACTTCTCTGCCGGCGGTATTGCCACCCCAGCCGATGCCTCGCTGGTCATGCAGTTGGGCGCCGAGTCGGTGTTCGTGGGCTCCGGCATTTTCATGCAGGACTCGACCAACTTCGCGCCGCCGGAAGAGGCGGAGCGCCGCGCCCGGGCAATTGTGCGCGCCACTACCCACTACAACGATCCTAAAGTGTTGCTTGAAGTCTCCGAGGACCTGGTGGGCGCCATGAAAGGGCTGGCGGTGGCGGCCATTGCGGAATCCGAGATGCTGCAGAAGCGAGGCTGGTAGAAACGTCAGCACTCAACCCTCAGGTCTGTCTCATGGCTGGGTGCTGACTGTGAGTGCTGAGTGCTACGGAAGAACATGACGACACCACGCACCGAGGACTTGCTCACTCCCCGTACCACGCTTGGCCGCCACCCGGAACGCGGCGCGCACGAGCGCGAACCCATCAATCAGATTTTGGACGAGGGCTTCGTCTGCCACGTTGGTTTTGTCAGCGATGGCCAACCTTACGTGATTCCCACAGGGTACGCGCGGGTGGGCGACGAGCTTTACATTCATGGCTCGGCGGCTAGCCGCATGTTGCGCCACTTGGAGAAGGGAATTGAGATGTGTGTCACCGTCACCCTGCTCGACGGGCTGGTGATGGCGCGCGCGGCCTTCAGCCATTCCATGAACTATCGCTCGGTAGTGGTGCTGGGGAAAGCGACTTTAGTGGAAGACGTTGAAGAGAAAATGGCCGCGCTGCAGGCCATTACCGAGCATATTGTTCCCGGTCGTTGGGCGGAAACGCGGTGGCCCACGCCGCAGGAACTGAAAGCCACCAGCGTCCTCAAGCTGCCCCTGGCCGAGGCTTCGGCGAAGATTCGCACCGGCGGCCCGAAAGACAAAGAGGAAGACCTGACATTTCCAGTATGGGCGGGCGTCCTGCCGTTCAGCCTGGTACCCGGCAACCCGGTGGAGCATGAGACCAGCGCGGTGCACGACGTGCCGGAATACGTGGCGCACTATTCACGGAAGGCCGGAAAATAGCACTTCGCAATTAGCACTTAGCCCATGAACCGTGTCTTGCAAGCTGTCGAAAACCTGGGCTGCCGAAAGGCCAACGGCTAATTGCTTTTCGACATGAAAATCGGCGTTCTGGCTCTGCAAGGCGATTTTGACGCGCACCGCAAGCGGCTGGAAGAGCTTGGGGCGGAGGTCGTCCTGGTGCGCAGGCCGGAGCAATTGGATGAAGTGGATGCCCTTGTGATCCCCGGCGGTGAATCCGGAACCTTCCTCAAGCTGCTGGGCGAACAAGGACTAGAGAAGCTAAAGCAATTTGTGCGGGCCAAGCCTACCTTCGGCACCTGCGCGGGCGCCATTCTTCTGGCTACTCAGGTGGAGAACCCGCATCAGCCCGGCCTGGGAGCTTTGGACATCACGATTCGACGTAATGCCTACGGCCGGCAGGTGGACAGCTCCATCCGGCAGGCGGAGACTGCGCTCGGCGGCGACCCCCTGGAAATGGTGTTCATTCGCGCCCCTAAAATTGAGCGGGTGGGCCGGGATGTCGAGGTGCTTGCCCGCGAGGGCAAGGACCCGGTGCTGGTGCGTCAGGGCAAGACAATGGCGGCAACTTTCCATCCTGAGCTGAGTGAAGACAAGCGGGTACACGCTGCGTTTCTGGAATTGGTGCGGAAGCGCTAGCCATCAGCATTTAAGCAGCAATGAGCCGAGAATGGCAGCAATTAGCAATTGCTTTTAGCCTCTGAAGATGGCTGCCGGATCGGGGGCCAAGGGCAAATCCCCAATGCCGTACCGCCTTCGAATGCACTCCACCGCTGAGCGCTGCCAGCTGAAAGCTGAGTGCCTGCTTTTCCTGCGTTATACTTGCCGTTGATGGCGCAGACCCAGGAAAAGACCTTCTACATCGAGACTTTCGGCTGCCAGATGAACGTCCATGACTCGGAAAAGGTCATCGGCACGCTCCTGGCCGAGGGCTACCGCCAAGTCCAGACTCAGCAGGAAGCCGGCCTCATCCTCTACAACACCTGCTCCATCCGCGACAAAGCCGAGCAGAAGGTCTTCCATCGCTTGGCTGACTTCAAAAAGATGGCCCAACAGGGTAAGAAGTTCGGCGTGCTGGGTTGCGTGGCGCAGCAGGAAGGGGAAAAGATCTTCGAACGCGCACCGCACGTTTCCATCGTCTGCGGCTCGGCCTCCTACCGCAACCTGCCGGAAATGCTGGTGCAGATTGAGGCAGGGAAGCGGGTCACAGGATTGGATGACCGCGAAACCGACGAGTGCTTCGAAACCGAGTTCACCTCGCGTTCCAACCCGCATCGCGGCTACATCACCATCATCGAGGGTTGCGACAAGTTCTGCGCCTTTTGCGTGGTGCCCTACACGCGCGGCAAGGAACGCAGCCGGACGTCAGCCTCGGTTCTGGAGGAAGCGCGGCGCATGGCCGATGCCGGCTACACGGAAATTCAGCTGCTCGGGCAAAACGTGAACTCCTACCGCGATCCATCGGAAAATAAAAGTTTTGCCGACCTGCTGGCGGCGGTGGGGGAAGTGCCGGGCATCCGTCGGGTGCGCTTCACTACTTCCCATCCGAGGGATTTTAGCCGCGATATTGTGGAGGCGATTGAGGCTGTTCCCGCGCTCTGTGATCAAGTGCATTTGCCCGTGCAGAGCGGTTCCAGCCGCGTGCTGGGCCTTATGCAGCGGCTGTATACGCGCGAGCAGTACCTGGAAAGCATTGGGTGGATGAAGTCGGCGCGGCGGCCGATCAGCATCAGCACCGACATCATCGTGGGGTTTCCCGGCGAAAATGAAGAGGACTTCGAGCAGACGCTCTCGTTGCTCGACGAGGTGGGCTACGACAGCGTATTTTCCTTTAAGTATTCGCCTCGGCCCAACACCCCGGCGCTGAAGTTTATTGACCACATTCCTGACCAGGAAAAGGCGCGCCGCTTGGCGCTCCTGCAGGAAAAGCAAAAGCAAATTCAGAGCCGCAATAATCAGAAGCATGTTGGGGAAGTACTGGAGGTAATGGTGGAAGGCCACAATCCCGCTCGCGGGCAGTGGGTGGGGCGCACTTCCCAGAACAAAGTGCTAAACTTCACCGCCGGTGAAGGGCTGGCCAGCGGAAGCTACGCCCAAGTGCGGGTGACGCAGGCCTTCCCCAACAGCCTCGTGGGAGAACTGGCGTTTCCCAACAAAGAATCCGCCGTAACCGAGTTTTTAAACAGCCAATCGCAGGAATTAGCGTTCTAATGTAGCAGGCACCATGGAAGGCGGGAGCTGTGATGGGCAGGGAGGGCACGATGGAAGT
>Ga0075436_100003229_pt1 | contig 11179 bp, 7 predicted proteins | sample RhiMethybrSRZTD5_FD_75303 | JGI IMG/M metagenome (GOLD analysis project Ga0075436, IMG submission 75303) | Populus rhizosphere microbial communities from Tennessee, USA - Rhizosphere MetaG P. TD hybrid SRZTD5 | ecosystem: Host-associated > Plants > Roots > Rhizosphere > Soil | place: USA... | reverse complement strand
ACCAACGCCTCCATGAATGTTCCTGAAACCAACGCCTCCATGAATGTTCCTGAAACCAACGCCTCCATGAATGTTCCTGAAACCAACGCCTCCATGAATGTTCCTGAAACCAACGCCTCCCAAGCTGAGATTATGCGCCCAATAGGACTTAACATTACTGTTGCAAAAGATCCCATTACTCGAGGCGAAAATCAAATAGTAACAGCAGTTGCATATGATCCAAATACTGGTAAAGTACTGGATCATATTTTTATAATACTTACAGTTAAAGACCCCATTGGTATTATTGTAAAGAATTATACTGCAACAGAAGGTAATCTAACTCGTAGCTTTAAAATTGGTGAAAATGCTGTTGGTAAATTCACAATATTGACCACTGCGTCGCAAGCTGGAGTCGAGAGTAGGAAATCATCCACATTTCAAGTTCAATAATCTGGCTTTAGAAAACTCTGGAAATTTAGTATCAGATTGCAAACATTATGGTTTTCATTCATTACTATTCTAATTTTATCACCGTGTAAATTGAGTTCCTCACACAGATAGAAGTCCTTACTAGGCTGTCCGTGTCTCCCGCTTTCAAATTAAAGAAACAAGAACGAAGGGGAATGTGAACTCACATGGGTGCCAAGAGAAACCATCAAAATTATGTAGTCGTCTGATAATTAATTTATCAATTCAAATTTATTTTTTGCTAATATAGTTCTCTTTTACCTTGAAGAACTAATCTGACATAATCTTAAATAATTGTTTTCACACGCTAGAATGAAAACTAATGACTGTCTATCCAACCTCGTATCGCTCTATTGGTAATCTTACAGATTGGGTAGTAAGATTCAGCATCATCATGATAATCTTGTCAGTCATTGATGTGGCAGCTACATCATATCTAGATTTTTTAGGCGCTTCTAACAATACAAAATCAAATAATATTTATTCTGCTATTGGAAGTTTTACATCAGTAATTACCATTTTAATGGTGATAATTGTCCTTTTTTGGTACTATCGAGCAACCAAAAATATCCACTCGTTCGGAGCTAAAGATGTAACTTCGCCAATCATGGCCGTCGTCTGGTGGTTTATTCCAATAGCTAATCTGTGGAAGCCATATTACATTTCTCAACAATTGTGGAAAGCAAGCAGACCCGAAGTAAAATTACCAGAGGCCACTGAATGGAAAAAAATGCCTAGCTCAAACATCATAAAAAATTGGTGGATACTTGCATTAGTATCTATTTTTGGCTCGCTTGTTGCTGGTATCGTTGGCGGAGTCGGTATTTCACAGATATACAATATAGAGCCGGAACAAATCGAGAATTCGCCGTCGGGAACCTTGTTTATAAATATGGTAACAATTCCATTTCTCATAATTTCCATTATATCGATAATTTTTTTTATACGCATGATAAGACAGATATCAAATTGGCAGTATCTTAAATCAATTTGAGTTTACAACCAGTAATAACTCGAGAAAGGTGATAATGGGAACGATGTCAAATCTCACATTTGACCAAGTTCCGCATTAAGAGGTTAATCTAACACGTATTGAAATTTCTACTGGGAACTTCTTGTGAAATGAGCGAAAGGAAAAAACTACATTATATCTACATCATGAAATGACAGATATTACATGATAATTAACAGAACACTCGTATCACTAGTGATATTCCTAGCTACAATTCAGTTTGAGTTGGTAGTTTACAATTTGAATGAACCCACATTGTAAAGTTTAATGCATCAGGACTTGTCACGGAAGCAATCTAATTTTGTGACTCTATTGAATCCTAACATTTTTTCAACTTCATTTCTGAGTAATACTACTGATAAATTAAAAAGCTAAGGTCTGAAAGTCTAATTAATAATACATGTATGATTGAAAAAAATTTATAATTTTTACTACTCAATATAAAATCTTTTTATTAACCTCAAGATATTAGACAATCCTTCAAGAAAATGATCATGTGTAATAAAAAATAGAAAAAATAGAATAAAAAGATGCTTGAGCTATTATTTATTGGGTTAATAACATCTATTTGCAAAAATATTTGAAAAGATTAACTTATTTATGATGGTCTTTAATTTCAAATAATGAATAGGGGGCAACCAATATCAACATTTCTTATAATAGTAACAATTTTGACTATTGGCACGCTCCTTATAGGCAGTAATTACTTTGCAAATGCGAATGGAGCGCTTTGGAGCGATTATCATAGTATGAAAAACCTTACACAAGCTATAGAAGGTCGTAAGGTGAATGACGATAATATTAATTGGCAAAAATTCAAAACTTCAGACATTTATCAAGATGCAGGCAATAATACTCAAAAATGTCTAAAGCTTGCACATAAAGTCGGAAATAATATAGCTGATAATGAAATTGTTCATTGTTCTAAAAATGTTAAATATTTTAAACAAAAATATTCAAAAGTAAACAAGACTAACAGCACCAATATGAACGGTTTGAACAGCACCAACAATGTGACAAGTGCTGATACTAATGTGACGGGTTCCATTACTGATACTAATGGCACAAGTGCTGATACTAATGTGACTGGTTCCAATTCTGATTCTAATGCCACAAGTTCTTATAATGCAACAAGTGCTGATACTACTGATACTAATGTGATCGGTTCCAATTCTGATTCTAATGCCACAAGTTCTTATAATGCAACAAGTGCTGATACTAATGCAGCCGTTACCAGTTTTGATACTAATGCAACAGTTACTGATAAAAATGCAGCCGTTACCAGTTTTGATACTAATGCAACAGTTACTGATAAAAATGCAGCCGTTACCAGTTTTGATACTAACGCAATAATCGGTAATTCTAATATGACCCGTTCAAGTCCTGATACTAATGCAACAATTACTGATGCTAATGTGACAAGTGCTGATATTTCTTAAAGATCCTAATTTTTATTTTTTTTACACATTAATTTGAAATCAAATTAGAAATTAGAAGCTGTCGACGGTGAATAAGTTTTAATAGTTTCTTGAAATAGAATGATTTATGAGTTCGGAGGAAAATTTCAGAAGATTGGGAACAAGTATCATATTCTTGGAAGAAAAATTAGAAGAACTCAAGACGTATTCACAAGAGATGGCACGGGACAGATTAAAGTTCGACCCAGATGTCTTGATAAATATCTCGAACCGACTAGTATCTGCTGCTTACACATTAAACCAGTCCTATAAAAATTATAAAGTGTTAGATCTACCCAATAACCTCCCTTTCCATTCTTTACTCCTTCAAGAGATATCTTATTTTATTAAAATTTATGCGATTTGGGTAAAATTAATGGTAAAAATAACAAATTGAGCTTATTACATTTCATATAGTAGGATTAAGATTAATCTTCCGTGGTGGCATATTCTAAATACAATCGAATTCGTGGAGAGAATACTCAAAATACAATAAGCATAACTGATTTTAGGATGTTGATTTCTCTTGCTTCCTTCATATTTATTACGAGTTTATCTCCTCAAGCCTTCGGGCAAGATTCTTTAGTCAATTATGAAAATTCTCAATATGGATTTAAGCTATCATATCCTTCAGATTGGAATATAGAAGAAAATGACAATGAGATCCGTTTTAATTCCCCGGTGGATAGTTCAAATGGCTTTCTTAACTCAATTGACATCCTTGCCTATCCTGCATATTGTGAATCGCTTGAAAAAGTAAAAGAGCAAGAAATTGCGGATTTGAAAAAAACCCTCCTTGATTTTAAATTGATAGATTCCTCCAAATCAAAGTTGAATGGACTTGATTCCATACATCTAGTGTATACTTATTCTGATACGAACATAGGAATTGCAAAGGTTTCAGAATCGATAGTTACAAATCAGAAATACAATTACCTTATATCTTATACTGGCAAACCCGGCAATTATGAAAATGATTTAGACGTATACCAAAATCTATTAAAGGCTATAGATATTAGATTTGGTTCGCCTGCGAATGTGGCAAGCCGTAATCTAGAGTATGCCGATTATAATGCAAGCATGAGTTTTTCGTATCCAGCTAACTGGACGATTTCAAACGAGCCAACTGTCTATGACGATGGTTCAGAAACTGATTTTGCTATATTATATTCGCCTTGTGAAAATGCAGACGAGTATTCTGATAATATTAGTTTTTCATATAATATTCTAAACCAAAATGATTCGTTACTACCAAAGGAGCATCTTGAAAACTCAATTTCATATCATAAGGATACTATCAAAGGTTTCAAGGTAATTAATTCATCAGAAAAATTTGATCCAAGTTTTGTAAACAAATCTAAAACACATCAATTTGATAATTCATATTCTCTAACTTTTAGTGGTAAATTGGAATCGGGTCAGAACATTATGTCTACAGAATTAGGCATTATTATGAAAGATAAATTATACTATATCCAATATTATGCAAGTCCTGATAGATATAATGATTATCATCCAATATTGGAAAATGTCATCTCAAGTATTACATTCGATGAATACCAGAACTCTAGTTTTTCTGAAATTGATACGATAGATTTTCAACGCTATTATAGTGAGTTTCCCTCGTTTAGTATAAAATACCCCAATGACTGGGTTACTGATGACAAGAACACAGCTGCAGATGTTAGATTCTACTCAGTTACAGGAGATAATCCAGCATATGTCGGCGTGACCCACGAATTTTTAGATTCTAAAATATCACTTGATAAATACACATCAAAGGCACTTGCGGGATTGAGAAATGCCTTACCAAATTTTAAATTAATATCAAATTCAAAAGACGTATTATTTGGAAATGATGCAACTAGATTGGTCTATACTATAAGTGAGAACAGAAAAACTCTCAAATTAATGCAAATTTTATCAATTTTTGGTGATACGGTTTACGCGATAACTTTTGTTACAAATAATGAAAATTACGCAACTGATTTACAAATTGCACAGAGAATGATTAACTCGTTTGAAATAACAGGCATGAATGCGCAGATCAGCGGACATTATAGCGATTCTATTTCAGGTTTGAATATAATGTTGCCAGACGAATTGACTGGTTTCGGCAATATTGTTGTGCCTGGTTTTAATATGTCCTTTGTTTATCCAAAAGAAATAATTGATAAACTAAAAAGCAATTTCGCTGGACAGAATGTAAGATTAGATAAAATTGCTTTTATGGGCATAAGCTATTTTGATAACCAATCAGAAGATAACGAGCCAAGCGGTGAGGTGCCATTTTCAGATTATGAATGCAGCGGATTCGATAGTAAGACATCTACAATCAACAATATGACTGGAATGGCTATTTCGGGTGAATGTAACTTTGGTCAAAATTCAATGAAAGTAAGTGGAATTATCTTTGAAACTCAAAATGGACAACAAATAATGATCTTCTATGCTGCAGACCCGTCGAACTATAAAAAATATTTAAATGAGTTTTTAGTTTCGCTGAAAACATTAAAAATTCCAAATACGGTGCCTGTCAAAAACCCTCAATATCCATTTCAAAATGCTTAGGAGTATTAGATACATATTACTGATATTTAGAATAGTAATGACAGTTTGATCGATAATTGTCTAGTTGATTTTTGATTTTACCATAACATGTTATCAAATAGTCATCTTTAACATGGAATACGATTGAATGTCCCCCAAAACTGTATTTGGCGACTGAGGTTAAGTCAGTAAATTCTTTCCGTTGATGTCCAGCCATTTTATAAATTTAGGATAATCGGGACAATATCTTCCCAACAAATTCCAGAAATTATATGAATGTCCTTCCGTCTTAAAATGGCACAATTCATGTATAATTATATAATCAATAATCTCTATGGGTGCTTTTATCAAATTTATATTTAAATTAATTTCATTATTTTTTGTTATGCTCGCCCATCTATTTTTTAAATTTTTGATTACAACCTTGTTCGGTTTTACACCCATCGCTTTACTTAATATATGAACCTTTTCTTTAAAAATAATCTTTGCTTTATGGTAAAGCCAATTTTCATATAATTTCTTTATTTCATCGTTAAACTCTTGATTCCCCCGTATATTTGATTGAATGTTAAATAAAAATACTTCGTTCTTATGTATCATCGAATTTTTTTCTTCCTTATAGGGGTTCTCTGTTTGAGAATCAATAATGTTAACTTGAATTTTGTAATTTTTTCCTAAATAGGGTAAAGTTGAATCTTTGGTATAAACAGGCTGTGGAATTTCAATTTTCTTTTCGCTATCTGAGATTTCCTTTTGTTTCATTAAAATCCAACTAATTTTTTCCCTCATCAACGATTCTATCTCTGCATAAGGTTTAGAATATGGCACTCTAACCACAATTTCATTTGAATCAACTATAATTTCGCTAGTTTTTCTCCTCCATGTTCTGAATACAAAATATTCTACTCTCTTTTTTCCGTGAACGTATTCATGTTTCGAAACATCTTTCGAATTTTTTGAAAAAAGTTTTACTAATGATGAATTTTGATTTGAAACTGAAGTCATTTTTTATCATCTATTATTTTAGTTTAGGTTTCTTTTTGCTAACTCAATTATCTTTTCAATAATTTCATCAATATATTTTGCTATTTTTTTGTTGCCCGTTTCGTTCAAAATATCAGATATAGTTGATTCTAAAGTTTCCTCGTGAGATCGTTTGCCTCTACGTTGAACGCTGTTTTCTACTCGAATTAGGTTAAGATTTTTCTTCAACTACACTTTTTGTTATGAACATGTAGCTAATAAAGCAGTATCTATCATTACATGATATCTACATCATGTGGCTGGCTTTCGGTATATCCTGCAGGAGTAATCTTCACAAATTCTGCATTATGCTGCATTTCAGAAATATTTTTTGCACCACAATAGCTTAGACCTGATCTGATCCCACCAACAAATTGCTTAATCAAATCAGTAACACTTCCCTTATAGGGTACCATTGCCTCAACCCCTTCAGGTACGTAATCATTTGGATCTTCTCCATCTATAACCTGTGATCCCTCTTCTCTATACTTCCTGCCGAGAGATGCATAAAACGATGCCATCCCACGATACATCTTGAATTTTTTCCCATGTCTCACTATTGTTTTTCCAGGACTTTCATCAGTCCCTCCAAAAAGGCTGCCAATCATTACTGTCGACGCACCTGCCGCTAAAGCTTTAATAGCATCACCCGATGTTCTTATTCCACCGTCAGATATCACTGGAACATTATACTCCTTTGCAACCTTAACACCGTCAACAACTGCAGTTAGTTGTGGGACTCCAGAACCAGTAATAACTCTAGTTATGCATATTGAACCAGATCCAACCCCAATTTTTATCGCATCAACTCCAGCTTTAATAAGGTCTCTTGCTCCTTGTCCAGTAGCAACGTTTCCTGCAATTAGTTCACAATTTGGAAATGCTTTTTTTATCATATGGACAGCATTAATTGCATTATCGCTATGACCATGAGCAATATCCACTACAATAATGTCCGTTCCTGCATTGAGCAATTCTTCAGTTCTGTCTAAGTAATCACCTTTCACTCCTACGGCCGCGCCAACCAATAACCTGCCTTTCTTATCCTTTGAAGCCAATGGAAATCGTTCCATTTTCATTATATCTTTACTGGTAATGAGTCCAACAACATTATTTGATTTATCAATTACGGGTAGCTTCTCAATTCGATTTTTATGTAGAATTTTTTTAGCTTCTTCGATGGAAGTTCCCTGTTTTGCCGTAACAAGATCCTTTGTCATAAGAGTACTGACCTTGCTATCTGAACTATATTGAAACATGATATCTCTATTGGTAATTATGCCTACTAATTTTTTTGAGTTATCATCCATTACCAACAATCCCGATACACCAAGTTCCTGCATTAACCTAGATGCCTCACTTGCAGATTTAGAAGGTGAAATGGTATAAGGTTGCTCTATAATTACTGATTCTGATCGTTTTACCCTCAAAATTTCATCGACCTGTTCTGCTATTGTCATAAATCTGTGTATGATTCCTATACCTCCTTCTTTTGCAATAGAAATGGCCATATTAGATTCAGTCACCGTGTCCATATTTGCACTGATCAATGGAATATTTAGCAAAATATTTCTCGATAATTTTGTTTTCAAATCGGTTTGAGATCTAGAAATGATAGGAGACCGCTTTGGAATAAGGAGAACATCGTCAAAAGTTAAACCTTCTTTTACTTCCAATATGTCCTTGATTTTTATATTTGCGTTGGGATTATAAGCGTTTACCTGTAAAAGTTACCTTCATCTTCCTGGAAGATATTTTTCACCAGATTCAAGATTACAAAGACGATGGAGGTCTAGAAAATCGATCGAGGAGTTCAATTGCAAATTTAGTTTCTTTAACATCATGAGTTCTAATAATATCAGTTCCATTTTGTAGACAAATAACTTGCGTAATAATTGATGGTATAAGGCGTTCTATTGCAGTCAATCCAAATAAATGACCGATAAAGGATTTTCTTGAGACTGAGATACATATCGGTTTTGAGAGGCTTGATAGATTTTTTAGATTTGATATGATTCCTATGTCTCTTTCGTACCAATTTTCATGAGATATCTTAGTAAAAAACGGATTATTTCCTACCATCCGAAAAAAACCAATTAGAGGATCTATAATGAGTTTGTCTTCATTTATGCCACTTTGGGTTGCTAGTTGTATACTTTGTTGTAAAATGTCGATTGTTTCAGATATATTTCCTGACTTATAGGCAATCGACCTATTTCCATACGCTCCGATAATTACGGGCAGACCAGATGAACTAATTATAGTCTTCATTTTGCCATCGTATTTGAGACCCGTAACATCATTCACTAAATCTATCCCCATCTCGATTGAAGTCTTAGCTACCTCTGCTCGGCAGGTATCTATTGAAACAGGAATTCTACATACATTTTTTATGGCGTTTATTGCACTTCGTAATCTTTCGACCTCTTTGTCAATTGAAATTAGAGTATTAAGGTATGGTGCAGTAGACATTCCACCAATATCAATTATATCTGCGCCATCTTCCTCCATTTTTATTGCCCTTTCAGAAAGTAATTTCTCACCTACTGAGATCGAATCTTTATAAAAGGACTCGGGGCTGACATTGATAATGCCCATTATTTTGGGTTTTCCGTTCCCAATTTCAAGATTTTTTACCCTAACAGTCAACAATCTCTATTACCTCTTACTAGGCTCAATGGTTCATAAAAGAGTTAAACAATATTAAATAAACTATAAACTTATTTATACAAACGAATTTTTTGATCAATAGTTTTAATATAGGTTAAATTGCCATTTATTATGAGGACGTTGAATATTTCGCATTTAGACGCTTTGGAGAACCATGATGACAAGAACGCTTGACAAAACTCACACGGTGCTCTCATATGTTGAAGGCAGTCTTAAAAATGCAATAGTTATGAATGAAGATGTCCAAGAAAATGGGTTCATATTTTCACTTATTAATCCTCCTGTTCCATTAGGTGGAAACATTGTATCACTTGATATTTATGTAGATGAGCTACCATTATCAAAAAAATCAATTCAGATTGCTACGTCTGACACAATAGTTAATGCATCAGTATTAACCGAAACAAGACCAATTCAATTCAAGCCATTTCAAAGTGCAAGGTTTTTGGTCATAGGAATGGAGTTGGATAACCAAAAGAAACACAAAATAACTATAATGAGTAAACTTGAAGGATTTGAGCAGATCATTATTCCGTTTACATTTGTAGATTACACAAGCAACAGGAAAGAAAAGGTAATTATATCATCAAAATTGCCAGAGGAATCGGATACCCAAATCTACGGCGAGACTATGTTTATGAATTTTGCTTCGCCACTAGTTCTGTCGGGCAGGAAAGCATACATAGTTTGTTCCTCTAATGGTGCACTTTCTGCAAATTGGACATGGATGGGGGCACGATATGACAACGGAGGATTATATGTACCACCTGCTAGGGCGTTTGGAAGAATCATTGTAGAGATTTCCGTAGATGAGGGGGTTAGAAAAAGACTTCCAAACTTTGTCGTTTCATCGAGGCATGAGAATGGAAGCCTATGCACTCATCACGAGGTAGCAGGGATTCGTGTCAAAAGAACATTATTTGTTCCTATTGAGAATAAAGGTTTTGTCCAGATACTTAATTTTGATCTAGAAAAAATTGATGAGCTTAATACTCTAGATTCAAAAAAACAAGCAACTAAAAAAATCAGGGTGCATTTCCTAATAGATGGTAATATTACCAGTTATGGTTTAGCTGCAATTTCCCAGAGTAATTTTTCAAGATATTATAAATCAGAGAACTGTTTGCAGATTAGAACAATTGCAAAAAAAGGAGTTGCCCATTATTTTGGAACTATAGGTATTTCCCCGAAGAATTTGAAACCCTCAAAGATACTAACGGATTCTTTTGATAACGATTTGGAATTATCTTATGATATAGAACTTCAAGAAGGTTTAACGAAGGAAATAGCTTTAATTGGCGCTGGTGATTTCACAAGCGCACAAGATTGTCTGACCGAATACAAGAACATGAGAGACAATTACCAAGAACTCTACGAAAAAACAAAAAATCATCATAATAATATTTCAACATCTGGCTTTACAATGCATCATGCCCCTTCAAGTTCAATTTCAAATGCAAAAATTGTAAAATTGGTTAAAGCGCTGAAAAAGGCAAAAACGGCTCTTGAGTACCTGAAGGCAAATTATGATAATCTTGGAGAGGGTATCTGTGCAGGACTTCCAAGGTTCCCTAATTATTGGGCGCGTGATACGGGCTGGTCATTGAGAGGATATTTGTCTATGGGTCAATATGATTTCTGCTTTCGCGTAATAGAGAATTTTTTGAAACGTCAAGCTAAATACAGTCACAACGGTGCGCTGAAAGGGGAATTGCCAATGGTAATTAGTGGAAGAACATTTCTTCACAATACAACATACGGTTCTGCAGATTCAACCTTTTTGTTTCCTTGGGCCATTCGTGAGTATGTTAATGGTACTGGAAATTCCCAATACCTGTTCAAAAGATGGGACTCCATAGTTGATCTAGTTAATTCGGGATTTCTTAAAGACATTGATAATGATCAATTTATTGAACACGGTTTTTCCGGCACAGCAGAAAAATTGCCCATTCAGGATTCCACTTGGATGGATCATATCGATAGAAGAAAGAGCGCCAACGATGTACAAGCATTATTT
>Ga0075436_100003228_pt1 | contig 11183 bp, 9 predicted proteins | sample RhiMethybrSRZTD5_FD_75303 | JGI IMG/M metagenome (GOLD analysis project Ga0075436, IMG submission 75303) | Populus rhizosphere microbial communities from Tennessee, USA - Rhizosphere MetaG P. TD hybrid SRZTD5 | ecosystem: Host-associated > Plants > Roots > Rhizosphere > Soil | place: USA... | reverse complement strand
GGACCCCCGATGTCGATGTTCTCGATCGCCTCGGCGAGAGTGCAATTCGGTTTCGCGACGGTTTGTGCGAACGGATAGAGGTTGACCACGACGAGATCGACGGGCTCGATACCCGCCGCCTTGATCGCGGCCAGGTGCGCGGGGGAATCGCGCCGGGCGAGTATGCCGGCGTACAGTCTCGGGTGCAGGGTTTTCACCCGCCCGTCGAGCATTTCCGGGAAGCCGGTATAGTCGGCCACCTCGGTTACGGCGAAGCCTTCTCCGGCGAGAAGTTTCGCCGTGCCGCCGGTCGAGAGGATCTTGACCTTGCACCGGGCGAGGCCGCGCGCAAACTCGGCAAGGCCGCTCTTATCGGATACGCTGACCAGCGCGGTCCGGATGGCAATCATGCAGGTCGACGGTGAACGGCTGGACCACCGCTCACATCTTTATTTTCAGCGACTGGATCTTCTTTCGCAGGGTATTGCGGTTGATCCCGAGCATCTCGGCGGCGATCGACTGATTTCCCTCGGCCCGGTCGAGCACGAGCTCGAGCATCGGGCGCTCGATGTTCTTGAGCACCATGTCGTAGATGGCGCGCGGCTTCGCCCCGTCGAGATCCTTGAAGTACCGCTCCAGAGATCTACGGACGCAGTCCGCGATCTCGTTTGTCTGCCTCATGCCGCCAGCTCCACGTCATAGCGCAGGCGCAGATTCTCGCGCCCGAACTGCTCGAAGAAACGATTGACCGCGTCGAGTTGCTCCGCGCAGGTTTCAAGCTGATTCATGTGATGCCGGAAGCTCGCCGAACCGGCGAGCCCCTTCGTATACCAGGAGATGTGCTTTCGCGCGACCTTGACGCCCGTTTCCGTGCCATAGAATGCGTAGAGGTCATGTAGATGCGCGAGCAACACGGTATGGATCTCGGAAACGAGAGGATCGGGGAGTTTCTCGCCCGTTGAAAGATAGTGTTCAATTTCGCGGAAGATCCAGGGCCGCCCCTGAGCCGCGCGGCCGATCATGATCCCGTCGGCGCCCGTATACTCGAGCACATACTTCGCTTCCTCGGGCGTGGTGATATCCCCGTTTGCCACCACGGGCAGGCGCGTAGATCGCTTGACTTCGCGGATCGTGTCGTACTCGGCCCGGCCCGAGAAGCCGCAGGCGCGGGTGCGGCCGTGCAGTGACAGAAGCTGCACGCCGCTGTCCTCGGCGATCTTCGCGACCTTCAAGGCGTTCTTGTTGCTCAGGTCCCATCCGGTGCGGAACTTCAGCGTGACGGGTACATTCACCGCCTTCACCACCGCCTTGAGGATGTGCCCGACCAGGGGCTCATCCTTGAGGAGGGCGGATCCGGCCAGGGTATTGCAGACTTTCTTCGCCGGGCAGCCCATGTTGATGTCGACGATTTGCGCGCCCCGCTCCACGTTGAAGCGGGCGGCCTCGGCCATCATGACCGGGTCGGCCCCGGCGATCTGCACCGAGATCGGCTCGACTTCGCCTTCGTGATTGGCGCGGCGGCGCGTTTTCTCGCTGCCCCACAGCAAAGAGTTCGAGGCCACCATTTCGGATACGGCAAGGCCCGCACCGAATTTTTTGCACAGCTGCCGGAACGGGCGGTCCGTGACCCCGGCCATCGGCGCGACAAAGAGATTATTGCGCAAAATGCGCGAACCGATTCGCATCGACGATCACGGAAATTTTTCTGGAGGGAGCGCAATTTTATACCTAAACGTGAAGGCTTAGGGAAGCGCTCGAGCGCTTCGCGCAACAAAAAAATCGACCGCGAATTTTTTGTGATTCCCGCACCGCAAAAGCGGCGCCGTGCCGTTCAGAGCAGCGCGCGAGCGCCGAAGATCATGCGGCGGGCGAGAAAACGCCTTGCGGGCGGCAGGACATCGAGCGCGGCCAGGCCCGCGCCGCGTGCCAGCGCGAGCGGTGCAAGAGAATTCGAGAATATCCTCACCAGAAAATCGGTGAACCCGATTCCGGCGTAGCGGTCGACGGCGCGCCTACGGGCGAAGCGAGCGAGAAAACGGGGTGCGCCAATTTCTTCCTTCGCGGCGTCAAGCAACATCTGAGCCAGTTCCCACGCGTCGCGCAAGCCGAGATTGAGTCCCTGCCCGGCTACCGGGTGCAGCGTTTGCGCGGCGTTTCCGATCGCGAGAACTCTCGTTGCGGGAACGGTTCCGCCATGACGCAAGGAAAGCGGGAAGCTCGAGCGCGGCCCGACCCGACCGAAATTTCCGAGTCTTGCGCCGAAGATTTCGCGCAAGCGGGCGAGAAAATCCGAATCGGAAAGTCCGAGCAACTCGGCGGCGCTCGCCGGGCGCACGCTCCAGACCAGCGCGTAGCGGTCTCTGAACGGGAGCAAGGCAAGCGGCCCCTCGGCCGTGAAGCGTTCCCAGGCGACCCCGGGGCGCGGATGCTCGGCCGTGACCTCGGCCACGATGGCTTGCTGGCGATAATCCCTGGCATACCGCATGCGGCGACTCTGGCCGCCGTCGGCCAGCACGAGTAGCCGAGCGCGCATGCTTCTCTCCTTCTCGCCTCGGGACAGCTGCAGCACGACTTCGTCGTCGTTCGATTTCCAGTCTTTCAAGGATTCCGCACTCACGGGAGTGCGCCCCGCGAGTTCCGCAACGAGCTCCGAGTACGCGGTGACGTATCCCAGCGCCGGCAAGCCGTGGTCGGCGCAACGCATTACGGTTCGGCCGAAACCTTGCTGGGAAACATGGATGCTTTCGATCGGGTTGTTCGGGACGGAGCTCCATGCCCCCAGGCGCTCCAGGATCAGGCGGCTGCCGTAGGAGAGGGCGATGGGCCGCTCCGCGAAATCGACTTCGCCCGCGATCCGAGCGACCGAGACCGCGCTCCCGGACAGAGCGAGCGCCAATGCACAGCCGACCGGTCCGCCGCCGGCAATGGCGACATCGACCTCAGGCGGCAGCTCAGCCGCGACCAATCAGGGCCTCCATATCCCGGACCGACTTCGGTGCGGCTGCAGTCAATACTTCGCACCCCGAGGCCGTCACGACAACGTCGTCCTCGATGCGCACGCCCGTGTTCCAGAATTGCCGAGGTACGTCGTCGGCAGGCCGGATGTAGCAGCCCGGTTCTACGGTCAAGGTCATGCCCGGCTCGAGGCGGCGCCATTCCCCGTCCGATTTGTATTCTCCGGCGTCGTGGACGTCCAGGCCGAGCCAATGTCCGGTGCGGTGCATGTAGAAGCGCTTGTAATCCTCGGTCTCGATCACTTTTTCGAGCGTCCCGCGGCACAGCCCCAAATCCAGGAATCCTTGAGCGAGCGTCCTCACCGCGGCATCGTGCGGATCGTCCCAGCGCTTGCCCGGCTTTACCGTCGCGATCGCCGCGGTTTGCGCGGCGAGCACCAGTTCGTAGACGTCCTTCTGCGGGCCGCTGAATTTTCCGCTCACCGGAAAAGTCCGCGTCACATCCGAGGCGTATCCGTCCAGCTCACAACCCGCGTCGATCAGCAAAAGATCCCCGTCGGCGAGCCGCGCGTTGTTGTCGCGGTAATGCAGGACGCAGGCGTTGGCGCCTCCGGCGACGATAGGCCAGTACGCGGGATACTGCGCGCCGCGGCGGCGAAACTCGTAGAGAAGCTCCGCCTCGATCTCGTATTCGCTGCGTCCCGAGCGGGTCGCGCGCATCGCGCGTTCGTGGGCGGCCACCGAGATCGCGGCCGCGCGGCGCATCACGGCGAGCTCTCCTTCGTCCTTGATGAGACGCATGTCGTCGAGCGCGGTGCGCACGTCGCGGATCTCGGCAGGCGCAGTGACGCCCGCGCGCGCCTGCGCCCGGACTTGATTCAGCCATCCCATGATGCGCGCGTCCCAACCCGCTTCGGCTCCGGGGGCGTAGTAAAGCGCGGGCTGGTCGGCGAGGAGCTTCGGCATGTGCTCGTCGAGCGACCCCACGGGATAGGCCTCGTCGAAACCGAAGGCGGCTCTTGCGCCCTCGGGGCCGTTGCGGACGCCTTCCCAGAGCTCGCGCTCCGGACTGCGCTCGCGGCAGAAGAGAATCGACTTGGGCTCCTCTCCGGCGAGGAGGACCAGCATCGCCTCGGGCTCGGGAAACCCGCTCAGGTAGTAGAAATAGCTGTCGAAACGGTAAAGGTAATCGCTGTCGCGATTGCGGATGCGTTCCGGCGCGGTCGGAATTATCGCGACGCCTTTCCCCATGCGCAGCTGCAGTGCGTGGCGGCGCTCGGCGCAGCGCGAAAGATTGCTGGTGGTGTCCATTGCCGCGATTGTCGTCCCCTTTGCGGCGACGATCAAGCGACACGCTCGTTCAACGCGGAAAGCCGCGCGGGCGTGCCGACATCATGCCAGACGCCGACATGCGTCTCGCCGGAGACCTGCTCGCGCGTCATCGCCCGACGCAACAGCGTTGCAAGCTGTCCTTTCGAGCCCGGCTTGATGCTCGCGAAGAGCTCCGGGCGGTAAAGACCTATTCCGCTGAACGTGAGCTTGGATTGTCCTGATTCGACGACTTGCGCGCCGTTGAGCGCGAAGTCCCCTTGCGGGTGATGCGGCGGGTTCGGGACCAGCACCAAGTGCGCGAGATTTTGCCCAAGGTCGGTCCCAACGAGGCGGGAGAACTCGAAGTCGCAGAAGAGGTCGCCGTTGACGACGAGGAAGGGCTCATCGCCGAGCAGGGGAAGCGCCAGGGCAATTCCGCCGGCGGTTTCGAGCGCTTCGGCTTCGCGCGAGTAGCGGATTGCGACGCCGAAGCGGCGTCCGTCGCCGAGCGCGGCTTCGATCATGTGACCGAGATGCGCGTGATTGATCACGATCTCGCGGACGCCCGAGCGCGCGAGCGCCTCGATCGACCAGATGATCAGAGCTTTGCCGCGCACTTCCAGGAGCACCTTCGGGACCGCGTCGGTGAGGGGCCTCATGCGTTCGCCGCGCCCAGCGGCAAGAATCATTGCTTTCGTCATTCGAAATCAGAAGGTGTAGCCAACGCGACTTTCCTGTGGCTCGAACTCATCGAGCAGGCGCCCGAGCGCGGCCAGCTCGGGATAACGCTCGCACGTGCGCCGCAGGTAGCTCATCACGAGCGGCTGGTCCTTCAGATAGCCGTCCTTGCCGTCGCGAAAGGAAAGGCGCGCGAAGATTCCCAGCACCTTGAGCTGGCGCTGGGCTCCCATCCACTCGAAATCCCGGTAGAAATCGGCGAAATCACCGCGGACCGGCAGCCGCTGCGCGCGCGCCTTCTCCCAGTAACGAATCGCCCAATCGATGACGCGTTCCTCGTCCCAGGCGATGTAGGCATCCCGCAGGAGCGAGACGAGGTCGTAGGTGATCGGGCCGTAGACCGCATCCTGAAAATCGAGAATTCCCGGGCAGGGCTCGCAGACCATGAGGTTGCGCGAGTGGTAGTCGCGATGCACGAACACCCGTGCCTGCGCGAGGTTGTTGTCGAGGATCGTCGAAAACGCTTTCTCCAGTGTCTGGAGTTGCGCCGCGTCGAGCTCGCGGCGCAGTTGGCGCGCCACGTACCAGTCGGGGAAGAGGCGAAGTTCCTTGTCGAGCAGTTCCCTGGTGTAATCGGGGAGCGATCCCGCGCGGCTCGCCCGCTGGATCTTGAGCAGGGCGTCGAGCGCGTCTTCGTAAAGCCTTCCGGCGTTGTGCTCGTCGAGCGCGTCCAGGTAAGTCGTGTCGCCCAGATCCGAAAGCAGCAGAAAGCCCTGTTCCAGGTCCTGCGCATGGATTTTGGGCACGTGCACTCCGGCCTCGGCAAGGAGATGCGCTACGTGCACGAACGGCCCGCAGTTCTCCTTGTCGGGCGGCGCGTCCATCGCGACGAGTGACGCTTGCGCCGCGCCGCGTCGGATCCGGAGATAACGCCGGAAGCTTGCGTCGTCTGAGGCGGGCGCGATGGTGAAATCGTCGCTCCCGAGGGTTGCGGCCAGCCACCGCCGCAATTGCTCTACGCGGTCCAAAAATCCTCCTGAAACAAAGAATTGCCTTCGCTGCAGATTTGTGCGATTTTAGCATCCGCCCGAAAGCCGAGGTCCAGGCTTCTCCGATATGTCTTGTTTACTTGCCCGCAGTGCGGCGTTGGCCCTTGCGCTGTCCTATTCCGTCGCGGTGACTGCACAGGGCCAGGGACTTCAGCCGCGGAGTTCTTCGGAGCAACGCTCCAAGACGGGCGCCTTGCCGATCATCCTCGACGCAGACCGCATCGAAGGCGTCGCCGGAAAGGACACGACCGCTCAGGGCAACGCGAGCCTGCGCCGAGGGGACTTGTCGATCCGGGCCGACTCCTTGACTTATCACGAAGGAAGCGAAGACGTCGAAGCCCGCGGGGACGTGCGCCTTCAACGCGACGGCGACACCTTGAAGGGCCCCGCGCTGAGGTATTCGATCAGGGATGCGACCGGAGTATTCGAGAAACCGGATTTTACTTTCACGCCGCGTGCGAAGACCGGTCAGGCACCGTTTTCGGCGCGTGGGCAGGCCGAGTCGATCGAACTCCTGGGCGAAAGCCAGTACAGAATCAAGGACGGCTCCTTCACCTCCTGCAAGCCGGGCGACGACGGCTGGCTGGTGAAGGCTGACGAGCTGGAACTGGATTTCACGCGCGACGTGGGGACCGCCCGCGGAGCCGGCGTGTACTTCGAGGGACTCCCCATCCTCGCGGCGCCCTCTTTTGACTTCTCTCTCAATAACCAGCGCAAATCGGGCTTTCTCCCGCCTTCGATCGGCGTGACCGGAAAGAGCGGACCCGAGCTCGGAATTCCGTATTACCTGAATCTCGCGCCTAACTACGACTTGACGCTGACGCCGCGTTATATGGAAAAGCGCGGATTGCAGGTCGCGGAGGAGTTCCGTTATTTGCAGAAGGATTACAAAGGCGATTTCGGCGCGGAGATACTCCCGAATGACCGTGTCGCGGATCGCCGCCGCTATGGCATGAATCTGGTTGGGAGCTACAACCGCGATGGCGCCCTCCTTGGCGGGCTCAACCTGAACAAAGTCTCCGACGACAGCTATTTCCGCGACCTTGCGACCCGCATCAACATTGCTTCGCAGGCCACGCTGCCTCGTGAGGGCTTTTTGACCTACAACGGCAAGTGGTGGGACACGGGCACTTACTCCGCGACGGCGCGGGTACAACGGTTCCAGGTCCTGCAGGATCCGGACAATCCGATCGTCGTCCCTTACGGCCGCACCCCGCAGCTCACCTTGTCCGCTCTGCGCCAGGACATCGGCGGCTTCGATTTCGGGTCAGCGTTCGAGTTCGTGGACTTCAACCATCCTTCGCTCGTGAACGGCAAGCGCTCGACGTTCTATCCAAGCCTCAGCCTGCCGCTCATCACGCCGGGTGCCTTCCTCACGCCGAAGGTCGGGGTGAACTACACGTACTATTCGCTTTATGAGATCCCCGCGGTCCCGGTATCGGCCGCAAGCCCCTTCCCGATCCACGGAGCACCGACCGTTGACGTCCCTGCGTTCCCGAATTCGACCAGCCGCTCGCTTCCCATTTTCAGCGTCGACAGCGGGCTGGTCTACGAGAGAGCGACCAACGCGTTCGGGCAAGAGGTCACCCAGACGCTCGAACCGCGCTTCTACTACGTCTATATCCCGTTTCGCGACCAGAGCCAAATTCCGCTGTTCGACACCGCGATCGCGGACTTCAACTACGCCCAGATCTTTTCCGAGAACATGTTTTCGGGCGGCGATCGCATCAACGACGCGCGCCAGGTCACCGCAGCAGTCACCTCCCGCATGCTTCTGCCTTCGAGCGGGCAGGAAGTGCTGCGCGGCACGTTCGGTCAGCGCTACTATTTCGAGAACCAGCGGGTCACGCTCACTCCCAGCGACACGCCGCGCACTTACAACGCATCGAACTGGCTCGCCGCGCTGTCGGGGCGCGTGAGCGAGCACTGGACGCTCGAGGGTGCTTCCGAATACGATCAGCGCGACTATCGCACCGAGCGCCTGACCCTGGCAGCACGCTATCGGCCCGAGGGACTCAAAGCGCTCAACCTGAGCTACCGGTACCTGAGCGGGGACATCACGCAGACGGGGCCGCTCAAGCAGGTGGACCTGTCGGCGCAGTGGCCGATAGCCGGGCGCTGGTACGGCGTCGGGCGTTTCAACTACTCGCTCGTCGACAGCCGGATCGTCGAAGGCATAGGCGGGCTCGAATACGGAGCCGACTGCTGGACAAGCCGCATCATCGTGCAGCGATTTGCGCTGCCTGGCGGCACCTCGTCGTCGAGCGTGTTCCTGCAGCTGGAGCTGAACGGCTTTTCGCGCATTGGGTCCAATCCCCTCGAGGCCTTGAAACGCAACGTTCCGGGTTATCAGCGGATCAACGCACCCTCATCCGACCGGAAGCCTGGAGGCCCATTTGATTTCTACGACTGACATCGGGCCTGAAATCCTGGAAAATTGAAACGATGAGATTTCTCCTTGCCATACTGCCTCTGATCGCTTGGGGGGCGGCGCTCGCGCAGAGCCCTCGCCCGGAGCAGGCAGCACCGGCGCGCGTCGACCTGATCGACCGGATCGTTGCGGTGGTCAACAAGGAGGTGATCACGCAGTACGAGCTGACGGAGCGGATGAATCGCATGCAGAAGGAGCTGCAGCGCCGCGGGACAACCCTTCCGGCTCGCGCCGAGATCGAGCGCCAGGTTCTGGAGCGCCTCATCATCGAAAAAGTCCAGCTGCAATATGCCCGCGAGACGGGGGTGCGTGTGGACGATTTGGAGCTCGATCGCACCGTCAGCCGGGTGGCGGAGGGGAACAAGCTCTCATTGACCGAATTCAGGCAGACGCTCGAGCGCGATTCGATCCGTTTCGACGCGTTTCGGGAAGAACTTCGCAATGAGATCCTGATGAATCGCTTGCGGGACCGCGAAGTCACCGGCAAGATCACGGTCACCGAAGGCGAGGTCGAGAATCTGCTGCTCGAGCAGAGCGAACGAAAAGACACTGCGATCGAATACAACATCGAGCACATTCTGGTCCGGGTACCCGAGCAGGCGACCCCCGAGCAGCTGGAAAGCCGGCGCGCCCGCGCCGAGGAAGTGGTCAGGCGGCTCAGGGACGGCGCGGAATTCGCCCGGCTCGCCGCCACGTACTCCGATGCGCCCGATGCGCTTGAGGGAGGTGTAATGGGTTGGCGCAGTCAGCAGCGCCTGCCGGAATTGTACGTCGAGGCCCTGGCGGGCCTGAAGCCCGGAGACATCAGCAACGTGTTTCGAAGCGCCGCCGGATTCCACGTGCTCAAGCTCCTCGAGCTGCGCGGCGCCGGCGCGCCTCTCCTCGTGGAGCAGGCACACGTGCGTCATATCCTGGCACGTACCAACGATCTCGTTTCCGAGGACGAAGCCAAGAGGAAGCTCCTCAGCCTGCGGGAACGCATCGTCAACGGAGTGAACTTCGCGGAGCTCGCGCGCCTTAACTCGGACGACGGTTCGGCTTCCCGGGGAGGAGATCTGGGATGGATCTATCCGGGCGATACCGTGCCGGAATTCGAGCGGGCTTTTGCGGAGCTGAAAACGATGGAGGTAAGCCAGCCGGTCAAGACTCCCTTCGGATGGCATCTCATTCAAGTGCTCGAGCGGCGTACCGCGGACATGTCCTCGGAGCGCAGGCGCATCGAGGCGCGCAAGGCAATTCTCGATAGAAAGGGTGACGAGGCTTATCAGGAATGGCTGCGCCAGCTGCGCGACCGCGCCTACATCGAGATGCGGCTCGAAGAACGGTGAGCGCTCGACTCGAAAAGCGGTCTCGGGCAAGCATTGCGTCGCGCTCGAATTCGGTTCCGATCATAGCGGTGACCTCCGGGGAGCCTGCGGGCATCGGCCCGGATGTCTGTCTGGCCCTCGCACGAGAGAGGTTCGCCGCGCGCATCGTTGTTCTTGGAGACCGGGAGATGCTCGAGAGCCGTGCCCGGCAGCTCGGGCTCCGCGTTCAGCTGAGCGATCCCGGCGCAGGTTTGACGCCGGGCTCGATCGCATGCCTGCATATACCGCTCTCGGTCCCCTGTCGGGCGGGCACGCTCGATCCGCGCAACGCGCCCTACGTGATTTCGCTCATCGACCGTGCAATCCAAGGCTGCAAGGCCGGGGAGTTCTCTGCGCTCACGACCGCACCCGTGCACAAGGGCGTGATCAACGACGGCGGCATCCCTTTCGTCGGCCACACGGAGTATCTCGCCGAGCGCACCGGCGCCGCTCAGGCGGTCATGGTACTCGCGGGCGGGGGCCTGCGCGTGGCGCTTGCGACCACGCACCTCGCCTTGAAGGATGTGCCGCGCGCGCTGACGCGCGAAGGTCTCGAACGCACAATCCGGGTCCTGCACGCCGAGCTTGTCCGCCGCTTCGGAATCTCCGCGCCGCGGATCCTGGTTGCCGGCCTCAATCCGCATGGCGGCGAGGGCGGCTATTTCGGGCGAGAGGAAATCGAAGTGATCGGGCCGGTTCTCGAGAAATTGCGCGCTGAAGGTCTGCAGCTCACGGGGCCCTTGCCGGCGGATACGCTGTTCGTTCCGGATCGGCTCGCCGGAGCCGATTGCGTGCTTGCGATGTATCACGATCAGGGCCTGCCCGTGCTCAAGTACGCGAGCTTCGGCAGGGGGATCAACGTCACGCTCGGCCTGCCCATGGTCCGCACCTCGGTCGACCACGGCACGGCGGTCGAGCTCGCCGGCACCGGTCGGGCAGAACCCGGCAGCCTCATCGAGGCGGTCGAAGCCGCGATCGAAATGGCGCACGCCGAGATGCGGACGGCGCGCTAGACAGTGACGACCGGTCGGCATGTTGCGAGAAAAAGATTCGGTCAGCATTTTCTCGTCGACCGGGGGATCATAGAGCGCATCGTCTCCGCGATCGATCCTCACCCGGGTGAGCACATCGTCGAAATCGGCCCCGGACTCGGAGCGCTGACGGCCCCGCTGCTCGAGCGGGTCGAGCACCTCCACGTCGTGGAGCTCGATCGGGACCTGAGCGCGCGGCTGCGCGAGCGCTATCCCGTCGACCGCCTGACGGTGCATCAAGCCGATGCGCTGCGCTTCGACTTTGCAACTCTGCCTGCTCCGCTCAGAGTCGTAGGGAACCTCCCTTACAATATTTCTACGCCGCTCCTATTCCATGTTGCCGCCGCGGCAGCACGGTGCACGGATCTCCATTTCATGCTTCAGCACGAGGTCGTGGAACGGAT
>Ga0075436_100003225_pt1 | contig 11186 bp, 9 predicted proteins | sample RhiMethybrSRZTD5_FD_75303 | JGI IMG/M metagenome (GOLD analysis project Ga0075436, IMG submission 75303) | Populus rhizosphere microbial communities from Tennessee, USA - Rhizosphere MetaG P. TD hybrid SRZTD5 | ecosystem: Host-associated > Plants > Roots > Rhizosphere > Soil | place: USA... | reverse complement strand
GCCGGAGCGCCCCCCGTGCCGGTGGTGTCATTGGCGTTGTAGGTACCCGCGACGATCCCGTTGCCATTACCGCTTGCCGGAGCCTGGGTGGTCCAGCGCGTCGTTGCGTTCTGGTCGTCTCCGGGAATGGCGCGGTAGCGGTCCTGATAAGAGGTCACGGCGACGGTGACGCCGTTGAAGTCGTTGATGATGTTCTTGATCTTTGCTTGGGTGATCATTTCCTGGCCCTTGAGCACGCCGCCCAGGAGCAGCCCGATGATCACGAGCACGATTGCGATCTCGACCAAGGTAAAACCCGCCTCGGTCGAATTCTTGCTGATATTGGACAAACTCATGCAACCTCCAAAAACCGACGCGGAGTGAAGATTCAACGAAACTTGCAAAATATGTGCCCGAGAGTATACCCGGACACGCCCCTTTCATCGTGGGCGGGTCAGCTCTTTTTGTTGAAAACTGGACACTTACGACGACTATCTGACACTTTGCCTTAGTTCCTTCCCGGCGGTCTTGCCGGCAGTCCGCGCTTCCAGTTGCTTCAGCCGCTCATCCAGGAATCTCAGCTCGGCCGGGTCATTGACCCTCCCGCTTTGGAGATACCCCCCGATGATGAGGCGGGCGGTCTCCAGCTCGTTCATGTCTTCCAGGATGAAGATCTCCATCTGCTTCGCCCAGAGGGGAACGTCGTCGGCAACGGCGTAGCGCTGGATCGCTCGAGCGTAGCGGAGTGCGAGCGGCAGATCATGGAGCCTGTGCTTGGCAATGGCGGTGGCATGGGCAAGCCAGGGCCAGCGACGATTGGGATCGAGCAGGAACTGCCGATAAACGAACTCGAGCATGCTGCGCTGCTTGGCCTCGACGGGCACTTCGGCGTACAGCCTGCTCGCGGCGAGGAGAGGGTATTGGCCGCGCGGGTCCAGTTCCAGAATCCTCGCGAGCCAAGCCTCCAGCCGCTTATAGTCGAGGTCGCGATAGGGGACCTTGCTGCCGGATTGATAATCGAACGCCTGCAGGTACAGCATCAGTGCCTTGCCGAGCGCCACGGGATCCCCGAAGCTCGCGAGCCTGAGCGCGGCGATGCTCGGCGCGGGCGCTAAATCCTCTGCCGCCGCCCGGGGCGGCGGGGCGGTGGCCTTCAGTCCGATCTGCGCGGCGAGACCCAGAGCTAACAGCACGAGAACGCCACGCGGCACTCCTGCAATCGATCGCTGTGACATCGTCTAGAAGTTTTTGCGGTACAAATCGAAAAGCGCCGCGGAACAGATCAGCACGAGGTAGAGGGCGGTCTGGCCGACGACGGGGCCGAGAGTGCTCACGCTCGGCGCCGATCCCAGCAGCCAAGTGGTCTGCGTCATCGCGTCGAGCGCCGGCAGCAGGAGTGCGATCAGGTCCACAACGGCATTCACCGCGCGGTCGGTAAGGGAAGGGTCCTGCAGCGGTGCGCCCGCGATGATCTGCATTGCCGCCATCGAACGCGACAGCAGGTAGAAGCCCGCAACGGCGGCAAACGCCGGAACCACTTGCGCGAAAGACACCACGCAAAACAGACTCATAGCCGTCACGATCAGCAGCTCGCAGATGAGGGAAAGAGTCCAGAGGACGAGTCCCTGGGAATTTGCGAACGGCAGCAAAGGCAGCGCGCTGAGCAGCGCGAGGATCGAGGCGAGCATGGCGTAACCGGCAAATTTCCCGAAAAAATAGGCGGAGCGCGGCGCCGGCAGCGAGAGCAGCAGCTCGGTGACCTTGTCGCTCAATTCCCTCACCGTGCTCGTGATCACGAACACGGCCACGATGAAGACGGCGGCGACCCTGAGCGGGGCGGCGAGCAGCGCGGTCTGGATCTCCCGAGATTCGGTGATCGCCACCTGATTCAGGAATTGGGCGAGGCCGAACGCGATGACCACGACCACAACCGCGAGCCACAGGAGGCGGTTTCGAACGGCCTCGAGCAAAGTAGCTCTAGCCAGCGAGGCGACGATGGGCATGGACAGTGTGGACTACGGCCTGAGTGCTCACAAGTCAAAGCTGGCACAATACGTGCCTGTGGGAGCGTAAGTCCACGGGGAGGTTTGCGCAAGCCCGCACGATCTCTCCCCGATCTGACTGCCACAGACTCGGGAGAGGATAATATGCATCGCAGGCCTTTGAGCGCACTGCTTTTCGCGAATCCCGCTCGCGGATGACCCAGGGTATGGCGACGACTGCAGCGCTTCAGATTTCTCAGCTTTTCATCGCGAGGTCGTGGCGAGGCCTGTTTCTCGTCATGCTGGTTTGCCTGCATCTTGCCGCGATGTGGGGTACGGAGGATTTCTGGGCGCGCGGCTTGATGCTCGCGCACTTCGGGCTTTTCATCCTCTGGCAGCCGTTCATGCGCAGCGAGCATCGCCTGAGCTCGGCTCAGGTTGCGGCGATCGCTGCGATTGCGTTGGGGACCCTCTATTTCCTCAATTGGTGGCTGCTCGCCCTCTGGGTCAGCGTCCTCGCGGGAATCGTCGGCGGCAAGGTGTTTCTCTTCCAGGCACGGTGGCTGCGGCGCTTCTACCTCGTGGTGTTGCTGTATCTGGTCTCGCTGCTGCTCATTTGGATCGTTCCGCACACCTTTCGTGTGCCCCTGCCCAATGAGGTCGAATTGCTGGCGCAATACGGTCTGCCCGTGCTGTTCCTCGTGATGGTCGCGATTCCCGCCGAGACGGACTCCGCGGAAACTCCGCAGGTCGTCGATTTTTTCTATGCCGCGATGATCGTGCTGCTGCTGATCGCCCTTGCACTGGGCAGCTTTGCGTTCATGACGGTGGGCAAGATCGACTACATCATGGCTCTTTCGCTCAGCATGCTGATCATAGCGGGCGTGCTGCTGCTACTCTCCTTTGCCTGGAACCCCCGCGCCGGATTCAGCGGGCTTTCCGTATATTTCTCGCGCTACCTGCTGTCGATAGGGCTGCCGTTCGAGCGCTGGCTGTATTTCTTGGCCGAGCTGTCGCAGCTCGAGACCAAGCCCGAGCGCTTCATGAAAGAGGCCTGCGTCGGGCTCGCGCGCCTACCCTGGGTGTCCGGCGGCTTCTGGCACACGGCGGGTGAGTCGGGCGATTTCGGCAAGGTTTCCAAGAACTCCGTCGAGTTCACCAACCAGGAAATCCACTTGCGGGTTTTCACCAAGCTGGCGTTGAGCCCTTCGCTGGTTTGGCACTTCCAGCTGCTCGGACAGCTTCTCGGCGAGTTCTATGTCGCCAAGCAGCGCGAGCAGAAACTGCAGCAGCAGACCTACGTGCAAGCCGTTCACGAGACCGGGGCGCGCATGACGCACGACGTGAAGAACCTGCTGCAGTCTCTGAACGTTCTGTGCGCGGCCGCCGAGCGCGATACCGCATCCGATGCAGACGGCGAACTGTCCTCGCTCATGCGCCGACAGCTCCCGGCGATTACGCTGCGCCTGCAGCAGACGCTCGACAAGCTGCAAAAACCCGATGCGAGTAACGGTCGTTTCATCAAGGCCGATACGTGGTGGGAGGGCCTGCAACGCAGCTATGCCGGTCGCGGCGTCGAATTTTCCCGCGAAGGGCAGGGCGACTCCGTGATGTTGCCGAAGGAGCTCTTCGACAGCGCGGGCGACAATCTGCTCCAGAATGCGCTGCGAAAGCGCAGACTCGATGAATCCGTCGCCGTACGCGCGACCTTCCGCTGCAACGACACTATCGAGTTTTCCGTGTGCGACAGCGGCGATCCGGTGGCCGCGGAAGTGCTGCGTGGGCTGATGAGGGGGCCGGTGCCTTCGGAAACCGGATTCGGCATCGGCCTGTACCAGACCAGCCGGCTCGCCGAGATCTCGGGATTCTCCCTGCAACTGCGAGACAACGAGAGCGGCCGGGTGTGCTTCAGCCTGCGGGGAGAAGTGCGCCGAGGTGCCCGCGGGCAGTAGTGGTAGATGCGCTGCGTCTTGCCGCGATCGGCGGATCAGGGCAACTTGCCGGCCGCGACCATGCGCGCGATCAGCGTGTTGGAAGTAATCATCACGACGATATCGTCGAATTCGCAGAACGCCGGCCCGGTCGCGTCATTGCATGGCGAAGCGGGTGGCGTCGGAGTGCGACTGTAGAAGGTAGTCACGCCGCCCGGCGCTCCGGTATGGGTTGCGTTGGCGGTCTCGTCGGCACCCGTAGGAGCCGCAAGGACTAAACCCGCGGGGATATAGGCACCACTCCCGTTCTTCCCATGGGAGATGATCACAGCCGGCAGCGACAATCCGATGGCATTGGCTGTGTGGCTGCTTTCATTACGGGTGTTGACGGTGAAGCTCCCTTGTGAACAAAGCGCGAAAGACGACTGAGTCGGAACAGGTATGGGCGCGGTGCAAGCGGGGTTTTGGGCGGTAGGAAAAGTGTTGTTGAACGCCGCGGACACCGGCGTTACTCCTATCCCATCGGCGAAAATGGGGGACACCCAGTAGGAAAAACGCCTGCCCCAACTGTCGGTCTCCGGGACGCCGAGCGTAGTCCAAGGGATCACCCCGAAACTGTTTGTGCACGTAGCGTTACTTGGGGGAGGGAGGGTGGCTGGGGTGAGTTGCTCCGCTCCAGCGGGTCGTCCGGCTGCGTCGACTCCGCCCGCAGGGACAGTTCCGTCCGCCGGGCAAGGAAGCCGCCCGTTCGCCTGGGCGAATCCGGTGATGGCCTCTCTGATCGACTCCATGCTGCGCCGGGTGTCGGCCATGTTGCGCACGTCCATCTGGGTGGAAAGGGGAATCAGAGCGCCGGCAATCAGCAAAGCGATGATCGCCAGCGCTACTGCTAGCTCGACGAGCGAAAAACCCTTGCTTCTGCTCATCGCACGGGTCTAGGGCGAAACGATCACGACCCGGTCGTTGATCGTGGTCGCCGTGCCCGCCCGGTGTTCGAAGATCAGATCTGCGGGCGTGGAATTCTGTCCTTCGAGATAGTTCGCGAGGGTCCCCGACGGTCGGGTCTGGCCGTCCAGCGCGCGGCCGGCGAAGACCAGGATCGCCTGCTTGTTGTTGTTTGGGGTCGGAAGATTGTTTACTGTCAGACAGGTGGTTCCCGCAGTGCAGGGGGGGCTCGGGCTCGCACCGGGGAGGTAATTCTGAGAGACCGCGTAGTAACTCTGGCGGTACCACTGGTTCGAAGTGAACCAGGTGATATTTGGATTGGTAGGGCTCGCGTTGGTAAGGCGCGGCAGATAGGACGGCGCGGGGAGGGGAACGGTGATCGTGACCCTGCCGACGGTGTCCTTTGCATTTTGCAACCGCCCGGTGTAGGTGACCACACCAGTTCCATTCGCCCGCGCCGCAAAGGTCAGGGTGGGCGGGTTCTGCGGGCTAGTCGGAGTACTGGCCGAACTCCATTGGCCGAATGACGTGTTGTCGAGCGGCGTACCGTTCCGGTTGACCATCACTATAGCCGAATTGTCAGGGGCAACCATGGACGGGGTATCCGCAAACGCCAAGCTCGCGTTCGCCAGGAGAATCTCAAGCTTGATGTCGGGGCGATCGTTGGCGTGGCTGAGGTCGCCGCAGCAATAGTTAACCGTACAGGTCACGGTAAGCGGCGGCGGAGGCGAACTTATCGAGCAGATCGCCGGATTGGGGGAGATAGTTTCTGGGGGAGAGGTTATCGTCCCATCGTAAATCCCCGTGCCCGAGCCGACGATATCCGTGACGCTAGCGCTCGCCCAAGTGAGCCAGGTCGGATCGTTCGTCAACGGCAGCAAGCCCATCGTCTGATTTGACGCGCCCTGATAAGCAGACTGCGCGGCAGGCGGCGCGACGAATGGCGCGGCAAACGGGTAGGCGCCCCATTTGCCGAAATAGTCCTGAAGGAGGGGTTTGACGTCGCGCTCGATATTTGCCGCCACGATCGGCTCGACGACCGCCATGAGGTCGGCCTGGGTGATGACGAGTAGGCGATCGTTGTTGATCGCGGAAGGCAAGGCGGTCGAAGTGAAAGTGGCATAGGTGAGGTTGTCGAATTGCTCCAAGTAGCTCGCCGGATCGTTGAGATTTGCCGAGCTGCGCACTTGACCTTGAATGGCTTCGCCCGGTGCGAACACGATGGCCACGACATTACTTGCCGGGGCCGATCCGTTGACCGTAAGTTGCCCCGAAGTCTCGCTGTTGATGACATTGGTGTAAGACGGGGTATTTTTCAGAAAACCGGCCGATACTGCGTACCAAAGGCCCTCGCCACTGGCATCGCGCAAGTCGTCGGCCCCGATCGTCTGCCACGGAAAACGGCCGATACGCTTGAGAGGAGTGTCGCACGGCTTCTGCGGAAACTCGTGATCTTCGGCGATGCCGTCGTTGTCCCGGTCGGGGCAGGGAAACGCGCCGGGCTGGAATGGAGTGGCCCCGCCTGTATTTTGCCACTGCTCGTTGGCAGCGTACGCAATCAGCGCCGCCTTCGCCTTCCTCAGCGCGCCCATGCTGCGATCCTCGCGTTCTTTGGCGTTCCCGGCGCTGGTGAGGTTGAGGGCGCTGGCGATAAGGAAGGCGCTGATCAAAGCGGCCAGGGCGAGGAGCGCGATCATCGCAAAGCCGCGCCGACCCGACGCCCTCTCTCGCCATGCCCGGATCCTCACGGCTTGCGCTCGCGTTCCTCGGAAGGAGTCGCGATTCTGCCGCCTGCGGCGGGATCCCTGATCTCGCCGCGGACCTTGTCGAGCGTCTGCCCGATCTTGAGGGTGACCGACGGCGCGCCCTCGCCGGCGGGCAGGGTTACCCGTGCCGGATCGGGCGGTTTCCTCGTGCTCTCCTGTGGGACTCCGTTGATCCAGGTCGTGCTCCTGCCCGAGGAGCGCGACACCTGGCCGTTGACCGTGACGGTGCTCTCGACGACGACCGCGGTTTCCTGGATGTTGGCCTGGCGGCGGCGGTCGAGGTCCTGGCGCTGCTGCTCCGTGAAGAACAGGCGCCCGAGATTCTGCTGGGCGGCGACCTGCCCGGTCGCGACTCCGAGCAGAAATGTCACCGCGAAAAGCCGCCGCGCAAGTTTCACGTGCCTAGCGGGGGTCAGTTTGCGTTGCATGCGTCGGATCAAGCGGGCTTGAGGCCTCTTACCGAGATCAGGTCGACCTGGCACTCGGCTCGCAGGCGGGGTTGCAGCGTCGTTGCGCCCGGCGCCGCTCCACGCTCTATCCGAGCTACGGTGCAATTCCGCACGGACACGTGCGCCTTGATGCCTGCCTGCAGATCCGCCAGGAAATTCAGGAGATCCCCCTCGTGCAGCAGCAGCATGTCGAGTTTCAACCTGCTCACCACAAAATCGGCGGGGCCGGTTGGTACCAGCCCGGGATAATCGAGCGGTTTTTGGGCTTCGAAGTTGTACCTGATCTCGAAGAGCTTGCGATCGTTCTTGATCCTGGCGATCGATTCGATCCAGTCGAGCCGGCTCTGCTCGCCCACGACACCGCGCTGGCGCATCTGCTCGTAGTACACGAGATCGTCGCGGATCTCGCGCTCCTCCTCCGCGACTCTTAGGACCCGTTCCTGGGCCGCCACGCGGGTCACTCGGGTTGCGTCCTGCGCCGTTCTCGCCTCGTCCAGGTAGTATCCGCTGGCGATCAGGCTGGCTGCACTCAGCACGAGCAGTACGATCGCCATGGCGAGCGGCATGCGCAGGCGCTTGAGGTCGTCGCGGGTGACGTTCATGTGCCGCGCCGCTTGACGACTACGACCGAGAACTGCGGGACTTCCTCTCTCCTCGCCGCACCGATATCGCCGGCGAGGCTTTTTTCCGCGTTGATGTCGAACGGCAGCTGCGTGCGCGTCACTTCGGTGCCGGGCCGCCTGCGCAGCGCATCGGTAAACTGGTTCACCAGCGCGGTCACGGCGCGGAAGTCCGAGGCCTGCTGCACGACGAGCTTGCCGGCAATCTCGGCGGTTTGGGTCTGAAACTCGGCGCCCGCGGCCTGTGCCTGGCCTCCCGGCGGGGGGGAAGGGGTCTTGGGCGCCTCGCGGCCGGCTGCCGATTTTGCTCCGGCGCCGAACTCCCAATCGATCCTGTCGATTTCAATCTGGGGTAGAGCCGTTACCGCTTCGCTGATCTCGTTGAACATCCCGCCAGGCGAAGCGCTCTGCCTCAGGAGCGCCCGGTAGTTCTTGACGACCGCTTTCAGGGTTTCGCTCGAGATCGGCGTCTTCGGGAAGCGCGTTTGCAGTCGAGCGTATTCCTCGGAGGCGCGGGCTTCCTGCACCCGGTCATTGTGAGCCTGCTCGTTGACATGCAGGACATCGAGAAGTCTCACCGCCGAAACGAGCAGGCAAAAGGCGAACACCGCCGCCCCGGTGCCGAGCAGAGCCACGCGCGCGCGCCACAAATGATAGGAGCGCCGCAGGCGCTCGTCGGCATACTGCTCGCGGGACGGGTACGCGGCGAGGACGTGGAGAAACAGCCCCTCGGCGAGCGTCTCGGCAGGCAGCGATTTGAGGGCCAGGCTGCTGGCCACCTTGTCCAGGTCGTGAACATGGAACTGCAGCCGGGCCGAATTGACGCAGGCCGCGTCGTAGAGCGCCTTGTGCTCGCTCGGCGCAAGCACGAGCACGTCGAGCGCAGGCGCCTCGCGCGGCAGAATACGGCTGTTGACGAGATACTGCTGGATCCGCAGGGACTCGGCGGCGCAATCCTGGGCGATCACGCGGGGATCGGAGGAGTCGACGCGGCCGAGCCGCGAGAAGCGGATTCGGCCGTTTTCGATGTAGCTTTGCCGCAGTCCGGCCTGCTGCCGGCTCACCATCAGGTATCGCCCACCCTTGAAACCGAGACGCTTCCCCATCTGAGCCGCGACGAGCGCCACTGAAAATACGCCGACCACGCAGGCATCGTTCGAGCGCAAGGCCTCGAGCCAGGGCTGGAACAGCTGCGTGTTGGTAAACGACATGTAGAGGATCCGTTCCTCGCGCCGGCCCGCGTGGGTCTCCGACCCGAGCGAAAGCGGAAGGGCGAGCGACGCGTCGCGGTATCGCTGGGCGAGCTTGCGCGCGAGCAGCGCGCGCCGGTCCGCGCCGCGCACGTAAGGTATGTTCTCCTGGAAGAAGTCTTCCTCGACCATGTCGGCGAGCACGTAGAAAAGGCTTCCCGGGGCGCCGGCCGCGTATCTGGAGAACTCGGCGACGCCTTTCTCGTTCGTGTCGAAGACGCCTTCCCTGTGCAGCTCGCCCTTGACCCATAGATAGGCGGTGACTCTCTGGGAAGTGAGGTAACAGAGACGTTTGCTCGGCACGGCCTCTACACCTTGATCTTGCTGATGACGTCGTAAATCGGTCCGAGAACGGAGAGCATCACCCAGCCGAGAATGACGCCGAGGACCACCGTCAGAGCCGGCTCGATGATCACTTGAATCTTACCGATCGATTCGCGCACTTCCCGGTTGTAGAAATAGGACACATTGAGCAGCGCCTTGTCGAGCGCGCCGGTCGCCTCGCCCACCCGGAGCATTCTCACGACGAGCGGCGGGAAAAGCCCCACTTCCTGGAACGCTGCGGTGACGTTCTTGCCCTCGCCGATCTGCTGTCCCGCGAGTCTCAAGCCTTCCTGGATGACCATGTTGCCGGTGATCTCCTCGGAGCTGCGGATGGCATCGAGGATGGTGATCCCCGAGGAGTACATGAGAGCGAAGATGCTGGCGAAGCGCGACAGGATGATCTTGCGCATGATCTCGCCCGCCACCGGGAGAGCGAGCTTGAAGCGATCGACCTGATAGCGCACCAAGGGGTTCGCCCGAGCAGCCAGCTTGACGCCGACGAACAGGATCGCGGGGGCAGCCAGGAGAGCCCACCAGTAGCCTACGAAAAACGCCGAGACCTCGATCAAGACGCGCGTCTGCAGAGGGATCTGCTGCCCCATGTTCTTGATGAAGGCGACCATCTGCGGCACGAGGTAGATCATCAGGAAGAAAGTCACCAGGATCACGATCGAACCGACGAACGCCGGGTAGAGGACGAGCTTCTTCATGTGCTCGGCCAGCTCGTCTTCCCATTTCAGGTTCTCGACGAGGCTTTTGAGCACGTCGGCGAGTCTTCCCGTGTCCTCACCGGCGCGGACGAGGCTCGTAAAAACCGGGTTGAAAATTTGCGGATACTGGGCGAGGCTCTGCGACAGGCGCAGGCCGCCCTGGATACTCTCGATGACTCCCGACATTACTTCGCGAAATCGGGCATTTTCGATGCTGTCGCGCAGGTCGATCAGCGATTCGACGAGCGGTACCCCGGCCGCGATGAGCTGCTCCATGTGGAAGCAGAAGTTAATGAGCTCCGCGCGCTTGATTTCGCCCGAGCGCAGGAGGCTTCCGCCGTAACGAGTCGGCCCGCCCCGCACCAGATCCAGCCCCATGCGCTTCAGACGCAGCTCGAGATCGACCAGATTGATCGCCTCGATCTGGCCGAGCATCGTCTTTCCCCGGGTATCTACGGCCTTGTAGGCGAAGAGTGCCATGTTTGATTGCGTCGGCCCTGCGCGGGCCCGCGCTTACATCCGGTCGGTGAGGTCGACCACACGCATCAGCTCGTCGAGCGCGGTCGACCCGTCGAGGACCCGGCGAACGCCGTCGTCGGCCAGCGTGCGAAAGCCCCTCGCCAAGGCCGACTTCTGCAATTCCCGGCCGGTGGCGCGGTGCGCGATCAGCTCGTCGAGCTCACCGTCCATCTTCAGGATCTCGATGATGGCCATGCGACCCCGATAGCCCTGATACTCGCATTGGTCGCAGCCGACCGCGCGGTACAGGGTCGGCGGACGATCGGCCCGCGCTCCCACCATGCCGCACTCGCCAGGGTTCGCCTGATGAGCCTGCTTGCAATGCTTGCACAATTTGCGGACCAGGCGCTGCGCGACGATGCCGATGATGTTGCCGGCGAGGACGTCCGGGACGATGCCGATGTCGAGAAGCCGGGGAATCGCGCCGGCCGCCGAGTTGGTGTGGAGGGTCGAATAGACCTGGTGTCCGGTCATCGCCGCGCGGAACGCCATGGTGGCCGTATCTTCGTCGCGAATCTCGCCGACCAGGATCACATCGGGGTCCTGCCGCATGAGCGAGCGGATGCCGTTCCCGAAATCCATCTTGGCGGCTTCGTTGATCGAGGTCTGCCGGATCAGGGTCATGGGATATTCGACCGGATCCTCCAGCGTCATAATGTTGAGGCCGTCGTTGTTGATGTGATTGAGCACCGAGTAGAGCGTCGTCGTCTT
>Ga0075436_100003223_pt1 | contig 11188 bp, 9 predicted proteins | sample RhiMethybrSRZTD5_FD_75303 | JGI IMG/M metagenome (GOLD analysis project Ga0075436, IMG submission 75303) | Populus rhizosphere microbial communities from Tennessee, USA - Rhizosphere MetaG P. TD hybrid SRZTD5 | ecosystem: Host-associated > Plants > Roots > Rhizosphere > Soil | place: USA... | reverse complement strand
CATCGACGCGCGCCATCGGCGATCCGGCGCCGGCGGGGGCTTGAGCGTCGCCTCCACCGTCGCCGTCGTATACACCTCCATCGTCCGCACGGCGATGTCAGGCAGACCGAACTTCGCCTGGATCATCTCGCCCTGCTCGGTGACGCGAAGCGTGCCGTCGATCGAGCCGGGCGGCTGCGACTGGATCGCGAGATACGTCGGCCCGCCGCCACGGCCGACGCTGCCGCCGCGTCCGTGGAACAGCGTGAGCGCGACGCCGTGTTCACGACAGGCGGCGACGATGTTTTCCTGCGCGAGGTACAACGCCCAGGCCGCGCTGAACCGGCCGGCATCCTTCGCCGAGTCGGAGTAACCAATCATCACTTCTTGTTGATTCGCGATCCGATTGCCGTACCACGGCATCGCGAAGAGCGTGCGGAGCACGCGTCCCGCCGCGTCGAGGTCATCGGCGGTCTCGAAGAGCGGCACCACGCGCTGGCGGTGCGCGCCGCCGGCGAGTTGCTGAAGCCACTCCACGGCGAGTACGTCGGAGGGCTGGCGCGTCATCGTGATCACATACGCGCCAAGCGATTCGCTGTGGATCGCCGCAGCCGTTCGGAATGTCTCGAGCACGTCTCGCACCGACTCCGGCGCGCGTGAGAGCGGGAGGTCATCGATCGCGGCGCGCGCGCCGGCCAGCGCGGCCAGCAGCATCTGTTGCCGCTCTTCTTCGGATCGCGAAGCGTACTCGTCTCCACGCGAAGTGAAGATCCAATCGATCGCTTCGGCATGACGCGCCGCCTCCTGCCGAAGATCGAGGCGCGCCAGCACGAGACCGAACGTCGCGACGCGGCGCAGAAGATCCGTCAGCCGTCCGCTCGCGATCCGTTGATTGCCGGTCGCTTCGAGCGACCGATGGCAGAGCAGCAGAGGCTCGGCGAGATCGCTCGAGGCGAGATAGGCCGTCACGGGCTGCGTGACCGATTCAACCGCTTTCCCGGAGCGCAGCGCGTTGCCGCTGCCGATCTGCGCCTCCGCGAGATCGCGCGTCGCCGCCAATCCATCGCGGACCGCGCGCAGCAGCTCGCGGTACGGCTCGCGGGCGCCGCCGGCGCGGTCGACGAGCTCCGGCGAGGCGCGCGACGTCGACAGCTCGTCGCGCAGCGCGTCTACCTCGCGCAAGTAGAGGGCGGCGGCCTGCCACCGCGCGAGCCACGTCGCCTGGCGCGTGACCTCGGGCGTGACGTTCGGGTTGCCGTCGCGATCGCCGCCAATCCACGAACCGAAGCGGATCGGCGTGGCGTCGAGCGGCAGCGAACGACCCGTCGCGTCGCGGAGCGCGCGATCGACCTCGCGCAGGTAGGCCGGCACCGCGTTCCAGAGGGTCTCCTCGAACACGATGAGGCCGGCGCGCACTTCGTCGAGCGGCGACACCCGACGCGTGCGCGCTTCGTCGGTCTGCCACGCCGCGGCGATCTCGCGCGCGAGGCCCTCGATCGAATCGCTGCGTTCCACGGGGGTCAGATCGACCCGATCGCGAAACGCGAGGATCGATGCGATGCGGTTGTACTTCTGGATCAGCGTGCGCCGCACGACTTCAGTCGGATGAGCTGTCAGCACGAGCTCGACGCGCGACGAGATGACGGCCTCGGCCAGCGCGTCGGAGGGGACGCCGGCCCCGATCAGCCGTGCGAACGTCTCGGCGCACGAGCCGCGCTGCGGGTGGCGGTCCGCCTCGCGCGCATGATCGCGCCGGCGGCGCGTCCGGTGATGCTGTTCCGCGATGTTGGCCAGCGCCAGAAAGTGAGCGAACGCGCGCGCGACCGGCACCGCGGCTTCAATCGGCATGTTGCCGAGAACGTCGGCGAGCAGATCGAACGCTCCGGCTTCTCCGGTGTGCGCCGCCTTCGCGATCGCCCGTACCTGCTCGACGCGATTGAAGAGCGCGTCGCCTTCGTGCACGCGCAGCGTCTCGCCGAGCAGCTCACCGAGCAGGTGGACGTCGTCGCGCAGCGGTTTGTGAGGGTCGCGGGTCATGGTCCGACCGCGGAGAAGATGGAGCGCACGCCTTCAGCCTCCTGACCTCGTCTTCGGTCAGCTCGCGCCACTGACCCGGCTTCAGCTTCGCGTCTTTGATGGGACCGATCGCCACGCGTCTGAGCGCGGCCACCGGATGACCGATGGCGTCGCACATCTTCCGCACCTGACGATTTCGTCCTTCGCGAATCGTGACGATCAGGTGGCCCGGGCCGGCGACCTTCACGTCGGCCGGCTCGGTGCGGCGATCGTCGATCGTCATGCCCTTCGACAGCCGATCGACGTCGTGCCGATCGGGTTCGCCGAGCACCCGTACATCGTAGACGCGCGCGACGCCGTGCCGCGGATGCGTGAGACACGCCGCGAGATCGCCGTCGTTGGTGAGGAGGAGCAGGCCTTCGGAATCGAAGTCGAGCCGTCCGACCGGATACACGTATTCGCGGATGCCGTGCAGCAGATCGATCACCGTCGGACGCCGCTGCGGATCCGATCGCGTCGTCACGTACCCGCGCGGCTTGTTGAGCAGGAGGTAGCGATGACGTTCCGCGGCTTTCACGCGCCTGCCGTCGACGCGGATGTCGTCGCGCGACGCGTCGGCTTTCGTGCCGAGCTCGCGGATCGTCCTGCCGTTGACGGTGACGCGTCCCTCCAGCATCAGCTGCTCGCTTGCCCGCCGCGACGCCACCCCTGACTGTGACAGGATTTTCTGCAGCCGTTCCACCGTTACACCTTGTTCAGCGTGAGAGGAGATCTCCCCAGAACGTCGCGAGCGCGGCCACATCGCTGACGTGCGCCGGTCGATTGGCTTCCGCGTGCGAGATGAGGCCGCTCAGCAGCAGCCGTACTGAAGCGGTGCCGCGAAGATCTTCCGCGAGGTACTCCGATTCGATCGGCGGAATGACGTTGTCTTCCGTGCCGTGCAGGAGGAATACCGGCGCCGACGTCTTCGGTGCTTTCGAAACCGACAGCGCGGGATCGCTTCCGTAAAAGCGCACGTAGGGCAGCAATCGAGGACCGAGGTGGACGACGTCGCGATCGACGACGTATCGGAGCAGCGTCGCCGACGGTTCCGGCAGCTTGTTCGTCAGCGCGCGCACGGCGTCGAATTCGGCGGCCGCCCGCGGTTTGTCCACGCCGCCGTCGAGCGCCGAGGCCCAGAGATATTGCCGGATCCCCTCCCGAAGCGGCTCGACCTGCCGCGCGGGCACGAGGCGGTCTGCGACGCCGAGCAGGATGACTGCCACGCCGTAGTCGTGCGGAGCGCGCGTGAACGGGTGGTCGGTCGCGTCACCGGTCCGATCCGGCTTGAGCCGAATGCCAACCTGATGCGACGGGTATGGCTCCTGTCCCGTGCACAGATAACGCAGCACGCGCGGGAGATCGTCGTGACCGCCGAACGACAGCACGTACGCGACGCGTTCGGCGAGCGACGGCCGTCCGGCGGCAACGAGCGAGAGGCCGCCGCTGAAGCTGATCCCCATCAACGCGACCCTGCGATCGGGCGCGAGACCGGACTCCGTTGCGAGCCATCCCGCGGTTCGTTCGATCGTGTCGGTGATCGCCGGCGTGATCTCGAACCGTGAGAGCTCGGGAACGTCCGGCGTGACGACGAGGAGATGATCCGCCGCCAGTTGTCGCGCGAGCCGCATCAGCCGCGGCTCGTCGATGCCCGACGGGTGCAGACCCGAGACGAGGAGCGCCACGCGGTGCGGCGCGCCGATCGGCTCATAGACGCGTCCGCGCATCGATCCGCGCGCCGTCGGGATCGCGATCTCGCGCTCCCGCTCCCCCGACGCGTCGAGATCGGCGACGCGCCGAATCGTGCCGTCCATTTCGGCCGCGCGAATCACGAACGACAGCCCGTGCACGAAGGGCCGCGCGACGAGCACGCCGCCGGCGAGCGTGACCATGACAACGATCGTAGCGATCGCCCATCGCCGCATGATGCGCATGTTACCCTGTTGGGTCGCGTGGGTCTGGTCGGTCTCGTGGTCGAACCTACCGACCCACTCGGCCTACCTGACCCGCATGAAACCCCTGATCGTCGCCATCGACGGTCCCTCAGGCGCAGGAAAAGGAACCGTGGCGCGTGCCGTTGCCGCGCAGCTCGGATATCGCCATATCGACAGCGGCGCTATGTACCGGGCGGTGGGTTGGAAGGCGCTGCAGGAGGGCGTGCCGATCGACAGCGAAGATGAGGTGGCCGCGTTGGCCGAGCGATCGACCATCGACGTGACGGGTCCGCTCGTGACGATCGACGGCCGCGACGTCACGCGAACGATCCGCACGCCGGAAATCGATCGCGCCGCAACCGCGGTCGCTCGATTGCCGAAGGTGCGCGCCGTTCTCGTGGAGCGTCAGCGTGAATACGGCACGGCGGGCGCCATCGTGATGGAGGGGCGTGACATCGGCACGGTCGTCTTCCCGAACGCCGACGTGAAGATCTACCTCGATGCGTCTCCAGAGGAGCGGGCGCGGCGGCGCGCGGCCGATCCCGCGCATTCCGGCGGGCCTACGGCGGTCGCCGACGTGGCGACGCTTCTCAGAACGCGTGACGAGATCGACCGGACGCGCACGGCATCCCCGCTGTATGCGGCGAACGATGCCATCGTCATCGATACGACCGGAAAGGCCGTAGACGAAGTCGTGCGGAAAGTGATTTCGGTGATCCGCCCCTACTTGCGCTCCTTGTAATCTTCAGCCGAGGCAGGATCCAATTCCCACCGATGCTTGTCGCGCTCGACGACTTTGTCGCTCGAGCGCAGCTCTTCATTGTCTTCGTACTGCACTCCGAGCGCCTTCCCGATGTCGTCGACGATGTCCTGATCGGGCGTCGAATTGTCGCCCCCGGGCGTCTCTTCACCGGTGAAGTACGCGTCCTCGACGTCGACGTCGAGGTCGCCGCCGGCCATATCGGTCATGCCGGGGTGTCGCGCCCGGCTCTCCTCGAGCTCGGCGCGGCCGGTGCGCGCCGCCGAGCCGCGACGATCCATATTGAGCGACGAGGGGGGCGTCGGCACCGTGTCTTCGAGCGTGCGGCGCACCCGGTCCAGCCGGGGCGATCGGCGGGGCCTGGCGCTGCGTTTCGCAGCGGTTTTCCGAGCGGTTTGCTTAGCCGAGCGTTTCGCCGACCGCCGCGCCGCCGGCTTCTTGCGGCCGCGGGCGCGTGGCTTTCCTCGTCGCGTGGCCTTCCGTTTGGCCATGGTCCTGTCCTTTCGAACCTTGACAGTTTTACGATAAGTGTCGTACGCTCTGTTGCTTATCGGAATTTCGGTACACCCACTCGGGGTGCCGGTGCCCCAAAACGAGTCACCGGCAATCGCCCAGAAGTAAAAGATCGACCAGAGGAGACGTGTAAGGCATGGCGAAGCTTGAAGACGAGAACACTCCCGGTGCCGGCGGCAGTGCCGGCACGGCGACGACCGAACGACCGGAACGCCCGGAGCGGACGGACCGAAGCACGCTGAAGGCCCGACCGCGCGACGACGATGAGCAGATGGACAAGGATGCGTTCGAGGCCCTGCTCACTGCCTACGATAACAGCTTCCGGAACATCGCGGAAGGCGAGGTCGTCAAGGGGACGGTTCTCAAGGTCACTCCATCGGAAGTGATCATCGACGTCGGCTACAAGTCCGAAGGCATCATTCAGATCGATGAGTTCCTCGACGAGAGCGGCGAGGTGACGGTGCAGCCTGGCGACATCGTCGACGTGCTGCTCGAGCGCACCGAAGACCGGGAAGGATACGTCGTCCTCTCGCGCGAGAAAGCCGAGAAGATGAAGATTTGGGACGAGGTCGAGAAGGCCTATGCCGAGCGCAAGGTCGTGATCGGCCGCGTCATCGAGCGGATCAAGGGCGGCCTCGCGGTGGACATCGGCGTCCGCGCGTTCCTGCCCGGATCGCAGATCGACGTACGTCCCGTGCGAAATCTCGACGCGCTGCGCGGCCAGGAGCTGCGGATGCGCGTCATCAAGGTCAACAAGAAGCGCGGCAACATCGTGCTGTCGCGCAAGGCGCTGCTCGAGGAAGAGAACGCCGAGAAGAAGAAGCACACGCTCGAGACGCTCGCCGAGGGCAAGGTGCTGAAGGGCATCGTCAAGAACATCACCGACTACGGCGCGTTCATCGACCTCGGCGGTATCGACGGCCTGCTGCACATCACCGACATGTCGTGGGGCCGCGTCGGGCACCCGTCGGAGCTGTTCAAGGTGAACGACGAGATCGACGTGATCGTGCTCAAGTACGATCCGGCGACCGAGCGCGTCTCGCTCGGCCACAAGCAGCTGATCACCGATCCGTGGGCGAACGTGATGGACCGCTATCCGGTCGGCGCGCGCGTCGGCGGCAAGGTGGTGAGCCTCACCGATTACGGCGCGTTCGTCGAGCTCGAATCGGGCGTCGAGGGTCTCATTCACGTCAGCGAGATGTCGTGGAGCAAGCGGGTCAAGCACCCGTCGAAGATTCTCAACGTCGGCGACACGGTCGACGCGATGGTGCTCGGCGTCGATCCGACCGCGCGGCGCATCTCCCTCGGCCTGAAGCAGGTCGAGACCAACCCGTGGCACGACCTGGCCGACAAGTATCCGGTCGGCTCGAAGATCACCGGCAAGGTGCGCAACCTGACCGAGTTCGGCGCTTTCGTCGAGGTGGAAGAGGAGATCGACGGCCTCATTCACATCTCCGACATGTCGTGGAGCAAACGCATCAAGCATCCGTCCGAAGTGCTGAAGAAGGGCGACGTCGTCGAGGCGATGGTGCTCAACATCGACGCCGAGAACCAGCGGCTGTCGCTCGGGCTGAAGCAGCTCGCGACCGACATCTGGGACGACTTCTTCTCGCGCCATCACGTCGGCGACACGGTCGAAGGCAAGGTCGTACGGATGACGAACTTCGGCGCGTTCGTCGAGCTCGACGAAGGGATCGAAGGGCTGATCCACGTATCGGAGTTCGACGACTCGCACCACTCGGGGAAGGACGAGAAGATCGATCTGAAGGTCGGTGAAACGTACCCGATGAAGATCATCAAGCTCGCGCCGTCGGAGCGGAAGATCGGTCTGTCGATTCGGGCGATGAGGTCGGACGAGTTCCGCGCCGACTGGGAGGCGTATCAGGAGTCGGCAGGCGACGGCACGGCGACGCTCGGAGATCATTTTCGGAATCGGTAGCGATCAGCCCCCAGAGAGAGGCAGCACATGACCAGCGGCAGCATGACCAAGGCGGAGCTCGTCGAGGAAGTGTCGCGCGTGTCGGACCTGACGAAGAAGCACTCCGAGGTGATCGTCGATACGGTGTTCAAGAGCATCATCGACGCGCTGCACCGCGGGGAGAAGATCGAGCTGCGGGGCTTCGGCAGTTTCCGGCTGCGCAAGCGCGAACCGCGCAAGGGGCGGAACCCGAAGACGGGCGACAAGGTCGATGTGCCGCCGAAGAAGGTGCCGTACTTCAAGCCGGGCAAAGAGCTGAAGGAGCTGATCAACAAGGAGCCCGCGCCGGCGGCGCCGGCGCCGGCGGCCGGTGAGATCCCGCCGGACGCGATGGCTGTTTAGACGTCTGAAGTTTGACGTCTGAAGTACGAAGCGACTTCGAACTTCTGACTTCGTACTTCGAGCTTCATGGAACGTCTCTGGTCGCCGTGGCGCCTCGCTTACGTAGCCGGCGCGAGCGGCGGCGATCCGGGCTGCATCTTCTGTCAGACCAATGAACCCGGCCGCGATGAGCTGATCCTCGTTCGCGGCCGCGTCTCGTACGTCATCCTCAATCTGTTTCCCTACAACAACGGTCACCTGATGGTCGTGCCGAATCGGCACGTGGCGACGCTGTCGTCGACGAGCGACGACGAGCGGGCCGAGTTGATGCGGTTCATGCGGCACGCGGAGATGGCGCTCACCGAGGCGTATGCGCCGCAAGGCATCAACATCGGGATCAATCTCGGCCGGCCCGCCGGCGCGGGCATCGTGGATCATCTTCATGTCCATTTCGTGCCGCGCTGGAACGGCGACACCAACTTCATGACCGCGATCGGCAACACGCGCGTGTTACCGGAAGATCTCGGCGCGACTCGAGACCGTTTGAGACCGATATTCGAACGGCTGGCACTCGACGGTCGATGACACGTGGCTAGAGGAGAGCGATGGTCCTGGAGCTCAGTCCCGAACAGCGCACCTTCAAGGAACACATCGAGAAGTTCGCCACCGAGATCGTCGCCCCTCGCGCGGCGCTGATCGACAAGAGCGGCGAGTATCCGTCCGACGTGATGCACGCGGCGGCAGGCGAAGGCCTGTGCGGCGTGACGCTGCCAAAAGCGTGGGGCGGGCTCGGGCGCGACTACGTGAGCTACGCGCTCGCGGTGGAGGCGATCGCGAAGGCGAGCGCCACGGTCGCGGTTGCGCTCACCGTCACCAATTCGCTCGTGGCCGAAGTGATTGCGCATGCGGGAAAGGATCAGCAGCGGGAACGCTGGCTGCGCAAGCTCGCGACCGGCGAAGCGATTGGCGCCTTCGCCTTGTCGGAACCCGATGCCGGCACCGACGCGGCGAATCAGAAAACGGCCGCCATCCGCGTGAGCGGCGGCTACCGCATCCGCGGCAGGAAGGTGTGGGTCGCGAACGCGGAAGAAGCATCGGTCGCGATTGTGTTCGCGAGCACCCGTCCGGGATTGCGCGGCCAGGGCGTCACGGCGTTCCTCGTGCCGATGGACGCCCCGGGCATCACGCGCACCGCGCGCGCCGATTCGCTCGGCGTGCGCGGCCTCGGCTGCATGGATCTCGATCTCGACGTCGCTGTCGACGACGACCAGGTGCTCGGCCACGTGGATCAGGGATTCCGCCTGGCGATGTGGGCGCTGCAGGGCGGACGCGTGGCCATCGCGGCGCAGGCGCTCGGCATCGGCGAAGCGGCGCTGGCCGAGGCGATGGCGTACGCGCGGCAGCGCGAGCAGTTCGGCCAGCCGATCGCGAACTATCAGGCGATCCAATGGATGATCGCCGACACGGCGACCGAGCTTGCCGCCGCGCGGCTGCTCACGCTCAAAGCCGCGGCCGCGAAAGACCGTCAGGAGAAGAGCGCCTTCGAAGCCTCGATGGCGAAGCTCGCCGCATCCGAAGCGGCGCACAGGGCGGCCGACAAGGCGATGCAGATTCTCGCGTCGGCCGGCTACCGCCGCGGATCGGTGGTCGAGCGGCTGTTCCGCGACGTGCGCGCGACGGAAATCTATCAGGGAACATCCGAGGCCCAGCGGATGATCATCGCCGCGAACGTGCTCGCCAACGCGTGACGCGAAACAGGCCAGCGCGGCGATTGACACCTCGTCCGCCCGTCACTAGAGTGTGCCGTCAGACGGAGGCGCAATGAGCAGGAAGCTTGATCGCCGTGAATTCGTTCGCCGCGCGACGGCGGCCGGTGTTGCCGCGGCTGCGGTTCCCAAGACGCTGTTCGCCCACCCTTCGACAAGCTCAGGGCAGGGGCCGGTCGTGATCACGCCGAAGCGCGTCAGGCCGTGCGTCGTCGCGTCGAGCAACGGGAACCGATCGAAGGACGATCAGGGCGTCACCTGCGTCGCGAAGGCGTTCAAGATGATGACCGACGGCGCCGACGTCCTCGACGCGCTCGTGGCCGGCGTCGCGATCGTCGAGCTCGATCCGACGCAGACCGGCGTCGGCTGGAGTGGTCTGCCGAATGCCGACGGCGTCGTACAGCTCGACGCGTCGTGCATGCACGGTCCGAAGAGGCGCGCCGGCGCGGTCGCCGCCATCGAAGGCGTCCGGACGCCCGCGCGGGTGGCGCAGCTCGTCGCCGAGGAGACCGATCATCACCTCCTGGTCGGCAAGGGCGCGCAGGGCTTCGCGCGCGCGATGGGATTCAAGATCGAAGAAGGGCTGATCAACGAAACGGCGCGGAAGGCGTGGCTCGAATGGAAGCGCCGCACCGATCCGCTGCACTATCTCGATCCGAAGAAGCGTGCGCAGGCGTGGTACGACGCCGGCATCCAGATGGTCCGTGAAGGCTTGATCGACGGCGAGCATTTCTGGGGCACGATCAACTGTGACGGCATCAACGCGAAAGGCGAGATCTGCGGCGTGACGACGACGAGCGGGCTCGCGTGGAAGATTCCGGGGCGCGCCGGCGACTCGCCGATTCTCGGCGCCGGACTGTACGTCGACGGCGAGATCGGCGCCGCGGGATCGACGGGCCGCGGCGAAGCCAACCTCTACAACCTGTCGTCGTTCGTGATCGTCGAGGAGATGCGTCGCGGCGCGCACCCGAAGGATGCCGCGATCACCGCGTTGAAGCGCGTCGTGAAGAGCACGATCGAGAAGCGCCTGCTGAACGCGAAGGGGCAGCCAAACTTCGGCCTCAACTTCTATTGCCTCGATGCGAAAGGCGAATATGCCGGCGTGTCGATGTACCAGGGCACGTACGCCGTCTGCACGGAGAACGGACCGCAGACGTTGAACACGGACGCGCTGTACGAGGGCCGTCCCACGGATTGATCCCATGACAAGAATGAATCGTCGCGAATTCGTGCAAGCGACCGCCGCTGCCGCGGCGGTTCCGACCGCGCTGTTCGGACAAGGTCCGACGGTCGTGACGCCGAAGAACGTCAAGCCGCTCGTCATCGCTTCGAGCAACGGTCACAAGTTCAAGAACGGCGGCACGCAGACCTGCGTCGAGAAAGCGTTCTCGATGATGACCGGCGGCGCCGACGTGCTCGACGCGCTGATTGCCGGCGTCAACATCGTCGAGCTCGATCCGCTCGACGACAGCGTCGGCTACGGCGGGCTGCCGAACGCCGACGGCGTGGTGGCGCTCGACTCGTGCTGCATGCACGGCTCGCTCAAGCGCGCGGGCGGCGTCGCGGAGATCGAAGGCGTCCGGACCCCCTCGAAGGTCGCGCAGTCGGTGATGAACGAGACCGATCATCATCTGCTCGTCGGCAAAGGCGCGCAGCAGTTCGCGCGCGCGATGGGCTTCACCATCGAGGACGACCTCAACACCGAGAACTCGCGCAGGAAGTGGCTCGAATGGAAGCGGCGCACCGATCCGCTCCACTATCTGCCGTCGAAGGAGCGGTCGCAGGCGTACCACAGGGTCGCGATGGACATGATCGCGGAAGGCATCGTCGATCGGGAGCACTACTACGGCACGATCAACTGCGACGGCATCAACGCGAAAGG
>Ga0075436_100003222_pt1 | contig 11191 bp, 10 predicted proteins | sample RhiMethybrSRZTD5_FD_75303 | JGI IMG/M metagenome (GOLD analysis project Ga0075436, IMG submission 75303) | Populus rhizosphere microbial communities from Tennessee, USA - Rhizosphere MetaG P. TD hybrid SRZTD5 | ecosystem: Host-associated > Plants > Roots > Rhizosphere > Soil | place: USA... | reverse complement strand
ACAGAATTGTTTTCAGATGATCCGATGGCCAGATCACCCGACCACCCTATGAGGTCACGCTCCGGCGGGCATCTTCACGATTTTTTTCTGGATGGCGTAAGTGACCAGTTGGGCTTTGTTGTGGATGTTCAATTTGCGCATCAGGTTAAATTTGTGGGCTTCCACCGTCTTCACGCTCAACCCGAGAATGCCCGCGATCTGCCGCACAGAGTTTCCCTCGGCAAGCATCTTGATGACTTCACGTTCGCGCGGGGTCAAGGTTGAACCCCGCGCCACGCCTGAGGTTGAGCGAGAGCGGAAATCATCCACCAATTTTCCCAATACTTGCGGGCTGAGATATTTTCTTCCCGCATGAACATCGCGTACCGCTCCGATGAGGCGCGGGGCGGGAGCATCTTTCAAGATGTATCCAGAGGCACCGGCGTCCAGACATTGCAATAGATACTCCTCATCTTCGTACATGGTGAGAAAGATGACTCGCCTGCCGGGCGCTTCCCGGGTGATCCGCCGTGACGCTTCAAAGCTCGAGAGTCCGGGCATACCGATATCCATGAGCACAACATCCGGCCTCAGCATTAGCGCGCGCTCAATGGCTTCTGAGCCATCGCGAGCCTCGCCCACAACTTCGATTCCCGATTCGCTTTCCAGGAGCCGGCGCAGACCTTCGCGAAACAGCGTGTGATCGTCGACAAGAAGACAGCGAATCGGCATGGTTTTATTTTTCGGGCGAGGTCAGGCAGCGGTCCTATGGGCAAGCGCCTTGCTTGCCGAACTCCGGGTACGCTTCCCTTCGCCTTCAATCGGAAATGCGAGTCGAATGCGGGTTCCTTTTTCCAGCTGTGAGCGAACGTTCATGGATCCGCCCAGCGCTGCCGTGCGTTCGCGCATCCCGGTGAGGCCAAATCCCCGTTCCTGGGATGTTCGAAACAGGAAACCGACGCCATCATCCTCAATGATGATAGAAAGCCGGTGGTTCTTCAGCGTAAGCTGAACGCTAAAACGTTTTGCTCGCGAATGTTTGGCGACGTTGTGCAGAGCTTCCTGCACGGATCGATATGACGCAACCTCCAGGTCCTTGTCCAGCACACCGACGCTTTCGGGCAAATCGAGATGGGCGCGAATTCCCGTATGTTTCTCGAGCAACTTGGCCTGCCTTCGAATGGCTGCGATCAAGCCTAGTTCATCAAGAACCCGTGGCGACAGGCGAGCGATGGTTCGGCGTAGTCCTTCAATGGTACGGTCGAGAAGGTCCAAAGATTCCTGAATCTTGGACTTTTGTTCTTCGCTGCGGGTGTCGCTTGAGAGCATTTCCAAATGGAAGCGTAAGACCATGAGCGCCTGGCCGGTTTCGTCGTGCAGTTCGCGGCTAATGCGTCCGCGCTCTTCCTCCTGCGCCTTCAGAAGTTGACGCGAGAGTTCCGGTATTTCCAACGGATTGGAAGCCCGGCTCTTGCTCGCAGTTCTAGAAGGCACTACTCACCTCGTTCCTTGGCGGGATAGCATTAGTGCTATCAGGCATCCTCATAGCAATACATCAATTGTCGGATGTTTGATGAGGGCCGGAGTTCCGGGTTTGCCCGATGAATCGGCTACAATCCAGGTAAGGTGCTGAAATACTTCACTTCAGGGGAGTCCCACGGAGAGGCTTTGGTCGGTTTTCTGTCCGGCTTGCCTGCCGGGGTGCCGGTTTCGTTGGATTTTGTTAACCACGAACTGTGGCGCAGGCAGCAAGGCTATGGCCGCGGCGGACGAATGAAGATTGAGCGTGATACAGGCCGCATTTTGTCGGGTGTTCGTCATGGAAAGACGATCGGCTCTCCTATCGCTGTGCTTCTAGAAAATCGCGATTGGAAAAATTGGCAGGAACAGCTTCCGGTCGAATCCGGAGATCCTAAACTACACAAGCGGGTGGCATCGCCCAGGCCCGGCCATGCCGATCTTGCAGGGGCGTTGAAGTACAACTTCTCCGAGGCCAGATACGTCCTCGAGCGTGCGTCCGCGCGTGAGTCGGCGGCCCGGGTCGCGATTGGCGCTCTCGTAAAATTATTCCTCCGCGAATTAGGCGTAGAGGTGTTAAGCCACGTGGTCGCAGTGGGAGCTGCTCGCCTGGAGCGAGAAATTCCGTGGGACGAGATTCGCGCCAGCTGCAGCCGGGATGAAGTCATGCTTAACTGCGCAGATCCCGAAATTGAACCACGAATGAAAGACGAAGTGGACAAGGTCCTGCGCACCGGGGACTCAGTAGGCGGCGTTTTCGAGGTGGTGGCACACAATGTTCCCCCTGGGCTGGGAACCTACGCGCAATGGGACGAGCGTCTGGACGCGCAACTGGCGGCAGCGGTGATGTCGCTGCAAGCTGTCAAGGCAGTCGAGATCGGATCAGGAGTGACTGCGGCCTATTCTCCGGGATCGGCTGTGCACGACGAAATCGGTTACTCAGGAGTCGGCTTCACCCAATTCTCGAGAACTCGAAACAATGCCGGTGGAATCGAGGGTGGAGTTTCGAACGGCCAAGAGATTCGCGTGCGCGGTTATTTGAAGCCGATCTCCACTCTGCGCCGTCCTTTGCAGTCTGTCGATTTCGCCACACGCGAACCGGTCAAAGCGGCTTACGAGCGGTCAGATGTCTGCGTTGTGCCTGCGGCCGGAGTTGCCGGTGAAGCCATGGTCGGGCTGACATTGGCGCGCTGTGCACTGGAAAAATTTGGCGGCGACTCGATGACCGAGACTTGCCGCAACTTCAAGGGATATGTGGAGCAATTAAGGGCATACTGACCTTTTCCAATTTTGGGGTTTGTGGAAGAGCGGCGCTTTAGCGCCGCGCAAACCGATCAGCGGGCTTACGCGGCGCTAAAGCGCCGCTCTTCACTACGCCTCATGATCTCTTCTTAATAACAGTGAAACGGGCGACTTAAGAGCGAAGATAGCTGAATGATCTATCCAATAGTGAAGTATGGAAATGCTGTGCTGGAAAAACCTGCCGAGCCGATCACTGAATTCGGCGCCGAACTGAAAAAGCTGGTCGAGGACATGTTCGAGTCCATGTACGAGGCCAAAGGCGTCGGTTTGGCCGCGCCGCAGATAGGGATTTCCAAGCGACTGGCAGTGATCGACATTACTTTTAAAGAGGACCCGAATGCCAAGCTGGTGCTGGCAAATCCTGAGATCATTTACAAAGAGGGCAAGCAAACCCAGAGCGAAGGATGTTTGAGCATTCCGGAGTTCCGCGAGCCGGTGACACGCCCTAATAAGGTCACGGTTCGCGCCCAGGACATCAACGGAAAATGGTATGAAAAGACCGGAGAGGAATTGCTGGCGCGTGCCTTTCTTCACGAAACCGATCACCTGAACGGAAAGCTTTACATCAGCCACTTGAGCGCCCTGAAACGCGACCTGATCAAACGAAAAATCCGTAAACTGATCAAGGCCGGAGAATGGTAGGAAGATTGAGGCATTGAATCATTGAGCGATTGAATCATTCCCGAAGCGATTCAATGATTCAATGGTTCAGGCGCTCAATCTCGTTTTCTGCGGTACCCCTCAATTCGCTGTTCCTACACTCGAAAAACTCGTCAATGCAGGTTTTGACCTTCGCCTGGTGCTGACCCAGCCTGATCGCCCCAAAGGGCGCAGACTTGAGCTGGTTTCGTCGCCCATAAAGCAGAGCGCGGAAAAGCTCGGCTTGCCCATTTATCAACCAGAGAAGATCAAGCAAAATGAGGAACTGCGCGGCAGGTTGGAGGCCCTCTCGCCCGATGCAATCATCGTTGTCGGTTATGGCCGGATCATTCCCTCATGGATGTTGCAATTGCCAAAGTTCGGCAATATCAACCTGCACGCGTCCCTGCTTCCTAAATACCGGGGCGCAGCGCCGATTCAGTGGGCTATCGCAAATGGTGAAAAGGTTACAGGCGTGACCACAATGCGGATCGATGAAGGTTTGGATACAGGGGACATTCTTTTGCAGCAGGAACTGGCGATCGCCGAAGAGGACGCTTCCGAAACGCTTGCGCCGAAGCTGGCTGCTATTGGAGCGGAGTTGATGGTGGAAACTCTGCGCAGACTTCAATCGGGAGCGATGACTGCTTGCCGACAGGACCACGCCCTCGCAAGCCTCGCGCCAATATTGAAGAAAGAAGATGGAAGAATCGACTTCCGGCAAACCGCCCAGGTAATCTACAACCGGCTCCGCGGGTTTCAGCCCTGGCCCGGAGCTTTCACTCTCTTTCGCGGGAAGATACTGAACATCGCCGCTGCGAGACCCGGTTCAGAGCAAGTTCCTGAAGCTCAACTGCTCGCAAAAGGGGCGCAACTGTTTGTCGGATGCGGACGGAACACTTCGCTTGAAATTCTCGAACTCCAGCCCGAAGGGAAAAAACGGATGCCGGCGCGAGATTTTATTCAGGGGTATCGTCCGCAGACAGGGGAGAGCGTCGGCGAATAAAGTAATCTCTCGTCTGCTAAACCCCAACCCATTTACAATCTCCTCAGCTGTGAATAAAACCATCTGGATTCTATCGGCGGTTTTTGCCCTGACCGCCGGGTTCACGGACGCGAGTTGGCGAAAGATTCCTAACTGGCTGACCTACCCTGCCGTTCCCATTGCGATTCTTTTGCATGCGCTGGCCGATGGCTGGCATGGGGCTTGGCACTCGTTCCTCGGCGCTGCTTTAGGACTCGGAGTATTGCTACCTTTTGTGCTCATTCGCAGCCTGGGTGGAGGGGATTGGAAGCTGGTGGGGGCGCTCGGCGCATTCTTCGGATCGGCGCGACTGCTCGAGGTGTTGATCTACACGCTCCTTGTTAATGGCGTGATGGCGCTTTTCATGATCATCTGGAAGAGACGCGTTGGCAAGACTTTACGCAATATCGCTCATATGACCGCAGCGTTCTTTCGCTTTCACCTGCCAGGGGCGGATCTAACAATTGATAATCCGGACGCTATCAAGGTCCCCTTTGGAGTGGCTGCCGCGATTGCGGTGTTGATCTACGTGTCAAAACATTTGACGCAACCGTTTTAGACAACGAAGAGTGGGCTGTAAAGGTTAGTTCGGAACCTGCTCAGGCGGGGGTCCGTTGATTGGAGCTTCCTGCGGAGGGTTTTCGGGAGGCGGACCGGAGCTCTCAAGATTGCTTGGCTCCATGACAGGCACAGCCTGCGGCGGAGGGTTGTCGGCTGCTTGGAACCCTCCTGGCGGGTCCACGCCTCCAGTCTTTCGGCTGAGAATCACGGAGCGTAGTTGATTTGGGTCGGAAGCTGATCCAACCACCACAAAATTCAGACCGCTGCCGTTTAGCAAGTCACCCATCACTGTGCTCGGAGTGCCCGGACCGAAGTCGGCGGCGACTCGATCCTGCTCGGTCCCGGCAGGAATCGCAATCTCAGCTCCGGTCTGCTTTTGAATTTGAAAAAGGACTTCTGAAAGGGTTGCATTCTGGGCATGAATAGTAAGCAGCCCTCGCGCAAAAACCACGCTCACCCCATTGTTTCTCTGCGGCTGGGTTGCCACCGCCCTCATCAACACGACTGGAGCGGGGCGTGTGCCCCGAGTTACAGAGGAGACCCAACCGATTGCCGGCTGAGCAGCGTCGGCCGTCGCTCTGTCGCTGCCCAGGCTTATCACCAGCCCAACAGCATTCGGCACCACCCGATACCATTGCGGTGAGTTCAGGTCTACCACCACACGCGTGACCGGAGGTCTCACGGAGTATTGGCTGACTCTGACGCCGCGCACATCGCCGCGGTTGACAGTCAATCCATGTAAGCTTGCGCCCGGAACGGTGTTGGGAATATCAATAACCAGGCGCTCGGGACTGGAAACCATCTGAACTTGAGGCACAGCCCCCTCCGTGGTTTGGACCTGTATCTGAAGAGGATTTTCGTTCAGGATTGAAATTCGTCCAACCGCACCCACACGCGAAGTCTGGGCCGCAGCTGAGACGACGACCGCTGCGAAAAGGATGCTGGAGAGATTTTTGGGGAACACAATGAACCTGAGCGAATTCTAGCAGCGTGATTCGAGTGCCAAGCCACTCTTTGGTTGTAGCACCAACGAGTGGAAACTTGTACTCAAGCTCTTCGCTGCCGCGACCGAGCATACACCGCCGCCGCTCCCGAAAGCACCAGAACCAGGCTGGTCGGCTCAGGCACGGTTTCCGGTGGCGGTGGAACATTGCAATTTTCTTTCTTGTTGGGCTTGGGCGGTTTCTTCTTGTTAGCTGGACAAGGCCCGCCAATTGGCCCAACCCCTCCCCCGATCGGCAGAGGCATGAACCCTCCGAGTTGCGGAAAGCCGGCGTATGGAGGCGATATCGGGACCAACGGATCCAGTTGGAAAAGCTTGGCGTCTTGTGGAAACAACTCCTCCCTGCCGCTGGCGACAGCATCCGGACGTTCTAACTCCGCCATGCTGGGTTCATCCGGCACGGTATCGGTTTGCGGAAGCACGGAAACTTGATTACCACAACGTGTGCGGGCGGTGATGTGGCCGTCGGTAAGCAGCATTTCACCTTTGAGGATCGCGACTTGCTTGCGGCTCCAGTGAACCTGCCCGCCCCTGCGGTAAGAGACATAAACCATCCGCGGCTGCTCAACTTGAATTACATGTGACCGAGTGTAGTCGAAGCCAGAATAATGAGAGCGCACTACCGGATCGTGGCTCGCGATCTCGCGCAACTCTGCTCCCGAGCGCACGCCTCCTGGAATGACGGAGTAGGGATACACCAGTCGCCGGTTCCGGGATTGAATCCCGTATGAAGATCCGGTCTCTGTGAACTGGAAGCTCTGGCCTTGAGACTGAGGGCCCCATTGGGAAGTGTAGGAATGAGCTCTTCCGGAAATCCAGCGGAGCGCAAACACGCAAACTACAATCAGCAGCAAGAATGCGAGGCTGCGAACTGCCGCCCCGACCAGCCCTGTTTTTCTTCTAATGCGCTTTCTAACCCAACGACGCGAATGCTTCAAAATGCTCTCCTACGCGCACCACGGCCCCAAAAGTGGGAGGGGGAGAGACTACATCCTTAGTTGCAGGTGTCGTACCAGACGCCAAACCCGCATTAGCAGGTAAGTACCTGGAATATATATGGATATTGCACCTGCCGATGGAGGGGATGCTAGCAGAGTAGGCAAAAAGTTGCACAAATATATTGTGTTGATAAGCCGGGTTCCTTTGCTGCCAATCGCGCACTCATTCGCTGTGGATCCAACAACTTATGCTGGTTATCAACCTGTGAATAACGCGGCCCGAACTGCGAATCACGAGCGCGTGCAGTCCTCGTAGCGGTTTATATTGAAAGCGAATGCGCCAGTCGAAGACTCACGCAAGCAGTTCGACAAAGCCTCGCGTCGCCATTGCGATTATGGCTGCCGGAAAAGGCACCAGGCTGCAATCCAAACATCCCAAAGTGCTGAATGAAGTCGGCGGGAAGTCTCTGCTGGCCCACGTGATAGCAGCGGCCCAGCAAGTGGTCGCGCCACAAAATATTTTCGCCATCATTGGGTATCAGGCCGAGCGGGTCCGCTCTGCGGTTAAAGACACGGGTGTGCAATTCGTGGTTCAAGAGCCACAGCGCGGCACCGGGCATGCGATCATGTGCGCACGCCGTGCGCTTGCCGGCTACGACCACGTAATTGTGCTCTCCGGCGACGCGCCTCTGATTACGCCCGCGACCATCGCCAAACTTCGCGATTTCCACCTGCAGCACAAACCCGCGATGACGATTCTGAGCACCGAACTGCCAGATCCCACCGGATACGGGCGACTGATCCGCAAAGGCAAGAGCGGCGAAGTGCAAGCCGTTGTCGAGGAAAAATCCTGCACTCCCGCGCAACGCAAGCTCCGCGAGATCAATTCCGGTTTTTATGCCTTCGCCGTGCAGCCTCTGTTCGCGCATATCGAAAACTTGAAGACCGACAATCCACATGCCGAGTACTACCTCACAGACATGGCGGAAGTACTGCGCAAAGCCAGGCAGAAGGTTTTGGCAGTGAAGACAGAAAGTCCCGCAGAAATCCTGGGCAGCAACACTCGCGAGGAACTGGTCGGCCTCGACCGAAAGATGCGCCGCGACAAATGCACACAATTAATGGCTTCGGGCGTGACCATCTTCTTTCCCGAAACCTGCGTCATTGACGCCGACGTCGAAGTGGGCGCCGACACCATCGTTGAACCGTTCGTGCAACTGCTCGGGCGCACACGCGTCGGCTCAGATTGCCGCATTCGCTCATACTCTGTAATTCAGAATTCCGAAATCGGCGATGGTGTTCTGGTTCGGCCTGGGTGCGTTCTCGATGAAGCGCAAGTAGCGAATAGGGCTTCACTGGGGCCCTATGCGCATCTGCGGCCGGGCAGCGAGATTGGCGAAGACGCGCACGTGGGAAATTTTGTCGAGACCAAGAAAACTCGCCTCGGCAGAGGATCGAAAGCCAATCATTTGACCTACCTCGGTGACGCCCAGATTGGCGAAGGCGTAAACATCGGCGCGGGGACCATTACTTGCAACTACGACGGAGTGAACAAACACAAGACGATCATCGAAGACCAAGTCTTCGTTGGCAGCGACGCTACGCTGGTTGCGCCGGTAAAGCTCGGCAAGGGCTCTTACGTCGGCGCGGCTTCGTGCATCACAGAAGATGTTCCCGCCGATTCGCTGGCGCTTGCGCGATCAAAACAGATCGTGAAAGAAGGCTGGGCAAAGCAGAAGCGGGCCGCCAAGAAATAACTTCTCAACTCTTGTCATTCCGAACTGCTTCAGCAGCGGTGAAACTTTGCGAAGGAAAAGCAGATTCCTCGGGCCTGAAGGCCACTCGGAATGACATGGCTAAAAGGTTTTACTTGATCGTCAGCTGCATGCCTACAGCTGTTACTTGATCGTCAAGGCCAACGCTGCGTGCCTACGTCAGCGTGATGTGCTGCACCATGTCCTCCAGCTTTTGCTGTTCTTCGGTTTTCTTCTGTTGTAGGTCGGCAATTTCCTTGTGCAGGCTGCTTAAGCGGTCTTCCTGAGAGTCGAGTTGTCTGGTGTAGCGCTGCAGCAATGCCTTTTCTTCAGTGCTGCCTTTCAGCGCCTTCATGTTTTCGCGAATGCGGGCCTGGTCGCGATTGATTTCATTCAACTCTTTTTCGCGCAAGTTAATCTGCGCCTGCAAGTCGCTGATCTTGTTTTTCTGATCGAGCACGCGATGGAACGCGGCTTGCAGCTCTGGGGTAATGTTGTTTTCAGCTATAAGAACTTGCACCTGGTCGTCGGTCAAATCGGTGAGGGCTGAGCTGGTTGTGTCGGTGTGGAACTCTTCGACGTTCAGCTCGTTCGTCTTATTCGGATCGACCACGACTCGGAAACGATAGTGCGTCGCCGAGGTTTCTTCAGGCTTGTTGGCCTCGACCAGCTTCCATCCCTCGCGCACCGGGTGCTCGATCACCACTTGCCGAGCGGCAGTGTCGGCGTTGTGGACGGTGTATTTAAGCTTGTTGCGATGTTCGCGTGAAATGAACATCACGCCCTTGAGGATCTGAATTCGGCTGACCGGCAAGTCTTTCGATTCGTTGTCCGTTGTCACGCGTACCGCTGTGTCGGCAGCGTAGGAGAGCAATCGACGTTCGTCGGGATGCACAGTTTCGATCAGGCCTTCTCCGGCGAACGTGCCACTGTCGATGATGTTGAACGTGCCAGAGTCGAGAATTTGGCCGCTGGCATTCTTGATCCAGAGCGCACGCAGCGGACGCTGACCAGCCGACCACAGCGTGACTTTTTCGGCTTCGATTCGCGATTGGAGGATCGGCACCAATGCTGATTGGTTCTTGCCAATGGTGATGCTCTGCTTGATGTTGTATTCGAAGTAGTCGCCGAGGTCTTGAGCTTGGGCGACTTGAGTATTTTGAAGTTCGCTAAATTGTGCGTAATTGCGGCCGTTGACCGGGAGTGCTAACGCTGCCTGTTCTTGGGCAGTCTGTTGAGCTTCAACCTCTACGGTTTCGGCTGTTGATCCAACTGACAAAGTTGCATCTGCCCGATTTCCTTGTCGCGGGCGTAGGTTGGTTCTTACTTTTGTCGTTTGAAATCCAGGGCTCGTGACCGTTATCTCGGCAGGGCCGCCCTGGATGGTTGCAAATTGGTAATAGCCATTAGAGTCAGTCCACGCAGTTTGCGAGGCGCCGGTTCGAGTGTTCCTTAAAACGACCGAAGCGCCACCGACAACCGCGCCCGACGGATCAGTTACTGTTCCTTCCAATCCGCTGCCTTTAGCAGCTTTGAATGCGAACACACTCCCGTGCATCCCGCCGCCAACCCCTGATCCCACACCTGGCGGTGTCGGTGGCGGCGGTGCTGGAAGATTTTCGGTCTCATCCTTCATCGTTGCTTCATGGGTTTGGGGCGTCAGCATTGCCGATTGCGGCAGAGGAATCACCGGGCGTCGCGCGTAGAGCGGCTGCGAGATGTCCTGAATAAACGACTGCGGTGAACCTGCAATCAGTGACAGCTGCACGTTCTTCCAGTCTTCGCCGATGGTGTTGTCAACAATCGCCCATCCTTGTAGCAGCGGTTTCTCGCCCTGCTTCTGCGGCAGGATGATGCGATAGGTACTCTTCCACACCGGCACTTCGCTGATGTAACTGACAAAGATTTCCCGCTCGCCGCTGCCGGTAGCGGAAATCGTCATTCTTCGCAGATCGCGGGCGCGAGAAGAGCCGACGAGATTCAGGTATCGTCCAACTTCATCCGTCAGATCGCGCTCGGCCAGCCGGACAGAAACCGCCGGCCCCAGTTCGAAATTCCGCATCTCGCCCGAGTCGGTCATCACCGAGAAGATCGTTACCTTATAAGTTGTTCCCTTCTCGGTGGTGCGCTGCTCGTCTTCCACACTGAGCAGGCGCCCGGTTGCAGCGAGCGTGCCCGATCGCACGTCGACGCGCGCCCCGCGCAATGCCGAAAGAAAATCGGCGCGGGTCACGTCTTCCCCAAAGGGGAGCCGCAAGGCCTTCAGGCGCTCGTCCAAAGGCGCAATCGAGTTGTAGCGCACGCCGGAAATGTGTCCATCGCCGAGATCAACAGAAGTAAGAGACTTGAGCACATCGTTGAGTTGGGCAGTCGTGAAATCGATGGCCAGCTCTTGATTTCCGCGAACATTCGCAGAGTGCTCGAAGTAGCCGACCCCATTCTTGTAGAGCACCACCCGTTTTACCGGCAGGCG
>Ga0075436_100003218_pt1 | contig 11199 bp, 8 predicted proteins | sample RhiMethybrSRZTD5_FD_75303 | JGI IMG/M metagenome (GOLD analysis project Ga0075436, IMG submission 75303) | Populus rhizosphere microbial communities from Tennessee, USA - Rhizosphere MetaG P. TD hybrid SRZTD5 | ecosystem: Host-associated > Plants > Roots > Rhizosphere > Soil | place: USA... | reverse complement strand
GACGTCGAGGACTGCGAACTCTCCGCGCTCCTCGTCCAGCAGCAGCACCGCGACGGCGTCGAAGTCGACGAGCCGCGCCAGACCGTCGGCGAACGCGCCCAGCACGGCGTCGAGCGAATGGCTTGTGCCGAGCAAGCGCGTGATCTCGGCGAGCAGCGTGGTGCGCAGGGCACGACGCTGCTGCCGCCACACGACGTCGATCGCGTGTCCAAGCGCGCGTCCGAAGCCCGCCGGCAGCGCGTCTCGACGCGGCGAACGACCGCGTCCGATCAACACCAGGCGGCCGACGCGCCGACCCGGCGTGCCGAGCGGCACGTGCAGCGCGAGGCGAGGCGCGACGGCGGTATCGGTGAGCGCGGCGACGACGCGTCGCGGGCCGACGGTGACGGTGATGGCGTCGGCGCGCTCGGGACGAAACTCGAGGAGACCGCCCGCGGTGCCGGTCAGCGCGACGAGGCGTCGCAGCACCAACCCGAGCGCCTCGTCCATCGACGACTCGGCGGCCGCAGCGATCAGGACGCTGGCGAACTCGCTGTTGAGGCTGGCCGGGGGGCGACGGCGGGCACTCACGCAGCGCTGCTCCGTCGGCTCATGGCGGCGTGAGGACTTTACCCGGCAGGCTGCCGGTGTGCTCGCCGTTCTTCACGACGAACCGGCCGTTGACCACCACGTGCTCGATGCCGTCGGGATAGCGATGCGGATCGTCGTACGTCGCGCGATCAATCACTCGTCTGGCGTCGAACACGACGAGATCGGCCCGCGCGCCCGGACGCACGACGCCACGATCCCGCAGGCCCAGGCGTGTCGCGGGGAGGCCGGTCATCTTGTGCACGGCCGTCGCGAGCGGGATCGTGCGCTGCTCGCGCGCGTACTCGCCGAGGACGCGCGGAAACGTCCCGTACGAGCGCGGGTGTGGCTTGCCCTCGCCCAGCGGCCCGTACGGCGCCAGCGAGCTGCCGTCCGAGCCGATCATGACGTGCGGATGAACGAGCGCGGCGCGCAGATCCCCTTCGTCGAGCTGGAACAGGATCATGTACGCGCGGCCGGCTTCGTCGACGATGAGCTCGATCGCCGCCTCGATCGGATCCATTCCGTGTGCGCGGGCGATCTCCGACAGTCGACGGCCCTCGGCGTCCTTGCGCTTGGCGCAGTAGGAGATCATCACGTTCTCCCAGCCGACGCGGCTCACGATGCTCTCGGCCGACGGCGACTCCACGGCAGCGCGCACGCGCGCACGCTCGGCGGGATCCGCAAGACGCTTGAGCATCGCGTCGATCCCGCCCTCGAGCGCCCAATCCGGAAGCAGCGTTCTGAGCGTTGTGCTGGACGCGGTGTACGGATACACGTCGGCGCGCACGTCCAGGCCCTCCGCGCGCGCGGCGTCGATGAGGGCCAGCGCCTTCGGAACGCCGCCCCAGTTCGGACGCCCGGCGGCCTTCACGTGGCTCACCTGCACTGGGAGGTCGGCGTCACGGCCGACGCGGATCGCCTCGCTCACCGCGGTCAACAGCGTGGCGCCTTCGCCACGAATGTGGCTCGCGTAGAAGCCGCGCAGGCGCGCGGCCGCCCGTGCAACGGCGACGATTTCCTCCGTCTCCGCGTACGAGCCCGGGGCATAGATCAGCCCAGTCGACAGGCCCCACGCACCGTCCTCCATGGCCTCGGCCATCAGCTTCTGCATCCTCGTCAGCTCCGCCGATGTCGGCGGGCGACGCGCGAACCCCATGGCGGCGATGCGCAGCGTGCCGTGCCCGACCAGGTGCACGACGTTGAGCGCGGTGCCTTCGGCGTCGAAAGCACGCAGATAATCGCCGAACGTCGGCCACTCGAACGTCATGCCTCGCGGTACGTAGAGCGCGAATCCGCGCAAGTCCTCGCGGAACTCCACTGACACTGGCGCCGGCGAGAAGCCGCAGTTGCCGACGACCTCGGTGGTCACGCCCTGGCGGATCTTGGATTCCGCGCGGCGATTCGCCCAGAGCCGCCAGTCGGAATGCGAGTGCATGTCGATGAAACCCGGGGCGAGGACTTTGCCGGTGGCATTGAGCGTCGTGCCGGCGCGCTCTCGGCTCAGATCACCCACCGCCGTGATCGTCTCGTCGGTCACGCCGACATCGGCGCGGGAGCCCGGCGCGCCGGTCCCGTCGATCACCGTCGCGCCTTCGATCTTGAGGTCGAGCATTACCGATCCATCGTCGGCGCGGGCGCGGGATCGAGCGCGCGCTCGCACCACAGCGCCGCGCCAAGCACCCGCGTGTCTCCGCCCCGCGCCTGAACAAGCTGCAGCGCAAACGGCAGCCCGGCCTCCGACAAACCGGTCGGCAGCGAGATAGACGGCGCGCCGAGCGTCGACCACGGCTGGCAGAGCGAGGCGTCGCCCGTCCAGTCCAGACCCGCGGGCGCGGGGGCCGGCGCCGTCGGCGAGAGCAACGCGTCGTGTTGCGCCAGCAGCGGCGCGACGTCGTCGCGGACGCGCGCCCGGGCACGGCTGGCCGCCACGTATTCGATGCCGGGGCGCTTGAGCCCTCGCGCGAGCATCTCGGCCATGCCCGGGCCGTAGTCGCTGGCGTATTTCGCGAACGTCGGGGCGTGGTAGGTCGCCGCCTCGATCTCGAGCGTCACCAGCGCCGCATTCGCGAGCTCCGCAAAGGATGGCGGCAGGCGGACCTCCTCGACGCGCGCCCCCGCTTTGGCCAAGCGCTCGATCACAGCCTCGAGGTGTTTACGCAGCTCCGCCTCAGCGCGCGCGAACAGCTCGGACGCGACGGCGAGACGTGGTGACTCGATCGGCTCCGGCGTCAACGGGCGCCCGGCCATGATCCCCAACACGAGTGCGGCGTCTTCGACCGACCGCGCGAGCGGTCCGATGTGATCGAGCGAGTAGCCGAGGGGTACGACGCCTTCGAGGGGGACGAGCCCGTTCGTTCCCTTGAGACCCACCACGCCGTTGTACGCGGCGGGGCGAAGAATCGAGCCGACCGTCTGCGAGCCGAGGGCCACCGGCACCTCGCGCGCGGCCACGGCCGCCGCCGAGCCCGACGACGAGCCGCCCGGTGTGTGCGCCGAATTCCACGGGTTCGTCGTGGGCGCCGGATCACGATAGGCGAACTGCGTCGTGTGAGTCTTGCCGAGCACGACGGCGCCGGCCGCGCGCAGTCGCGCCACGCACGTCGCATCGCGCGCCGGCCGCGTATGCGCGAATTCGCGCGCGCCGGCGGTCGTCGGCAGCCCGGCGACGTCGATGATGTCCTTCACGCCGATCGGCACGCCGTGCAGCGGCCCCAGCGTGGTCCCGCTGCGCATCGCAGCGTCCGCCGCGTCGGCGGCGGAGCGCGCGCCCGCCTCGTCGACGTGGATCCACGCTTTGACCGTGGGATCGACAGCGCGGATACGGTCCAAACACGCGTCGACGAGCGCCGCCGACGTCATCTCCCCCGCGCGAATGGCCGCAGCCGCCGCGCGTACACCGAGATCAGTGAAGCGCATCGAGCACCTCCGCCACCACCTCGAACCGTCCGAACGACGGCATCAGATAGGCGCCGGCGTAGCGGCGCCGAACTTCGCTCACCAGCGCCTGCGCCATTTCGATCCCCGCACGCAGCGCTCCCTCGCCGGCCTCGCGCAGCCGCGCGCGCGCCGGGGCGGGCACGGTGATCCCCGGCACCTCGTTGTGGAGGAATTCCGCGTGTCGGAACGAATGGAGCGGCAGGATTCCGATCAGCACGGGCACGGTGATGCGCCCCGCGCGCGCGAGGAAGCGCTCCAGCGCCTCCAGATCGTAGACCGGTTGCGTCTGCAGCCACCGCGCGCCGGCCTCGATCTTGCGGTGCATGCGCTCGATCTCGCGATCGGCATCCTCGGCGGCGGGGTTCAGCGCGGCGCCGATGCAAAAGGCGGTGGCGTCGCCGATGGAGCTGCCGGTCGCGTCCAGCCCCTCGTTCATCCGCCGCAGAATCCCGATGAGTCCCACGCCGTCCACGTCGAAAACGGCGGTCGCATTGGCATAGTCTCCCGTGCGCGGCGGATCGCCGGTCATCGCGAGGATGTTACGGATGTCGAGCGCGTGCGCGCCGAGAAGATCGGCCTGGATCCCCATGAGATTCCGGTCGCGACACGTGAAGTGCATGTTGACGTCGAGCCCGGTGTGATCGCGGATGAGCAGCGCCGTCGCCAGGACGGACATCCGGACGCGACCGAGCGAACCGTCGTTGATGTCGACGATCTCGACGCCCTTGTCCTTGAGGAGCTTCGCGCCCTGCACGAGCTTGTCGACCGTGTGGCCTCGGGGCGGATCGAGCTCCACCGTCACGACGAACTCACGCGCTTCGAGCTTGCGCCCGAGCAGCGTCGGCGGCAGGGTCCGCGCGACACCGGGCATTTCGACGACAGCCGGCCGCGGCGCCGCCGCGCGCGCCACGACCCGGCGCGGCGCCGAGCTCCGCCGATCCAGCGTCTCGCGCATGGCCGCCGTGTGCGCGGGCGTCGTGCCGCAACAGCCGCCGACGAGCCGCGCCCCCGCCTCGACCATCCGACCGGCATAGTCGGCCATATAGCCCGGCGACGATAAATAGATGAGGCGCTCGCCGATGCGGCTCGGCAGGCCGGCGTTGGGCTGGATGGCGAGCGGCAGCCCGCCCCCCTCAGGCGCCATCCGCTCGAGCACATCGTAGAGCGTCGACGAGCCGACCGAGCAGTTGGCGCCAAGCGCCTGCACGCCGAGCGCGCGCAGCGTGCGCGCAACCTCGCCGGGCGGGCGGCCCATGAACGTCACGCCCTCGTCGGTGAACGCCATCTGCGCGATGACTGGCAGATCCGTGATGGAGCGAATCGCGGCCACGGCCAGCGCGATCTCAGTCAGGTCGGAAAACGTCTCGACGACGAAGGCGTCCACGCCGCCCTCAAGGAGCGCTTCCGCCTGCTCGCGGAACACCTCGCGCGCCTCGTCCGCGGTGACCGTGCCGAGCGGCTCGAGATACTTGCCCAGCGGCCCCATGGAGCCGAGCACCCACACGTCGCGGCCGGCCGACTCACGCACATCACGCGCGAGCCGCACGCCACGCCGGTTGATCTCGCGCACCTGCGCCTCGAGGCCGTGCACGGCGAGCTTGAACCGGTTGGCGCCGAACGTATTGGTCTCGATCGCGTCGGCGCCCGCGGCGACATAGTCGGCGTGGACGGCCTGCACCAGGTGCGCGTTGTTGAGATTCAGGACGTCGAAGCACGCGTCGAGCGGCACGCCGCGCGCGTACAGCACGGTGCCCATCGCGCCGTCGCAGAGCAGCGCGCCTTCGGCCATACGCTCGCTAAACGCGTGCGGCATCCCTGCGCCTCAGCGCGGCCAGCATTCGCGCGACGACTTGATCGACGCCCAGGCCGGCGGTGTCCACTGTGAGATGTGCGCGCGCGTAGTACGGCTCACGCGCGCGGTACAGCGTCTCGATCTCCGACGGGGACCGCTCGAGCATCGGGCGGCCGCCGAGGCGCCGGGCGCGCTCGAGCAAATCTGGCAGGTCGCCGCGCAGCCAGACGACGGTGCCAAGACCGCGAAGCGCATCCATCCGGTCGTCACGACACGGCAGGCCGCCGCCGGTGGCGATGACGTCCGCCGACTTCAGGGCGAGCTCTGCCAACACTTCACCCTCCAGACGGCGGAACACGTCCTCGCCGGACTGGCGAAAGATGTCGGGGATCGAGCGGCCGTCGCGGGACACGATCATGTCGTCGGTCTCGACGAAGCAGCGGCCGAGGCGGCGCGCGAGCAGACGGCCACACACCGACTTCCCCGCACCCATGAAGCCGACGATCACCACGTTGTCGCCCGCCATGTCACGCCATCCTATCATCCGGAGCTGCGCGACTCCGTCGCACGCGGAGGTGCGCGACTCCGTGGCACGCGACGCGTGACGCCGCCGATGCCCGGCCGCCCGCGGGCGCGGGCGGCCGGGCCTGCGATCAGGCTTTGGCCCGCAGCGCGGCGAGCACGCGATCGGGCAGCAGCGGTACCTGCCGCACGCGGGCGCCCGTGGCGGCGAAGATGGCGTTGCTCAGCGCCGGCGCGATCGTGGTCGTGCCGGGCTCGCCGAGGCCCGTCGGATACTCCGTCGACGGCACGATGTGGACCTCGGTCTCGGGCACCTCGTTCATTCTCAAGACTTGGTAGTCGTGGAAATTCGACTGCGCGAGCGTGCCGTTGGCGATCGTCCCGCGCTCCTTCAGCGCGTTGCTCACGCCGAACAGCAGCGACCCCTCGATCTGCGAGCGCGCGCCGTCGGGGTTGACGACGATGCCGCAGTCCACGGCACAGACGATCTTCTGCACCTCCACCTTGCCAGTGCCGGGATCGACCCGCGCCTGCACCACGGACGCCGTCCACGTCGGAGTCTTCTTCTCCTGCGCGCTGACGCACGCGATGCCGCGTCCCGTGTTCGGCGGCAGCGGCGTGCCCCAGCCCGCCTTCTCGGCCGCAAGCTTGACGACGCGCGCGAGCCGCGGCGCGCTGCCGAGCATCGAGAGCCGGTATTCGACCGGATCGACTCCGGCGAGCTTCGCGATCTCGTCCATGAACGTCTCGACGGCGAAGAACGTGTAGTTCGGCGCCACCGCCCGCACGTAGCCGACAGGAATGCCGGTCTCGACGGGGACCGCGCGCACGATCTGGTTGGGAATGTCGTACACGTGGTCGGCGCCGTTGAGCGCGAACTGATCGAGGCCTTTCTTGTCGACGAAATCCGGGCCCCAGCGTTTCCCGGGGTGCGACGCGATGACGGTCTTCTCCCACGCGACGATCTTGCCGTCGTTCCCGAGACCGGCCCGGACGCTCTGCAGCGTGGCCGATCGGTAGAAGTCGCGCTTGAGGTCCTCTTCGCGGGAGCGGATCAGCTTCACCGGCCGCTTCACCTCGCGCGCGATCAGCGCGGTCTCGACCATGACGTCGGGCTCGAGCCGCCGGCCGAATCCGCCGCCGAGATACTGCTGGTGGATGCGGATCTTGGAGGCGTCGACGCCCAGCGTGGCGGCCAGCGTGCCGACGGCGAACGTCTGGAACTGGCTGCCCGTATAGATGTCGTAGGCGCCATCGGCGAAGCGGACGACGCAGTTCATCGGCTCCATCTGCATGTGCGCGACGTAATCGGTCGTGTACGTCGCTTCGTGCCGTCGCGCGGCGGCGCTCATGGCGGACTTCACGTCACCCTGCTCGTGCCACGGGGTCGCATTGGGGTCGTCCTTCGCCTGCGCGAACTTTGCGAAGATCGACTCGGTGCTCACGTTCGCGTTCGGCCCCGGATCCCAGGTCACCTTGAGCGCGTCGCGGGCCTTGACGGCGGCTTCGTAGGAGGTGGCGACCACCGCGACCAGCTGAGGCAGCGTGACGGTAGCGATATAGCCCTTCACGCCCTTCGCGGCGCTGTCGTCCACGGCCTTGCGCGTCGCGCCCTCCCGAACCGGCGGATAGACGACCTTGGCGTAGACCATGTTGGGCAGGAACGTGTCGATGCCGAACTTCGCCTTGCCCGTGACCTTCTCGGGAATGTCCAGACGCGGGATCCACTGACCGACCACGCGGTACTCGGAGGGCTTCTTGAGCGTGATCTGCTTGAGCTCGTCTTCCGAGAACGTCTTGGTGATCGGCACCCGCGCAACGATCTCGCCGTAGCGCAGCGCGCGCCCGCTCGGCAGATGGCGCACGACGCCGCGCTCGGCCACGCAGTCGGCGGGACTCGCATTCCAGGATTTCGCTGCGGCGTCGATGAGCGCGAGACGCGCCGCGGCGCCGGCGCGCGACAGCGTGTCGAACGTCCAGTTCACCGACCAGCTGCCACCCGTCAGCATCAGGCCGTACTTGGGATCGTTGGTCGGATAGTCGACGCGGATGTCTTTCCAGTCCGCCTCGAGCTCTTCGGCAACGATCTGCGCCAGCGCGGTGCCGACGCCCTGGCCCATCTCCGCTTTCGTGATGTGCACGGTGACGAGCCCATCGGGCGTGATCGTGAGCGCAGCGTTCGGGTCGTACGCGGCGGCCGCGTCGGCGGCGCCCGGACCGACGAGTGGGAAGCGGATCGTCAGCGCGGCGCCGGCGGCCGTCGCCGACGCGAGGAACGTGCGTCGCGTGAGGGATGTCTTCATGACCGCACCCCCTGCGCCGCGCGCTTGATCGCGCGCTTGATCCTCGGGTACGTCGCACAGCGGCAGATGTTGCCCGACATCGCGTTGACGATGTCCTGATCGCTCGGGTTGGGATTGCGCGCCAGCAGCGCGGCGGCCGACATGATCTGCCCCGATTGGCAGTAGCCACACTGCGGTACCTGCTCGGCGATCCACGCGACCTGCAGCGGATGCCGGCCGGCCGGGTCGAGTCCCTCGATCGTGGTGATCTTCTTGCCCGCCGCCTGCGCCACCGTCGTCTGGCACGAGCGAACGGCCTGACCGTCGAGGTGAACGGTGCACGCGCCGCATTGCGCGACGCCGCACCCGAACTTCGTGCCGGTCAGCTGCAGCCGCTCGCGGATCACCCACAAGAGGGGCGTGCCGGGATCGACATCGACCGTGTGTGATTTGCCGTTGATCAGCAATGTCGCCATGCGCGCCCCCTTCGTTGGAGGAAAAGGCAACGGTGTGGCGGGCAGCCTAGCACGAAACCGGCGACGGACGCGATGTTCAGCCGCGTCGCGGCTCGACCCAGAGCACGCGCAGCACCTCCCAGGCGCCCGCCATGAACGGCACCGCGACGAGACCTCCGATGACACCGCCAAGATGGAAGCCCGCCAGCAGGGCGACGAGCACGGCGAGCGCGTGCAGGCCAGTGGCACGGCCGACGAAATACGGGGCGAGTAGCTTGCCCTCGACGGTCTGACATCCGACCATGACGACCAACGCGAGGCTCGCCTTGACGAGGCCGTCGTTGAGGCCAGACAACACCGCCAGCACCGCGGCCACCGTGGCGCCTACGAACGGCACGACGTTGAGGACCGCGGCGAGGGCCCCGATGAGCAACGCGTACTTCACCCCGACGATCGTCAGCACGATCGCGATCAGCACGCCGACGAAGAAGCTCGAGACGACCTGGCCGCGAACGTAGCCGCCGATCCGGTTGAGGACGGACGGCGCCAGCGCCGTCGCCATCGCGCGGTGCTCGCGCGGTAATAGCGCGAGCAGCGTGCGGCCCACCTCACGCGCGTCGATGACGAAGTAAGCAGCGACGACCAGGACGGCGAGCACCTCGAACGCGGAGCCCACGGCGCCCGTAGTCAGTCGCATGGCGTTGCCGAGGAGAAGCCCCGCAAGACCCTCGACCCTATCGGCCTGCGGCGACGGCAACGAGGCGCCCCATTGCCCGAGCCAGTAATCCAGGCTGCCAAGCCAGCCGCGGACGTTTTCGATCAGCTTCGGCATCTGGTCGATGAACTGGGACCACTGCTCGCTGAGGGCCGGCCACAGCAGCCGGCCCATCAGCGACAGCACGCCGGCGAACGCGGCGTAAACGCCGAGGACCACGAGCCCACGCGGCACGCGATAGCGCTCGCCGACGCGGGCGGCGGGAAGAATGGCCGCCGCGATGATGAGCGCGGTGAACAGCAGCACCCACACCTGCCACGTGGCAAGGAACAGCCACACCGCCGCCGCGACGCCGAGGAGTTGGAAGATCAGCGGCCAGGGCAGCCGAGAGGGCAGGCTCGTCATCGATGGACACTGCCGCGCGCCGGCACACGGCGATACGCGCAATCGCGCATCCAGCATCGCGCGCACTGGCTGAAGTAGTGATCCACGCGCGCGTGCACGCCCGCGCCGACGAGCAGCGAGATCGACTTGCCCGGCGTCATGAAGCACGCGGCGTTCAGCGTCACGTCGATCGCATCACCGGGGCACAGGCGGAACAGCGCGTGCTGCTCGGCAACGTCCCAGTCCGCGTAGCCCGGACTGATGCGATTCGTCACCGCGAGCCCCGCCGCGAGCCCCTGGGCGCACAGCACGTCGTTGACGTATTCGGCCAGGCTCTCGACGGCACCGGAGCCGACGCTGTCGAGCATGGACGCCAGCGGCAGCTCGCGCGACGCCCACAATGCGGCGACACGCTGCTCGAGTGCCTCACCGATCGTGACGACGCAGGCCGCGACGCGCTCGACCTGGCCCCAGCGCTCCGCGGTCCGCGGAATCGTCAGCGTCTCGCCGTCCGCCTCGATCGTGTCGCGTCCCTGCGTGCGCACACAGAGCCAGCGGACGACCGCGCGTGGCGCCATCAGCCGTGTGCCTTCAGCCAGCGCGTCGTCGAACAGCGCCCGGACGTCGGCCGAGGGAACGTCCACGCCCTTCTTGTACCCCTGGAAGCGCAGCACCTCGTCGGGATCGATGGCGAGCGGGAGATCGGCGAGGACCTGGACGTCCTCGGAGAGCATCACTTGCGTCTTCGCACGACCCACACAGGCTCGCCTCCGGCGGGCGTGCCTACGGCAACGCCGAGCGCCGTCGGCTTCGCACGACCTCGGAGATCAGCCGGATATGTTCGGGGTTGGAGCCGCAGCAGGCGCCGACGATGTTGCAGCCGGAATCTAGCAGCGCGGGATATTCACGCGCCATCGCCTCCGGGCCGAGCTCGTACGTCACGGTGTCGCCCGTGGTGATGGGCAGGCCCGCGTTGGGATACGCGACGAGCGGCGCGTCCGTTACCTGGCGCATCTCGCGAATGATGACGATGGCACGGTCGGGGCCGCGGCCGCAGTTCATTCCGACCACGTCCGCGCCCGCAGCGAGGAGGTTCTTGGCCACCTCGGCCGGGCTCTCGCCCCACATCGTGCGGTCGCGATCGTGCATCTCCTCGAACTGGAAGAACATCGTCGCCATCACCGGCAGGTCGGTCACCGCCTTGCACGCGCGGATGGCCGCCGTCGCTTCCTGCGGAAACATCATCGTCTCGACCGCGAAGAGATCGACGCCGCCCTCCGCGAGAGCCTCCGCCTGCTCTTTGAAGGTCGCCTCGTAGTCCTCATCGGTGACGCCCTCGTCGAGCGCGTAGTCTTGCGGCAGCCGGCTCGTGGGCCCGATCGAGCCTGCGACAAAGCCGCCGCCGGGTGCGACGGACCGCGCGAGCCGCGCGCCCTTGACGTTGAGCTCGCGCGTTCGGTCACCGAGCTGATACTCGTTGAGCTTCAGGCGCGCGCCGCCGAACGTGTTCGTCTCGACGATGTCGCTGCCGGCGTCGAAGTA
>Ga0075436_100003217_pt1 | contig 11200 bp, 7 predicted proteins | sample RhiMethybrSRZTD5_FD_75303 | JGI IMG/M metagenome (GOLD analysis project Ga0075436, IMG submission 75303) | Populus rhizosphere microbial communities from Tennessee, USA - Rhizosphere MetaG P. TD hybrid SRZTD5 | ecosystem: Host-associated > Plants > Roots > Rhizosphere > Soil | place: USA... | reverse complement strand
CGTCGCCGTATGGTTGGCGATTCTCTTTACGAAAAGCGGCCAGACAAAATGGGCGTTGGCCCTGAAGCTGGGATCGATCGCAGCAGCCAGCCTTTTTCTGCAGGGGCTAAATGATTGGCCGTTATGGGGATCGAACTACGACACGAAAGAGGCATACGCCGGGTTCCTAGTGATGCAGGTGCTGCGCGCGCTGGGAATTGCGGTCGTCACCGCTCTGACGATTTCGCTTGTGTTACCCGCCGGCGAACCGCTTTACCGGCAATCTCAGCCTAACAACCTTCGATTTTCGAAGCTCCTGACGCGGCGAGGCATTCGTTCGAAAGAATTTTTCTCGTCGGCGGTTGTCGGAATTTCGCTTGCCGCCGCACACATCGGCTTGGTGGTCGTGTTTTATACGGTCGCAACGCACTTTGGAGCGTGGGCGCCGCAAGAGGTTAATTACTCGGACGCAGTGAATACGGCGTTCCCGTGGATATCCGGCGTCGCCATCGGATTGCTCGCGTCGATGAACGAAGAGTTTACGTTTCGACTGTTCGCGATTCCCTTTTTCATGCGCATCACACGGTCGCGGTGGATCGCCATCATCGTTCCGGCATTTCTTTGGGGCTTTCTGCACAGCAACTATCCGCAAGAGCCTGCGTATATTCGCGGCGTCGAAGTCGGTTTGATCGGCATAGTGGCCGGCGTTGTGATGCTTCGTTACGGCATCCTTTCCACATTGATCTGGCATTACACGGTGGATGCCTCGCTGGTCGGGCTGTTTCTGGTGCGTTCGGACAACATTTATTTCAAAGTGTCAGGAGTGGTGGTCGGGCTCGCGGCGGCGGCTCCATTGCTTTTTTCGCTGGCGTCCTATTTGAAGCGCGGCGAATTCGAACCGGTTGAGGATTTGCAAAATGCGGCAGAGCCTGTTCCGGCACTGACGTTTGAAACCGTGGAGGAAGACAAGCCACAAGCGCTTGTCACTTCTCGCTATCAACCGCTGAGTTCCGCTGCGATGGGCGCGCTGGCAATCTGCATCATCTTCGGGGCACTGGCTGCGGTAAAGCTGAAGCAAGAACGCATTGGTGATTATTTAAAGTTAAGTGTGAATGCACGGCAGGCCGCAACGCTGAGCGATGACGTGCTGCGCAAGCGCAGCGTCGATTCGTCGTCTTACAAGCAAACAACACTGTTCCTCGACAACAGCGATTCGGCTGCGAGTGAATTCCTGCGCGAGCGCGTCGGCGTGGCGGGCGTGAACAAGCTCTACGCGAGCCAGATTCCGATTGGACTTTGGGGAACACGCTATTTCAAAGACGGCGACCCCGAAGAATATTTTGTCGTGCTGAGGCCGGACGGCTCGCTGCATTCCGTGCATCACACGATCGCGGAAAACGCCGCCGGCGCATCGTTAACCAAAGAAGCGGCCGTTGCGCTTGCGGAAAAATATTTGAAGGAAGAAAAGCAGGTAGACCTGAGCGGGTGGTCGCTGGTGGAGCCGAAATCGGAGAAGCGCCCCAAACGAATCGATCACACATTGACCTGGCAACAATCGACATCGCTGGAGGGAGGATCGAGCGAGGGCGGCAATGCTTTTGCGCGTATCGAGTTGAAAGTGCTGGGCGACGAAGTGACCGACTACCGTTCGTACGTGAAAATTCCGGAAGAATGGTCGCGTAAACAAGAGGAGCAGGGGCTTTCGCGGACGCTTTATTTCGTCGGAACGATTCTCGCGTTTGTGACGCTTGGCGCGGCGATGTTCATCATCTACATCAAGCATTTTCGCGGCGATGACGCGCGTTCGATTCCTTGGAAACGGATTTCGGGATGGGCTGTGTGGTCGCTCGCGGGATTTGCGCTTACGATCGCGTTTGGCGATCGCATCGCGGCGATTCTTCAACAATATCAAACGGCTGTTCCGCTGAAGATGTGGTACCTGATCACTACGATCAGTTTCCTGCTCGGCGGAGCGTTTTCGTTGGGCGCCCTCATCCTGGTTTTTGGTCTGGCCTGGTTTTATTGCCGCAAGGCAGTCGGAGAAGAACGCCTGCCGAGTTGGCTCTCCATGCCAGGGAATTATTATCGAGACGCGGTTCTCATCGGAATTGGTGGCGTGCTGGCGCTTGCAGGCGTACAAAGCACGCTCGGCTGGATCAGCGCGCACTATCCGGTGACGCACCGGTTTGCGTCGACGGCGTTTTCTCCTGAGCTGAGCGCAAAATTGCCCGCGGCCGCGATCGTTGGCGCTGCTATTTCTCACGCACTTTTTTACAGCGCGCTGCTCGCAGCGATTGGCGGGTTTATCGCCGCGTACGTCAAACCGCTGGCCCTGCGAATTCCCATGTTCTTCATCGGCGCCGCGACGCTGGTTCGCGACTGGGGAAACGCGGGCGACTTCGTCCAACAGTACATTTTCCGGTGCATATTTCTGGCGGTCGTCGTTTTCGGAGTTCGTTGGGTCGTGCGAATGAACTTGCTCGGCGTCTTTTTGGTGATCATGGGCACTTCGTTGCTGCCCGCCGGGCTTGCGCTTCTGGAACAGGGAAACGCGTTCTACCGCGGAAATGGGCAGGCGATTCTTATAGGTCTTCTGCTTCTGTTCGGCTGGCCATTGCTGAAGTGGCAGATTTTCCCCTCGAGCCCTGAGCACAGCCAAAGCAACCCGTAATAGCTTTTCCACAATCCGAAACAAAAACACCTTCCAGTTCGTTGTATAGAGAGAAGGTGGCTGCTCACCGCAAGGTTCGTGGTGCGTCCAAAACGGGTGAGGTCGCGGTGGTCCGCTTGTGGCCGCAGGGGTGGAGTTGCGGTAAAGTGTTCCTGTTCAATGGGCAGGAACGGCCGACGCGAATAGAAAGCGAATATGCCACTTTCCAGATGGGTCTTTGCTTTGGCTGATAGCTCAGGCCGGACGGGCGGCTCCAGCGCCGCTCTCGCAACGGTGACCTCATTGCCCAACCTCGACGAGAGGGCCCTGGTTTCCGAGGCCCAGGCGGGCAGTCGCACCGCTTTTGAGGAATTGGTGCGCAAGTACGACCGGGACGTGCTGCGGCTGGCGCTGAACCTGATGAAGCGGCCGGAAGATGCGCGCGATGTTTATCAGGAAGCTTTCCTCAAGGTATACCGCAACCTCCATCGTTTCCGTTTCGAATGCAGCTTTTACACCTGGCTGTACCGCATCGTAACGAACGTGTGCCTGGATCACCTGCGGCGGCGGCAGGCGCGGCCGGAAGATCAGGCGCCGGAGATTCATCCGAATCGCATGGAAGAAGGTCCGCGGGATTTTTTTGATTTCCAGAAAGAACATCGGCCCACGCTGGATCCGGAACGGACGTTGATGGGCAAGGAAATTCAGTCGAGGATTGCGCGCGCGATGGAGCGGCTCTCACCGCGCGAACGCGTTGTATTCGAAATGAAGCACTATCAAGGCTTGAAGCTGCGCGCGATTGGCGACGCACTCGGCACCACGGAAGAGACCGTGAAAAATTCACTTTTTCGCGCAACGCGTAAATTGCGCAACGAATTGGCGGGGCTCCGATGAGCGGCGAACGTAAAATCTTGCGCTGTGATGCCGTAGCGCCACTGCTGGTGTTCTACACTTGCGACGAAGTTAGCGCCGAAGAGCGCGAGCAAATCGTCGCGCACCTTGCGAATTGCAACGAATGCAGCGCACAGCTTGCGCAAGAAGACGCGTTGCACGGCGCGATCGAGCGCATCCCACAAGCCGCTGACCAGTTTGATACCGCAAATGTTTTGCTTTCGCAGTGCCGCAGCGAACTTTCTGAATCGCTTGATGAACTTTCGGCGCCTAAAGTTGAAGAAGGCTGGCGACCATTTTCCTGGGCTCGCCAATGGATGGCGTTGCGCCCAGGCTGGAGCGCTGCCGCGCTGATGCTAGTCGGCGCGATTGTCGGCACCCAGGCAATTCAGTGGTTGCCGTTCGGCAGCAGCGTCGCTCCCAGTGCTCCCGTCAATGTTCTCGCCGCTTCGAAGATTCCCGACGACAAATTGCAAACGATGGAAGTCTCGAACGTGAATTTCTCCCACTCTACGGGAAAAATTCAGTTGCAGCTGGAGGCCGAGCAGCCGATGACGCTCTCGAGCGATGAAGACGACGTCGACGTACGCCGCGTGCTGACGTTTGTTGTCGCGAATGGCGATCGGTTTGACGCCGGCGTGCGCCTCGATTGCGTGGAAGCGTTGCGCGCAGCTGCTTCGGACGAGCAAACGCGTGGGGCTTTGCTCGCTGCTGCGCGGAGGGATCCGAATCCGGCGGTTAGGTTGAAAGCGCTTGACGCGCTGCGCGACATGGTTGCTTTGCCGGCGGTGCGGGATACTTTGCTTGTGACACTGCAACGCGATCCGAATCCCGGCGTTCGTGTGGAAGCGGTGAACCTGTTGGTGCGCGCGTTGGAATCCGAGGATGAAGCGCCTGAGGTTCTACCCGAAGCGCCAAGTAATTTCGGCCCCGGCGTCGCTCTTCCGGCTTTGCCGTCGAATGGTAGGGAAACAGAACAACGCATCCTGCACGCATTGGACGAATTGCGCCAGCATGACTCCAACCGGTATGTCCGGTTGCGCAGCGCCGCTGCGCTTCGCCAGATCGCTCTGCAGGAAGTGCAATAGCGGGAAGAACGCTGATTGCGCGTCACGGAAAGTTTCGAAAGCAAAATGATTCAACGCACTAAAAATGGGGCATGGCCGCACTTCGCCGTACAGCTTGGCAGCTTCACTCGATACGCGGCATTTCTGTTGGCGGCTTTCTCGCTCGTTTCACCGCGTGCCGCGGCGCCGGCGACGCAACGCGCCACCGTCGATCGCAGCGGCGTGCTCAATACGCGGGATGGCCTGACGCTCAAAGTAACCGCGGATGAAGGCTCAATTCGAATCGTACCGCTTGATCGCGGCGCGGCCCCTGTGGTTCGTTACTCAGTCCATATTGAAACGGATCTTCGCGGCGGCCAGGCACAACAACTCCTCGAGCGCTATTCCATTTCGGCAAAATCCTCGCCGTCCGGCGTTGAAATTGTTGGCGCCCTTCCCCAGCAACGTCCCGCCGGCGTGCAATTCTCCGTACACTTCGAAATCGCCGTTCCCGCGAACTACAACCTCGACATCAACACGGAAGTCGGCGACATCGAGGCAATGGATATTGGCGGCACCGCTACCCTTATCACGCAAGGCGGCAACATTCATACGCTACGCATCGGACGAAGTGGACTGCAAAACGCTTCCTACGGCCGGCCCGTCGCAAAACTTGTTACCGAAGGCGGCCATATTCATATTGGCGACGTTCTCGGCGACGTCTCCGCTTTTACCGCGGGGGGACATATCGTCGCCGGTGACATCTCCGGTGAAGCAAACCTTCACACCGGAGGCGGCCATATAGTTGCCAAAGGCATTGGCGGCCGCGCTGAACTTGTCACGGAAGGCGGCAACATTTCCGTCGGCAAAGCGGCGAAATTCGTCTCTGTAAAAACAGGCGGCGGGCAGATTGACTTCGGCGAAGTGGACGGTTCGTTTCGCGCGCAAACCGGTGGTGGCGGAATTCGAATTATAAACGTCGCGGGCCCGATGGAAGTGGAGTCGACCGGCGGCAGCATCTGCCTTACGCGCGTCAAGAGCTCAGTGCGCGCCGCGACCGGTGACGGCACCATCACCGCATGGATTTCTCCCGACGGCCAGTCTTCTGGAGCCGTACATCTCGCCGGCGCTTCGCAGCTCTCCTCCGGTTCCGGCGACATCGTTGTGTACCTGCCGCGCAATCTCGCGGCGAACATTGAAGCGATCGTCGAGTCCGGCGGTGAAAAACAGATTGAAGCCGACCCTGCGCTGGCCCTTCGCTTCAGCAATTCCGGCCCAGGGCCTGTAAAAGGTTGGCTCACTCTGAATGGCGGCGGAGTCCCTCTCAGGCTCAAGACCTCCGCGGGCAGGATCAAACTGCAATTCATCGACTCGGAAAGCGGTCTTCGCGATTCGCTCATCCGCGAACAGCGCGAGCGACTGGAGAGGGAGGATGGCTGGATCACCGCTACGGAAGCGCCTCCGAGCGTTGCTCCCGCGCCTACTGCTGTCGAGTTCGAGTCCACATGGATTAGAGAGGTTGAGCTCCGATTGCTCGGCGGTGTCCGGCAGGACGCCGAGAGTTTTCAGCGGCAACTCACCTACGCGCCTCGGCCGTCGTATCCCATGTCCGCCCGCAAAGGCGGCGTCGAAGGCCGCGTCCGGCTTCAGGTTCGTCTGACCCAGGATGGGCATGTGCGTGTCGAGAAAGTTGTGGAAGGTTCGGAGCCCACGCTCGTCGACGCAGCGATCGCAGGCATCAAGCTGTGGTGTGGCAAGCCGGCGTACATGAACGGCAAGCCTGTTGACGTCATCTCAACGGTTACCGTCGAGTTTCATTTGCATTGAGTTTGCCTGAGCGCTCGATTTTGGTTTGGGTCCGGGGTCCTTGGTTCGCAGATTCGTTCTCGAAGGGGGTATTTGCCATGCTTCGAAAGAGCCTGTTCATCTCCACTCTTTTTGCGTTCGTCCTCTCACTCAGCGCACTTCCTGGTTCTGCAGCAATCAGTCAAGAATTCGACAAGATTTACTCGCTCAAATCGGGCGGCTCGTTTGAACTGCAGAATGTGAACGGCCCCGTCGAGGTGCAGGGCTGGGACCGCGACGCAGTCGAAGTCCGCGCCGTCAAGACTGCCAAGCATCATGAGGCCGATCTCGATCGCGTCACGATCGAAGTCTCCGCCAAGGCCGACTTGGTCTCGGTCGCAACCCGTTACCCGCAGGACGAAGGCGTGGAAGTCGCCGTTGAATATCTCGTGCGCGTGCCGCGCGGAGCGCACGTCGAGCACGTCGGCACGATCAACGGCACGGTCTCCGTCGTCGGAGTCGACTCGATCGACGATCTTCACTCCGTGAACGGCAACATTGAAGTTTACGACGGCGGCGGAAATGTTCACGCGCACACGACCAACGGCAACATTCATCTCGAACTCGCGCACTTTGTTGGAACATCCAGCGCATCGGCTGAAACTACAAACGGCTCTCTCGTCGTCGCGCTTCCCGCGGACGCAGAGGCCGATATCGAAACGCGCTGCCTCAACGGAAATTTCCTTTCCGAGGTGCCGCTTGCGATGCAGAGCACGCTGAAGCCACGCGAAATGCACGGCAAGCTTGGCAAGGGCGGCGCCCCCATCAAACTCCGCACCGTCAACGGCGGCATCCGCATTGTCACTTTGCGCGCGACGGTTTAAGGAACGCCGCGTCTAAACCGGACAGAAAGGAAGGTACCGTTCATGATGAAACGCAATCTTCTCGTTGTTCTTGGAATAGCGGCACTCGGCATTTCGCTTATCGCCCTGCCGGCCCACACAGCCCAACCCCAGTCTTCACAGGACAATTCCGTCGCGTCGCTCAAGCGGGAAATCGCGGAACTCAAGGCAAGGCTTGCCGCGGCGCAGGAGGAGCAAGAACTCTCCGCGCCCGTTGTCGCCGAAGTTCCTGATGCCGGTCCCGAAATTGAAATCGAACGCCAACTCATCGATATGCAAGAACCCGAAGGCCCTGTCGCGCCGGCCGCTCCTTCCGCGCGCCGCTTCGTGATGTCTCTCGACGGTGATGGAGGCAGCTGGCTTGGAGTGGAGACGCAGGAAGTCACATCCGAAAAAGCTAAATCGCTCAAGCTATCGTCCGAGCGCGGCGCGTTGATCGGCAAAGTGCTGCCGGACAGTCCCGCGAGCAAAGCTGGCCTTAAAGAAAACGATGTCGTTACGGAAATCAACGGGCAGCGCGTGGAAGGCACGGCCCAGTTCCGCCGTATGATTCGCGAAATTCCCGGCGGGCGCAACATACAGGTTTCCGTCTGGCGCGATGGCAAACAGCAGACCGTCACCGCAACTCTCGGCAAGTCCGAAGAGCGCCACAGCGCCATGATGAAAGCTATGCCGCAGGGCTTCGCGTTCCGCATGCCGGAAATGCCGGAAATTCCTAGCATTCCCAACTTCGAATGGGATGGCAGCAGGTTCCTCGGAGGCAGGGCCCGGCTCGGGATCGACGCCGAGGATCTGAGCGGCCAACTCGGCGCTTATTTCGGTATCCCCGAAGGCGAAGGCATTCTCGTTCGCAACGTAAACGCCGATTCTCCCGCGGAGAAAGCGGGCGTGAAGGCTGGCGACGTCATCACCACGTTCAACGGCGAACGCATTCGTACCGCTGGCGAACTCCGCGAAAAGCTCGCAGGGGTCGAAGCCGGCAAATCGGTTACGCTGGGACTACTTCGCAACAAAAGTGAAATTAAGCTGACCGTAGAACTCCCGGCGCCGGCGCCCAAAGAAAAGCGCAAGGTCGCGTTCCGCACGAACATCTAAGAGTTTGCAGACCCGAACAGCGTACGACCTGCAAAAGCCCCGCGTTTCGCGCGGGGCTTTTGCTTTCTCGAAATGAGTTTGTCAGGATTTTCCGTCTTGCCCGTACTTCTTCAGCAGCCGCAACGGCCGCTGCACCGCATCCCATACCCACGAACGCTTCGTTTCTGCGCCTTCGACCCAGTCTTCTTCGGTCGGCGACAACGACAATCGCAGCAGATAAGCAGGGCCGGCGACTAGACCTCCGCGCATATTCATTCGGAACAGCGCTCGCTGCGCCAGATTCGGCGGCGCGGCCCCCGCATACGGCAGCCATGACTTGATTCGTTCACAAATCCGCTTGGCGCCACGGTCGCGTTCCATCCGTTTTTTCGCCGCAGCCGGAATCTCACTTCGCAGCAAATCCTCCACGAGCCGCAAAGCCACGTTTACCATCCGCTCGGCCCCAACGGCCTGCGCGGACTTATTCACGACGTCCCAATCGAGTCGCACACATTTTGCCACCATTGCCGCCACGTCCGCGATCCACATCAATCGTTCCCAAAAATGCTTTGCGCCGTGAATGCAGATCAAAACGAATTCATCTTCTTCCGAGAGCGCTGGAACGCGATTGCCGTCCAACTCAACGTCTATCCGGCGAGCGAAATAATCTTCCATCGGCAACGGGCGCGGGAAATAGCGGAAAGTCTGTTCCGTATGCAGCTCCATGAGCAATCGAGTGCCGGGCTTCATGAAGAGGTATTCTCCTGGAATTTTCCCGGCTTCCATCGCCTCGACCGGCACATCCGATTCGTAGTGACATTCCGTAAGCACTCGAGTCGCCGCCAACAAATCTCGCGACCGGATCAGGAAGTCGAGGTCCGCATATTGGCGCATGCCTGGATCGCCATACGCCCGGATGGAAAGCACCGGACCTTTGACGACAATCGATTCCACATTTGCCGCCGCCAGATTGCCTAGCACACGAAACATTTCCGCCGTCATGCCGAGCGTGGACATCAGTTGCTCGCGATGGCGTTTTCGCAAGAGCGCATCAACTTCTTTCGGAATCGTCACACCAGCCGCGGCTGTGGCCCTAAGCTGAAAATCCAGTTGGGCAAGAACGCCGTGCTCTTCGGCAAGCGTCAGGAGACCTTTCCAATCAATTTCGCGTCCGAGGAACGTACGCAGCCTCTCGGGATTCGCTTGCGGCGCGCAGCATTCCAGCAATAGCGGCCATTCTACTTTCAGAATCGTGCCGCTAAATGGAAGCGCATCGCCCAAGTTATTCTCCGAAGTACAGCGTGTCCGTTCGAATTGCGATGTTCGCGCACCCTCAGCGCGAGTAACGATCCGAAATTTCCCCTGCTTTGCGAAATGCGTCTTCGACGCGGGAAAAAGTGTGCGGAAAATTCTCCGTAGCCTTCGCCGCAATTTGTTCGAGCGGCGTCTTACCGTCCATTGCCATAAAGAGCCAGCGTTCGGCCAAACCCGCCTCGGTCAACACGGGCACAAACTCCGCCGACCGTTTGCGCAACGACGCCGGAGACAGGCCTCCACCTTGAAACGTGGACTGCCGAAACTTCACTGGATCCCGGCCGTTGCGCGATGCGATTTCGAAATCCCACCGCCAAACGTAATCCGTTCCGACTAAATCTCCGTGTAGTTCGGCATGGATGTCTTCCCCGGCGGAGACGGCAACGGGCTGGAGCAACGGCAAAAATACTTGTCCATACACGCTGTCTTTCGTTCCCGGCTCCGTACAGAATCCGATATCGCCATACAACTTCGTCGCGAACCATACCGTAAAGCCATGCACTGTTCCCGAACGATTCGCGCGAAATCGCAACGTTGCGCCCGCTCGCGGATCAGCCCCACTTGGGTAGTCCAACACGTGCCACGCTTGCGCGTCCGAAAGAAGTTGCTCTGGCTTACACTGCCGCTTATACATCGTGTTCAGCACGACGGGCACGGCGGCCTCCAAATTCAACCCCGGCACGCTCTTCCACGGCGCGATAATGCGCTCATAATTTTCGGGAGCCTCCACCAACGCCGCGAACAACGTATCTCGTTCTGGAATCATTCGCCCGTTTTCGGCGAGAAGTCTCGTTCGCGCGTCGTTGAGCGTATGAATGCCTTGTCCAAACAACGGCAGCGCCCCGCGGATATCGGACACGATCACGTTTGCGCGCTCCGGCAGTAAAATTTGCCGCGAGTCCCCTCGGAGAAACTCGATGCGGCCGGTCAGCCCGTTCGTCGCCGCAAACTGCCGCCCGAATTCCACTACGCTCTCCGTATCAATCGCGTAGACCTTTTTAGCGCCCGCTTTACACGCCAATAACGCGAAAACTCCCGGCCCGCTCCCGATGTCCACAACGCTATCGCCCGGTTTTACGGCGCGCGCAATCGCTTCGCAGTACGCTGGAAACCGGAGCGTGTCGCCAACCATTTCTCCGAATTCGTCGAGTGAATACATTTTATTTTTGGCGGCCGATCAGTGCCGTTTGGCGTTCGGAACTGATCGCACGCCCATCGCCTTCTATCAATTCGCACAATTTGCCGAGCCGCGAGGCGTCTCGATGAGGAGTCAGCCGCTTGCACGGCACGCGATTCACCAGCCGGCTCAGCAGTTCAAATTCTGCTGCGCGCTGCTCCTTCGTCAGCAATGCATTCATGTAGGTATTCTGCACGAGTTCCAATAGCGCTTCGCGAGGGGAAATAGGCTCAATTCGCGGCGCGCGCTCATCCAAAGCTCTTTCGCCAAGCAGATAGACGGCGCCGAGCGGCACGATTCTTTCCGCAAACTTCGCCCGGCCACCGTCCAGCGCCAAATATTTCTTGTCCCACGTTGGCGTCAAATTCGGCAGCGCTTCTTT
>Ga0075436_100003216_pt1 | contig 11201 bp, 10 predicted proteins | sample RhiMethybrSRZTD5_FD_75303 | JGI IMG/M metagenome (GOLD analysis project Ga0075436, IMG submission 75303) | Populus rhizosphere microbial communities from Tennessee, USA - Rhizosphere MetaG P. TD hybrid SRZTD5 | ecosystem: Host-associated > Plants > Roots > Rhizosphere > Soil | place: USA... | reverse complement strand
TGCGCCAATGGCAGGGATAGAGGGCGGAGGATGGCGGCTGGTATACAACGACAAGCCTAACGCATACGTTCATGCTGAAGAACAGCACAGAAAATTTCAGAATCAGTTTTATTCGCTCGGTTTCGAGGCACGAGCAGATGGCGAACTTGTCGACGTGATTCCCGGCTCGCCAGCTTACGCGGCCGGCATCGGTCCGGGAATGAAGATTATCGCGATCAACGGACGTTTATGGTCGAAAGACGTGCTCAAAGAGGCGGTGCGGGCGTCGAAGGAGAACCAGAAACCGCTGGATTTGTTGATCTCAAATGCCGAGTTCGTGAAGAATTACTCGGTGGATTATCACGGCGGATTGCAGAACCCCCATCTCGAGCGGACGCCAGGCGACGACTTGCTGGATGAGATTTTGAAGCCACTGACCAAGTAGCCGGCTGCCGCGGCAAGCGACACATACGAGGAATCTGCCAATCCAAGCCTGATCAAGCTAAGTTTCTTTTGGATGAGCGTGTTAGCCTATGTCCGGTGCTCGGGCGGGCAATCGGCTTGGGGGTCTGTTTCGAGCATCCAAATGCGACCGCATGTGGAAGAAACCTAAACCCGCTGCTCAGCCTCTAAATCCCTCAGACCAAAGGACATCAGGGCAGCAGCCTAACGGCGAGGGCACGCAACTTTCCGCCCGCGAGCGGGTTGATTCTAATGTGAGCAGCGTAGCCTTAGATCGCGGGTTGCTCGCAGTGGGCGTGCACCCTTCGGCGGCAGCGGTAGACGCTGGTGGTCTGTCCGACGCCGAGATGATGTTGCGGGTCAAGGCGGGGGACGATTCCGCTTTCGACTACCTGGTGCAAAAATATCGCCGTCCGATGCTCAGCTTCATGTACCGGATGGCGCATAATCCGGCGGCGGCTGAAGATCTGGCCCAGGAAGTTTTCCTGCGGGTCTATCGCTCGCGGGCGAACTACGAGCCGAGCGCGAAGTTCAGTACGTGGTTGTATCGGATCGCGACTAATTTGGGTGTAAATTATGCCCGTGATACTCGGCATGAGCGTCCAGAGAACATAACCAACCTGGACGAAGCCGACGAAGATACGGGACAGACTCCGGACCTGGCCGACAAGACGCCGAATGTGGAGGAAGAGATTCTGCGGCGTGAGCGGCTGACGGCGATTCGACAGAAAGTTGAAGCGCTGCCGGAGCGGCAAAAAATGGCGGTGCTGATGCACAAATATCAGCAGATGGATTATCGGCAGATTGCAGACGTATTGAAGTTGAGTGAATCAGCCACCAAGTCGCTGCTGTTCCGCGCGTACGAAACGTTGCGGACGCAGCTGAAAGAATTTGTGTAGTACGCGGGCGAGAGCTTGCCCTGAGCGAAGTCGAAGGGGCGCCCGCGCCACACTAAAAGGAAGATGACAATGAAGTGCAATGAAATTCGCGAAATGCTGCCGGACCTGGCCGCCGGACTAATGCCGTCCGCGACCGCGTCTGACGTCAACGATCACGTGAAGGGCTGCGCTGGTTGCGCCACCACGCTGAACGAGTTTCGCCAGACTATGGCACTGCTCGATGAGTGGCAGGCGCCTGAGCCGTCACCGTATTTTGACGTGCGGCTCAAAGCGCGCTTGCGCGAGGAGGCTGCCAAACAGCCGCAGAGTTGGTTGGCATGGTTTCGACGGCCGGCTCTCGCCGTTTCGCTGGCTGTGATTTTGGTGGCTGGAACGACGTTCGTCGTTGAACAGAAAAAGAAGGCTGTACCCGTGCAGCTCGGCGAAATGACGCCTGGCACCGCGGTAGGCGATTTGCAAATGCTCGACAAAGACCATGATTTTCTTTCCGATTCCGATCCGGATTCGGCGGCCAGCCTGCTCGATGATTTGCAAGTCCAGCAGGACGTAAACGCGAACCAATAAGCTGGCTTGGTGCGGGAGCAGTAAAGATTTTCCGGGGATGCAGGGCATGAGAGTACGAGCACAAATCGGCAGATGGCTGGGGAGCACAGGTCTATTGCTGGCGCTCGCTGTCCCGCTCTCGTTGGCGCAGAACCGGCGGGACCAGCAACGACCAGCGCCGCCGACCGGACGTCAGAGTCAGCCCTCGTATTCACAGCCGCGCTCGCAGCCAAGGCAGCAGTACCCCTCACCACGCTCGCAATCCCGGCCCGCGCCGCAGCCTCAATTCCGGCCGGCACCTGCACCACGCGAGAACAATACTTATAGGCCACCTAGCCAGGGACATCATTTTGGACAGTGGCTGAATCAGCACCGCGACCAGCCTGTGGATCAGCAGCGGCGGGCACTGCAGAGCGATCCGCACTTCCAGCAGTTGCCGCCGGATAGAAAGCAGCGCTTTGAACAGCGCCTGCAAAACTTCAACACCCTGCCTCCGGACCGGCAGCAGCAAGTGCTGCGCCGCGGAGAGGTTTGGGAGCACCTGAAGCCGCAACAAAGGCAGGAGTTCCGCAACTTTGCCACGCAGTACAAAGGTCTCCCACCGGAACGCCGTCAGGCAGTCAAGAATGCGATTCAGACGCTGCGCGCAATGCCACCTGAGGCTCGCCAGCGCGAGTTGCAGTCGGGACGATTCAATCAGTTCTCACCGCAGGAGCGGCAGATGCTTAATGACGCTTCGACCCTGCCGCTCGCGCCCGCCCAACCGAACAGCAGTCAGCCCGAGCCACCGACGACCGGCCCACAACGTTACGTGCCGCGACCTCCACGTTAAACTCAATGTGGGAACCTGAGCCACTGGCCAACGCCTCTGAGGAACCTGTAAAATCTCGCAATCTGGTCGGAGTTCGCCTGCCACCACCGGAATCGACAGCATGTCGAGCCTGCTGAAAGCGCGCATCGCATTCGTCATTGCCATCGGACTTCTGCTGGCATGCGCGCTTATCGTCTATGGGACAGACCGTGGATTCCTGGCTAACGTTCAACTTGTTCAGCACACCCAGCACGTCGAAGTACTGCTTGGTGAAACTGAGTCAGTGATTGCTTCGGCCGCCCGCGCGAGGATCACATATGTACTCTCCGGCGACCCGCAGGCGCTGACGACCTATGAAGAATCGGTGTCCAAGATTCACAGCCAGCTTGCGGAGCTTCGCCGCAGCACTAGCGACAATCCTGTGCAGCAGGCCAACTGCGACGACCTCGAAAAGCTGGTTAACGACCGCATTCAGCTGTGGGAGAAGTCTGTCGCGATAAAGAAATCCGGCATTCCTACACCCGCCGGACAGCCCGACCTCACTCGCCAGAGCGTCGCCTTTGCGGACGAGACCATCATCGTGATACAACGCATGCGCGCCGAAGAGTCACGGCTGCTGCAGCGCCGCCAGATTGAACTCAGCACCAGTTACTTTGTGGCGCGAGTGATTCGCATTGTCAGCTTTCTCACGGCGGTGTTGCTTCTGTTCTGGCATTACCGTTTGATTAGAGAGGAGCTGCTGGCTCGCGAACAGGCCGAGCAGGAATCGCTTGCAGCAGCCAGTCTCGCCAATGAAGCCGAACGCCGGGCCCACGAGTCTGAAAAGGCCGCGGTTGAAAGCGATGAATCCGCCCGCCACTTGAGCGCACGGCTCCTTCAGTTGCAAGACGAAGAACGACGCAGATTAGCCCGCGAGCTGCACGACAGCACCGGCCAGTTTTTGGCAGCGGCAAAGATGACGCTCTCATCGGTTTCCATCGGGCACGAACAGGACCCGAGATACGCCGAATGCATGCGGCTCCTGGACCGCTCTCTGACGGAAGTACGCACCATTTCTCACCTGCTGCATCCGTCAGGATTGGAAGAAGCGGGTTTTCCGGCTGCGGCCCGGTGGTACTCCGAAGAGTTCGCAAAGCGTAGCGGAATCAAGTTGAAAGTAGATGTGCCAGATTTGAAACAGCGCTTGCCAAGAGAGATGGAAATAACCCTCTTCCGCATTTTGCAGGAGAGCCTGGGAAACATTCATCGCCACTCCAAGAGCACCTCTGCAGAGATAACTTTTCAGCCGAGCGATCGTGAGGTCCTGCTCGCTATAACCGACAATGGCGTGGGTATCCCGGAAGAACAACTGGACCGCTTCCGGTTATATGGGAACTCCGGAGTTGGCTTAGTCACAATGAGAGAAAGAGTGCGGGAGCTTCACGGACACTTCGAGGTCCATTCAAATGGCAACGGTACTTCCCTGCGGGTTACGATACCGATCCCACAACAACATGTATCGGTGGCGGGAGATTGAGTCGGTTCAAAATCTAGGGAACTGCGGGGCTGACTGGGTTGTCGTTATGTAACGCCAGCGCCCAGCCTGCAAGAATGCCGCCGGCAGCCAAGGCTCCTATCTCCTCGCGACTCTGGGTAATAAGGGGGCCCTTTGCCGCAGTCGGAGCGCCGTTGCTCTTTGCAAGTAGACCGCAGTTTGCCGCGTCTTCGCGAGAGATCTGCTGCCCCTCTCTAACGGTCGTCGAGGTTGCGCCACAGCTTACGGTAATGGGGTTTTTGCGGGCAATGATGCCGATGCCACCGTTAGTGCGCGTAACGTAAAACTCCGTCCAGCCGCCCGCAGCCGGGGTGATTTTGAAATCGCGGGCGAATACGCTGACGCCTTTCCCGGTTGCCACAGAAATATTCCCACGGTCGAGCGACAAGCCGTCGGCGCGATAACGAACGATTGAATTCGACTCAATGACTACCGAAGAGCCCGGCGCATTTATGTTGGCAGCGCCGTTTTCTTTGGTCTGGATTACATCGCCGCCGCTCACTGCTGAGGAGTTCGAAACCTGTGCGCCGTTCAGATAAACGGAACCAGTCCCGAAGAGGACTGCGGTGCCGGCTTCCTGAGCGCATAGGGCAGCCGATGTAAGCAGCACTACAAACCAGACCATCGCCTTTGATGCCTGCACGGCCGAACTCCTTGACGCACATGAGTGCGCTTACTTCGATCGTATTGATTGCTATCTGCCACGGTCAACGGGCTTTTCTGCCTGAACCGGAAAGGTTAACGTCTAGTGCCAGCGGTCTACCGCTTCCCACCACATCAGGCGCAGCCATTCGTTAAAATTCATTTTTGCCCACTGCCGCTGCTGCCACCAGGTGGCCCCGAATTGCTGGGGGTCGTAGGCTGGTGTAACGAAAATCTGGTATCCCTTCAATTGGTGCTGAAAAATGCTACGCGCGCGCCGCGTGTGATAGTCGGAGGTCACGAGCAGGATTCGCCGAGCCGCGGAGTGGGATAAACAGCGAGCCACATCCTGAGCTTCACCCTTGGTCGATAGGCCTACGACAGGGCATATCTCAATCAATGAACTCTGCGGGGCCTTGGCAACGTAAGACTTGGCGATCTCAATCAGGCTTCGATCGTAAATAACGTCACTCACAGGGACATCGAGCAGCATTTTCGGGGCATAATTCTGAGATAAAAGCTGCAATCCACGAGCCGGACGGCGGTTCGTTTCCCCGGCCAGGACGACGATAACATCTGCCTTCTCCAGGTCGTTCAGCACCAGAAACCTGCCCGAAGTCGTACTAAGAATCAGAATCGACAGGAGAATCGCAATCAGCACAAGGCGGAGTTTTCGCACTTTTATGCCCTTTCCTGGAACTCAAAGAGACACACCGAGGTAACCTGGCTAACCCAAATTTCCGCGTCAACAACGATCAAAATCTGGGAAGCTAGGGGCTTGCTGTACCCTGGGGGAAAGTACCCCCATGCTAAAATCGGAGCTAATTCCTTTCAATTATGAGCAGCCAATCGGTTTCTGCCACCCGTTTTTCTGAGTTGAAGAGCAAGATCGAGCAACGCCAGGCAAAGGTTGCAATCATCGGTCTTGGCTATGTCGGCCTTCCTCTTGCGCTTTTATACAGCGAGCAAAACTTTCCGGTCACAGGATTCGATATTGATCCGCGAAAAGTCTCTGCTCTGAACTCCGGTGGGTCGTATATTTTCCGCATCACTGCGCCGGAGATCCAACAGGCCCGCAAGCAGGGCTTTTCTGCTACAGCCGATTATTCTCAGCTTGAGGGCATGGACGCGATAATCATCTGTGTTCCCACGCCCTTGAATGAATATCACGAGCCCGATCTCAGTTACATCACGGGAACGGCGCGGTCGATCGCACCGCATTTGCAGCCCGGCCAACTGGTAATCCTCGAAAGCACGACCTACCCCGGTACCACTGAAGAGGTGCTGATCCCAATTCTCGAAAAGGGGAATAAACAAGGCCTGAAAGCCTCACGCGGGGCAGACACCAATGGCAAATCATTTTTTGTCGCGTTTTCTCCTGAACGCGAAGACCCGGGCAACCAGACAGTTGCGCGGAGGGACATCCCGAAAGTGATTGGCGGTCTGGACGAGCAAGCCTCGGAGCTGGCCAGCGGGCTCTATGGCGCAATTTTCAACCGTACGGTGCGCGTCTCTTCACCGGCTGCCGCGGAAATGACCAAGTTGCTGGAGAACATTTATCGCTGCGTGAATATCGCCCTGGTGAATGAGCTCAAATTACTGTCTCTACGCATGGGACTGGACATTTGGGAAGTCATTGAGGCGGCGGCGACCAAACCGTTCGGATTTCATCCGTTTTATCCCGGTCCAGGACTAGGCGGCCACTGCATTCCTGTGGACCCGTTCTACCTCTCGTGGAAGGCAAAGGAATGGGATTTTCGCACCCGCTTTATCGAGCTTGCCGGCGAGATCAACACCAACATGCCTTATCACGTGCTTGAATCGGTTGTGCGGGCGCTCAATCAGCACAGAAAGGCGCTGAACGGGTCGAAGGTCCTGGTGCTGGGAGTTGCGTACAAGAAGGACATTGATGACTTGCGGGAGTCCCCGGCGCTGACCATCATTGAACTGCTGCAAAAGGAAGGCGCGAAGGTCAGCTACAACGATCCCTACTTCCCGGAAGTTGGCCGAGGCCGCAAGTACGACTTGCAGATGAAGTGCGCGCCGCTCGAGAACCTGGGGCAATATGACTGCGTACTCATCGTCACCGATCACTCTGACTATGACTACCAGCGCATTGTGCGCGAATCAGAGCTGGTGGTTGATACACGCAATGCCACACGCGGCATCAGCAGTGCGAAAATCGTGCGTTGCTGATGCGAGAATCGCGGCGAGAAAGCCTTAGCGGCGCAGTGAGCTGCCTTGTGTCGAAGGCATCTTTTTCTTATTGGTACTGATCAACTTGACGGTGCCAATGACAATGACGAGGATTACTGCAATCATCACCGCGTACTCGGCAAGGTCCTGGCCTTTTTCCCACAGCCAAAACTGACGAAGGGTGCGCCGCATTCGGATAGGTCTTGCTGCGGGTTGTGGCCAAGCACACAACCCGCTGATTCAACCTAGCATGACTCTATGGTTCTGCCAGGTATCGCACAATGGCCCAAAAGTGCCATCAATTCAGGGGTTTAAAAGGCAATGACTGATTCACTGCGAACAGGGCCAATTCCAGACGTGTGGAAACCCCGAGCTTGTCGAAGATATTGCTCAGGTGATGCTTAACCGTGTCCTCGCTGATTTTGAAATGCTCGGCAATCTCTTTGTTCGCATAGCCTGCTACTACTGCGGAAATGATCTCGAGCTCTCTCGGAGTAAGTCCATACCGCTTGCGTCGCGAGGCTGTCGCGGAGGAATCGATCAAACTTCTCAGGTACTGCACCAGGTTGGAGACGCTTTCCCGCCCGACCCAATACTCGCCGTGCATCACCGCCCGAATGCTCTTCAGCAGAATCTGGGTTGCAGAGTCCTTGAGTACCACGCCCCTTGCGCCTAGTTGCAGGGCCTCGACGATTTGTTCTTTCTCTGCAGCTGCAGTCAGCAGAATCACACGGACAGGGAAGCTGTCTGTGCCAATTTCACGTAAGGCTTCCAAGCCGGGGCGTCTGGGCATGGCGAGATCGAGCAGCAAAATTTCCGGACGTAATTTCCTGACCAGTTCCACCGCCTCGATACCGTCGCAAGCTTCTCCAATGACTTTGAGGTCGGATTCCGATTCCAGCAGACGTTTCAGCCCATCGCGGAAAATGGGGTGGTCATCGGCAATCAAAATTCGTACTGAAGTTGTCATACGCCGGATAATGCTGCCTGCAGCTCCGGAACTCGCACTTCGATGCGTGCTCCGCGGCCAGGTTTCGAGTCTATCGTGAGTTCGCCTTGAATCAGGCGCACGCGTTCGCGAATGATGGCCGGAGCCCGCCCGGCTGAATCGAGCTCGATCTGCGAGACCCGCCCGCTGAAGGGAAAACCCACCCCGTCATCTTCGATGATCAGTTCCCAAATTCCATTTGTTTCAAGCAACTGCACCACCACCTGCTTGGCGCCACTGTGCTTTCGAACGTTGACCAAAGCCTCTTGTGCAATGCGCGCAAGTTCCCGGCAGATGGGTTCTGGCAGCGAGAGTTCAGCGTCGTCCATAAGAAAACGGCCGCCAATCCCTGTCTCTCGCTGAAATCTTTGTACTGCGTCGCGCAGAAAACCGGGGAGCTTGCGGGCGTCAACTTCGGACGATTTCATCTGCTGCATGAGCTCACGCAGTTTCAACACTTCTTCGCGAAGCAGCTGCTGAATTCGATCCAGCTCTCCCCGCAAAGGACCGGCCAGCTGGTTGCGGCGCAAGACATCCACCTGCATCTCGACCCCGATCAAGGACTGCACCGCGCCATCGTGCAATTCGCGCACCAGTCGGGCACGTTCGAGCGCTCCTGCTTTGCGTCGCAACCTTCTCAATAGATAAACGTTGTAAATCGCTGGCCCGATCTGCCGGACCAGATTGTGGAGAAACATCAATTCTTCCTCTGGATTACTCACTGCGACCGGCTCCAGCAGAAAAATTCTGCCAGAAAGTTCCGGACCGAAGGAATAAGAAACGCTGATAAACCGAGTGCACGAGTGCAGATCAAAAATACGCCGCAGTGAAGTATCTCCACGCACCAGAACAAAGTGGTCCGAACTTAGACTGAGCACGTCACAGGTCGGAGTCCCACCTTTTTGGTGAGCCGAGGCGTAACAACTCGACCAGGAACTGTCTCCAAGATAGGTTTCAAATCCATCCGGCCTCGATTCTACCCACTCTAGTTCCGGTAAGTTCCCGTTCGGCTCAACTATTCCGACCCATACTTTCTGAGTTCCGCGTTCCCGGGATACGATCAGAGCTTGCGCGGCACCATACAGCTTCAGTAACTCGCTGACGATCTGCGACAAATTTCCAGTCAGGCCCGCGTCCACCCTGATCATTGCCAATAAACTGGCAGCCTGGTCCTTTTCCGCTCGTAGCTTTTTCTGCTGATCCGCCAGATACCCGAGCAGCAGCCCCATCACGACCAGGTAGATGGAGCGCATGAACAGGCGCTTGGGTTCGAAATCTGCCGCGTCGGCGCTGAGCGTCGGTAAATGAATGCGCGTCAGCCAGAGATTCAGCGAGTCGATCGCACCTGACCGAAACGCCAGACTGTCCACCCACAGCAACGAAACTGAAGCGATAGAGGTTACAACTGTTTCCCATAAACCCCAGCGATACGCGGCCGCCGCGATTACGAATAAGAAGAACAGAAAAAATGGATTGCTTTGTCCGGTCGTGAACAGCGATATCACACCCGGCAAGACTACATCTGCGGCGTGGACAAGCAGGAGAAACGGCGTCGTAGTCCGCTGGCGCGAACGCAAAAGGAAGGTAATTACGAGCCCGTGAATGACGTAAAAATCCAGAAGCGCGTATCCCCAGATGGAGCGTATCTGCCCCTGGTCCATCCAGGCCGCGAGCAGGGCGGAGCCGGTCAGGAACAAACGCGCGGTAGCCAGCCAGCGCTCTGTCCGGCGAGCTTCGTCCGCGGTAAACGGCGCGCGGCTTCTCCATAAGGAACGAGGGCGCAGCCGTTGCAACGGGATTCTGGTAAAAGCACCCAAGGTAATTCTGGGAATCGATAGTATTAACTTATAAGGCACAGGGCAAGCGCAACCCTGTCATTACGTTGCCACAAGCAGCGATCCTCGGCATCAAGATCCATAATATCTTTACAATGCACCGGATGACCGACGTAACTCCTTGTGTGCCAAGGGATGGTCTAAAATCTCAGCACCATTTCCATGTCTAAGCAATCGCGATGGTGGGCGCTGGTGTTGTTGTGTCTGGTGTTAGGCCAGATTCTTGCGTCTCTCATCGTTTCACCGCGCAGCTTTGCCCTTGCCGCGCTCAGTGATCTGTTGCAGTGCGGACTTCTGCTCTGTGCCGCGATCGCCTGCGTCCTGAATATTCCCAGAACCACTGGACGGTCACGGCTGTTCTGGCTGCTGATGGGCCTGGGACTGGCCTCCTGGCTGCTCTATCAGGTGCTTTGGACATACATCGAAGTAGTGCAAAAGCGTGAAGTGCCAAGCCTATTTGCGGGCGACGTAATAATGTTTTTGCATCTCGTGCCAATGATGGCTGCCGTCGCTTTGCAGCCAAATGTGCGGCAGGATGAACGAGAACTACGAGTCGGCTCACTGGATTTCGCGTTACTGCTGTTGTGGTGGGTCTTTCTTTATTTTTACAGCATTGTTCCCTGGCAGTACGTCTACAGCAACGAAGCTGCCTACGGGCACAACTTAAACCAGGCATATCTCGCGGAAAAAGTTGCCTTCCTGGCGGGTGTAGCGCTCCTTTGGTGGCGGAGTTCGGGCCCTTGGAAAACCATCTACGCCCACTGGTTCGGGGCCAGTTTTCTCTATTCCACCAGTTCCTACGTGGCAAATTGGGCCCTGAATCGCAATGCCTACTACTCAGGCAGCCTCTACGATCTTCCGCTCGTGGTTTCAATGGCGTGGATGACGGTACCCGGTCTGCGCGCGCTAAAGATGTCGGCGGAACAGGTAGCCGCGAAGAAGGCTACGCTGCGCGGGGTATGGGCGGCGCGACTGGGAATGATTGCCGTGTTTTCACTGCCGCTGTTCGCCTACGTCTCAATCTTCGACAGCTCAGCACCGGTTGAAATTCGCAAATTCCGGCTTGTATTGACGCTTGGCGCCATAGTGCTGATGGGCGGTCTGGTTTTCTTGAAACAGCATTTGCTGGATATCCAGTTAATTCAGTTGCTGCGCTCTTCACGCCAGTCATTCCAGGATTTGCAAGTGCTGCAGGCCCAGCTTGTGCAGTCGGAAAAACTAGCCTCGCTAGGACACCTGGTGGGTGGAGCGGCCCACGAACTGAATAATCCGTTGACCGCCCTGCTCGGCTACTCTGATCTGCTGACTGCGA
>Ga0075436_100003215_pt1 | contig 11201 bp, 15 predicted proteins | sample RhiMethybrSRZTD5_FD_75303 | JGI IMG/M metagenome (GOLD analysis project Ga0075436, IMG submission 75303) | Populus rhizosphere microbial communities from Tennessee, USA - Rhizosphere MetaG P. TD hybrid SRZTD5 | ecosystem: Host-associated > Plants > Roots > Rhizosphere > Soil | place: USA... | reverse complement strand
GTGCGGGTCCGGCTCTTCGACGGCCAGTACCACTCGGTCGACTCGTCGGAGATGGCGTTCAAGATCGCCGGCTCGCTGGCCATGAAGCAGGCCCTCGAGCAGGCCAACGCCGTGCTGCTCGAGCCGATCATGCAGGTGACGCTGTCCGTTCCCGAGGAGAGCGTGGGCGACGTGATCGGCGACCTCAACTCGCGCCGCGGCCGGCCGCTGGGCATGGAGCCCGTCGGCGGCATGACCGAGATCAAGGCCGAGGTGCCGATGGCCGAGATGCTCACCTACGCGCCCGACTTGCGCTCGCTGACGGCGGGCCAGGGGGAATACACGATGGAGTTCGAGCGGTACGAGGAAGTTCCCGGGCACCTCGCCCAGAAAGTGGTGGAGGAGGCTCGCTCCGAGGAGGGAGCAACCGCCTAAATTCCGCCGGAAATGGCCGAATGGCCCCTCGCATCGGGCCATCGGCCGCTGCTACCCTCGCGTGCTGCATGACGTCCAGGGAGATCCGCACTGACGACGTGCAGGTCCAGTGCGCCGTGTGCGGCCGGTCCTTGCTGCGCGGCGAGGAGCCCGAGCCGTACCTGCACGACGGCCGCCGGCGCGACGTGTGCGAGCTATGCACCGGCCGCGCCGAGCGCGAAGGTTGGATTCGCGAGGCCGAGGGCCAGCAGATCGGGGCGCGCGCCGCCCGCGACCGACGCGGACTGATCTCGCGCTTCCGCTCGTGGCAGCGCTCCCGCCCGCACCACGAGCCCGAAGCCGAGCCCAACGGCTCGCTGGGCGACGAGCTGCGCTCCTCGCCCCACGCCGCCGCGGAGCTGTTCGCGCCGGCGCAGCAGAGCGAGCGCCACGTCCACGCCGTCCCGACCTCCGAGTCGCTGAAGATGTCGCGCGCGCTCGACCTGTTCAACGTCTCCGAGCACCCGCGGACGGTCGCCGGGGTCGCGCGGTCGCTCGGGCCGCCCGCCGTCGCCGTGCTCCCGGTCGAGAACTCGAGCCTCGTCACCGTCACCGTCGCCTGGGAGCTGTGCTGGTACCGGTACGAGGTCGACCTGGCCGACGAGCGCGGGGGCGTGCGCGTGGCCGACCAGGGCTACGAGCTCACCGAGCTCACCGAGGACGAGCAGGTCGCCAACGCGGCGGCCGACGAACGCGGGGTTCTGCAGACGGCCGCGTAGCGCCAGGGTTTCCGAGCGCGTGATCTACTGCGTCGTCCCTCAGGAGCTGGCCCACGAGCTGTTCGACAAGCTCGTGGACTACTACGCGGACGACCCCAACGTGCAGGTCATCGTCGACCGGCGCAAGGGCGAGCGCCGCCGGCGTGGGCCAAGCGGCGGCGGCGACCGCCGGACGCGGGACCGACGCCGGGCCCGCGTCCCCGGGGAATTCCCCCCGGTCTAGTTGCGGCTGCTCGTCCACGTCGACGGGGGCGCGCGCGGCAACCCCGGCCCCGCCGCGATCGGCGCCGTCGTGTCCACGCCCGAGGGCGACGTGCTCGAGGAGGCCGCCGAGCGCATCGGCGAGGCCACCAACAACGTGGCGGAATACCGGGCGCTGCTCCTCGGGCTCGAGCGCGCTCGGGCGCTCGGGGCGACCGAGGTGGAGGTGATCAACGACTCCGAGCTGGTCGCGCGACAGTTGCAGGGCGCTTACAAGGTCAAGCACGCGGGCCTGCGGCCGCTTTACGATCAGGCGATGGAGGCTCTGGAGGGATTCGAGCGCTGGTCGGTGCGGTCCGTGCCGCGGGAGCAGAACGCCCACGCCGACGGGCTCGTCAACGCGGCACTCGACGCGCCGGCGTGATGACCGAGCCGTCGCCGTGGGTGCGCTCCGACGAGGAGTCCAAGCGCCGGCGCGCCGAGCGCCGCGACGCCGCGATCCGTGCGCGCGAGCGCCGGCGGCTCTACATCGTCATCGCGCTCGGCGTGGTCCTCGTCGCCGCCATCGTCGTGCTGCTCTGGCCCCACTGACGCCAAGGGGGCGGCCATCAAGGCCGCCCCCTCGCGCTGCGATTCGTCTGTGCTGCTGCGGCTAGGCCGCGGCGCGGAGCACCGCGAACGAGGGCAGCTCGGTGCCGTTGCGCGACACGATGCCGGTCGTGAACGGGGAGCCGTCGTTGGGCTGCACGAGGAGGTACTGGATGACCTCCTTGACCCGGCGGTTCTTGCGCGCCAGGCGCAGGCCCTGCTTGAGGTAGCTCGCGCGCTTGCGCTCGCTCAGGCCGCGCCGGCCGGTCGCCAGGTACCCGTACTCGGTGAGGTACAGCTTCTTCGTGCCCTTGAGCTGGCCCGAGTGGGCCAGCTTGTCGAGCGCGCGGGTCAGGTTGCGCAGCGACCCGATGGTGGCGTCGTCCGCACCCCGCTTCGAGCGGCTCGGGGCCTTCTCGAAGTCATACGGGTGATGCGCGTAGCCGTCGGCCTTCAGCTTCGGGCAGCGCTTGATGCGGCGGTACTGGTTGTTGACGCAGGCCATCTTGCGCAGGAACTTGATGGGCGCCATCGCGCGGCGACCCTGCGCGTACGGCACGGTCTCGCCGATGAGGACCTTGGCGCTGGCGTCGTTGGACTTGATCGCCTTGTAGCCCGCGAGGTAGATCCTGCGGTACAGGGCGGGTGCGCGGTTCAGCGGCTTCAGCCATGCGATGTAGTTCGGCTCGTTCCAGATCCCGTACCGATCCACGCGGCCGCGGAAGTGGTTCGCGGTCGCGGCGGCGAACCGCGCGAAGTCCTGGATGTCGGGACGGGGGTGCTTGCCGACGAGTGTGAACTGGACGCGCACGCCGTTCTGCGCCGCCTGGTTGACGGCACGGTCGTACTTGCTGAAGTCAAACCCGCCGCCGGCCCTCTCGACCGAGTCCGAGCTGACCAGGAGTCGCATGCGGTGCACGCCGAGCTCGGCCAGCCGCTGGTACCCCTGGGCGGGGCTGAGCGTGGACTTGCCGTCGACGAACACGTCCTCGTCCTGGATCCCGATCTCGGGCTTGGCCTGGGCCAGCGCCGCGGGAACGAGAAGGGCGAGGAGCGAGAGAATGATGATGCTGGTGCGTCGTCTGAGCATGTGGAGCCTCCGAGTTGGTGTGATGACCGGAAGGCTCCCGTCGGAGGGCGTCGTTGACCGCTCGCCCCGAGCATTGCCCGTGTCGAATGCGCGACACGGGCTGAAACCCCAGACCAGGAGGCAGATGTGAACACCACCACCGAGCAGCTGATCCGCGGCGTCGACTTCGTCTACGTCGGGACCCAGGACTTCGACCGCGCGGTCGACTTCTACGGCAACGTCCTTGGCCTGCCGCAGTCGGCCCGCTACGGGCGCATGCCCGGCGCCGAGTTCGAGACCGGCACGCTGACGCTGGCCGTGATCGAGTCCGAGGCGTTCGGGCTCGAGTTCAGCCCGAACCCGAACGCGATCGCCCTCCACGTCGACGACGTCGAGGCGGCGCGGTCAGCGCTCGAGACGCGCGGGGTGCAGTTCGCGGCCGACACGATCGACAGCGGCGTCTGCCACATGGCGTTCTTCTCTGACCCGGACGGGAACGGGCTGCTGCTGCACCATCGGTACGCGCCGCGCGGGAGCGGGTGAGTGCGCGGTCAGGCGGGCTCTGACGTCGGGCTCAGGTGCCGCGTAAGCCACGACCTGAGCTGAGGCTCGGGCGCGGCGCCCACGACGCGGTCGACCTCGGCGCCGTCGCGGAGGAGCAGGATGGTGGGAATTCCCTGCACGCCGTAGCGCGCTCCGATGTCCGGCGCCTCGTCGACGTTGAGCTTGACCACTTTCACGTGGCCGGCGTTGGACTGCGCGAGGCGCTCGATCGCCGGTGAGACCATGCGGCACGGCCCGCACCATGGCGCCCAGAAGTCGACCACCACCGGCACGGACGCCTTCGTCTCCGTCGCGAACGACTCGCGGTCAGCGTCGACCATCCAGGGGAGCTTCGTCCCGCACGCGGCGCACTGGGGCACGCCCTCCGCGGTGGGGCGCACGCGGTTGCGCTTGCCGCAGCTGGGACAGGTGACGATCGTGGCGGCCATCTCCCTCAAGACAGTAGAAGAATGCTCCCATGCGCATCTTCGTGGCCGGAGGCTCGGGCGTGATCGGCATCCGGCTGCTGCCGCTGCTGCTTGCCGACGGCCACGTCGTCGCGGCGATGACGCGCTCAGCGGAAAAGGCCGGCGCACTGCGCGCGGCCGGCGCTGAGCCCGTCGTGAGCGACGTCTTCGACGCGCCGGCCGTGCACGCCGCGGTGGCGGGCTTCGCCCCGGACGCGGTGGTCAACGAGCTCACCGACCTGCCCGACGATCCCGAGCACATCGGCGCGACGGCGCAGCGCAACATCCGCATGCGCCGGGAGGGCACCGGCAACCTCCTCGCGGCGACCGTCGCGCTGCCCGGTGCGCGGCGCCGCTTCGTGGTCCAGAGCGTCGCGTGGGAGCTTCCCGGGGAGGCCGCCGTCGCCGCCGCCGACCAGGAGCGCGCGGTGCTCGACTTCGGGGGCGTCGTCCTCCGCTACGGCCAGTTCTACGGTCCGGGAACCTACTGGGAGACGGAGGTGCCCCCGCCGCCCCGGATCCACATCGACGAGGCGGCGCGGCGCACGGTGGCCGCGCTCGACGCCGAGCCTCCCGCGGTGATCGAGGTCGTCGAGCCCGACGCGGCCTAGGCGCGCCGCCGCCTCAAGAGTTGGACTCGACGATGACCGTCGTCGACTTGACCACCGCCGTCGCGGGGTCGCCGGGCTTGAGCCCGAGCTCCTCGACAGCCTCCCGGGTGACGAGCGAGACGATGCGGAACGGGCCGCAGGCCAGCTCGATCTGGGCGACGAGCCCGTCGACCTCGATGTCGATCACCGTGCCGCTCAAGCGGTTGCGCGCGCTCGTGTGGCCCGGGGACTGGCGCTCGCGCAGCAGCCGCCGAAGCTCGCCAACCGGGAGCCAGCGCTCGCCGCCGCGGCGCTCGAACTCGACCCGCCCCTGGCGCTCCCAGCGGCGCAGGGTCTCCACGCTCACCCCGAGGGCGGTGGCGACGGCTCCGATGCGGATGAGGTTGTCCATGCGGCGGCGGGTTGCCCGCGGTCGAAGCGTACGCCGCCGGTGAGCCGGAGGCGCACGTTCGTGCCCGGGTCCGGACCCGGCGGGGTGGTCACGGTGACGAGCCGACCATGCTCAAGCTCGACCTCGACGCGGATGCCGTCCTCGACCGGGATTCGGCGGATGACACGCCCGTGGAGGTCGCCCCCCTGGTCGAGTTCGACGTCGACGGGACGGGCGAGCCGGACGCCGGCGCCGTCCTCCACCCATCCGGTGAAGCCGACGAACTCCGCCACGCGCCGCGTGGTAGGCCGCTCGAGCACCTCGCCGGGGGGACCGAGGGCCTCGATCCGGCCGTCGAGCAGCACGCCGACGCGATCGCCGAGCGCCCACGCCTCGGCGCGGTCGTGGACGATGACGAGTACCGCACGGCCGGGGTCGCGCAGGACGGAGGCGGCGTCGTAGAGCAGGTCCGCGCGCGTGGCGGCGTCGAGGCCCGCGAACGGCTCGTCGAGCAGGAGCACGGCCGCGTCGACGGACAGCGCCCGCGCCAGGTGCACGCGCCGCGCCTCGCCCCCCGACAGGGTGGCCGCGTGACGCTCGGCCAGGTGCTCGGCACCGAGCCGCGCGAGCGCGGCGGCTGCCCGCGCGCGCCGCTGGTCGCGGGGGACGCCCCACCACGACAGCGCGATCTCGAGGTTCGCTACGACGCTGCGACGGGCGAGAGCCGGCGCCTGCAGCGCCGCGGCGACCCGCCCATCGGCCTCGACATCGCCCCCCGAGGGCGCGATCAGCCCGGCGAGCGCCGCGAGCAGGGTCGATTTGCCGGCGCCGTTGGGCCCCAGCAGCACGACGACCTCGCCGCGCCGCACCTCGAGGTCGACGCCATGGACGACCTGCCGGTCGCCGCGCTTGACCGAGAGGCCGCGCGCGCGCAGCACGGCTCAGGACGCGCGCCCGACCGCCGCCCGCGCGCCGCGCTGCTGCGCGATGGTCAGCACGGCGACGATGACGATGATCAATCCCATCAGGATGATTCCGAGCGCCATCGCGCGGCCGTAGTTGCCGGCGTTGACCTGTTCCAGCAGCGCGGACGAGAGCGTCTGCGTCGAGTCGAAGATGTTGCCGCCGACGAGCACGACGGCCCCCACCTCGGCCAGCGCCGAGCCCAGCGCGCCGATCGCTGCGGCGAAGACGCCCACGCGCGCCTCCCGCAATGCGAGCGCCCACACGCGCAGGCGCGACGCCCCCAGCGCGCGGGCCTGGTCGAATAGTCCCGACGGCACGGCATGGACGGCGGCGGCCGTGAACGCGATCACGATCGGCAGGGCGAGGATCGTCTGGGCGACGATGATGCCCTTGACCGTGTAGATCAGGTGCAGGCCGCCGAGCGGCGCGCCGCGGAAGAACAGCAGGGCCAGCACGATGCCCACGAACACGGGCGGGAACCCGAGGCCGGCGTTGGCCGCCGCGAGGCCCGCGCGGCGGCCCCGAAAGGTCTCGAGTCCGAGCAGCAGGCCCAGCGGCAGGCCGATCACCAGCGCCAGGAGCGTCGACCACACCGCCACCTGGAGGGTCACCTTGAGGACCTGGAGCAGCGCGTCGTCGGGATGCGTCAGGAGGTGAATGGCCCGGTCCAGGCCGTCGAAGAAGAACTTCACTTGCCGGCGTCCTGGACGTAGACCAGCCGCCCGTCGGTCAGGCGGTAGACGCGCCCGACAGCCTGGCCGCGGCCGATGACCCGGCCCTTCTGCTGCCCGAGCGGACGCGCGCGCTGACCGGACTCGACGACCACCTGGTTGGCGCGCTGAAGCGCCTCGCGCCGGTGCGTGATCACGGAGTCGAGATTGAGCGACGCCAGCGCGGCGAGCAGGAACCCGACCGAGAGAACGATCCCCAGGTCGAAGAGGTTGACGAGCCCGTCCAACGGGTCGCCGCCGCGGTCGGGGCGCTCGCGGGCGCTGGGGCGGACGAAACGGCTCCTCATGGCTCGGTCACCAGCTCGGATGCGACGAACTGCAGGTCGGAGAGATCCTGCCCGTAGAGCCGGTCGCGCACCAGCGAGATCGCAAACGCGAGGGCGCCGACGAGCAGGCCGAGAACGGTGATCGAGAACGCCACGCGCAGGTTGCTCGACAGCGCGGCGACGTCGCCCTTGGCGAGGCCCGACAGCGCCGGGGCCAGCGGGATGAGCGTGCCCATGAGGCCGAGCGCGGGGCCGAAGCGCACGAGGATCCGCGTGCGCTCGAGCCGCCGCAGCGAGCGGAAGTCGAAGTCGGCCAGCGCCTTGGAGACGAGGTCGCCCGCATCGCCCGCGCGCGCATGGTCGACGATGAACCGCAGCGTGGTGGCCATCGACTTGCTCCACGCCACCGAGCTGACCGCCTGCTCGGCTCGCCTGGTGTCGCCGCCCTGGATCGCCTCGGACGCCGCACCCACCGCGCGCTGAAGGCGACCGAAGTCGCGCCGGCGGCGCTCCAGCAGCTCGAACACGAACGCCCCGACTTCGTAGAGCACGAAGGCCAGCGCCGCGATAGCGAGGATCAGCACCGGTACCCGCAGGGCATCGGCGACGTTGAAGATGACCTGCTCGATGTCGTTGCTCATGCCGGCGCGACCGTGGCACGTCGGACGGCGCGGCGCTCGTGCCACAGGCCGACGCCGACCAGCGCGAGCACGCCGATGGCGGTGACCGGCACCGCGATGTCATCCCCACCGGGCTCGCTGATGCGGCGCCGGCCCGAGCGCCGGCCGGTTGCGCCGTTGCGTCCGGAGGCCGGGGCGGTCGCGCTCACGAGCACGCCGCGGACGACCGGTCCCGAGGGCGGCCCATGCTTGGCGGGTTGGCGCTTGCGCGCCGACTTCGACGGCGACCGAGCCGGCGTGGTCGCGGTGCTCGTCGCCCCGCTCGGCTGTGCCCCGGTGGTGCCGGCGTTGGACTGCCGGGCGGCCGGTGTCCCCGGCGTTCCCGTCTGGCCGCCGCTCCCCGCGGCGTGCTTCGGGGAGCCGGTCCCGGTCCCGCCGGGGCGCTTGCCCGTCTCGCCGGTTGCGGGCCCGATCGGGGTCGAGGTCGTGCCCGCCCCGGGCCCGGTCCCCGTTTGCGGAGGCTGGCCGACGCGGACGATGACCTGATTGGATGCGCCTCCCGAGCCCTGGTCGCCCTGCACGGTCGCGATCGCGCCGTAGCTGCCCTGGGTCGAGAACGCGTGCGTGACCGACGCGCCGGTGGCGGTGGAGCCGTCGTCGAACTTCCACGTCACGGTGAACTGCTCGCCGTCACGGCCGCCGGAGATGGGGCCGGCCGTGTAGGTCACGGGCGTGCCCGCGCCGGCAGCGTTGGTAGAGGCCGAGGCCTGGACACTGAGGATGTTGCCGGTCTGCAGCCACATCTCGAGCGGCTGGCCCGGGTCGGTGGTGGTGATGTAGTCATCGGCATTGACGTCGGAGTCGTCCCGGACGGGGCGGAAGTAGCGCACGCGATCGCCGTCGAGGAACAGGACCGGCTTGAGCCCGTTCTGAAACGGCGGCGGATCCTTGAGGTCGTCGGCGGTGAGCGTCGCCCAGCTGCCGTCCGAACGCGTGAGGCGCAGGAACCCCGCGGTCGGCGCGATGCCGCCCTCCTGGAGGAGCTTCGCCACCGACGTGCCCCGCGCGACGGTCTGGTTCTCGTGGTTGGTCGAGGAGCGCAGCACGTAGGTTGCATCGAGCACGTCCGGCTCTGCGAAGTCGGCGTCGGTGAAGGTCCGGTCGCCGTTGGGCGTGTGGACGAGCACTCGGTCCGCCGCGCTGCTGCTGGCCGGCGCAAGGCCCGCGGCCAGCAGCAGCAGCGCGAGCACTAGGCCGAGGCGGAGCGGACTTTTGAGTCGCCGGGGAGGACGATGCCGGGGTTGCGGTAGCGGGTTTTGAGCTTCCATTGACCGGCGCCCAGGGTGACGGTGATGGAGTATTTCTTGGCCTTGTTGCGGAGCTTTTTGGTGGCCAGGCGTCGGTAGCGCTTGGAGCCGGGTTGGCGGCCGAGCACCTGGACGGTGGCGTCTTTGCCGGTGACGGTGGGGGTCAGCTTGCCCGTGAGTTTGAGCCGCGACCCGTCGCGGTGGAGGCTGATGGTGGGCGCTGCGGTCACGCGCATGGCGCCGACGTTGGCGGTGGTGGCGGTGAGGTCTTGGAACTGGGGTACGGCGAGCTGGAGTTGGCCGGTGCGGGTCAGGCGGGCGCCGAGCGAGAGGTTGCCGGCAGCGTCGCTGGTGCCCGAGACCAGGTCGCCGAAGTTCGGGCTGATGGGGCCGAACGGGCTGCCGCTGATGCCGGCCGAGAATTGCAGTGCGGCGGCGGCGCCATGGACCGGGCCGGCGCCGGGCAGCTTGTTGAGCAGGGTGGCCTTGACGGTGAGCTTGTTGGTCGCGTCGATGGCCTTGGGCAGCGCCTTGACCTGGATCTGGGGGGTGGCGTCGGGGAAGAACCGCGGGTTGGCCGTGCTGGGGTAGGACAGCAGCTGCTGTTGCAGTTGCGGTGAGGTCAGGTAGTCCAGGAACGCGGTCGCGCCGTCGGTGTTGAAGTTGATGTTCTTGCCCGCAAAGGCCGGGTTGTTGGGGTTGACGACGTAGGCGTGAAACGGGTTGATGAGCAGGTTCTCGCCGCCGCGGGCGTTGGGGTCGTTCTTCTCGGTCACGACCTTGACCCCCGCGAGCGCCCCCTGGGACTGGAGGTTGTCGTAGGTGCCCCGGTCCGTCATCGAGTAACACGAGTTCGCCGACGCCGACGGGAAGTTGCACTGCGCGGTGACCTGCACGGTTCCGGCCTGCCCCAGCCCGGTCTTCTTGTACCAGCTGGGGGTGCCGCCGCTGCCGTTGTCGGGCTCGCACCGCCCCGCGCCCAGGCTGTGCAGCGGGACGCCGCTGGTCATGCACCACATCGCCCCTTCCTGGACGTGGGTGCCCGAGTTGTCGCCGCGCGAGATCCAGGTCGCGTTGCCGGCCGCGCCGGCGCCCGCGATCGCCTCCATGGCGCCGATCGCGTCGTGCGGGTCGGCGCCGAGGACGTTGGCCGGGTCGGCGTCGTGCCCGATCAGGACGTAGTCGTTGTAGAAGATCGCCCGCCCGAATGGCTCCAGCGAGAAACCGTCCTGGACGAACTGCGCTTCGGTCGCCGGCGCATGCGTCAACACCGCATCGGCCTGACCCGCGCGCGCGTTCGTCAGCGCCGCGCCCGTCCCCGTCGAGTGGTACTTCAGCGTGTACTGCGGATAGGCGGCCTCGAAGCCCGGCTGAATGATGTCCTGGATGAAATTCGAGTCCGTCGTGTCGGTCGTGCCCTCGACGCGCACGTCGCTCGCGCCGGCCGGCGCGGCAACGAACAGGAAGGCAATCACGAGCGCGCTGACGATCGCTTGCCACCTCAGTTTCACGCCGCCCTCCTCGTCGATCCGGTCTCGCTCAAGTCGTAGCCCCCGAGTGCCGCAATCCGGCTCGCGAGCCGTGCACCGGCGAGCGCGTCGAGCAGCGGCGCCGTCAGGTCCACGTCGCGCTCGGCCACCGCCAGTTCGAACGGCTCCACCACCAGGGGCAGGAAGTCCAGGTCGAGCGCCGCCGCCGCCGCCCGCACCGCCAGCCCGGCGTCCACCGCGCCCGCCGCCACCGCCGCCGCGACCGCACGATGTGAATCCACCACGCTCCCGCGCGCCGGGTCAACCTCGATCCCGGCCTCGGACAGCAACCGCTCGAGCAGCAGCCGCGTCGCGGTGCCCGGCGCGCGCCAAGCCAGCCGCAGGCCGTCGAGGTCGCTCATCGACGAAATGGCACGCGGGTTGCCGCACGGGAGCACCAAGCCCTGCTCGCGCCGACACAGATGCACGAGCGCGACCGGCTCGTCGCCGAGTAGATGACGCACAAACGGGTCGTTGTAGGTGCCGCTGGCGACATCGAGCAGGTGCACCAGCGCAAGGTCCGCTTCGCCGCGCGCAAGCCGGTTGAGCCCCGTGACGCTGCCTCGCGGCCCGGAATCGGCCGCCACCTCGTCGCCGACGGCCCGCAGGACCAGATCGAGCGCCGGGTCGTCGGATCCGCTCAGGCGAACCGGCCGCGGGGCGCCGAGCAGCGCCCGCGCCCGAACCCGGGCGCCGACGACCACCCGCGCGCGAGCACGGTCACGACGCGCCACCAACCCCAGCGACTCCAAGCGCCCGTA
>Ga0075436_100003213_pt1 | contig 11203 bp, 7 predicted proteins | sample RhiMethybrSRZTD5_FD_75303 | JGI IMG/M metagenome (GOLD analysis project Ga0075436, IMG submission 75303) | Populus rhizosphere microbial communities from Tennessee, USA - Rhizosphere MetaG P. TD hybrid SRZTD5 | ecosystem: Host-associated > Plants > Roots > Rhizosphere > Soil | place: USA... | reverse complement strand
GCGCCGAGCGCTTTTATCTCACCTTCATGGCCGGCGCTCCGGACGCGGCGGGCGCGCGGCCGATGGCCGTCCGGCTGCAGCTCGATCGCGGCGGCGCCACGACGAATTTTTCAGCCGCGGGCAGCGTGTCCGATCGGGATGTCCTCGAACGCGCGCCGGATCTCGACGTCGCCGGCAACCGCGTCCGCGTGGGAGACGACGGCCGGTATGCGATCACGCTCGCGCTCGGCAGCGAAATGACGCCGGCGCGGCTGACCGGCGATATCGTGCTCACCCCGACCGCCGGCCGATCGCTTCCGCCCGCGGCGATCCATGGCGCGCGCGGGTGGGTGTCCGGGTATACGGTGCCGGTGATGTCGGGCGTCTTCACCGGAACGCTGCGCGTCGGTGGCGAGGACCTCCGCGTCGACGGCATGGCCGGCTACCATGACCACAACTGGGGATTCTGGGAGGGCGTGCGGTGGCAGTGGGGGCAGGTCGCGAGCGGCGATCTCTCGATCGTCTACGGCCGCGTGTTCCCGCCGCCGGAGGTCGCCGATCCGAGCCGCATGCCCGGCTTCCTCGGCGTCATCGGCCCGCAGGGGCCGATCGCGTTCTCGACCGACGTGTCGATTCGCGAGGACGACAACGCCGGCACCCCGCGCGTCGTCACCGTCGAGTCCCGCGACCGGCAGATGCAACTGACGATGCGGCTCGACGTCCGCGAGTCGGTGCGCACGACGATGGGCCTGACCCGCGGCGCCTCGGGGGCGATGACGTTCGTGCAATTGGGAGGCGAGTACCACGTCACCGGCCGGGCCGGCGCCCGCGACATCAACTTTACGGCGCGCGGCTCGGCGGAGACGTTCCGGTGAGGGCCGCGTTCAGAGTTCAGCGTTCAGGGTTCAGGGTTCCTGTTCGGGTTCTCGTTCGGTTCTCGTTCGGGTTCTCGTTCTTCCTCTGCGTGCTCTGCGATCTCTGCGTTGTCCGTCGTTCGCCGAATCCCGAATCCCAAATCCCGAATCCCGACGCGCCAATCCCCAATCCCTAATCCCTAATCCCCGCTCTTCTTCGGCCGCATGTTGGCCGCCAGGATCCGCTTACGCAGGCGGATGCTCGTCGGCGTCACCTCGACGAGCTCGTCGTCGTTGATGAACTCGATGGCCTGCTCGAGACCGAGCTTCCGCGGCGGGATGAGGCGGATCGCTTCGTCGGCGGTCGAAGCGCGCATGTTGGTCTGCTTCTTCTCCTTCGTGACGTTGACGTCCATGTCGTTCGGCCGCGCGTTCTCGCCGATGATCATGCCTTCGTAGACGGTGGTGCTCGGATCGATGAAGATCTCGCCGCGCTCCTGCAGGTTGAAGATCGCGTACGACGTCGCGACGCCGGGCCTGTCGGCGACGAGCGCGCCGTTCGGGCGCGCAGGGATCGCGCCGTGCCACGGCTCCCAGCTCGCGAAGATGTGGTTCATGATGCCGGTGCCCTTCGTGTCGGTCATGAACTGCGACCGGAACCCGATCAGCCCGCGCGCCGGGATGCGGAACTCGAGCCGCACGCGCCCGCTGCCGTTGTTCACCATCTTGGTCATCACGCCCTTGCGCTCGCCCACCTGCGCGATGACGACGCCCTGATGATCCTCGGGCACGTCGATGACGAGATCCTCGACCGGCTCGACAATCCCGGCGCTCAGCTCCTTGGTGACGATGTCGGGGCGCGACACCTGCAGCTCGTAGCCCTCGCGGCGCATCATCTCGATGAGGATCGACAGCTGCAGCTCGCCGCGGCCGACCACCTTCACCTGCTCGGGTGAATCGGTCGGCTCGAGGCGGATCGAGACGTTCCCGAGCAGCTCGCGGTCGAGGCGATCGCGCAGCTGCCGCGACGTCACGTACTGCCCTTCCCGGCCGGCCATCGGCGACGTGTTCACGCCGAAGATCATCGACACGGTCGGCTCGTCGATGGCGATCGGCGGAATCGCGATCTGGTGCTCGACGTCGGTGATCGTCTCGCCGATCGTGATGTCCTCGATGCCCGCGAGGCAGACGATGTCGCCTGCGGCCGCCTCCTGGATGTCGATGCGCTTCAGCCCCTCGAACGCGTACAGCTTCGTGACCTTGGTCTCCTGCACCGCCTCGTTCAGCTTCACGACCGCCACCGGATCGCCGATCTTCACGCGGCCGTTGAAGATCCGGCCGATGGCGATGCGGCCGACGTAATCGCTGGAGTCGAGGTTGGCGACCAGCAGCTGCAGCGGCGCATCCGGGTTGCCGCGCGGCGGCGGCACGTGCTCGACGACCGCGTCGAACAGCGGCCGCAGGTCGTCGCCGACGGCGTTCGGATCGCGCGTCGCCGTGCCGACGCGCGCGTTCGTGTACAGCACGGGGAACTCGAGCTGCTCCTCCGCGGCGTCCAGATCGATGAACAGGTCGTAGATCTCGTTCAGCACCTCGGCGGCGCGCGCGTCCGGCCGATCGATCTTGTTGATGACGACGATCGGCGTCAGGCGCCGCTCGAGCGCCTTGCGCAGGACGAACCGCGTCTGCGGCAGCGGCCCCTCGGACGCGTCGACGAGCAGCATCACGCCGTCCACCATCGACAGCGTCCGCTCCACCTCGCCGCCGAAGTCGGCGTGGCCGGGCGTGTCGACGATGTTGATCAGGATGTCGTTGTAGTGGACCGCGGTGTTCTTCGCGAGGATGGTGATGCCGCGCTCGCGCTCCAGCTCGTTGCTGTCCATGGCGCGCTCGAGCACGCGCTCGTTCGCGCGGAACGTGCCGCTCTGGTACAGCAGCGCGTCGACGAGCGTCGTCTTGCCGTGATCGACGTGCGCGATGATGGCGACGTTGCGCCGGAGGGCGTTCGCGACCCCGTTGCGGGCGGCGGCGGCAGCCGCGCGTTCGATCGACGATGGCATCTCCCCAGTGTAGCGCGAGAGCGAGTTCAGCGTTCAGCGTTCAGCGTTCAGCGTTCTGGTTCTGGTTCTGGTTCTGGTTCTGGTTCTGGTTCTGGTTCTGGTTCTGGTTCTGGGTCTGGGTCTGGGTCTGGTTCACGTCACGCGACGAGAACCCCAACGAGAACCCGGAACCCGGAACCCCGAACGAGAACCCTGAACCCTGAACGCTGAACGCTGAACGCTGAACGCGGCGCGCGCGTCAGCGCAGGCGGGAGAGGATTTCCTTCGCGCGCTGGCCGAACTGTTCGTCGTCGACGACCTTCTCGGCGTACTGCTGCGCGTCGGCCTTGCGCGACAGGTTGTAGGAGGCGACGGCGATGTCGAACCACGACGTCGCCATCTGGCGGCGGCCTTTCGCGATGTACTGCTGCCGCCGCGCGATCTTCGCCGCCTTGCGGGCCGGCGGATCCTCGGACGCCTCGATCGTGGCAATCTCGCGCTGATAGCCGTTCTCGCTCTCCTCGAGGCATCGCGCCGCGCCGATCAGCATTTCGGCTGTCGGCTGCCAGTCGCTCAGCTCCGCGTCGACGACGCCGAGGTAGAAGGCGGTCTCGCAGTCGTTGCGGTTGCGCGTGTGCGCGAGCGTGAACTTCGCGCGCGACAGCTCGAGGTCGTGGCGGCGGTACGCGATCAGGCCGGCGAGCTTCGGCACGTCGGCGTTGATCAACAGCTTCGCCGCCTCCTCGATGTCCACCCAGGCGTCGTCGTTGCGTTCGAGCTCCGACTCGTTCAACGCGCGCCAGTAGCGGGCGTCGCCGACGAACCAGCGCTCGGCGATCAGGCGGTCGGCGGTCTCGATCGCGTCGACGCTGCGCCCGAGATACGTGAGCGCGCGGATGCGGCCGAGCATGGCATCGACCGCGTGCGGCTCGAGATCCAGCGTGCGATCGTAGAACGCGAGCGAGCGCTGGTATTCCTCCGACGTCATCGCAACATTGGCGATGGACTGCGTGACGGTGGGCCACTGCTGGCGCCACGCGTAGGCCTCCTCGAAGGCTTTGTCCGCGTCGTCCAGCTTGCTGTCGCCGATCGCCGCGAGGCCGAGCCAGTAGTTCACCTCCTTGAAGCGCGGGTTCGCGGCCGCGAGCGCGCGGAGCCCCTCGGGCGCGATCCGCCGGCACGTGGCGCGCTTCAGCGCGATGAGCGGCGTGTCGCGAAACGGCGCGACCGGCGCGAAGAGCTCCTCGATCGTGAGGTCGCGCATCTCGGTGGCGCCGCAGGCGAGCGACAGCCAGGCGTACGCGCCGAGCTCGTCGAGCGAGGCCGCTTCGCGGAGGCGCGCGCGCCACGCGTCGAAGTTCAGGCGCAGCCGGCGCTGGCGCTCGAGGTCCAGATCGCTCGTTGGGGTCCGCATCACTCCGCCGCCCGTCGCCGGCAGGACGTTGACGACGTCGAGCACGTCCGCCATCCACGCCGGGATGTTCGCGGCCGTCGAGACGAGGGATCGCGCGCGCTGCAGATAACCCTCGTCCATCATGCCGAGCTCGCGCTGCCGGCGCGCGACCAGCGCGGCGGCGCGAACGGCGCCGGTCGTCGCCGCGTCGCGCGCGTACGGGAAGGCGCGCAGCAGATCGTACTCGCCGTACGCGTCGATCAAACACTCGAGGCAACCGTCGCGCACTAAACGGTCTGCGGACGTCAGCCGTTGTGCGGGCGTCGGTGCCGGGGCGGCGAGCGGCGCCGGAGTTCTGCGAGCGCCGCAGGCGGCGCCCGCGACAAGGACACAAAGGAAAAGAACAGAGGACACAGAGAAAGGCACAGAGGGTGGCATTACGCCAAGAGCACGGTATGGAGTTGCCGAATGACGCGCCACGCTCTCAACAGCTGACGCGTTCGTCCCAGCGGGAATGTCTTCCATCTCGAGTCTCGTGATTAGACACCGTTCCGCGGCGCTCAGAATAGCGGTCGCCCGGTCGCAAATAGGGAGAGTCCCAGCGTATAGATGAGCGCGAAGACGATGATCACTGCCGTCGAAAGCCGCGACGATCGGATTGTTCCCAGCCAGATAAAACAAGGAAACAGCACTGAGCAGTATCGCCCCAGCCCCTCGAACGCGCCCGACGACAGCGGCACGTACAGATTCAACGCCATGAACAGGCCGTATGCCGCGCCGAACCGGCGCCAGACGAACGGCGTCGCCACGGCGAACAGCAGCGCGGTGACGCCGTACAGCGTGTCGTAGACCGCCATCGGATCGGTCGTCAGGTAGATGTACGGGTGCGTCGCGAGCGCGCGCACCAGCGCGGCCGGCGCGCTCCACGGCGAACCACCCGGATGATAGCCGACGCCCCACCGCGTCAGCGCCGTCGCCCACAGGAACGGATCGCCCGTCTCGCGGTACACGAACCCGCAATAGGCAGCGAACCCTGCCGCCGCCGCGAGCAGCGCCGCGGCCGCAGCGGCGCGCTCACGCGCCAGCGGAGACACCGCGGGCGCGTCGGGATCCGGCGGCGTCGCGCGGCCGACCGATCGCCAGACGATCCACGCGAGCGACGGCCACATGAGGATTCCGGTGACGCGCGTCGCCGTCGCCACCGCGCCGCACGCGCCGCCCAGCGCCCATCGCCGCGTGCGAAACGCGTAGAAGGCGAGCACCGCGAACAGCAGGAACATGCTCTCGGTGTAGACGGCGCCGAAGAAGAACGCGAAGGGAAAGATGGCCGTCAGCACCACCGCGCGCTCCGCGCGCCGCGGCGCCAGGTCCAGCGCGGCGAGGCGCGAGAGCGCCATCATCGCCAGCGCGAACGACAGCCACGAGACGATGACGCCGCCGAGATAGACGTCGCCGGGCGAGCGGCCGAGCAGCCGCCCGACGTACCGCATCAGCAGCGGGTACGCCGGTGCGAACGCGATGTTGCTGCGGCCGCCGGCCATCGCGCCCGACACGTCGTAGCCCCTGCGCGCGATGTCGAGATACCACCCGCTGTCGTGCCGCACCATCGCGTCCCAGAACGGGCTCGGCGGTCCCCAGAACGTCGACCCGGCCGGGATGGGACGATCGAGCGGAAACGCGAGCACCGCGAACAGCGCGACGATCGCCGACAGCACACGAAACGCAAGCGCGGAAAGCAGAATCGCGGATTGCGGCGTGCGAATTGCGTGGCGCGGCAATACGCGCGTTAGAATACCTTATGCCTCTTTTCGAATACGAATGCCGCGGCTGCGGCAAGCAGTTCGAGTTCCTGGTACGCGGCAGCGACACGCCGGCCTGCCCCGCCTGCCACGGCGTCGATCTCCAGAAGCTGCTCTCCGTGTTCGCCGCGCAATCGGACAGCCCGGCCAAGTCCTTCAAGTCGCTGCCGCAGAGTCCGTGCGGCGCCTGCGGCGATCCGCGCGGGCCGGGCTCGTGTAGCGTCAACTGACTCCGACGCCGTTCCTCCGAGCGTTCCGCCACCGCAACTACCGGCTCTTCTTCAGCGGCCAGCTCGTCTCGCTCACCGGCACGTGGATGCAGTCGGTGGCGGAATCGTGGCTCGTGTTCCGCCTCACGGGATCGTCGGCGCTGCTCGGCGTGTCCTCCTTCGCGAGCCTCGCGCCCGTCTTCCTCTTCGCCACCGTCGGCGGCACGGTCGCCGATCGCGCCAACCGCCACCGCATCATCGTCGCGACGCAGAGCGCGTCGATGGTGCTGCCGCTCATCCTCGCGGCGCTCACCTTCACACATACCGTGCGCGTGTGGCATGTCTTCGTCCTCGCCAGCACACTGGGCGTGGTCAACGCGTTCGACATCCCCGCGCGGCAGGCGTTCCTCGTCGACATGGTCGGGCGCGAGGATCTGATGAACGCAATCGCGCTCAACTCGTCGATGGTGAACGGCGCGCGGGTCGTGGGCCCGGCGGTCGCCGGCCTGCTCGTCGCCGCCGTCGGCGAAGGCTGGTGCTTCCTGCTGAACGGCCTGAGCTACATCGCGGTGATCACGGGGCTGCTGCTGATGGACGTCGCGCCGCGGCCGCGGCGGACGACGCACGCGCCGGCGCTGCGGGAGACGATCGACGGCTTCCGCTTCGTCGCGCACACCGCGCCGGTGCGCGCGCTGCTGCTGCTGCTCGGCGTCATCAGCTTCGCGGGGATGCCGTACTCGGTCCTCATGCCGGTGTTCGCCGAATCGGTCCTGCACGGCGGGCCGCGCGGGCTCGGGCTGCTGATGGGCGCCGCGGGATTGGGCGCGCTGGGCGGCGCGCTGTCGCTCGTGCGCCGCAGCGGCGTGCGCGGGCTGGGGCGGTGGGTGGCGACGGCGTCGGCGGCGTTCGGCGCGGCGCTCGTCGCCTTCTCGCTCTCGCGGACGTTCTGGCTGTCGGCGCTGCTGCTCGTGCCGGTCGGCGCCGCGATGATGGTGGAGATGGCCTCGTCGAACACGCTCATCCAGGCGATGGTGCCGAACGAGCTGCGCGGCCGGGTGATGGCCGTCTACTCGATGATGTTCATGGGGATGGCGCCGTTCGGCGCGCTGTTCGCCGGATGGATCGCCGAAACGTTCGGCGCGCCGCGCACGGTCGCCTTCGGCGGCGTCGTCTGTCTTGCGGCCGCCGGCGTGTTCGCGCTGCGGCTGCCCGTGCTGCGCCACGAGGGGCGGCGCCTGCTCGTCGCGCAGGAGGTGGCCGGCGGCGATCCGGCCGCCGAGATCACCGCTCCACGAGAGCCAACGGTCGAATAGGCGATCCGGTCGCGCCGCGGAACTTCAGCGGGACGCCGACGAAGCAGAACTCGACGTGGCCCGCCGCGGCGAGCGCGTCGAGATCGAGGTTCTCGATGATGTGAATGCCGTGCGTGACGAGCAGGTGCGCGTGGCCGAACAGCAGCATGTTCGTCTCCGGATCGCGCTCCTGCATGCAGTCCCACGCCATGTTGTCGGCGCCGACCGCGCGCACGCGGCGATCCGCCGCCCAGATGTTCCCCGACTTCGAGACGCCCGCGGCCGCCAGATACCGCGCCTCGTCGGACCATCGCGACGCGAAGCCGGTGCGGACGAGGAGCACGTCGCCGGGCTCCACGCCGACGCCGGCGTCGCGCGCGCAGCCGTCGAGATCGTCGGCGGTGATCGCGTAGTGCTCGGGCAGCGCGTCGGCGTGCTTCCAGCGCGCGACGTCGAGCAGCACGCCGCGCGCCAGGAGCGGCGCGATCGTCTCGGCGCCGTACTCGGTGTAGCCGTCCGCGCGCTCCGTTCGATCGACGCGGACGCCGCGATAGAACGCCAGGTCGCACGCCTGATGGCACAGCGCGTCGATGTGCGTCCCGCTGTGCTCCATCATCGTGAGGATACCGGAGGAACCCGAGCGCGGGCCGTGCTTGTCGGGGCGATAGGTGTCGCGGTGGCGGCGGTGCAGCCCGTAGTGATACCCCGGCTTGTGCGCCGGGTGGATCGGCATTCCGGCGAAGCGCGGCTGCTCCAGATCGAAGACCTGCGCCCGCAGCAGCCGCTCCCAGAGCATCGTCGCCATGGGGGCGTTATCGGGGCAGCTTGCGCGCGAGGTTCGCCGCCTGATACGCGAAGGTGGCCATGACGATCGCCGCTTCGCGCGTGTTGTCGAGATCGACGCGCTCCACCGTGTCCATGTTCGTGTGGTGCGTGCGGATGTCGTAGCTGCCGTAGTCCTGAATCGGGTTGAAGCCGGGCACGCCGGCGTCGATGAAGCTGAGGTGATCGGTCGAGCCGACCGGCTCGATGATGTTGCGCCGCGCGCCGATCGCCTTGAGCGGCTCGAGCCAGCTGTCGAAGATCGGCCGCACTTCGTCCTTGTTCTGGAGATACCAGCCGTAGATGGCGCCGGTGCCGTTGTCGATGTTGAAGTACACGTCGAACTTCTCGCGCGCCGCCGTGTTGGCGTCGCCGGCGAGGTGCTCGGCGACCCACGCCTTCGAGCCGAGCAGCCCCTGCTCCTCGCCGCCCCACAGCGCGACGCGGATCGTGCGGCGCGGCCGCGCGTCGATCGCTTTCAGGATCCGCATCGCCTCCATCACCGTGGTCGCGCCGTCCGCGTTGTCGGTCGCGCCGACGCCGGTGTGCCAGGAGTCGAGGTGGCCGCCGATCATGACGACCTCGTCGCGCACCGCCGGATCGCTGCCCGGCAGCTCCGCGATCACGTTGTACGCGTTGCCGCCGTCCTCGTCGTGGAACTGCGCCTGCACGTCGACGCGCAGCTTCACCGGGACGGCGCGCTGCAGGTAGCGGAGGATCATGTTGTACTGCTCGCCGGCGATCGTCACCGACGGCACCGCGCCGGGGCCGCCGTCGCGGCCGGTGACGAACACGGTGCCGTGCTCGCCCGCGCTCGGCTTGAGGAGCACGCCGGCGCCGGCGGCCCTGAACGCCGCGGCGACGCGCTGCGCGCGCTGCTGCGGCGTCTCCTCGCCCGGCGGCGTCCGGCGCGCGCCGACGCTCGTCGCGTAGGCCGCCGACATCGGCTCGTACCGCTCGTCGCTCGGCTGCGGGCGATCCTTGCGGATGAAGGCCGTCATCATCGGCTGCGTCAGGACGATGGCGCCCTTGAGCGACGCGCCCATCGACGCGATCTCCTCCGGCGATTTGCCGGCGGCGAGGATCGGCGCGGCGGCGATCTCGCCGGCCGTCGCCGCCGACCAGCCGTCGGCGTACGCGATGAGCGGCAGGTAGCGCGGCTCGATCATCTCGCACGTCAGCTTCTGCAGCTCCCAGCCGCGGCCGAACTTCCACGGTTCGAGGCGCGCGTTGCTCAACCCGTAGGACGCGAGCCGATCGCGCGTCCACTGCGCCGCGCGCTTGTGCGCCGGCGACGCCGTCAGCCGCGGACCGATGTCGACCGTGAGGTAGTCGAACACCGGCCGCACCTGCGAGCGCTCGAGCCCTTCGGTCCGGATTTTCGCCAGCGTGTTCGCGTCGGGCGTCGATTGGGCCAGCGCGATCGCGCCGGCGCACACGGAGAGGACGATGACGGTCAGCTTCATGGCGCTGAGGTTTTACCACGCCGCCGCCGGGGAAAACCACAGAGACAGGGAGACTCGGAGAAGAAAGCGTCGAGCGCGCGTCGCACGTCGGCCGGCGAAGCCGGCCGACTATGCGGGCGCTGCGCGGCGGCGTGCGACGCGCGCTCGTCACCTCTGCGCGCTCTGCGGTTGCTTTCTCCGCGTCTCCGTGTCTCTGTGGTTCTAATTCTGCTTCGCGGCGGCGGGCTCGAGACGCCGTGGCGTGCGGAAGCGCGCGAGCAGCGTGCGCCAGCCCTGGTTCAGCGCGGTCTGCTCGAGCGCGTCGAACTTCACGTAGGCCACCGGCACCAGCAGCAGCGTGAGGAAGAGACAGAGCGACTGGCCGCCGATGATCGTCATCGCGATCGCGGCGCGGCCGGTGCCGCCGATGCCGATCCCAAGCGCCGTCGGGATGAGACCCGCGATGATGGCGCAGGTCGTCATGAGGATCGGGCGCAGCCGCGTCCGGCACGCCTCGACGACCGCCTGGCGCAGCGGGAGGCCGCGCGCGCGCAGCGTGTTCGCGTAGTCCACCTGCAGGATCGAGTTCTTCTTCACGATGCCGAGGAGCAGCAGCATGCCGAGCGCGCTCCACAGGTTCAGCGTCCGCCCGGTGATCCAGAGCGTGAACAGCGCGAACGGCACCGAAATCGGCAGCACCAGCATGATCACGACCGGCTGGATGAAGCTCTCGAACTGCGCGGCGAGGACCATGTAGACGAAGATCATCGCGAGGCCGATCGCGAGAATCAGGTTGGCCGTCGTCTCGTCGAGGATCTTCGACTGCCCCTGCAGGCGGTAGGTCATCGTCGGCGGCATGCCGAGGCCGGCGAGGAGCTTTCTGACGTCGGCCGACGCTTCATCGAGCGCGTGCCCGGGCGCGACGTCGGAGGTGATCATGACCGTGAACTGCCGGTTCGAGCGCTGGAGCGCGCTCGGGCCCAGGCCGCGCTGCACTTTGGCGATGTTGTCGATGCGGACGGGACCGTTCAGCGAGGGCACGGTGAGGCGGCCGATCTCCTCCGCGTCGCGCCGCTGATTCTCGAGCACGCGGATCTTGATCGGGTACTGCTCCTGCCCTTCCTTGTAGAACGAGATCTGATCGTCGCCCGCGACGGCCAGCCGCAGCGTGTTGCCGACCGTCGCCATGCGCACGCCGAGATCGGCGGCGCGCCGGCGATCGACGGCGATGTGGATCTCCGGGTTCGACACGCTCAGGCTCAGCTTCGGCTCGGCGAGGCTGGGCACGCGCTGCGCGGCTTCCAACGCCTTCAGCGAGTAGTCGGTCAGCTGCTTCAAGTCGGGCCCGAGGATGTTCGCCTGAATCGGATA
>Ga0075436_100003212_pt1 | contig 11203 bp, 2 predicted proteins | sample RhiMethybrSRZTD5_FD_75303 | JGI IMG/M metagenome (GOLD analysis project Ga0075436, IMG submission 75303) | Populus rhizosphere microbial communities from Tennessee, USA - Rhizosphere MetaG P. TD hybrid SRZTD5 | ecosystem: Host-associated > Plants > Roots > Rhizosphere > Soil | place: USA... | reverse complement strand
CCCTCTCCCCGCTGCGCGGGGAGAGGGTGCCGCGAAGCGGCGGGTGAGGGGCGCCAACCTCCCGATACGCGCTTTACCGACCGAGCGGTCAGTTTGCATAGATTCCAATATTTCAGCTTTACAGATCGCCATTACCCCTGTTATCGTCCGCGCCGCTTTCGCAGCGTCCCCATAATTCCCGCTTCACGCAGAGGAGAATATGCGCTTCGCTCGCACCGCGTCCGCGGTCCTGATCGGTATCTGTCTCGTCTCCTTGGCAACGCCCGCCTTCGCCGTCTGGCCGATGCCGCAGTACAACTCCTATCCGAACTGCGGCTCCGTCACACCGGCGGAGAACTGCTCGCAGCAAGTCGGCCCGGTCGATATGCACTGGCAGACCAAGCTCGGCGACGGCCGCAGCGTGCAGTTCGGCAACACGTACTTCTGCACGCCGGTCGACGGCCAGTTCGGCGGCTTCTGCGACGGTCCCGGCTGCACGTCCGCGGGCGGCTTCTGCCGTCAGCCTTCCATCCTCGGCACGCCGACGGCGAAGGTCGAGACGACGGCGGGCGGCACGCGCGTCCGCTTCCACCTCGAGTACGACTTCCCGGGCAACTACTGCCAGCTCTCGCCCGACGGCAACATCGCCGAGTGGCCGATCGTCTTCAACAACTACCACCTCAACCGGCTGCAGGTCGTCGACAACGTCAGCGGCAACATCATCGCCGAGAGCATGGCCGTCTTCGAGCACGGCGCCTGGGACCCGCGCGTGCCGATCTGCGGCAACGGCAACTACATCCTTCGGGTGATCAATGACTGCCAGGGAGCAAAGCAGGACTTTCCGATTTCCATCGCACTCGCTGCTGATCCCAGCCTCTCCCTGACGCCGTGCCAGGGCGACCGCAATTGCCTGCTCTGCAAGCTCTCCAACGGCGGGCCGAATCCGCCGGGCGGCTCGGGACAGCCGATCAACAACGGCTCCGGCGACGTCACCGTCACGGTGCCGCTGTTTTCGATCGCCCAGTCGACCTCGCCGCTCTCCTTCACGCTCACGTATCACAGCCAGATCGCCGGCAATGAATTGCTCATCAACGCGCCGATGGGGCGGGGATGGACGCACACCTTCAACGAGACGCTGCGCGAGATCGATCGCTTCGATCATGAGCTCTACCGCCAGCGCGGCGACGGCGACGAGTCGTGGTACACGACCCTCCCGCCCAATTTCCCCTTCGGCGCCTGGACCTCGGCGCGTCCGGGCGAGCTCCGTGAGACCGTGGCGTTCGTCGGCGGTCAGCTCCAGGTCCGCGACCTCGACGGCAACGTCACCACGTTCGACGGCGCCGGCGGCAACTGGCTCTCCACCGTGGACCGCTGGGGCAACACGATCAGCGGCACGTACACGAACGGGCAGCTCACGACGATCACGGACAGCGAAGGACGACAGATCCAATTGAGCTACAACGGTGGGCAGCTCGTGCAGATCGCGCTGCCCGACGGCGGCGTCTGGCGTTTCGTGTACGCCGGCGGAGAGCTTGCGCAGATCTTCGATCCCATCCACAACGGCGCCACGCCGTGGCGGACATTCGACTACAGCGCCGACACCCGCGGACAACTCCGGCTCCTCAGCGCCATGCGCGACGAGGCCGGTGCCCTCCTCGAGGGGCACGCCTACGACACCCTCGAGCGCGGCGTCACCTCGTACAGCGGCGCGAACCGCGAGCTCGTCACGCTGCAGTACAACGCCGGCGGGCAGACTGTCGTCACCTCCTCGATCGATGGCGCAACGGCGCAGACCGCGACCTTCTCGCTCATTTATCAGCGCGGCCGCTTCCTCCCGCTCGAGATCAACGGCAACTGCTCTTCGTGCGGAGGCGGCGACGACGACGAGAAGTTCCAGTTCGACGGGAGCAACCGCCCGACGCAGAAGATCGACGGCAACGGCCGCATCACGAACTACAGCTACGACGCGAGCGGCAACCTCCTGACGAAAGTCGAGGCGGCCGGCACGCCGAAAGAGCGGACGACGACGTACGCGTACGGCTACGGCGCGTGGCCGCGCTTCATCACCCAGATCACCGAGCAGTCGGCGGCGAAGCCGGGCTCACTTAAGACGACGACGCGCACGTGGAACTCAAGCGGGACGCCGGAGACGACGCTCACGATCGCCACGGCGGGCTGGCAGCGCGCCGCCGACGCCAGCGCGACGACGTACACGACTACGACGACGTTCGACCCGCGGCACCGCATGCTCCGGGCGAGCGGGCCGCGCACTGACGTCGCGCAGGTCGTCACGCGGAGCTACTACGCCGATGGCGACGCCGATCTCAATCGGCGCGGCCGCCTGGCTTCGACGACGAACGAGGTCGGTCTCGTTTCGATGTTCGACGCGTACGACCTCTATGGCACAGCGCGCCTCCTGACGGACCCGAACGGCGCGCAGACCGCTCTGCAGACCGACGCGCGCGGCCGGACGATCGCGACGACGAACAAGGCCGTCGCCGGCGACGCGCGCGAGGCGAGCGACTACACGACGACGCAGACGTTCGACGGGCGCGACCGCATCGCCCGCATCACCCGTCCGCGCGGCAACGCCACCACGTTCGCGTACGAGGACGGCACGAACCGCCTCACCGATACGATCCGCCTCGACGCCGTCGGCAACGAGGCCGAGCGGCGCCACCTCACTTTCAATTCGATCGGCGACAAGGTTCGCGAAGAGGATCAACAGTGCGCCTCGCCCGCGGCGCCGTGTCCGTTGTGGAACACGACGCGGCAGGAGGACTTCGTCTACGACGCCCATAACCGCCTCGTGCAGATCGTGCACGCCGTGCCGGCCGGATCGTCGGTGCGCTACGCGTACGACGGCGCCGGGCTCCTCAAGTCGGTGCAGGACGAGAACCACGCCACGCCCAATACGATCTACTCGTACGACGAACTGAATCGCTTGGCCGCCGTGCAGCAGACGCTCGGCACGGGCTCGATCACCACGCACTACGCCTATGACGTCGAAGACAACCTGGCCGGCGTCACCGATCCGAACGGCAACACCACCACCTACGCGTACGACGACTTCCACCGCATGCAGACGCAGAGCTCGCCCGTCTCCGGGATGACGAGCTACAGCTACGACCCGGCGGGAAACCCCACGTCGTCGACCGACGCGAACAACGCCGCCACGGCGCGCACATACGACGCTGCGAACCGCCTCGTCAGCGCAACGTCGACTGGCGCAACGACGGAGACGATCACCTACACCTACGACGATCCGACCGCCGGCAACTACGGCAAGGGACGCGTCCGCAGCGTCACCGATCCCAGCGGCTCGATGACCTACGCATACGAGCGCCGAGGCATGGTTCGCAGCGAGCAGCACACCGTGCAGGGTAACGGCTACACCCTCGGCTACGGCTACGACGCGAACGGCAACCGCAGCTCGATCACCTATCCGTCAGGCCGCGTCGTCAGCTACACCTTCGACTTCGCCGACCGCGCGCAGTCGGCCTCGTCGAGCGGCACGACTCTCGTGTCGAACGCGACCTACGCGCCATTCGGCCCGGAGACGCAGCTCGTCTTCGGCAACGGCACGTCGAAGACGACCACGTACGACCTCCGGTATCGGCCACTCGAGAACAAACTGACGGGCGGTGCGGGAACGATCGCCGACTACGGCTACAGCGAGGATGCGGTCGGCAACATCACCGCGATCCGCGACCTCGTTGACCAGACCTACAGCCGCACCTTCGGCTACGACGATCTCTATCGCCTCACCTCCGCGACAACGGGCGGTGCGCTGTGGGGAAGCGGCAGCTATGGCTACGACGCCATGGGCAACATGACCGCGCTCGCCCTCGGCTCGGCGCGCACCTCGTCGTTCGCCTACGCCGGCACGCTGCCGAAGCTCGCGAACGTGACTGAGAACGGCTCGACCCGCGCCGTCGCCTACGACGCCGCCGGCAACGAGCAGATCGTCGGCGCGAACACCTATGCCTATTCGCCGCGCAATCTCCTTACCGGCGGCGACGGCCTCGCCTACACCTACGACGCCCGCGGCGTCCGCACGATCACGACCGTCGCGGCGGCCCTCGGCACGTTCAGCGGCAACGTCGTCACCGCGGCTACCGGCGCGCCGGTTGCGGGCGCCGTCGTCACCGTCGACGGCACGCTCAATTCCACGACGACCGACGCCGGCGGCAACTTCTCCCTCAACCAGCCCGCCGGCAATTACACGCTCACCGTCGTGAAGCTCGGCTTTCTTCCGGAGACGACGACCGCGTTCACCCTGGCGTCGGGTGCCTCCGTCGCCGTCGGCACCGTCAAGCTCTCCGTCGCGCCGTCGACGATCACCGGCACCGTCGTCAGCTCGCTCGGCGGCAATGTCGCCGGTGCCACCGTCGCGCTCAGCGGCACGAGCGCCACCGCGTCGACCGACGCCCTCGGCCGCTTCTCCATCACCCAGCCGGCCGGCACGTTCACCGCGACGATCACCGCCGGCGGCTATCAGTCCGCGACCACCGCGCAGTTCACGACGCAACCGGGCCAGACCTATCCCCTCGGCACGATCACTCTCACCGCGATTCCCGCGACCGTCACCGGAACCGTCACCAGCTCGACCGGCGGCGCCGTCGCCGGCGCGACCGTGACGGCGATCGGCGGCCCCACCGGCCAGCGCAACCGCCTCGCCGCACAATCGACGAACAGCACCACCACCGACGCAAGCGGCAACTGGACGCTCTCGCTCGCCGCCGGCACCTACAGCTTCACCATCGCGAAGAGCGGCTTCGGCACGACGACGACCGCCGACGTCACCCTCGGCGCCGGAACGACGTTCTCCACCGGCACGATCGTCATCGATCCCCTCGGCACGATCACCGGCACCGTCGTCAGCCAGACGACGAACACGCCCGTCGCGGGCGCCACCGTCACCGTCAGCGGCAGCGTGAACTCGACCTCGACCGACGCGAGCGGCCGCTTCTCCATCCAGCAGCCGCCCGGCAGTTATTCGATCCACGTCTCCGCCGCCGGCTTCGCCGATACCGCGACGGCGTTCTTCGCCCTCGCGCCCGGCGCGACGTACGACGCCGGCACGATCAAGCTCCCGCCCGTCGCCCGCGGCGTCTTCGTCGGCTATGCCGATGACCTCCGCGCCAGCGCGAACTTCCCTGTCCCCTGGGCTGGCGCGCCGAACGTCATTTACCTCGGCACGCCGTCGCCGCTCGACGCCGGCGCGATCCGCCTCGACAACAACACCGATGCTCCGATGCCGATCGACAACGTCACCGTCGACCTCGGCCGCCCGGGTCCGGCGTACAGCCTCTGGGGCAGCTTCACCGTCCCGGCGCACGGCTCCGTCATCCTCACGCAGACGCAGCAGTTCAACTTCGACACCTCCGACTCGCCGATCGCCGCCTGCGGCGCGGCGCTCGTTCCCGGCGATCCGCGCGTGCCGCGCGTGATCGTGACGGCCGGCGGCGTGGCCACGACGTACTTCGACACCGGCCACATCCTCGACACCGGCGGCTTCGATCTCGCCTGCCGCGGCAACGAATCGCTGCAGTGGAGAACCATTGGGACGACCGGGATCAACGCGAACGGCGACTTTCTTCTCGGCCCTCCCACGGGCACGAGCGCGCTCGGGCAGCCCTACACCGTGACCGCGTCGGTCACGGACGGCACCGGCCAGCCGCTGGCGAACGTCACCGTCCGCTTCACCGTCATCGCCGGGCCGAACCTCAACACGGCCGGCACGGCGACGACCGATGTCAGCGGCCACGCCAGCTTCACCTACACCTCGAACATCGCCGGCACCGACACGATCCAGGCCACGATCACGAACGCCTCGGGCGGCTCGTCGACGTCGAACCCCGTCACCGTCAATTGGCCGGCCTTCACGAACATCAACGTCTTCGTCGGTTACGCCGATGACCTCCGGGCCGGGGCCTCGTTCCCGAACCCGTGGCAGGGCTCGCCCGGCGTCGTCTTCATCGGCAACCGAGGTAACGACTGGGACTCGGGCGCCGTACGCATCGACAACGCCGGCGCGACGCCGCTCGTCATCGACCGCGTCGTCGTCGATCTCCAGCGCCCCGGCCCCACGTACAGTTTGTGGGGAAGCTTCACCATTCCGGCGCACCAGTCGGCGATCCTCGCCCAGACCAGCGGCGAGAACTTCGATACCTCCGATCACGCGCTCGTCGGCTGCGGCGGCACGCTCCCGCCGAACGACCAGCACATCCCGAAGATCACCATCACGACCGGCGGCCAGTCCGCCAGCTACCTCGACACCGCGCACATCCTCGACACGTTCGGCTACGACCTCGCCTGCCAAGGAAATGAGTCGCTGCAGTGGCGGCCGGTCGGGTCGAGCTCGACTACGAGCGCCGGCAACCTCGCGTTGCGGCCGCTCGCGACGACGACGCCGATCGGCGGCAACTACACCGCCACGGCCATCGCCACCGACGCCGGCAACGAGCCCGTGGCGGGACTGCGCGTCGACTTCCGCGTCGCCTCCGGCCCGAACAGCGGCAAGAGCGGCTCGGCGACGACGGACGCGAGCGGCATCGCCACGTTCACGTATTCGTCGACCTTGACCGGCACCGACACCGTGCGCGCCTCGATCACGAACTCGGTCGGCGCCGTGCTGACCTCGAATGACGTCAGCTCGACGTGGGTCTCGACGGTGCGCTTGACGCTCTCGCCCGACACGGCGACGACGACGGTCGGCACGCCGTACAACGCGACGGTGCTCGTCGCCGACGGCGGCGGCACGCCGCTCGCGAACGTCTTCGTCACCTTCCGCATCACCGCCGGCCCGAACAGCGGGAAGACGGGGCAAGGGATCACCGACGCCGCCGGCCAGGCGCTCTTCACCTACTTCTCGACCGTGCAGGGGACCGACACGATCGTCGCCTCCGTGGTCGGCAGCGGCGGCAACGCCATTCTCTCGAACAACGTCAGCTCGATCTGGGTCGCGCCGATGGCCATCACACTCGCGCCGTCGACGGCGACGACGCCGATCGGCTCGAGCTACACGGCGACCGCATTCGTCTCCACGGGCGGCTCGCCGTCGTCGGGCGCGCCGGTCGTGTTCAATGTTGTAGCCGGACCGAACGCCGGGAAGACGCAATCGGCGACGACGGACGGCACGGGCCACGCCACGTTCACGTACACGTCGTCGTCGATCGGCACCGACGTTATCGAAGCAAAGACGGGGAGCCTCACCTCGAATCAGATCGTGGCGAAGTGGGTCGCGGTGCCAACGCTGCTCGCCTACACGGGCGACCTCGCCGGCGAGTACAACGATCCGATGACGCTCGCCGCGCGCCTGACCGAGGCAACGACGGGCGCGCCGATCGCGGGCAAGACGCTCGCGTTCACCTTCGGCGGGACGAGCTACAGCGCGACAACCGACACGAACGGCACGGCGCGCGTCGCGGTCACGCCAACGATCACGCCCGGTCCGGTGGCACTCTCGGTCAGCTTCACGGCCGCGGGCTCCTACACCGGCTCGTCGCTCTCACTCTTCGTCAACGTCGTCCGCGACGAGTCCGCCATCCGCTACACTGGAAAGACGGTCGTCGCGAACGGCATGACTCAGACGCTCACCGCGCTCCTCACCGATCCCGACGGCGGCGAGCCGCTCACCGGCCGCCTCGTCACGTTCACGATCGGCTCGCTCACCGCCACCGCCACGACCGACGCCATCGGCATGGCCTCGGCTACGGTGACCGTGCCGCCCACGCTCGGTACCGGTCCGATTCGCCTCACGACCTCCTTCGGCGGCGACGCGTACAACGTCCCGGCCTCGACGAGCGTCCCGGTGATCCTCTACCAACCGCAGTCGTTCGTGATCTGGGGCGGCAACGCCGTTCCGCCGCACGTGAACGATCGCGTCCAGTTCTGGGGCAGCCAGTGGGACAAGCAGGTCACCGGCGGCGATTACGACAACAAAGCCGACTTCAAGGGATGGGCAGTCCCGTCCGGTTCGCCGATCGCGCTCTGCGAGGCGACGGTGCACGCTACGGGCGCGTGCTGGACCTCGAAGCCCGGCCAGTCGTTCCCGCCGGCCTCGATTGAGCGCTACATCAGCGTGATCGTCTCGACGTCGATCAATCAGGCGAAGGGTGACGTCGCCGGCAACATCGCCGCCACGGTCGTCCTGCGCGTCGATCCGGTACCGGTCTACGGCAATGACCCGGGCAAGTCGGGTTACGGTGTAATCGTCGCCGTGATCGACGACGGCGCGCACCTCTTCACATCGTCGGTATCGCGTCCCGCCGCTGCCGCAGACGCCGCGCCATTCTTCTTCCGCCACGTCACCCGTCCTCATCCACCCCAGGTTGTCTCGCTCGTGCAGCCCGACCTCGCCGACCTCGCCCTCACGAACGAGTGGATGTCGATCACGCGCACCTCGGTGCTCGCGCCTGCGCCATTCACCGTGGCCGCGGGCAGCCGCCGTTACTCGTTCTACTCGCCAGAGCTGAACCTCATCGCCGAGACCGCGCTGGCCACCAGCGGCGCGCCGGCGATCGCCTACGAGTACGTCTGGTTCAACGGCCATCCAGTCGCGCAGTTCGACGCCGGCGGCGCCGCGCACTGGACATTCACCGACCACCTCGGCACGCCCCTGCTGCTGACGAACAGCGATGGCTCGACCTACTGGCGCGCCGAGCACGAGCCTTTCGGCGCGGTTTACGCGCTGCGATCCGCGGACGTGCACCAGCCACTGCGTCTCCCCGGCCAGGAAGCCGAGCAGCTCAACCTCGGCGCCAACGGGGTGACGGAGCGCGAGTACAACATTTTCCGGTGGTATCGGGGCGGGTGGGGACGGTATACCCAGGCGGATCCGGTCGGTTTCGCCGGCAACGCGGACCTGTCGTTCTACAACGACTACGCTTACGTTCTCGACGATCCGCTTGATCTTGCCGATCCCGATGGTGAACGCGCAGTAGCTTTCGTCGGCTGTCAAGTGTGGTTCATCGACGACAACGGCGACATCGTGAAGAAATGCACAGCGACCTCCGGGGTGCCAGGCTCGAAGCCGGCTGATCAAACGAAGCCGTTTAAGGGCCCAACGCCGGAAGGGCATTACACCGTTAAGCCGTCAGAAATCACCGGAGGCGGATGGCACACGCTGACCCGCAGCGCTGCTTGGGGCACGTACCGCGCGCCGCTTCATCCCGCCAAAGGCACCAATACCTATGGCCGTAAGAACATGTTCATCCACGGTGACAAAACAAACAATCCTGGCTCGCTCGGATGCATCGACATCGCCGACTGCGACGTCTGGTTCCGCAACTGGGCGATGACCGACCCGTCGAAGGATATTGACGTGTATGTCAAGTATTTTGGAAAGGTCTGCAATTAAACGAAACGTTAGTCTTTGGTCCGCCGGTCAAATGATCGGCGGACTCCTTCTGATGATCGCCGGTTCGGAACTGTTTTTTCGGTTTGCGACCGCGGGAACGGTAGTGAAGGCTTTATCACTGGTGTGCGCATTATGCGGAATTCTGAACGCGGGCTGGCAGCGATCGTCTCTGACCATTCACGTCCTCACGAATGCCGCGGTTGCAGGGTTCTTCGCTATCTACATTGCCACTGCGGCCACGAGATACACAGGACTCCTGAAGGCAGGGCCGCATCCCCCAGTCATCGCCGTGTTGCAGTTTTCCATGATGTGGGCGCTAGCCGCGTTCTTGGCAACCTCCATCGTGACATTCGCGACGTACAGCATTCGCAGATATCAACGGTTGTGAAATGCGATAGAACGCAAATGCAAATACACCATCTTCCGCTGGTACCCGGTCGGGTGGAGCGGTATATCCAGGCGGACCCAATCGGGCTGCGCGGCGGTTTGAACGTCTTCAGCTACGTCCTCGACAATCCGACCGAGTACATTGATCCGCTCGGGGGCTCATTCGTGTTCCTTGCTATTGCAATGAGAACCTCGACAAAGCAATCGAAAACGCAAAAAAGAGAATGCAGCTACTGGAGACGACCGGTGCACCAGCGTGCACGAGGCGTATCACCCGAAACAGTGTGTTTACTTCTCGCAACTCGGAAAGACATTGACCGAAGCACAATGGGAGTGGCCGGCGTACAGGGAGGAGTTAAAGTGTCTGGAATCAGCGAAAAAGAATCGCTATCTCGACGTCACTTCCAAACCGCCCGGAGAAGTTTCAGTACTGATGTTTCGTCCGTGTTTACTCATCTTGGTCATTTTGGCCGCCGCGAATTGTCACGATGTCGCGTCATCACCACCACGCAACGCTGCAGAGCAGAGCAGAGGATCGGGAACGGATGTGACAGCCGGTATTGTGCCGGAAGCATCACATGCTCCGGCTGTGCCACCGCGCGCATCATCAACGATCCGATGCCGTTGGACGGTGTCGCGATGAGAATGCGAAGGAGCGGCACCCTTGGGTTGGTAAGCATTCGATTCCGAATTGACCAGAGCGGACGGAGACCGGATCACGGCTGCTTCTGGAAAGATCTCGGACTCGATTCACTTCCGCCGCCTTGGCCTGGTACTGAGCCAATGCGTAATTAACAACGGCCAAAGCAATGAAGAACAAGCGACTTCGTTATGCGACAAGTGAGGACATTCATGTCGGTGACCACGTCAGCCACGCTGGCCGTCCGGGAATCATTGTGGCGGTGATGAGCACTGGTGAGTACAGCGCGGATTTTTCGAAGGCCGGCTGGAGCCACTACAAACGAGGATTCATCGTACGTGATGATGATGGGCAGGTCTGCATGTACGATCGACCGAACGAAGATATCGAGTTCGTTAGCCACGCCATGCAAGATGGGTAAGGTGCGCCAGACAGCAACCTCCCCGAACGGACTCCGTGTCTTGAGCTTGGTGCGTCTTCCGGATTCGCTTCGGGCTCGATTAGCAACCGCAGCTATTCGATACTTTGGGCTCCTGAAGCGCTGGGCCGGCGAACGCGCGGTTGTGTTTGTCGGCTGACAGGTGTGGTTCATCGACGACAATGGCGACATCGTAAAGAAATGCACGGCGACCTCGGAAGTACCGGGCTCGAAGCCGGCTGATCAGACGAAGCCGTACAAGGGCCCGACGCCAGAAGGACATTAAACCGTCAAGCCGTCGGAGATCACCGGAGGCGGATGGCACACGCTGACCCGCAGCGCTGCTTGGGGCACGTACCGCGCGCCGCTTCATCCCGCCAAAGGCACCAATACCTATGGCCGTAAGAACATGTTC
>Ga0075436_100003211_pt1 | contig 11207 bp, 16 predicted proteins | sample RhiMethybrSRZTD5_FD_75303 | JGI IMG/M metagenome (GOLD analysis project Ga0075436, IMG submission 75303) | Populus rhizosphere microbial communities from Tennessee, USA - Rhizosphere MetaG P. TD hybrid SRZTD5 | ecosystem: Host-associated > Plants > Roots > Rhizosphere > Soil | place: USA... | reverse complement strand
GTAGTGATTCCGTTTGCCAACTCTAACTCGACGACCTATGACGAATAAACCGAATCGCTGGGTCCTGGTGTTGGGAGCGATCTGTCTTGGCTCTTGTGTCGGAACCGCGAGCGCACAGGCCCCGCCTGGGTAATTGCGCGCCTGCTCAAGATCGGGATCTCCTAGCTTAGCGACCTATTTCGCTGCTGCTGTAATAGGCAATTAGTAAGAGGCCCAAGAGCACGCCAACTCCTAGAACCACCATGGCAGCAGCGCCGCCGAGGCTGCCCATGGTCGATCGTTCCATCTTGGCCGAGTTGATCTGCCGAACATCGGCAAGGCTAATGGCGATTCGGGAAGTGGGCGGTTGATCTGGGCTTGGCGCGTCGAGCCACCCGATCAAACTGTCTCTCGCGATCACCGGGACGTACACAGTCACTGCAGTACTATCGAGGCGAATGACGTGTAGTACTGGCGGATTCCCCTGGAGCTGGCCACCGGAGTTAGGAATCGGAATCGTGACCGGCCTTGCTCCGCATGCGACGAGACCTGCAGCGATCGCCAGGACCGAAAGCGTCGAAAGACGCGGGCTGTTTTGCACGCGTCGATCAGTGAGGAGTTACGTGCTCCGACTTCCGCTCGCGAACCGGCAGCGCTGCCACGCGATCGCGCTCGGCCTTTTCAGATAGAAGTCGGGCTACGAAGCGGTGGCCCTCCGAGAGCCGCTCGACTTCGACGGAGAGCACGTCCATCGCCTGCATTATCTGCTGGAATTGCGGCGAGGCGGAAACTTCCTTCGCCAGCTCATTCACGACGCGATCGGCTGACCGGCGGCTGGCGAGATGACTGCCGATCCAGGCACCGACGAACCCAGCGACCAGCGCGATGCCTCCGGCGGCGGTGAAGAGCAACATGTAATGCTCTCGGAGCGTGCCGAAGAAGATCGGGGGGAAATTCATCAATTGCCTCAGATTGGGAGTGTGACTCTTCCTACGAGCCTGAATCTAAAAAAGAGTCGGCTGGTGCGAGCTTGCATTACTCGCGGGCGGATTGAACCCGAAGTGACGATACGCTTGCGCGGTCGCGACGCGTCCGCGCGGCGTACGCTGGAGGAATCCGTTCTGGACGAGAAATGGCTCGTAAACTTCTTCGAGCGTACCCGCATCCTCTCCGATCGCGGCAGCGATGGTGCCGACGCCGACGGGTCCGCCGTCGAACTTTTCGATGATTGTCTTGAGGATGCGGGTGTCCATGTCGTCGAGCCCCAGCTGATCGACTTCGAGTAGGACCAGTGCATCCGCGGCGACTTTGCGCGTGATCTTTCCGCCCGCCCGCACCTGCGCGAAATCGCGAATGCGGCGGAGCAGGCGATTCGCCACGCGCGGAGTGCCGCGGGCTCGCTTGGCGATCTCCTGCGCTCCGTCCTCATCGATCTCGACTTGCATGACTTCGGCGGTGCGGTGCACGATCTGCTCGAGATCTGCGGCGGGATAGAAATTGAGTCGCTGCTCGATTCCAAACCGCGCGCGCATCGGTGGTGTCAGCATGCCGAGTCGAGTTGTGGCGCCGATGAGCGTGAACTTCTCGATCTGCATCGTAATCGTCTGCGCTTTTGGCCCTTCCGAGAGGCGGATCTCGATTTTGTAATCCTCCATCGCCGGATAGAGAAACTCTTCGATGATCGGTTTCAGCCGATGAATCTCATCGATGAAGAGAATGTCGCCTTCTCTGAGGTTCGTTAGTGTCCCAACGAGATCTCCGGGCTTCTCGAGCGCGGGACCCGAGGTGCTTCGGATGTTGACGCCGAGTTCGCGGGCTATGAGCTCAGCGAGTGTCGTCTTCCCGAGACCCGGAGGGCCGAAGAAGAGCGTGTGGTCGAGCGGCTCTCGGCGGGCGAGCGCGGCATCGATATAGATTCGCAGCGATTCCTTCACCCGGTCCTGGCCGATGAACTCGGACAGCCGCTGCGGGCGGAGTGAGAGCTCGACTACGCTCTCCTCTGCGATGATTTCGGGTGTGGTGATTTCAGCTCGTGTCATCAGGTCGAAGGATCACACCGTCAGGAGTCGATCGGGTACCGGAAATTTACCCGAATAAGAACCGAAATTCGAGGCGAAGCTTACTCAGCAACGCGAAATCATCAGCAGTCAAAACTATCCTCGCGACGGCCGGCCGGAAATGTAGGACAATCGCTGACATGTCCCGTGCCTAAACCGCGATCTCATTTCGCCTGTGCGGACGACGCCGCGATCCAGCGCACCGCGCTACCCTCGTGCAAACCAAAATCGGCCGGCCGTTATGCACACAGCAACTTTATTTGCCACAGATGCAATGATGACTTCGGAGGCGTGGAGCCAGAGACCTCAGCTAATCCTCGTCGCCGCACCGTATCGCTCGGACACCAACGATGATCCCTGGCTCGTCGACGCCAACATGGCGGTGATGACTGAAATTTCGCTCCGATTACTCCGGGCCGGTCACCTTCCCGTCGTCAGCGAGTGGGTCGCGCTTCCGCTCATCGAGCACGCCGGCTCTGGACAAATCGGCGACCGGATCTTCAACGACATCTACCACACCGTCACGGCCGAGCTGCTCAATAAGTGCGATGCGATCCTTCGCACTGGCGGGCCCTCAGACGACGCCGACGATCTTGTTGCTGCCGCCTGGAATCGGGGCAAAACGGTTTACTTCGCGCTCGAGGACGTGCCGCCAGTCAAGAAGCTGGCTATTTCAATAGATCGTGCGCAACGACGTAGCGTACGAGGTCCTGCTTAGTCTTCAGTCCCATCTTCTCGAGCAGTCTCGTGCGGTAAGTGCTCACTGTCTTCGCGCTCAGGCCAAGCTGCTCGGCGACATCTTTCACCATCATCCCGCTCCCCAGCGAACGCAGGACTTCGAACTCGCGGTCACTGAGACTCTCGTGCACGGCTCGATTCTGCCCGCTGTCGATCATATCCGCCAGCCGCTCGGCCATCGACTCGCTCACGTACTTGCCGCCACGCGCGACACGTCCAATTGCCAGAACCAGCTGCTCCGGTGAGCGGTCTTTGGTGAGGTAGCCGCTGGCGCCGGCGCGCAGCGACCGCGCCGCCCACTGATCCTCGGGATGCGCGCTGATCACCAGCAACTTCACGCTCGGATGCTCGCGTCGCAGATCCTTGAGCGTATCGATGTAAGTCGCTCCCGGCATGCTGACGTCGAGCAGGACGACGTCCACAGCCGCGGCAGCGAGCAGACGAAACAGCTCCACCGCGCTCGACGCTTCGCCAACCACCGAAATGCCGGGGTGCTCGCTGACGATGCGGCGCAGACCTTCGCGCACGATCGGATGATCATCAGCTATCGCGACGCGGATCACGCGTGTGCCTCGGCGAGTGGCACACGCAACATCACCTTCGTGCCGTGATCTGGGACGCCAGTGATGCTGAACTCTCCACCGCAGGCGAGTGCCCGCTCGCGCATGCCGACTACGCCGAGCGAGCGCGTTCCATCGAGGCGCTCAAAAGAAGCGCCACAGCCATTGTCGGCGACTTCCAAGGTGAGCGACGATGGCGTCTGATCGAGTCGAATCGAGACGTTCGTCGCCCTGGAGTGCCGGAGCACGTTCGTCAGCGACTCCTGCAGGATCCGAAACACCGGGCTGCCGAGGTGGTCAGGAATCGGCGTGTCATCGCTGTGAATCTCGACCGAGACATCGATGCCGGTGCGCGTGCGAAACTCCTGCCCCTGCCACTCCAACGCCGCCGTGAGCCCGAGCTGGTCGAGTATGCTCGGCCGCAGCTCGGTTGCAATGCGACGCACCGCAGTGAGCGTTTGGTCGATGCGGTCGATGACCGAGCCGCACTGCGCGAGCATCGCATGATCGCGCGGCAGCCGATTCTTCATCCAGGCGATGTCTAGCTTGAGTCCGGTCAGCGCCTGCCCGAGCTCGTCGTGAATCTCGCGCGCAATTTCGGTGCGCTCTTCTTCGCGAACCAACTGCAGTCGCGAAGCGAGTGCGCGCAGCTGCTCCGCTGATGCGCGGATCTGCTCGGTCGCGAGATGCTTGTCGGTGATGTCACGCTGAATACCGAAGTGTCCGGCGATGCGACCCCGATCATCGTGAATCACCATGTAATCGCCTTCGATCCGCATCGGCGTGCCATCGAGCCGTCGCTCGTCTGTCTCCGTATGCAGATATCCGACGTCGAAGAACTCTCGCCACCGGTCGCGGGCTGTCGCAATGTCATGCGCAAAGAACTGCGCCGGCGTCATGCCGAGCAGCTCTGATTGTGTTGCCGCGTTGAACTGAGAAAGGATGGCCGAGTTGACCTTGGTCATCCGCTGGTGCTCGAAGACGTAGTCGAGCACTCTCTCCTTGTCGACGCCGGCGCCCCATTCGACCGGTTCGTCCAGCATCATGAAAAAGAACCCATCGAGGGACTGTGAGAAGAACAGTTCCAGCAGTCGTTCATTCTCGATCCCGGTGGGTACTGCCATGGTACAATGCCATGGATTAGGGGTGCTAAAAGGTATGCCTCGAATCATCTGAAAACAAAGAGGACCGAGGTCTGCGCCTCGACCCTCTTTGCCCGGCGCTTAGAAAGACTTCTTCGGTTCGCCGTATATCAGATTGTCAACGACAACGAGATCGAATGTTCCGCCGTCGGTGACGTCGTTAACGCCTGCCCCAAGCGCGCCGGTGCCCAGGGTGATTCGAACGCGGGCAATGATTGCGTCGGCGAACGTGACGCCAAGGAAAGACAGGCCGGCGGCGTCGGACCGGACCGGAGCTGGAAATGTCCCCAGGCTGGAGCCATCCTGCGCGAACAACTGAATGGTCGTCTTGTCGGCGAGGTCGACATCGCTGAAGACGATCCCGATGCCGCGCGTCACGGCCGGCGTCGGCTGTCCCGCAACTTCAAACAGCTGATCGAGCTGGTTGCTGCCGATTGGTGCGAAGATCTTGTTGGCGCTGAAGAAGGTGAATTGCGCGGCGTACTCCGGATTGATCTCCGCGAAATCAGTTGAGTCATTGCGGAAGCCGGTTCCTGATGTCGTGAAGACCGCGCCCGCCTTCACGTTGGTGTTGAAGAAATCCGCCGGGAAGTTGTTCTTGTTGTCGAACGGATTGGCGCCGGCACCGTCCCAGTTGATTTCGCGCCTGCCCGTCGTTTGCTCACCGGCGATAGCGCCGTTGGCGGCTCCGAGCACGTTGCGGAACTCGTCGACTTTCGCCGCGATTGCACCGGTTGCTGTGTAGACCGTTGCCAGCGGGCCGGGTGGGGGCGCGGGTGGCGCTGCAACTTTGTCACTGCCGCACGCGACGATGCCAGCGAGGGCCGCGAGGGTTAAAATCGTTTTAAGCATCTGCGTCTCCGAAAGGATTCGAAAACGCGAAGGTTAGAACGCCAGCGCGCGCTACACGATCAGAGCGATCGTTCGATTTGCGGTGATTTGCTGCGACAACGGGTGTAGGACAGAGCCTTACACGTCAGACGCGCGCTTGCAGAGCCGCCAGGCGCTCAGCTGCCTTATTAAGCGTCTCGATTTTTTTGCAGAACGCGAATCGAGTCACTGATTTGCCGAGCTCCGGTCGCGAGTAGAAGCTCATGCCTGGTACAGTCGCGACGCCGACCTCTTTCGCCAGCCACATCGCGAAATCCTTGGACTCGAGATCAGAGATCTCGGAGAAGTCGGCAAGTATATAGTATGCGCCCTCGGGGGCGGCGTACTTGAACCCCGCTTCGTCCAGCGCCGCGCACATAATGTCGCGTCGGGCGCGGTACTCGAGCGCGAGGTGGTTGTAATAGTCGGAGTCGAACGCCATTCCGATCGCGCCCGCTGCCTGCAACGGAGCTGGCGCGCCCACCGTCAAAAAGTCGTGGACTTTGCGAATCGGTGACGACAACTCGGGCGGCGCGATCGCGTAGCCGAGTCGCCAGCCGGTGCACGAAAAAGTCTTGGACAAGCCGGAGATCGTGACGGTGCGCTCCCGCATACCCGGCCGCGTCGCCAGCACGTGATGACCGCCGGCGTAGCGAATGTGCTCGTAAATCTCGTCGGTGATCGCGATCACATCGTGCTTCTGGCACAGCTCGGCGATCAGCGAGATCTCATCGCGGGTGAAAACCCGCCCGGTCGGATTGTGCGGTGTGTTGACGATGATCGCGCGGGTCCTGTCGTTGAATGCCGCGCGCAGCTTGTCCGGATCGATCTTCCAGTCCGGCGGCTCCATCGGCACGAACACCGGCTTCGCGCCGGCGAGAATTGCATCCGGCCCGTAATTCTCATAGTACGGCTCGAACACGATGACTTCGTCGCCGGCATCGACGAGCGCGAGGAACGCCGACGCCATTGCTTCTGTCGCGCCGCAACAAACCGTGATCTCGCGCTCGGGGTCGACTTCCATGTCGTACCACTGGCGGTACTTCTCGGCGATTGCAACCCGCAACGCGGGACTGCCCCAGGTAATTGCGTACTGATTGACGTCGCCCTTGATCGCCGCGCACGCCGCGTCCTTCATCGGCTCGGGCATCGGGAAGTCGGGGAAGCCCTGCGCGAGATTGATCGCGCCGTACTGATTGGCGATCCGCGTCATTTCGCGGATCACCGACTCGGTGAAGTTGCGAGCGCGCGCGGCGGCTGCCGCTCTTTTGGAGATCGCCGCCGCGTCTAGCACCGAGCTGCTACTGCCCGGCACCCTTGGACAGCACCTCGATCACGCCGCTCGCCCCACCCTTGATTCCGAACTTCGCCCCGGCCTGCGTCACGTCGTAGTAGTGAAGCGTCCCGACGTTGTAACCGGCGATGTTTTTCAGCGAATTGATATCTCCGTACTGCTGGCCATCGACGAAAACCACTGGGTAGTTCGTTCCTGCGTTGTAGTAACCCGACGTCTGCCCCTTTGCCGCGAGCCAGTTCGGCCTGAGCCGCGCGATCGCATCATACGCGGTCGTCGCATCTGCATGTGCCTGACTCATTTCCTCGGCGGTCAGTACGGAGGCGCTCTGTCGGGCGACTCCCGGATTGACTCCAGTACTGGCGCAGCCGAAAAGGGCCGCCGCCGAAAGTAGGTAGAAGTATCTCGATGACATTGGTAATTCCTCCGTTTCCCGCTTTGGTGAAGGTGCAGGTGGTACCGCCCGATTGCAACCTTACCGTACGAGCGGGCGTGTCATCTGGTTTGACAATCGCAAAGGCAATAGCGATGATGACAGGTCAACTCAGGCGGACCCATGAGCCTCAGCGTCATCGTCGGGATTGTACTCGCAGTGATAATCATCGCGGTGCTGTGGCGTCGAGGTAAGCCGCCAGTACCGTAAGCCGGGCTATTGTCGAGTGGTTACGTCGATGACTCCGGACCCTGAGGTCATCCCGAACTTCCCCGACGCCATGGTCGGATCGTAGTACCTGACCATCGACACCTGGGTCGGAATCAGGCTGCTCAGCGAAGCGATGTCGCCGTACTGCCGACCATCGACATAGACCAGCGGGAAATCACTGGCTGTGCTGCCACCAAGCGTCGATTGACCGCGCGCGCGCAGCATGTTCGGCCGTATTTTCTGCACCAGCTCGTACATATTGCTTGCCGGCACCGCCCGAATCTCTTCTTCCGTAATCACATTGCGGTCGCTGCCGCCTGGCGTAATCGCTGCTCGATCGGATTTTGGTCCGGACGCGCACGCCGCCAACATTGCCAGCGCGAAGAGGTAAGTCTTCTTCATCGTTCCTCCTCCCGAGCGTTCAGCTGCTTGCGACCCGCTTCGCTTCCCACGCGCTCAACAGCCACCGGCCTTCGCGCCGCACATAGATCTCGGTGAAACGAACGGTGACTTTGCTCGAGCCCTTGGCGTCGCGCACTTGTTGCTCCGCACGCCCCGTCGCGAGTGCGAGTCCATGATAGACCCGCACGCGCACATCGTGAGCTGCAATCGAGTCGTACACAGTCGAACGCTTCTTGATTGCGTCGAGGAATTCCTTCCTCGACTGGATTGATCCCTTGCCAGGAACGTAGGTGAGCTCTTCGTCGAGCAGAGTGTCCAGCGCGACAACGTCGCGATTCATCATTGCTTCGAACCGCTGATGCTCGGCGACCCGAACTTCACTCTCCGCCACGAGTCGCGCCATGGTTTTGCTAGTGGTGTGGCCGCGCATCGACAGCCGCAGGATGCTGGGCCGGGCACAGCCGCCGAGCAGCGCAACGAGCAGGACCGCCGAGGCAGCGCGCGCCATCTATCGCGTTCTGATCTCGATGACGCCGTTACCGTACTGCATGCCGTAGCGTGTCACTGACTCGTTTGCGGGCAGATAGCGGATCTCCTTGATGTTTATCGAAGCGATGTTGCGCAGGCTGTTGAGATCACCGTAGAACTGGCTGTCCAGAAAAACCGCTGCGTATTCGCTGGCGACCGTGGGGGCGGTTTGAATCGTCGTACGGCCGCGAGTCTTTAGATATTGCGGCCGCAGGTGACTGATTACGTCGTACGCATTCACGCCGTTCTGCGCGGTGATCTCACTCTGGCTGATGACGTTGTAGTCCTTCGCTGGATGAGCGGTCGCGCCAGCACTGGCGCACGCGGCGAGTCCAATCGCCGCCAAAAGGTTGAGTGCTTTCAGCATTTACTTACCTCCGAGTTTCGATAACGCTGCTCTGATCAATTCTGCTGCGGACTTTCCCCCACCGCCAGCGTCAAGTGCTGCCCGCACACCGCGTTCCGCGTCAGCATTGTTATAGCCCAGTGAAACCAGCGCCCGCATCGCGTCATCTGCGGCAGCGGAAGCGGGGGCAGTGCTGGTCCCCGCAGTCTCACCGAGTCCATCCAGCTTGTCAGCGAGATCGAGAATCAGTCGCTCCGCTTTCTTTCTACCTACGCGAGGAACGCCCTGAAGTGTCGGAATGTCCTTTTCGCGGATCGCGCGAACCAGGCGCGTCGCCGACAGGGCCGACAACATGCCGATGGCGAGCGACGGGCCAATGCCATTTGCAGTGAGAAGCTTCTCGAACAATCGCTTCTCGAACAAGCTCACGAACCCAAACAATTGCCAGGAGTCTTCCTTCACCACCAGCGAAGTGTGCAGGAAGACATCATCCTCGAGGCGAGGGAGCGACTCGAACACGTTGAGCGGAATGGTGAGCTCATAGGCGACGCCGCCTTCCGTCATTACTTCCACCGAATCGAGATCCTTCGCGACGAGTTTGCCTTTGAGCCGCGCGATCAAGCGAATCTCACGGGTTCAAGCTTCGGCAGCCTGGGCAGCTCCGGCATCAGTGCATAGGCGAGCGCCGCCGCGACGCCGTCAGCTGCGTCCGCTGGCTGAGGTGCCGATTTCAGTCGCAGCAACCGGGTCACCATGAACTGAATCTGCAGCTTCGTTGCGGCGCCGGTTCCGGCGACGGCTTTCTTGATCTCGGCGGGCGGAAACTCGTGGATGTCGAGTCCCGCTTGCACGCCAGCGAGCAGAATCACGCCACGCGTGTGACCGAGTACGACCGTGGTGCGCACGTTGCGCGCGTAGAAAATGTCTTCGATCGATAACACCGTCGGCTGATGCCGTCGAATCAGCTCGGCGACGCCGTCGTGAATTTCGGCGAGCCTGTGCGAAAGATCGTCGCGCGGTTTGGTGCGGATGACCCCACACTCGATGAGTGTCAGCGGATTGCGTCCTTCCTTGCGGACTACTCCGTAACCCGTGACTGCCGTGCCCGGATCGATGCCGAGCACGGTAACTGGTTTGGCATCACGCACCGGACATTTGCTCGACGTCCATGTCGAAATTCGCGGACACCTTCTGGACGTCGTCGAGATCCTCGAGCTCGTCGAGCAGCTTCACCAGTTGCTCGGCATTCTTGCCTTCGACGCGCACTGTCGATTTCGGAATGAATGCGACTTCGGATTCAGCGATCTCGACACCCGCTTTCTTGATGGCGTCCTCGACGGTGTGGACGCCGTGCGGATCGGTCGTCACCACGAACTGATCGCCTTCGAGCTTGAAGTCTTCAGCGCCCGCGTCGAGCGCGATCTCCAGCACCTTGTCTTCCTCGTATTTGCCTTTGTCGATGTAGATCTGACCCTTGCGGTCGAACAGATACGCCACCGATCCGGTTGAGCCGAGATTCCCGCCGAGTCGCGACATCTTGTGTCTGATGTCGGCGACCGTGCGCGTCGGATTATCGCTCAGCGCCGAGATCAGGATCGCGACGCCACCCGGACCATAGCCTTCGTATTGGACCTCGGTGTACTGAACGCCTTCGAGATCGCCGGTGCCTTTCTTGATCGCGCGCTCGATGTTGTCCTTCGGCATCGACGCCGCCTTCGCGGCATCGATCGCGGTGCGCAACCTCGGATTTCCATCAGGATCACCGCCGCCGATCTTGGCGGCCATCGTGATCTCTCGAATCAGCTTGGTGAACTGGGCACCGCGCTTCGCGTCAGCCGCGGCTTTGTAATGCTTGATTTGTTTCCACTTACTATGGCCGGCCATTATCAGCTGGGTGGTAATGTTGAACCAGGTGGCGCGCTCGGGCGCGGGTGCGGAGCCGTCGCGGTGGTTCCAGTCAGCTCCTGGATGAGATGGGTGAGCTCCATCCTCGCTGCCTCATCTAAATGTGCTGGCGCGGCTTTCACAAGATCCTCGAACGCCACCGCCAGTCGCGCGCGGTCGTGACCCGTTATGGCACCGATGACACCGAAGGCCGTCGAACGTATCCCGCTCGGGACCGCAAGCGAAGACAACCACTGTTTGGTGTTCTCGGTGCGTTCGACGGTCTGTTCTCGCGTCAGCTCGAAAGGAGGCAGCATTCCCCCGCAAAGGCGCCCGAGCTGCAGCGTCGCCAGCAGGGTTTCGCGATCCCCGCCGAGCGCCGCCCTTCCGGCCGCTGCTGCGAGGGCGCGGAACCGAAACGAAGGTGTAACGAGCGCGAACTTGGGTAGCTGGCCGAGCACACTCCGAATCTAGGCACGGAGTTGGCCTCCGGCTACATTCACGACTATGGCCGTACCGGTCCTAAACCCCCCAAAATCAATACTGTGGGTAGACGATGAGGGCGAGCTTCTCGAGCCCCATCGCATCTTTCTGCGGTCGAAAGGCTATACCGTAGAGTGGGCCTCTAACGCGGACGACGCCATCGAGCTGCTGAGGCGGCGTCCGTTCGACATCCTGCTGCTCGACGAGCAGATGCCGGGCAAGCGCGGGCTCGAGGTGTTCCGTGACGTGCGTGAGCTCGCGCCGTCGCTGCCCGTAGTGAT
>Ga0075436_100003207_pt1 | contig 11216 bp, 8 predicted proteins | sample RhiMethybrSRZTD5_FD_75303 | JGI IMG/M metagenome (GOLD analysis project Ga0075436, IMG submission 75303) | Populus rhizosphere microbial communities from Tennessee, USA - Rhizosphere MetaG P. TD hybrid SRZTD5 | ecosystem: Host-associated > Plants > Roots > Rhizosphere > Soil | place: USA... | reverse complement strand
GGCTCCGGAACGAGAAATGCGCGCGCGATCTCGTCAGTCGTCAGACCACCGAGCAGGCGTAGAGTTAGCGCAACGCGCGCTTCTGAAGAAAGCACCGGATGACAGGCGGTGAACACGAGGCGCAAGAGATCGTCGCCCACATCATCGTCGATCGCGGCGTCGAGATCGGCCACGGCCATCGCCTGCTGGGCCTCGAGTTCCCGACCGAGTTCTTCGTGCTTGCGCTCGAGCCGCGTGTTGCGGCGCAGAAGATCGATCGCACGATGTTTCGCGGTGGCCATGAGCCAGGCGCCAGGGTTGTCCGGGACACCCGACTCCGGCCACTGCTCGAGCGCGACGACGAGAGCATCCTGCGCTAGGTCCTCGGCAATACCGATATCGCGCACCATCCGCGCCAGACCAGCGATGAGCCTTGGTGACTCGATCCTCCAGACCGCGTCGATCGCGCGGTTTACATCGGTAGCCGCCACTGCTACCGATCACACCATCTTCAATCCGCTGTTGCAAGTTGAGGACGGGCGGCGGCCACCACCTCCTGGCCGGGGCAAGCGCCCGCCTCGAATAACTGGCGCAGCTCGCACTCACCATCACCAGCTACCTGGAGGAATTCCTTGACCAACTCAATGGCCTCCTCCTTGGAGTTCGCCTGAAGGAGGGCCAGGCCACCAACCACCTCTTTGGCCTCGGTGAAAGGTCCATCGGTCACCGTCAACTTCTTGCCGGAGCGCCGTACACGGGCGCCGGTTGCGCTCGGCATACAGCCCTCGACGGCCAGCAGGTAGCCAGCTTTCATCCCATCCTCAACTAATTTGCTCATTGTGTCCATTTCCTCCTTTGTAGGGGGAACGCTTCGTTCGGCGGTCATGTAAATGCTTAGAAATCGCATGTTATCGTCTCTCCTTTTGTTCGTCGTTGTTACGTCAGCGCTTAGCCTGCCGGATTCGGGTAGATTCGCGCTCTACTTATGTGTCGAACGGCGCTCAGCGGAAGCGACCCAGCTAGCCAATATTTTTTCTACCGCTTCGCGGCCTTCTTCTGGAGTTCATCGCGCAGCGCTTGCTCGCGCGCGGCGTCCTCGGGAGGAAAAATTTCGGAACTGAAGTCCGAGACCTCGAATACCTGGCGAATTTCGATCTTGGGCTCTCCTTCAAACGGGGCCGGGCTGCGCTTGATCCATTCGATCGCTTCTTCCTTCGACTTCACCTGAAGCAGCCAGAAGCCGGCAATCAGCTCCTTTGTTTCGGTGAACGGGCCGTCGATCACAATACGCTTGTCTCCCGAGAACTTGACACGCGCACCCTTCGAACTGGCTTGGAGCCCTTCGGCCGCGAGCAGCACCCCCGCCTTTGCCATCTCCTCGTTAAACTTTCCCATCGCAGCAAGGATTTCCTTGCCGGGGAGAACGCCGGCTTCCGAGTCCTGGTTGGCTTTGACTATCGCCATGAATCGCATTTGTGTCTCCTTCCGTTTTATTGTTTGGAGCCGTGAACTCGGGCTCTATTGATACGTCGACCGAGGGACGGCGAGATCGACAATTGCAGTATTTTTATTTAGCTATTTGTTAAGTGCCGGCAAGCATTGATTTTATCCCGCTCGCGCGTGTCCGGATAACTAACCGCCCGCAATAGCCCCCACCACCAGAAAAGGCTCGGCCCCGGTCGCCACTGCATGGGGCAGCGGCGCGTCCGGCGATTCGTGCGACAGATCCTGCTCGCAGGCGAAGAACCTCACGAACGGCCGCCGCTGTTGCGTGACGTGATCGCGGAGCGTTCCACGCAGCATCGGATATCGGGCCTCGAGCGCGTCAAGGACCGAGCGCTGCGTAGCCAGACCCTCGACATCGAGCGTCACCTCGCCCTCGACGCGCGCCAGCGTCCGCAGATGCGCCGGGAGCACGACCCGGATCATGGCAGCGTCTGGACCTCGACTGAGAGCACGGCCGGAAGATCCCGGACGATGGGCGCCCAGCTGTCTCCGGCGTCGGCCGACGCGTAGACCTGACCGCCGGTGGTGCCGAAATAAACACCGCACTTATCGAGCGAGTCGATCGCCATCGCGTCGCGCAACACGTTCACGTAACAGTCGCTCTGCGGCAGACCTTTTGTGAGCGCTTCCCACTCGTTTCCGCCTGTGCGGCTGCGGTAGACGCACAGCTTCCCCTCGAGCGGAAAGTGTTCAGAGTCGCTCTTGATCGGGACGACGTATATGGTATCCGGCTCGTGGGCATGGACGTCAATCACGAAGCCGAAGTCGGTCGGCAGATTCCCGCTGACCTCTTGCCACGACTCGCCGGCGTTGTCCGTCCGCATCACGTCCCAGTGTTTCTGCATGAAAAGCACATTCGGGCGAGACCGGTGCATCGCGATGCGGTGAACGCAGTGGCCAACCTCGGCATCCTGATCGGGGATCTGTTGGGAGCGTAGTCCGCGGTTGATCGGCTTCCACGTCTTGCCGGCGTCGTCGCTGCGAAAAGCGCCTGCGGCGGAGATGGCGATGAACATTCGCTGGGGATTGCTCGGATCGAGAAGGATCGTGTGCAGGCACATCCCACCGGCGCCCGGCTGCCAGTGGGGCCCGGAGCCGTGGCCGCGCAGGCCGGAAAGTTCCTGCCAGTTCTGGCCGCCGTCGGTCGAGCGGAACAAGGCGGCGTCCTCCACTCCGGCGTAGACCGTGTCCGGATCGGTGAGCGACGGCTCGAGGTGCCAGACTCGCTTGAACTCCCACGGATGCGCCGTGCCGTCGTACCACTGGTGGGTGCCGGGGACGCCGTCATACACGAATTTGTTACCCACCGGTTCCCACGTTTTGCCGCCGTCGTTCGAGCGCTGCATGGTCTGCCCGAACCAGCCGCTGGATTGCGATGCGTATATCCGGTTCGGGTCGGCGGGCGATCCCTTGAGGTGGTACATTTCCCAGCCGGCGAAGTGGGGGCCGCTGATGTCCCACCGTTCACGCTTTCCATCCGACGCCAGGACGAACGCGCCCTTGCGTGTGCCAACCAGTACTCGTACCTTGCTCAATGCCTCGCTCCTTTCTGAATTATTGCCAAATGCCGACAGCGCGACCCGGTCTCTAAACTCTCGGGTTCCGGAACTCAGTAGGCTAGAGTTTGAAGAAGATCTTGCGCTGGTACAACCAGTAGCACAGATACCACATCGTTAACAGAACCGTGCACGATTGGGCCACCGACGCGAAGTCGCCGAGCCATGTAAAGTTCAGCGTGAATACCCCGACGGCCCGATTGAGCCATCCCTGCAGAATCATGTGCACCGAATAGACGAAAATCGAATTCGCGCCGATCACGACCAGCGGAAACGTCCACTTCCGGTAGCCCTTCACTTCCACCAGCCAATAGAACGCGGCCAGCATTAACAAGACCCAGCCGGTGCTGTAGAGTGTGAACGACGTCGTGCAGATCCGCTTGATGATCGGGTTCCATGGATAGATGATCAGCCCGAGACAAAGACACACTACGGCTGAGACCGCGATAATCCGAAGTTTCTCGCTATGTGACCGCCGGCTTTGCAGCAGTTGGCCCGTCCACACGCCGAACAGGGTGGTCACCGTGCTGGTGAGAAAGTTGATCGTGGTCCAGTCATCCTGATTTGGGTGCCCGAACACATAAATATCGATGACCGCCCCGATGTTGGTGGTTTTTGACAGGAAAGGCCCTTCCGTTCCCGGAAACGCCACAAACAGGGCCCAATAGCCGACCAGGATCAGGACCGCAATCACGGCCTGCCATCGAATACTTAGCTGCATGATCAGGTAGCAAAGAAAATAAGTGATGCCGATCTGCGCCAGCACGTTGATGAGCTGAAAGCTCAGCTTTCCACCTCCGATCGAAATCAGGATCTGGCTCATCAGGATCAGGCGGAGACTCCGCCCCACCACATGCCAGAAGAGCTGGCGCTTTGTAGCGCCTTGCTCCATGCGCCGTGCCAGCGCGAAAGGCATCGCGACGCCCACCATGAACATGAACGCGGGTTGGATCAGATCCCAGAACGCGATCCATTCCCAAGGCATGTGGTCGAACTGGTTGGCGAGACCCGTGAATGCCGGCCGGTGTTTGGCCAATTCAGCCAGGCCGAAACCTCCCGAAACCAGAACCAGCATGATAAAGCCGCGATACGCATCTAGTGCCAGGTAGCGCTGTTGGGCCGCGCGCTTGGGCGGTACTTCAGCCGCAACGGGAGTGTGCTCCAAGGTTTGGGTGGTTTGCATTTGGAGAAATTGTACCACCGGGTGCGCGCTGCTTGGCCAAAGGGCCGCGGCCGTTCAGACCTGCAGGACGTCTTCGTCCTGCGCCGCCAGCGAGTAAAGAACCGGCGCCAGGAAAACAGATAGCAGGAGCCGGGAGGCCAGACCGGCCACGATCACGATGGCAAATGGTTTCTGTGAGTCGCTGCCCACGCCGGTGGACATGGCAGCCGGCAGCATGCCAATACAGGCCACCAGCGCCGTCATCATGATCGGCCGCAGCCGGAGTAATGAGGCCTGGTGCGTGGCGCTCACGATGTCCCGGCCTTCCAGCCGCAATTTGTTGATGAATGAATACAGAATCACGCTGGTCTGCACGGCTACTCCCATCAGCGCCACGAAGCCTAGCATGGACGATACGCTGAAATTGGTCCCGGTCAGATACAAGGCCAGCAGCCCGCCGACCGGCTCCGTCACCAGTACGCTAAAGAAAATGATGAGCGGGAATTTCAAGTTCCCGTACAGAGCGAACAGGATCAGCAGGATCAGCAAAACCGTCAGCGGCAGAATAATCTTCATTTGCGCCAGCGATGCCAGGTAATCCTTGTACTCTCCGCCCCAATCGAACGTGTATCCGATCGGCAGCTTGACGGCCTGGTCCACTTTTTGCCGAGCTTCGCCGACCGCGCTCGCCAAGTCGCGATTCTCCACGCTGAACTGGATGCCGATATAACGCGAATTCGATTCGCGATAAATGAACGAGGCTCCGTTCTCCACCCGGATGTCGGCGAACTGGCTTAGCGGAAGATGCTGGCCGTCCGGCGTCTCGATCAACAGGTTCTTGATGGCGTCCATGTTGTTGCGGAATGGTTCCTGCATGCGAACCACTAAGTCGAACTGGCGCTCGCCCTGAATAACCTGAGTGGCCGCCGTGCCTCCCAGCGCCGTCTCAATCAGCCCGTTGACGTCGCTCACGTTCAGCCCGTAACGCGCGATCTTGGCTCGATCCGGCGCAATCATCAGGGTCGGCTGGCCCAGTTCCCGCACTAAGACGATGTGAGAGATGCCGCGCACCCGCGAAATGACATCTTTCACCTGCTTGGCCTTCTGTTCGAGAATGTTCAGGTCCGTGCCGAAGATCTTGACGGCCAGAGCGCTTTTCAGGCCCGTTTCCGCCTCGTCTACCGCGTCTTCCGCGGGCTGCGTGTAATTAAAGATCACCCCGGGGAACGCCGCGAGCTTCTTCTGAATTTCTTGAATCAGTTCCGCCTTGTTGTGAATGCCGCCGTGCCACGCTCCGTCTTCATAGGACTTCAGGCCCACGTAGAATTCATTGTTGAAGAACCCCGTTGGGTCCGTGCCATCGTCGGGACGCCCCAATTCGTTAGCCACCGTCGTTACCTGCGGGAAGCTCAGCAGGATGTTGCGGATTTGAGGGGAAAGTTTGCTCGATTCGTCGAATGAAATGGTGTACGGAGTGGTTGCGCGCACCCACAGCGCTCCTTCATCCAGATGCGGCATGAACTCGCCGCCGATGTAAGGGATCAGCAGGAGTGAGGCGCCGAATATCGCCAGGCAGAGCAGCACCGTCACGATGCGGTTGCGCAGGCACCAACCCAGCATCGCGCCGTAACCATTGCGGATAATATCGTAGACCGGCGTCTTGGGTTCGTGTACGTTCTTTCGCAGGAAATAGGCGCACAGCACCGGCAGAAGTGTCAGGGCGCAGATAAGGGAGCCAACGAGCGCAAACGACATGGTGTCGGCCATGGGCTGAAAAAGCCGTCCGGAAGGACCCGTCAGCACGTAAATCGGCAGGTATCCCGCGATGATTACGGCCACCGCGTAGAAGATGGGCCGTTCCACGTCGTGCGCGGCCGCCCGAATCACATCGACCACGTTATATTGCTCGCCGTCCCGCGCCGCTAATTCCCGGAAGATGTTCTCCACCATCACCACCGCGCCATCTACGATGATTCCGAAATCGATGGCGCCGATGGACAGGAGATTCGCGGGAATGTGTCTCCAGTCCAGGCAGATGAAGGAGAACAGCAGAGCAAACGGAATGGTGGCGGCCACAATCAGAGCGGTTCTTATGCTGAACAACATCAAGCCGAGGACCACCAGCACCAGCGCCATGCCGCGCAGCAGATTACGCTCAACCGTCCGTGTCGTCTCCTCGATCAGGTAGTGGCGGTCATAAAAAGGGACGACCTTCACGTCCGGCGGTAGCACGTGTTGATTCAGATCGTCGGTCACTTTTTCGAGCCGGTCGATGACCACCTGCGCCTGCTCCCCCACCCGCATGAGGATTACGCCTTCCACCGCCTCTTCCTGGCGCATGTATCCGAACTGGCCCAGCCGCACGGCGTGCCCGATCTGCACCTGCGCGATGTCGTGCACATAAACGGGAATGCCGTTGTGAGTAGCTACCACCACATTCCCTATGTCGGCGGTATCTCGGACAAGTCCCATACCGCGGATGTAGTAAAATTGCCCGCCCTGCGAGTAGAAGCCGCCGCCCGCGTTCGAGTTGTTGCTGCCAAGTTGCTGGACCACTTGCGCCACCGAGACGCCATACGTTAACAGCTTGTTGGGATCGAGCAGCACCTGATACTGCATGGTCGTGCCGCCAAAACCGGAATCGTCGGCAACCCCTTGTACCGCGCGGTAGTGGCGTTCGAGCACCCAATCCTCGATGGTCTTCAACTCTTGTGGCGTCCGGTCGGAACTCTGCACTACATACCGGTAGATCAGGCCGCTCGGGCTGAACAGCGGCGAGAGGCCCGGCGCGACTCCCGTTGGCACCGTCGCATTAGGCAACCGTTCGAACGCCTGCTCGCGCACGAAATATGGGTCGGTGTTGTACTGAAAATTCATCTGCACCGAAGAAAGTCCGTACAGCGAAATCGAGCGGAGAGAATCCAATTGCGGAATGCCGTTCATTTCGATTTCGATGGGGATGGTGATCAGCCGCTCCACCTCCTCCGCGGCGTGCCCCGGCCATTGCGAGATGATTTCGACGTGCGGCGGTGAAAGGTCCGGGTAGGCGTCGATGGGCAGCTTCTGGAATGAGACCACGCCCCAGGTCATCAACATCAACGAAGCGATGATGATCAGGAACCGCTGCGAGAGAGCAAAGGAGACGATGCGCGCGATCATGCCGTATCCGCCTTATTGATAGCTGTTGGCAAACTGGAGGAAGAGGCTGCCCTCAGACACTACGTTCTCTCCCTCCTTGAGACCGCTGCGTATTTCCATCTGGTTATTCTGTTGTGTTCCCAGGCCGACCAGGCGCTGCGCAAATTTGCCCGGCTGCACCTCGACGTAAACCAATGGCTCGTTCTGCTCGTTTCGCAATACGGCGGAGACCGGTACCGTCAGGATGTGCTTTTGCGTCTTGGTGTGGATCACCGCGTCAACGAACATGTCTTTCTTCAGCAACCCTCCGGGATTCCGCGTGACGATGCGGACTGAGGTCGTGCGCGTAGTCGGATCCACCAGCGCCCCGATGTACGAAACTGCACCGTGAAACGTTTGCGCAAAGGATGTGTTGGTCTCCTCGACGGCGTCTCCCGCCCGCACTGAAGGCAGGTCCCGGTCGAAGATGTGCCCTTGTACCCACACCGTGGAGACATCGCTGAGTGTGAAGCAGGCCGTTTGACCCGCTTGGATAAGCAGGCCGGGCGACACCAGCTTCTGCACCACTACGCCCGAGATGGGCGCGAACACCGCAAGTTCGGGGTTGATCGTCACGCCCTGGCGCTCCGCCTGATCGATCTCCTGCTTGGTGACGCCGAAGATCTTCAGCGGCTGCAAGCTGTTCTGAGCGTCGGTGGCGGCGTCGTTGGCGTCGGCCTGGGCGCTCTCCAGATCCTTTTGGGCGGCTGCGCCATGGTCCAGCAGTTCTTGCGTGCGCCGCACTACGCGTCGCGCCAGTTCCTCCCGGTTCCGCGCTTTCTTGTACGCCGAAATCGCGTTAGCGACGTCCGGACTGGACACATAAAGCAATGGATCACCTTTCTTCACGGAAGCGCCGGTATCGACCAGAATACGGATAATCGGTCCGCTCACCTGTGTGATCGCCTGCGTGGTGTGGTCCGCGTCCCAATCGACCGTGCCCGTGGTGCGAACCGTCGTGGACCATGTCCCGCTCTTGACCGGGGCGATCGTCAGGTGCCCAAGCTGCGCCGCAGGCACCGTGAAAAGCGCCGGCTGAATTTGCGCGGGCTCGCCCGATGGGCCGGCCTCGGCGTTTTTTCGGGTCCCGCAATCCGTCAGAACCAAGAACGCAGCCGCGGCTAGCGCCGTTGCCGCAACCGCCGAGCCGACGTGGCGGGCCTGTTTCATTGGATCACCTCGCGCCCCACCGCGAGATTCAATTGGCCCGCGGCAGTCAAATACGAACCGACCAGATTCAAGTAGTTCAGTTCAATGCTCCGGTAGTCGCTCTGCGCATTTAGAAAGTCCAGCAGCGACGCCCCGCCGCGCTCATACGCGAACGAAACCGTGTCCCGCACTCTCACCGCTACCTGCAAGTATTTCGTCTTGTATGGCCGCAGCAGCGTCACATTACTGTTCAGCGTCGCGTAGGCCGAGTCTATGTCGCTGAACACCTGGGCCTGCGTGGCGTCACGCAGTTTTTCGTTTCGCGTAATGTCCAGCTGCGTCCGCAGCTTTTCGCCCTGGTTCTTGTCGAAGATGCGCAGCGGAATCGTAACGCTGAAGCCCACGTAGACCGGAATGGGCGGATTGCGGGCCAGATCCATGCCAAAAGTCGGGTCGGTCGAGCCGTTGGCCACGGCCAATGAGTAATCGGTCTTGGCCTTGTCTACCGACTGCAGAGCGGCCTTAAGGTCCGGGCGGGTTTCGGTGCCGATGCGGCGGCATTCGTCCAGGGGCAGGATCTGATCGCTGAAGTCGTAGGGCCCGGTCACATCGAACTGTTCGACCGGAGTGCGGTCGTACAGCAACATCAGAAGCTGGATTTTGGCGGTGCGCAGATTCACTTCGGCGGTTTGCACATCGGATTCATACTGAACCCGCTGCAGCTCCAGACGATCGAGATCGATCTGAGCGATGTCGCCGGCTTTATAGCGGTCCCGGCTGACTGTCAAAACTTTGTCCCAGTAAGCCAAGTTCTCCACGGCCAGCCGCAGCACCGCCTTGGCTTGCAGCGTTTGGACGAATGAGCCGCGCAAGCTGAACAGCAGGGTGCGCTCGAGATCGGCCTGGCCGGATTCGGCAATGGCAGTAGCTTTCTGCGCGCTTGCAAGGCGCAACTCGCGCTTGTGCTGGCGTTCGTGGAGGTAGCTGATGGTACCGAAGGGGAACGCATAACCGAAAGGGCGGTAGACGTTTCCCCCTGCACTTAGCGAGGGCTGTGTGGCGAACGGGTTAATCTGATCGATGGCCGCCGTGACGTCCGGGTTGGGACGCAAGTAGGCCGTCACCTCCTGGGCCTTGGACTCGTCGATTCCAATCTGTCCCGCGCGCAAAGTGGGATTAGTGGCTTCGAACTTGTCCCGGACCTCCTGCCAGGTCAGCGTTTTTTGTGCAAGGATGTGTTGCGTCAGAAAGGCCGCCACCAGGACCCCGATGCATACACGGCCCACAGGGCGCGCGGCGTGGCAATGTCTGATCCGAAGCAATCGCGCACCCCGGCTCGGCAAAGTCAAACAGAAAGTAGACGTGTCGATTCTCCTTCCCGCGAATGGCTACACTCATCCGCACACCGTCTCGCGGCACGGCCGCACTCGCGGGCGCACCACCACTATGATTGCCGGGAAAAGTTTAGACTGGGGGCGCGCGGCCGAACGTGGCCAAGAATTGTGGATCGAGGCTGGAGAAATATTCTTCCGCCGGTATCTGCCAGTCCATAACGACTGAGGGGCGGATGTCGGATAAGTGCGGGGATTGCAGTGCAGGCAGGTGTCCCACGCAGCAGAGGTCGCAGTCACCTCCGATGCCCATGGTATGGCGGTGTGCGGGTGAGGCTGCGGCCGTGCTCACGATCAGCACGGCGCATGTCGCTACCAACAGCAGCACGGCCTTCCAGCAACGTATGGGGAACACCTCCTACATCATAACAGCTACCAGAGTCACTCCCACTTAGTACTGGACGCGCGGTTTTTCGAGGGTGTTACGTAACTATACTCGGCCGAAATTAACCAAAGACATATGTACCGCCCGCCGACCGGAACTTTAGACTAGGGAAAGGACCGCGGAATAGCGGGTTGTGGACCTGCCAGGGTCAGGTTGTGACACCTTCTCAGGCTACGAAAGATGCACCTCCCACCAACTGATGGGCACCGGCGCGGCAGCCGGTGCCGTGGAATTCGCTGCCGAATCATCATAGCCGCCGCTTTTCTGTTGCCCGTGCTCGCTTCTGCCCAGCGCTTCGCCTTCAAATACTATTCGCACGATGATGGCCTGATCAGTCTCGATGTGCACAGCCTCATGCAGGATCGGACAGGCTATGTGTGGGTCGCGACCTCGGATGGGGTATTCCGTTACGACGGCGCGCTCTTTACCGCCTTTTACAAGGCGCAAGGATTACCGTCGAACCGGGTGGAATCGCTCCATCAGACGCCCGACGGTACCATTTGGGCGGGCACCCGCGACGGACTTGCCCGTTTCGAGCGCGACCGGTTTCGAGCGGTGAATCTGGGCGAGCACATCACGTTCCGGAGCCAGGCCAGCCTCACTTCGGATGCGAAAGGCTCTCTGTACGTCGGCACGAGCCGGGGTCTGTGGATGTTGGAGGCGCCTTCCTGGCGTGCCCACAGGCTGTATCCTCAAAACTCCTCGGCGGTGCACGCCGAAGTATATGGCGTTCATGTCGATCGCGACGGCGTCGTGTGGTTCGGTTGCGGACCGGACCTTTGCAGATACGATCGCGGCAATTTGTCTATAGTCGGCAAGGAGGGCCGTGTTCCCAAAGACATCTGGAACGCAATATTAACCGATCATAACGGCAGTCTGTGGATCAGGAGTTCCACCCGGCTGCTAACCAG
>Ga0075436_100003206_pt1 | contig 11216 bp, 14 predicted proteins | sample RhiMethybrSRZTD5_FD_75303 | JGI IMG/M metagenome (GOLD analysis project Ga0075436, IMG submission 75303) | Populus rhizosphere microbial communities from Tennessee, USA - Rhizosphere MetaG P. TD hybrid SRZTD5 | ecosystem: Host-associated > Plants > Roots > Rhizosphere > Soil | place: USA... | reverse complement strand
TCGACCGGACCGAGCTGGGAGAGTGCGGATTGTTCCCGTACAGCGAGCTCGCTTCCACTGGACACGCGCATCAACAAGGCTTCAGCTGCATTCTCACTGAGCTCAGGCAATCTCCCGTCGGTCACGGTCAATCGGCTGATTGCCTCTGGATCAACCACGATCCAGCGTCCGGTACGCGTAATCCCAATACCCACCACATCAAAGCGATCCGCATCAAGCGCGCTGAGCACCCCAGCCGCCGTAAGACAGGAAACGCCATGCTCGCTGCTGGTTCCCCCGAAGACAACCGCGACGCGGTGCCGAGAACCGTTGACCTTTCGGACGCTCGGCTGGCTTTCACTCACGATTCCTGACCTTAGCCCGGCTAGACCGATCCTGCCGCCCGCGCATCAGACTTGAGCCTGTGACCAAGCCGCCGCATCATCCTGACAGCAGTTTCCATGCTCGGTTGCATCCTGAGACTGTGGCAGTCACCGCCGGGCGCCCCGAGCGAGTAGTGGATGCACCGCTCAACCCGCCGGTCATTTTCGCCTCGACCTACATAGGCGCGCATGACGTGAGTGCTGCCGAGATTGGGTACGGCCGCTACGGCAATCCCACCTGGCAGGCCCTTGAGCTGGCGATCGGCGCGTTGGAAGGCGGCCGCGCGCTTACCTTCGCCTCCGGTATGGCTGCGGCTCATGCCGTGCTGGAGCTGATGCCGCCGAAGGCCGTCGTGGTGATTCCTCGCAACTGCTACCTCGGAGTTGCAGATGCGATCGATCGGCGCGCTGCCAAATACGCCTGGCAGGTGCGGCGGATCAACGTGGCGGATACTCGACAGGTACTGTCCGCCGCGGAAGGCGCCGATCTGGTATGGATCGAGTCGCCCACCAATCCGACGATCGAGGTAGCTGACCTGCCGGCGCTAGGTGAGAACCTCCCCGACACATCGCTCTTCGTAGTCGACAACACATTTGCCACGCCGCTACTGCAACGCCCGCTCGAATGCGGCGCTGACATTGTCTTGCACTCGGCCACCAAGCTGCTGTCGGGCCATTCCGACGTGCTGCTCGGCGCCGTTGTGACAACTGCCGACGACGCTCAAACATTGGAGGCGTTGGACGCCGTACGCCGCTCTTTCGGCGCTGCTCCGGGTCCGATGGAGGCCTACCTTGCACTGCGTGGAATCCGAACCCTGCCGCTGCGCCTCCGGCAAGCTCAGGCAAGCGCCCAGATCCTTGCCGAACGGCTCGTCAGCCACAAGCAGGTGCAGCGGGTGCGGTTCCCTGGACTTTCTGAGGATCCAGGCCACGACGTCGCTCAGCGCACTATGTGGGGCTTCGGCTCACTGATCTCCATCGATCTCGCTGATGCGAAAAGCGCAGAGAGATTCATTGACGGCTGCTCACTGTGGGGATTTGCCACCAGCCTCGGCGGAGTCGAGTCCACCATGGAGCGTCGCCGCCGGTGGGGAGGCGAGCTGCTATCGGTACCTGAAGGTTTGGTACGGATGTCGGTTGGGATCGAGCATGTCGAAGACCTGTGGGCCGACCTCGAACAGGCCCTTGATCAACTCTCCTGAACCGACTTGTCAGAATCTGAGCACCAAATATGGTGCTGTGATTCTGACAAGTCGGCGAAGTAGAGCTAGTAGCGCTCGGGCTTGGCCGACCGCGACATCAGCGCTGTGATCATCTCCGCCGGCGTCAACTCGCCGGCGATCACAGCAGCCACGTTTTCGACGATCGGTAACTCCACCTGATGTTTCGCAGCCAGTTCTGTGATCGATGCGCAGGACTTCACGCCTTCGGCGACTTGCCTGGTCGAAGCGGTGATCTCTGCGACGGTACGTCCCCTGCCGAGCTCCTCCCCGAAGCTGCGATTGCGCGACAGCGGCGAGGAGCACGTCGCAACCAGATCACCCAGTCCGGCAAGGCCAGAGAAGGTGTAGGGATCGGCCCCCAGTACCAGACCCAGCCGGGTTATTTCGGCCAGGCCTCTGGTGATCACGGAGGCGGTCGCGTTCGCGCCCAGTCCGAGCCCCATCGCCATGCCAACGGCGAGTGCTATCACGTTCTTGGTTGCTCCACCGAGCTCACAACCGATCACATCAGTATTGGTGTATGCGCGGAACCGGGCGGTATGACACACCGCCTGAAACGCTTCGGCGGTCGCCGGTGAAACGCTGGCGACGACACTGGCTGACGGCTGCCCTTCGGCGATTTCCCGAGCCAGGTTCGGGCCGGTGACAACGACAATGCGGTCCGGGGCGATCTGGCCGGCCTCGGCGATCACCTCACTCATCCGCAGGCCGCTGCCTAGCTCGATGCCTTTTGCCAGACTCACCACGATTGCGTTTGCCGGAATTTGCCAATGAGTGAGGTTGCTCCGCAGCGATTGTGAGGGCACCGCGAGCACAACAAAATCGGCTCCGCTCATGGCCTGTTGAGGATCGCTGACGGCTTTCAACGACTCAGGCAGCGCAAGATCGGGAAAATAGTCGGGGTTGCAGTGGTCAAAGTTGATCTTGTCTGCGAGTTCGGGACGCCGCGCCCAAAGGGTCACATCGTTACCGGCGTCTGATACCACGAGCGCAAAGGCAGTTCCCCAGGACCCTGAACCCATGATCGTGATACGCGCCGGAGTACCCGCCGCGTCGGCTGCATTCACTGCTGATCTCCGGTCGTCATGTCTGTCCGCGGATCGTAGCGATGCGCGGGCGGCGTTGCCTGCCGCAGTTCAGCAACCAAGACGGTGATGGCGTTCATGATCCTGGTCGTCGCCTCATCGAGTGTTGCAGCAGTTACCGGTTTGGGACGAAGATCATCGATCGGGACCGCATTGCCAACCGCGACTCGTAAGGTCTTGCGCGGAAACAGCTTGGGGAAACGCGGCTTGCGCCCCGGCATGAGCTCTTGTGCACCCCACTGCCCAATGGGCACGACCGGGCAATGGGTTTGAAAGGCGAGCCGGGCGGCACCCGTCTTGCCTTTCATCGGCCACAGCTTCGGATCGTAGGTAATGGTTCCCTCGGGATAGATCACCAACGCACGGCCCTGCTCAATCGCCTCAGCCGCCGCAATGAGCGCGTCCTTGGATTGTGCCGACCCGCGCTGAACCGGAATTTGCCCACAAGCAGCAATGATGCGCCCAATCACGGGGATCTGGAACACCGATGCTTTTGCCAGGAAACGCGGCCAGCGCCCAGAGAAGGCAAGGAACTGACCGACCGCTAGCGGGTCGGCATTGGAGATGTGGTTTGCGACAAAGATCACTCCGCCACTCTGTGGCACCTTGTCCTGGCCTCTCCAATCGCGCTTGGTCAGCGGCTTCAGGATCGCGTGCAAAATCCTGACCACGGTTGAGATGGTCTGCGCTCCGGGCTCATGATTGACCTCCGACAGCGGCCTGAGCACGGTGTCCCGACTGGCGCTGGGGTTCTCAGCCATCAACACCTCGGTCTTGGTGAATGAAGTTCTGCTGATCGAGCGGCTTGCTTGACGTCGGCTCAGGTTGGTCTGAACGCGGTGGCAACACTGCTTGTGATGACAACCCTGCTTGTGCTGAACCCGCCCTGAGTGGCTTCACCTTACGGGATCGTGGCAGCATCTTCTGGTGCTTGTCCGGGTGCACAGTGACCTCAATTCCACGTGATGGCGACTCCACCTGCTGCGGGCGTGATCGCACTGAAGCCAATCGCGCATGCAAAATCTCGCCTCGCGGTACCTGATCCGCTGCGGCGCAGGCTTGCCTGGACGATGGCGCTCGACAGCTTGGCCGCGTTGTCGCGGGCATTGCCCCATGTCCTGGTTGTGAGTGACCAGCCCGCATTGGAGGCGGAACTTCGCCGAGCGGGAATTGCGGTGGACGTGATCAGTGAATCCGGCCATGTGGGCATCAATTCGGCGCTGAGCCGGGGCGCACAGGTGATACGAGCGCAGGGATTTGCGACTGTCGTGGCCTGTGTGGGTGATCTTCCAGCCTTGCGACCGGAGTCTGTGCTCCGCGTCCTCGAGGCCTCGAGACCCCATCGGCGATCCTTTGTCGCGGATGCCTCCGGCGTTGGCACAACGATGCTGCTAGCGCACGATGTTGATCTGGCGCCACAGTTTCAGGGCCGCTCTGCTGCCGCGCACCACGCCTCTGGCGCCGAAAGTCTCTCCGCTGAAGAGATCGGGTCACCGATTGCTGACGCCCGCCGCGATGTCGATACCGAAGCCGATCTTGCAGTAGCCATAGGACTGGGTGTCGGCCTGGCAACGGACGCGCTTGTTGATCATGAAACGGGTTGGCTCGGCCGCTACGAGTTGATCACTGCCACACAATGGTGCGATGCAGACGGCGAGCAACTGGTTGTCACGAGCAGCGGACGACGGATCGTCTTACCAGTCGCGGCTCTGGGCAATGAGCTCCGGCACGCCAGAGTTGGCCAACGGCTCCACTCGGTGGAGGCCGAAGGCCGGGTTCTCTCTGCCTGGCTGTAGCCCGCGATGTTCGCGCCGCTGTCCTGGAACTAGCGCTTCGCCGCAGTCTTCTTGGCTGTGCCGACGGTCTTCTTGGCAGGTGCCCTCGAAACCGTTTTGCTGGCCGACACCGCGGTCCGCGATGTTGCCGCGCTGCGGCTGGTCGTCTTGGCGGTCGCCTTCTTGGCCGGCGCCTTGGGTACCTTTTTGGCTCCCGAGACATACGCCTTCAAATCCGAACCCGCACGGAATCGTGGCACCGCCGTGGCCTTGGCGCGCTTGCGCTCACCCGTACGCGGGTTGCGCACTATCCGCGCCGAACGAGGGACCCTCTCGAAAACACCGAATCCGGTGATCGAGACCTTCTCCCCAGCTGCAGTCTTGTAGGTGATCGTTTTCACCACGGCGTCAAGGGCCTTGGCTGCTTCGCTCTTGCTGCCGTCATAGTATTCGGACAGCGCTTGAATCAATTCAGCCTTGTTCACGGCTTCCCTTCTCAGTGCGATTCCAAGCTTGCTGGGAACTTGGGCAGCGTACGGTACGCCTGCAGGCCCAACGCTAGGGAAGATCGCGCAACCAGACAATCACCTTGGTCGCACATTTTGGTGTCTTGTAAGGAAAAACAGCGCCGAGGGTCGTGCTAATCGACGTTAGCGACCTTCGCCGGCAGCGTCTTCGGCTTATATGCCGGCTGGTTGCGCTCGAACGCGTCGATGTGATCAACATGCCGCAGCGTGAGTCCGATGTCGTCTAGGCCTTCAATCAGCCGCCATCTGGTGTAGTCGTCGATCTCGAACTCGGCCCGGAAACCCTCAGCCGTGATCTGCCGCTCGACAAGATCGACAGTGATCGGCGCAGCGGGATGTTCCTCGACGAAATCCCACAATTCTTCGATGATCTTCTGATCGACGACTGCGATCAGCAGACCAGCCTTCCCGGAGTTGCCACGGAAGATATCTCCGAACCTCGACCCGATCACGACCTTGAAACCGTAGTTCTGAAGCGCCCAGACTGCATGCTCCCGAGAGGAGCCGGTGCCGAAGTCCGGACCGGCGACCAAGATCGTCGCGCCGGCGTACTGCGGCAGGTTCAGGACGAAATTGGGATCGTTGCGCCATGCTGCGAACAGACCGTCCTCGAAGCCGGTCTTGGTCACCCGTTTCAGATAGACCGCCGGAATGATCTGGTCGGTGTCGACATTGCTGCGCCGCAGCGGAAGTGCCGTGCCGGTGTGAGTGGTGAACGCGTCCATGATCATCGTGTCCCGGAGAGATCGGCTGGGGAGCTAAGCGTGCCGGTAACGGCGGTTGCCGCTGCGACCAGGGGTGACACCAAGTGGGTCCGGCCGCCCCTACCCTGCCGGCCTTCGAAGTTGCGATTCGAAGTCGATGCCGACCGCTCACCTGGCGAAAGTTGATCAGGGTTCATTCCCAGACACATGGAACAACCAGCGGCCCGCCATTCCGCCCCGGCATCTTTGAAGATCAGGTCCAGACCCTCCGACTCGGCTTGCAGGCGGACGCGTGCGGAGCCAGGCACGACCAGCATCCGTACGCTCTCCGCGACATGATGTCCCTTGATGACGCCGGCCGCAGCGCGCAGATCCTCGATTCGACCGTTCGTACACGAGCCGAGGAAGACTGTGTCGACTCGAATGTCACGCATCTTCTGGCCAGGTTTGAGCGCCATGTATTCCAAGGCTTTCGTCGCGGCCGTCCGGTCTGACTCTTCGGCGAAGGTCTCCGGATCTGGTACCGCCGCAGCCAACGGAACGCCTTGACCTGGATTGGTGCCCCACGTGACGAAAGGCGTCAGCTTATCCGCATCAAGATCAACTTCTGCGTCGAAGACGGCGTCAGAATCGGTGCGAAGAGTCTCCCAGTACGCCACCGCGGCATCCCAGTCTGCTCCCTGGGGGGCGTGCGGGCGTCCCTTGATATAAGCGAAGGTGGTCTCGTCTGGCGCGATCATGCCGGCCTTGGCGCCCCATTCGATGCTCATGTTGCAGATCGTCATGCGGCCTTCCATGCTCAGCGCCTCAATAGTGGAGCCGCGGTACTCCACGATGTAGCCCTGACCCCCACCTGTGCCCACTTTGGCAATCAACGCCAGCACGATGTCCTTCGCAGTGACCCCGACCGGCAATTGACCATTGACGTTCACCGCCATGGTCTTAGGCCGCGCCTGGGGGAGCGTCTGGGTGGCCAAGACGTGCTCCACCTCAGAGGTGCCGATGCCGAACGCGAGCGCCCCGAACGCGCCGTGGGTAGACGTGTGTGAGTCGCCGCACACCACAGTCAGCCCGGGCTGAGTGAGGCCCAGCTGCGGTCCAATGATGTGCACAATGCCCTGGTCAAGATCACCAAGGCTGTGGATGCGGATGCCGAACTCGCTCGCGTTCTTGCGCAGTGTTTCGACCTGAGTCCGCGACACCGGGTCGGCGATGGGTCTGTGGATGTCCAACGTCGGGGTGTTGTGGTCCTCGGTCGCAAGCGTGAGATCCGGACGGCGTACCTGCCGACCTGCCTGCCGTAGTCCATCGAACGCCTGAGGGCTGGTCACCTCATGGACCAGGTGAAGATCAATAAAGAGCAGGTCGGGCTCACCTTCGGCAGTCCGTACGACGTGGTGATCCCACACTTTCTCGCTCAGCGTCTTGCCCATAATGGTTGATCTTCTCCTGTCCCCCGTGATCTGCCGCAGTTGATTCCCCGGATTCCAACGAGCGGCAAGCTAATCTTTGCACTTGCCTTCCAGCATTCGAGACGGCAGTATCAAGGCATGGACAACTCTAGCGGTGTCGGCGTCCTGGACAAAGCCGCCCTGGTGCTCAGCGCCTTGGAGACTGGCCCGACCACCCTGGCCGGCCTAGTGGCAGCGACCGGATTGGCACGGCCGACCGCGCATCGACTTGCGGTCGCCCTTGAGCATCATCGTCTCGTTAGCCGGGATCTGCAAGGCCGATTCGTGCTGGGGCCGCGGCTCGGCGAACTGGCATCGGCCGCCGGCGAGGACCGGTTGTTGGCGACCGCCGGTCCGGTGCTGGCTCGGCTGCGTGACATCACGGGCGAATCGGCTCAGATGTTCCGCCGGCAAGGGGATTACCGGGTGTGTGTCGCCACTGCGGAGCGGATGTCGGGATTGCGTGACAGCGTGCCGGTCGGTACGCAGCTGACCATGAGCGCGGGTTCGGCGGCTCAAGTACTGCTGGCTTGGGAGGAGCCTGACCGCATGCAGCGAGGGTTGCGAGGCAGCCGGTTCTCCGCGGTTGCCCTGGCGGCGGTACGCCGACGCGGTTGGGCCCATTCGGTCGGTGAGCGCGAGCCCGGCGTCGCCTCGGTTTCCGCACCCGTACGCTCCCCCTCTGGAAAGGTCATTGCTGCGGTGAGCGTCTCTGGGCCCATCGAAAGACTGTCACGGCAACCTGGGCGACTTCATGCGCCGGCGGTGATAGCGGCGGCGGAACGGCTCAGTGAGGTGCTGCGCCGTACCGGCGGGGAATAGCTCCTCGGCTTGATCAACTGTCGTGGTGAAAACTCCGATTTCCGACCACTGCGGACTTTTCGACCTCAAATGCAGCCAGGGGTAGTCAAATTTCCGACCGGGTGACGGGCTGTCGGCTTGGAGGCCATGACCGTTATGGTCTGCGGTGTGGAGGAGTCTCTGATACACCAGCGGGCTGTCCGCATGGATCATGCGGTGCAGCACTGGCGTGAGCGACGCGCGCGGGGCGCCGGTTACGTCGTTGAGGTTGTGCCGTACACCGGTTACGGTTCGACGAGCCGGCTACGAGTACTTGCCCGTGTCCTATTGGCCAGGGAATCGCGGCGCCAAGCCGACCCGCCTGCCGGAGCACGTGGCTGGCGCAATTTCATCGGCGTTCCGGTTGAGAACGCGGCCGTACATCTGGAGATCGGCGAACGATCGTACAAGATCCAGGCCGACGGCAGCGGCATCATCGACGTGGCCGTCGATGTTGATCTTGATCCAGGCTGGCATCGGATACTTATGAGCTCCGAAGGCTCGGACGTGGCAAACGCTCTGGCGTTCGTGGTCGATCCTCAGGCGACGTTCGGAGTCGTCTCCGACATTGACGACACGGTCATGGTGACTGCACTGCCGCGACCTCTGCTGGCCGCCTGGCACACCTTCGTTGTGAACGAGCATGCCCGAGCTACGACTCCCGGCATGCCAGTCCTGTACGAGCGACTGAGCAGCCGTTATCCAGGAGGACCTTTCATCTATTTGTCGACGGGAGCCTGGAACGTCGCTCCTACTCTGACTCGCTTCCTGTCGCGAAACCTGTATCCAGCCGGGGCCCTGCTGCTTACCGACTGGGGGCCAACGGCAAACAGCTGGTTCCGCAGCGGACGCGAGCACAAGCGCAGCAGCCTGGAACGCTTGGCGCGTGAGTTTCCTCAGATCAAATGGCTGCTGGTGGGTGATGATGGTCAGCACGACGAGGCGATCTATCGCGACTTCGCGACACAGCATCCCGACAATGTCGCCGCCGTTTGCATTCGCCGGCTAAGCCCAAGCGAAGCTGTGCTCGCAGGCAGCAGCTTCCGCGGTCACACGAGAACTGGCGACACGACTGCCCCATGGCTGTACGCCTCGGACGGCGCGGGTCTGGCGGACAAGCTGGAGCACCTGGGGCTGCTTGATCCCGCACCGCAGCAACCAGAGATAGAGGCTTAATCCGCCTCAGGTCGGCGGTCAGTCAGCCTTTCTGCGTGCTCCAGCTCCCTTATGGCCTGCTGCAGCCGCTCACGGGCATGATCGGCACGCTCGCGGGCCTCTCGGGCTTCCTTCGGCTTACCCTCGGTGTCGAATAACACCGCGGCCCTTTTGCGTTTTGATGGCCCGCTGGTGCGCGGCAATCTCACGCCGGTGTGCGGCGATCTCACGCAGATGAGCGGTGGTTTCACGGCGCTTGGCCGCTTCGGCCAAGACTTCAGCCTTGTGAACGGCACCTGGATCACTCAGATCGGAATCGTCGATGGATCCCGGAGCTGCCATGTGGTAAGCGTACGCTCCGTGCGCCGCGGCCGAGGAGCTTTGCCCTCGCCCGGATCTGGCCAATCTCGACGCCCACATCAGTTCAGATAATGATCACTCATCGTCAAAGCAGCTGGTATGCACACCCCATCGGTCCACATAGGTCATCAACTCATCCGCGTCGGGAAGGTCAGCCACTTCGTGGAACAACCTCTCAAGTTTGACGCAGTTCTTGGCCATGCCCGCTGTATCAATCTCTTCCCGGAGGTACGGACGGTACTTCTCCCAGGTGATCGGAGACCCGTAGGGCCAACCCGTTTGATCCGGACTCCACGTCTTGCTGGGTGCCGGTATGGGAGTCGAGGTCGGAGGTGTGTACCGGAATGCGAAGAGCAGCAGGCAGACGCCAAGAGCGATCGCGACTGTCTCGATTGCTGTTAGGACGATCAGCCTCTTGGTGATCACGCTGCTCTCCCCCCTATCGGTCCAAGATCGAGAAGACGCTTAAGAAGGCGAGATACCCGAGGCACACACCGAGGCTGATCGATACCAACTGAACCAGCGCGCCAATGATCAGCTGCTTTGGCATGCTCCGGACTCGTGCTCCATCTGCTACCGATGATCTTGAAACATCTACCGCGTCATCGGGCCGGAACCGTGGCCCTGATGCGGCTCAGCGTCGGCAACCTTCTGCCGCACGAAGAGGGTCATGATCACGGTCAGGATGGTGGTGATGGTGATGGTGGCGAAGATGAGGTACCCATAGCCGATTGGCATGTCCCCATTGCCGCCGCCGAAGCTGAGCATGGTGAAGTACTCACTGATCACGTGAACGAAGCCGAACGCCGTCGTCCCCGACAGCACAACCACCAGTCGGGGGCCGATGTGACGACCGCGAGCCTCTGGTTGCCACACCAAGATCCAGACCAAAGCAACAAGGGCCAACAACTCGAGCAACTTAATCAGCCCCATCAAGGGAGGGGTGTACTCAAAGGGTTTCGGATCGCCGATCACCGCTGCGCCAGCCACTGCCACCGCAAGCGTGGCCAGACCAGGAAGTGCCGCAACGGCCCTGGTCCTCCATCGCCACCGAAGCCCTACGACGAGCGTGAGCCACGCCACCCCGAGCAGCGCCATCGCGACCAGGTTCAGTCCAGACGTCCACGGCACGACCAAGGCAATATCCCCGTCCATGGCCTGCTCACACGCGGGGGAGAATTTGCGCCCGACCTCCACGTAGTAGTTGATCACGCTGCCCCTCAGCATGCTCCCGCGGCACGGCAGCCAGTACAGGTAGGTCGACCGGCCTGTGGCGGCGGCCGCGGCCAGCATGAGACCTGCCGTCACCAACCACGGCCAACGCTGGTCCTTCACGCCCGGCTACTCCGGCGCGAGAACCGGGGTGTCGTGGTGCAGCGACTCGCCGCGGAAGAACGGCTTCTGCTCTTGACGCCGGGCGATCAAGAACATGACCGGCAAGCCTAGGAGGATCGAGCCCATACCGAGCAGGAACACGCTGCCGATCTCCACGCTGGTCCCCGGGATGGTCCAGCCGCCCAGATAGCCGTAGTCGGGCGACCACGTGTCGTACGCGCTCCACGCGAACGCGAACAGCAGCATCAGTCCGCCCACGAGCGGCAGGATCCCCTTGATCCACAGGTCTTTGCCACCCCGCGCGATGTCCTTGCGGAAGTACCACACGCACGCGAACGCGGTCAGCCCGTAATAGAACGAGATCTGCAGCCCGATGGCAAGCAGCACATCGCCGTACGC
>Ga0075436_100003205_pt1 | contig 11217 bp, 10 predicted proteins | sample RhiMethybrSRZTD5_FD_75303 | JGI IMG/M metagenome (GOLD analysis project Ga0075436, IMG submission 75303) | Populus rhizosphere microbial communities from Tennessee, USA - Rhizosphere MetaG P. TD hybrid SRZTD5 | ecosystem: Host-associated > Plants > Roots > Rhizosphere > Soil | place: USA... | reverse complement strand
TTTTATGGATGTCCAAGATTTTCTAGTCCAAGGCGAGGGCCGCGAAGAAGACAAGCGCGAGGCGTGGGAACTCTTCCAAAAGGCCTATCAACAGCAAATGAAAGGCGAATTGGAGGAGGCTGTTTCTCTGTATCGGCAATCACTCGCAGCCCACCCGACCGCCGAAGCTCATACCTTCCTGGGCTGGACCTATAGTTTCATGGGCCGCCTCAACGACGCGATCGAAGAATGCCATCGCGCCATTGCGCGCGACCCCGAATTCGGCAACCCCTACAACGACATCGGAGCTTATCTCATCGGCCTCGGCCGCCTGGACGAGGCGATCCCGTGGCTCGAGCGCGCGACCCGCGCGCGCCGCTACGAGGCCTACCATTATCCTCATTTCAATCTCGGACGTGTCTATTTGAGCAAAGGAATGCTCAAAAAGGCACTCGAAGAGTTCCAGCAGGCGCTCGCGATCGAGCCAAAATACACCCTTGCACGTCAAGCGATCGATGCCGTTCAGCAACAGCTTCAATAAACTGCTAATTACTGCACAATGACTCTGTTCGGCCGCGCCGGATTATGATATAAATTGAGGCGTTTTTCGTCTAACCATAAGGAGGCACGTCTGTTCTGAAGGCACTAAGACATACAGCTTGGCTCTTTCTCCTCTTTTTCCCCGTCCTTCTCATCAATCCGCCGGCGGCGCGCTCTGATTTTCCGGAGGACGGTCTGACCGCCAGGGCCGCGCTCTTGATGGACGCCAGGACCGGCGAAATCCTCTTCCAGCGCGACGCCGAGGAACAGCTCCCGCCCGCGAGCACGACGAAGGTCATGACCGCCATCGTCGTTCTGGAGAGCGGGAAGCCATTGGCGGACGTGCTTACGGTCAGCAAGACCGCGACGCAGGTCCCGTCCTCGAAACTGTATCTGCGCGCCGGCCAGAAGATGAGCGTCCGCGATCTCCTCTACGCCCTGCTCCTCACCTCGGCGAACGACGCCGGCATGGTGTTGGCGGAAGGCATCGGCGGCTCTGTCGAGCGCTTCGGCGTGATGATGACGAAAAAGGCGCACGACCTCGGCGCGGTGAACACCCACTTCGTCAACCCGCACGGCTTGACGGCCGCCGAGCACTATTCGACGGCGCACGACCTCGCGCTCATCTTCAACTACGCGATGAAAAATCCGACCTTCCGCGAGATCGTCGGGGCGAAGGCGAGCGCCGTCAGCACGACGCTGCCGGGGCGGGGCGCGAAGCCGCGCCAGCTCATGGTGCGCAGCCACAACCGCATGCTGTGGAGCTTCGAAGGCGCGCTCGGCGGCAAGACCGGCTACACGCTCGCGGCGATGAAATGCTTCGTCGGCGCCGCCGCGCGGAACGGCAACACCGTGATCGTCTCGATGCTGGGCTCGCACGACCTCTGGGGCGACAGCACGAAGCTCCTGGCCTACGGGCTGGAGAATTACGAGACGCTGAGAGTCGCCGGCGGCCGCAGCGGGATCGCCGCCGCCGCTCCCGCCGTTCCCGAGCGCAGCACCTCGGTCCTCTTCAGCATGGACGAGCAGCGGCGGCTTGAAGCGTCGCCGGGCTACATGCTCCAGGTCGCGTCGTTCCGCGAGCGCGACCGCGCCGAGTACCTGCAGAAGATGATCGCGTCGAGCGGCATCCCGGTGCTGCTCGAGCCCGCGCCGGTGAACGGCCAGACGACCTATCGGGTGAAGGCCGGTCCGTACGCCAAGCTCACCGACGCGCAGGAAGTCGCGCGCGAGATCGAGACCAAGAGCGGCTTTCGCGCGATCATTCTGCCGGCGACGGCGGCCCAGCCGAACCAGCCGGCGCAGAACCCGAGCTAAAGCCTTTTAGATCTCCACCACCATTCCGTCCTCGGCGAGCGGCAGGTCGATCTCGGCTTTGCGCGCGAGCATTTCCTCGCCCAGATGCGTGAGCAGGATCTTTTTCGCACTCAGGCGCGGCAGGTTCTCCCGGAGCTTCCGATAATTCATGTGCACCGCCGAGTCGCGGTCGTAGAAGCAGCACTCGCACAAAAAAAGATCCGCGCCGCGCGAGCGCGCGACGAACTCCTCCGTCCAGGCGGAATCGCCGGAGAAAAGCAGCGTCTTGCCGCCGCACGAAACGCTCAGGCCGAGCGAGACGTCGCGCGCCTGGTGCGGCACGCGAAACGGCGAGACGCGGATGGCGGCGATCGTCTCGTCGCGCCCCGGCGCGAGCTCGTGGAACTCCGTCGGCGGCGGGTCGCGCGGCTCCGCCTGCTCGCCGAACATCCAGCGGAACATTCCGCGCACGCGCTCCTCGGTTCCCGCCGGGCCGGCGACGCAGAGCGGCCGCGCGCGCGGATGCTCGTGCAGATAGTCGGTGAAGAAAAACGGCAGGCCGGCCGCGTGGTCGCCGTGGAGATGGCTCAAAAACACCGCGTCGAGCCGCGCCGGGTCGACGCCCGCGCGCTTCAGCGCGAGCAGCGTCGTCGGCCCGCAGTCGAGGAGAAACAGGCGATCCTCGGCCTCGACGAGATAGCCGCTGTTGTTGCGCCCGCCGCTGCCGAAAGCGTCGCCGCAGCCGAGAATCGTGAGCTTCATGCGCGCCGGTCCATCGCGAGAGCTAATCTTGCTTTTTATTACCTCTAAGTCTAGACTTTTTCGCGTGTCTGTTAATACGCATCCTTTTTTCACCCGGTACTCGACCAGCCTGTGGGTGCGGTTTCTCCGCTTCAATCTCGTTTCGAATAAGAAACTCCAGGACGATCTCGAGCGTCTCGACCTGACCCCGCCGCAGTTCTACGTGCTGGCGACGATCGGCTATGCCGGCGGCCTCCCGTTCGGCGAGATCGGCGAAAAGATGATGGTCACGGTCAGCAATTTGACCGGCATCGTCGACCGCCTCGAGGAGAAAAAGCTCGTCGTCCGCGAGCGCGACGCGCACGACCGGCGCGTGGTGCGCGTGACGCTCACGGACAAGGGGCTGAAAGTCTATCGCAACACCATTCCCGTTTTCGAGAAAAGCATCTCGCAGTTTTTCTCCCCCCTCAACAAAACGCAGCAGAAAGAGCTCGCCGGGCTTCTGCGCAAGCTCATCCGGATTACCTCCGTCGCGTAAAAGATTGCGCTTTCCCTCGCGCGCGATCGATGAAGAATCCGCGGGCGAAAACTTGAAACACGCATCCATATTCATATATTTAATACCTTAACTATCTCATGGATGGAAAAGCGAAAGCGCCCTCGGGCCTCGCGCGCGTCAAGCGCTGGCTTTACGCCCCCGACGCCGGCGAGCGCGGGGCGGGCTGCGTCCTCTGCGGCTCTTGCTACGGCCACGGGCCGGTCAACCCGATGGAGGACGACCCCGGCCCGAAGACGAAATGCCCGCCGTACGACTACTACCGCTTCCAGCGCTTCACGCCGAAATCGCGCTGGCTCATGACGCAGCGCGTTTTTCACGGGCTCGACGCGGTCACGCCGGAGCTCAAAGAAGTCATCTACACCTGCACGAACTGTCTCATGTGCCAGGAGACCTGTGGGGTGCGCGACGACGGCGCGGGTCCTTGGGACATCGCCGTCGCCATGCGGGAGGAGATTACCAACACCGAAGGCCCCATCGAGCCGCATCGCCCGATCTTCGAGGCGCTCCGGCGCGCGAACAATCCGTGGGGCGCGGATGCGCGCGGCGCCTGGGCCGCCGGCCTCGGCTTGAAAACGCTCGGCGACCATCAAGCGCCGACGCTGCTTTTCGCCGGCTGCTCCGCCGACCGGCCGGAGGGCCGCGCGGCGCCGGTCGCGCTCGCGAAGCTGATGCAGCGGGCCGGCGACGACTTCGCGATCCTCGGCGCCGACGAGAGCTGCTGCGGCCTCTACGCGCGCGACCTGGGGTTTCGCGACGAGTACACCCGCTTGCAGGCTATGAATATCGATGCGATCCGCCGCGCGAACGTGCGCACGGTCGTGACCGCCTGCGGGAGCTGCCGGCGCATCTGGGGCGAGTATCCTCCGGACGAATTGCCGGGACTCCGCGTCGTCCACGGCGTGGAATATCTGGACGAGCTCGCGCGCAGCGGCAAGCTCAAGTTCACTAAAACGATCGCGAAGAAAGTTACCTATCACGACCCCTGCCATCTCGGCCGGGGCGCGGGCGTCTACGACGCGCCGCGGAGTCTCCTGCGCGCGATCCCGGGCGTCGAGCTGATCGAGATGCCGCGGAACCGCCGCTGGTCGTCCTGCTGCGGCGGGGGCGGCGGCGTGCCGGAGTCCTATCCCGACCTCGCCAAATGGAGCGCGGAGGACCGCCTCGCCGAGGCGAAGGCGGCCGGCGCCGAGCTGCTGCTCACGACAAGCGCCGTGTGCCACCGCAGCTTCGCGGCCGCGGAAAAAATCTTGCCGGCGCGAGAGCTGCTCGAATTCGTCGCGGAAAGCCTCTAACCGATGGTGAAAGAGCCCCACTTTACGCCCGCCCGCATGCTGTCGATGCTCGGGCTCAAGCCCGATTCGCTCGGCCGCTACGCGCTCATTCCCGGCCCGAAGGAGCGCAGCGACATGATCCGCGGGCTGCTCGAGAATCCGCAGAAGAATTTTTCGTTTCTCGACTACGAGATGCACACGGGGAGCTACGACGGGAAAAGCGTCACCGTCGGCAACGGCGGGCGCTACGCGCCGGACACGGCGATCACGACCGAGATCCTGTGCGCCGCCGGCGCCGAGATCCTCGTGCGCATCGGCAGCTGCGGCTCGCTCCAGGAAAACATTCGCGTCGGCGACCTCGTCATCGTGACCGGCGCGCGCCGCGGCGAAGGCACGACGGGATATTACGTCGCGAAGAATTTCTCGACTGTCTCCGATAAGCGCGTCGTCGGCGCGCTGGAGAAGGCGGCGAAAGAGGCCGGCGTGCGCTATCACCTGGGCTCGGTCTTCACGACCGACGCGCTGTTCCAGGAGACGCCGGAGCTGATCGGCGACCTCGAGCGCCAGGGCATCGCCGCGATCGACATGGTGACTTCCGCTTTCTTGACCATCGCGCAGGTGCGCGGCAAGCGCGCCGCGGCGATCATGGCGGTCTCCGATGAGTGCCTGTGCGGCAAGTTCGGCTTCCGCGATCCCGCCTTCGTCAAGGCGGAAGAGAAGATGGTCGACATCGCGCTCAAGGCGCTCCGCTTCATGGACTGATTCGATGGACGTTAAGCAAAGCCCGCTCTTCGAGCCCGTCTTGTGGGAGGGCGAGGGATTCAAGATCCTCGACGAGACGCTGCTGCCGTGGCGGACGGAATATATAGAAGTCCGCGCGCTGCCCGAGGCGCTCGCCGCGGTGAAGGACATGAAGACGCGCGCCTTCGGCCAGGTGCTGACGTTTTTCTACGCCGCTGCGCTCGTCGCGCGCGGCGAGAATTCCTCCGCGGCGCTCCGCGCGCGCATGGCGCGATTGGGCGAAGAATTCGCCGAAGTGCGGCCGACCTTCGATTTCAAAGGCCTGGCGGGATTTTTCGAGCCGTGGTTCGCGCAGCCGAACGGCGATCACACCGGAGCCTGGTTCGAAGGCAAGGTGCATGAGTTCGTCGGGCGCATCGTCGGCGCCAGGCTATACCGCGCGCGGCTGGCCGCCGAGCTGCTGCCGGCGCGCTGCCGGCTCCTTACGCACTGCAACGTGAGCGGCGAGCTCGTCGCCGTCGCGCACGCCTGCCGCGACCAGGGAAAGAATCTGAGCGTCATCGCGACCGAGACGCGCCCGTATCTCCAGGGCTCGCGCCTGACCGCGTGGGAGCTGAGCGAAGCCGGCGTTTCGGTCGAGGTAATCCCCGACGGCGCCGTCGCGCAGGTCATCGCGGGCGGCAAGGTCGACGCCGTCATCGTCGGCGCCGACCGCGTCGCGCGGAACGGCGACATCGTCAACAAAGTGGGCACGTATCCGATCGCCGCCGCTGCCGAGCGCTACGGCGTGCCGTTTTACGCGCTCGTGCAGGACCCCGGCGCGATCAACAGCTCCGCCGACGTCGAGATCGAAGAGCGTCCCGCGGCGGAGCTCTATCAGCTCGAAGGCCGGTCGCTTATCGAAGCGCCGGTCGCCGGACGCTATCCCGCGTTCGACGCGACGCCCGCGCGCCTGATTACGCGCCTCGTCGGCTTCGAGGGCAGCTATACCCCCGACGAGTTCCGCGAAAAATATCGTCCCGCGCAGGTTTCCGAGAAGGCGAAGAAAGCGGCCGATCACCTGCTCGTCTACGGCGTGCCGAAAAAAGCCGACTACGGCTCGGTCGCGCGCACGCTCAAGCTCGAAAAAGCCGCGCACGTCCTCGTGCCCGAGATGCGCCCCGGGCTCGCGGGGCTGCAGAGCGTCGCGAAAGAGCTGTCCGAGCGCGGCGTTCCCGTGCAGCTCGTCTCCGACAACATGATGGGGACGTTCTTCGCCGAAGGCGCGGTCGGCCGATTGTATCTCTTTTACATTGAAGTCGGCGCCGCGGGCCCGGTCGGGCCTTGCGGCTCGCTGCTCGCCGCGCTGCTCGCGCGCGCGCACGGCGTGCCGATCGAGCTTCTCCCCGGAGAAGAAGCGGCGCCGCTCGATGCGGACGTATCGACGTTTCTCGGGCAGCGCGTCGTCGCCGGCGGCATTAAAATTTATCCGGTCGAGAAAGAAGTCATTCCGTGGTCGCTCTTCAAGGAGGGCGGCGCATGAAAGGCGCGGAGCTGATCCGCTGGGGTAAGCTGCTCTTCGAGCGGCGGCTGATCACCGGCTGGGGCGGGAACATCAGCTGCCGTCTGGGGAAAAACCGCCTGATCATCACCGGACAGCACGCGCCCCTCGGCTTTTTGACGGCGAAAGATCTGGTCGAGATCGATCTCGACGGCAAAGCGGTCGACAAGAAAAAGCGGCCTTCCAGCGAGACGCCGATGCATCTCGCGATCTACCGCGGCACCGACGCGCAGGCGATCGTCCACGCGCATCCGCCGCTCGTGCTGACGTTCTCGCTCTCGCACGATAACTTCTCGCCGCTCTCGTTCGAAGAGAAATACACGATCGGCGAAGTGCCGGTCGTGAGCCACGACACGCCGACCGTCACCGATCCGGCGAAGGTCGTCGAGGAGCTGAAGCTCCGGCCGATCGTGATGCTTCGCGGCCACGGCAGCGTCGCGATCGGCAAGGATTTGAAAGACGCGTTTCTCCTGACCGACCTGCTCGAAGAGGCGGTTCACTGCCAGCTCGTGCGCGATCAGGGCGTCGCGCGCCCCGCGGCCGCCGAGTCGAAGGCGGCGAAGCCGGCGGCGCTGCCGCGGCGCGACGGTCCCGCGCATCCGCTGTTTTCCCGCGCGCACATGCAGGCGCTCGTCGACGCGGCGAACGCCGACGAGGAGTACCGCCGGCACGGCCGGGAAAGCGCGCTCAGCACGACGCTCACGCTCCGCATGGAAGGCGACGGCGCGCCGTGGACGGTGCATTTCGACGGCGGCGCGATCACGCGCCTGGAGCAGGCGGACGACGGCGAGTTCTCCATCGGCGGCGCGCGCGAGTGGTGGGAGGCGGTTTTCCGCGGGCGCCTCGACGCGTTTCTCGCCACGCAGCAGGGCAAGCTCAAGCTCGAGCGCGGCGAGATGCATCGGCTCTCCCAATGGTTCAAGCCTTTTCAGCGGGCATTCGCACTATGGCAAACGATCCCCATCAGCTAGCTTTTTTTCCCGATCAGGTCCTCGCCGCGGCGGCGCGGCGGCTGCCGGACAAGCCGGCGCTTATCTTCAAAGAAGAGGCGCTGAGCTTCGGCGCCCTCGATAAGCAGGTCTCGGCGCTCGCCGCCAATCTCCGCAAGGAAGGCATCGCGCCGGGCGACCGCGTCGGCGTGCTGCTGCCGAACTCGATCGCCTTCGCGCTCGCTTATTACGCGACGCAGCGGACCGGCGCCGTGACCGTCGTGCTCGACGCGCGCCTCAAGGGTAAAGAATTGGCCGGCGTGCTGCGCGACGCGGATCTGAAGCTGCTCGTGACGCATCAGAAGCTCGCCGCCGACGCGCGCGAGGCGATGAGCGAGTCGAAAAACGTTCCGCTGTGGATCGCCGAGGGCGAAGGCGCCGAGAGCCTCGAGCGCAGGCTCCAAGGCGGCGGAGATTTCACGCCGGCCGCGCGCGCGCCGGGCGACGACGCGCTCATCCTTTATACTTCCGGCACGACCGGCGAGCCGAAGGGCGTCGTCCTGACCGCCGTCAACCTGGCGCAGTTCCCGCGCGTGATGGCGGCGATGCACCGGACGAATGCCGACACGATCTGGGGCTGCATCCTGCCGATGTCGCACATCTCCGGGCCGATCTATTTGAACGAGATCGTCGACAAGGGCAGCCGCATGGTGATCTTCGATCAGTTCAATCCGGTGACATTGCTCGAAGGCATCCAGAAGCACCGCGTCACCGTCTTTCACGGCGTGCCGATCATCTTCCAGCTGCTGCTGAGTCTGCCCAATCTCAAAGCGTACGATGCCTCAACCGTCGAGCTCGCCGGCATGATGGGGACGACGGTGCCGCTCGCGCTCATGCGCGGCTTCAAGACCGCGCAGCCGCACGTGAAGGTCATCCAGGGCTACGGCCTGACCGAGACGTCGCCGCTCATCACGCTCACCGAGCCCCAGGTCGCCGACGCCAAGATGGCGAGCATCGGCCGGGCGGTGCCGGGGATCGAAGTGAAGATCGTCGACGACAGCGGGCGCGAGGCGCCGGAAGGCGAGGCGGGCGAGATCGTGACGCGCGGCCCGCACGTGATGAAGGGCTACTTCCGCCGCGCGCCGGCGACCGCCGAGCGCATCCGCGGCGGCCGGTTCCACACCGGCGACATCGGCAGAAAAGACGCCGACGGCTATTACTATCACCTCGGGCGGAAGGACGACATGATCATCACCGGCGGGCTCAACGTGTATCCGGCCGAGGTGGAGAACATGCTGGCCGAGCATCCCGCCGTCGCCGAGGCGATAGTATTTCCGATCGCCGACGCGAAGCGCGGCCATGTGATCGGCGCGGCGGTCATGCCGCGCGCCGGACAGAAGCCGGTGGAAAAGGAGCTGCTCGCGTTCCTCCGCTCGAATCTCGCGAGCTTCAAGGTGCCGCAGAAGATCGCGATCCGCGAAGCGCTGCCGCGGAACGCCACCGGCAAGGTCATCCGCGACGCGAAGGTGCTGCTGGGGGAATGAAACCAATAGTCGGCGAATGCTGCCTATTCCGTCACCCCCGCGAAAGCGGGGGTCCAGGCTTTTATATTGAGAATCTGGATTCCCGCTTTCGCGGGAATGACTCGGAGGAGGGTGGGCTCTTTCGAGGTTTCAAAACTCCGTCGGTGCCATGACCGATTCCACTCCACCGGACGACAACCTCCTCGGCCGCGTCAAGCGCGCCGGCGTGATCATCCTCGGCGTATCCGGCAACCGGCCGTGGATCGAGGTCTGCTACGAGGGCGACCTCATGCACACCGAGCGCTTCGAGCTGCCCGCGAGCGCCGCGCAGGTCTTCGTCGAAGAGCTGCCGCAGAAGACCATCCTCTTCGAGCCGCCGCGCACGATGATCTACCTCGACGGCGCGCACAACATCGAGATCCGCCGCGAAGGCGAAAACGTCGTCGTGCGTGGGACCCGGGCCGGCGAGATTTAGGTATAAGTCGAAACCGGCGATTCCTTCCGTGAGTCATTCCCGCGCACGCGGGAATCCAGGCTTTTTCTCGAACAATTCGATCTCTTTAATTTCCTCTCCGAAAAAATTAAAAACTGGATTCCCGTTTTCACGGGAATGACGAAAGAGAGGTCTGGTGCAAACGTGTTGACCTCGATCCATGCGGAGCCTATAGTTCCTCGGCCCGAATCACGTTACGCAAGGAGGTTTTATGAATCGAGGGACGCTGGCGCTCGCCGCATGCGTGCTCGCCCTGACCTCCATCTGGCGGACATCGCCCGCGGCCGCGCAAAACGTGAGCCCTTCGGCTTCGGTCGGCGGCTACGAAGCGAAATTTATCGACATCGCCGGCGCGAAGACGCGCTACTACGATGTCGGTCAGGGCGAGCCGGTCCTGTTGATTCACGGCGCGCGTCCCGGCGGCACGTCGAGCGCCAACACCTGGACGCCGGTCTTCGCCGGACTCTCCAAGCGCTTCCGCGTCCTGGCGCCCGACCGCCTCGGCCACGGCATGACCGAGAACCCCAAGGGCGAGTACACGCCCGCCGCCGAGATGGAGCACATCTACAATTTCATCAAGGCGCTGAAGCTCGAAAAGTTCCACATCATGGGGCAGTCGACCGGCGCGTACCACGCCGCGCGCGTGACGCTGGAGCATCCCGACTGGATCAAGACGCTCGTCGTCTGCGACAGTAACACGCTCTCGCCGCCGGTCGGCGACATCGCGGCGCGGCGCGCGCAGATCGGCCTCGGCACCGGCGCCGGGGCGCAGCGCGCGCCGGAGCGCACGGCGGCGGAGCAGTTTCGCTTCAACATCGGCCAGCTCTCCAAGACCAAGGAGCACATCACGGACGAATTCGTCGCGGCCGCGGCTTACATGGCGTCGCTCCCCAACGGCCAGAAGACCGATGCGGCGATGAAGACAGACGCCGCAGGAAAGTACGAAGAGATGATCGCGAAGGGGGCCGAGGAGATGCGCGGCTGGATGAAGGAAGGCAGGCTGCAGACTCCGACGCTGCTCTACTGGGGCCGGAACGACCCGTCGGCGATCCTCCCCGTCGGCCTCCAGCTATTCGAGCTGATCGCGGAGAAAAACTCGCGCGTCCGCATGTTTATCGTCAACAATGCCGGCCATTTCCACTACCGCGAGCGCCCGGAGGAGTTCAGCCGCAACGTGATCAATTTCATCGACGGCTGGTAGGTCACAAACGCCCTCCAAAAAGGGGACCTCCGCTTCATTGCCGCCCGGCGGGGCCGTCGCTATAAGAGCGACGAATTCGCCCGTTCAAAGGGAGGGTCGCCTATGAAGCGCCGCATCGCCATATTCGCTGCCGTTTTCGTTCTTGCCGCCGGAGTGGCGGGGAATTTCGCTATCGGCCGTAGCGCCCCGGTGCCCGTGCCGACCGCGGATGTCGTGCTGCTCCGCTGCACGCAGACCGCGAGCGAGGACGTCGGCATCGCGCAAACCGACAGCAGCTTCGGCGCGCCGGTCTTCACAGACGACACGTCGTGCGCCGCCGCGCTCTCGAGCCTGATCAAAAAAGGCTTCCGCTTCCAGGCGGTGCACGGCGACGACGTGTTTCTGTATACGATGGTGAAGCCGTA
>Ga0075436_100003201_pt1 | contig 11223 bp, 11 predicted proteins | sample RhiMethybrSRZTD5_FD_75303 | JGI IMG/M metagenome (GOLD analysis project Ga0075436, IMG submission 75303) | Populus rhizosphere microbial communities from Tennessee, USA - Rhizosphere MetaG P. TD hybrid SRZTD5 | ecosystem: Host-associated > Plants > Roots > Rhizosphere > Soil | place: USA... | reverse complement strand
CTCGATGCCCTGCACAAGACGCTTGTGGCCACTAAAGAAGGTGCGATAACCGGCGAAGAACAACTGCGCGAGCGCATAGTCGAATTGTACGGCTGGGTGAGTCAGTACGGCGGCCGCCCGACGCAGTCTCTGCTCGATCGAGTACCTGTGCTTGAAAAAGAAATCGACGCAAAGAACGCGGAGTTCGATGCGATAATTGCCAAAGATCTTTCAACCGTGAATGCCAAGCTCGCAAGTAAGAAGCTCGAGCAGATCAAAGTGATGACAAGAGAGGAGTACGACAAGAAGCAAGAAAAGTAGATCCGTTAGTGAACTCCCCATACAGATTTTCGGTGCCGTTTGCGCCCCGGGTTTTCGTTCCTACTCATGAGCAATGTGTCGGTCATCATTCCTTGTTACAACCACGGGCATTTCATCGGCGATGCGATTGATTCGGTGATAAATCAAACTTATCGCGACTTCGAAATTATTGTCGTCAATGATGGCTCAACCGATCCCTACACAAATCGCCTGGTTGAGTCTTATCAATCATTGTGCCGGGTCATCGTCACCAAAAATCAAGGCGTCGGCGCCGCTCGAAACACCGGGATCGCTGAATCGACAGGCAGCTACATCTTGCCGCTTGATGCCGACGACAAGATTGCTGATTCATATTTGGAAAAAGCAGTCGCTGTTCTGGACTCAAATGCGAATGTAGGGATTGTGTATTGCCACGCCGAGTTTTTCGGAGAGAGGACAGGAAAGTGGGAGCTGCCTGAATATAGTTTTCCGGAGATTCTTTTGAGGAATGTCATCTTTTGTTCGGGCTTCTACCGGAAGAACGACTGGCAAGCGGTAAACGGCTACAACGCTAATATGAAATGCTGGGCTGACTACGATCTCTGGCTTTCGCTAATCGAACTGGGAAGAGAAGTAGTTTGTTTGCCTGAGCCCCTGTTCTTCTACCGACAACGGTCCGGTTCGATGAACAAATCGATCACTCTTGATCAAATGGTTGCTTCCTACGATCAATTGTTCAGAAATCATTCTAAGCTCTACAGTGAGAATATCGCCGTTATTTTTCGCCACTTAGTCGAGATGCAAGATCGATTAGCAACCCGCTGAAAAGCCGGAACGACTGGCGTTCGAGGTTGATCCTCAAGTGACCAATCGGACCGGCCGTGGCATGAACATTGACGAGTCAGCTAGACTTTGAATATGAGTGCAACAAAAGAAGCTCAAGTCATAAAGTGTCCGTCGTGCGGCGCAAATAATCGCGTGCCGGCAGATAAACTCCGGACCGGCCTCGAGCCTGTTTGCGGTCGTTGCAAGACTCCGCTGTATGCATCGACTCATCCGGTAATCGTTACCGACGCGAACTTCGCGGAACAGGTCGAACGTTCGCCGCTTCCAGTCCTGTTGGATATGTGGGCCCCGTGGTGCGGACCGTGTCGAATGATCGCACCGGTAATTGAACAACTCTCCGGTGAGCTTGCCGGCCGCGTGAAAGTTGCCAAGCTCAATACCGATGAGAATCCGATTACCGCGTCGCGTTTCAACGTTCGAAGCATCCCAACGTTGCTTGTGTTGAAGGATGGCCAGGAAGTTGACCGAATCGTCGGGGCACTGCCAAAGCAGGAAATCCTTCGCAGACTGGAGCCGATTATCAGGTGAACAATAGTCTGCAGATTAATCACAAAGGCACCAGGTCACTAAGATGCGCTCTTTGCTTCGTCGCTTTGTGCCTTGGTGGTTTAAGAGTTCTTGCGCAGGAACCGCCGAGGGAGACCGGTACATTTCGCAGGCCTGATCTTGTCGAGCTCATCAAGCTCGATCGCACTATCAAGCTCGATATTCGATACGCGACTTCAAACAACTTTCTCGGAAGGCCCGTCTACACTGAAGCCCGCGCGTTTCTTCAACGCCCGGCGGCCGAAGCTCTTGTTCGAGCAAACAAAGCGCTGCATAAGAAAGGCTACGGCTTGATAATTCACGACGGTTATCGCCCGTGGTCGGTAACGAAAATATTTTGGGATGCAACGCCCGCGGACAAGAAAATATTTGTTGCCGACCCCAGCCAGGGCTCCCGGCACAATCGAGGCTGCGCAGTTGATCTGTCGTTATTTGACCTCAAGACTGGCACAGAAGTAGTGATGACTTCCGGATACGACGAGATGACCGAGCGCTCGCATATCAACTATACCGGAGGCACTAAGGAACAGCGTCGCTTGCGAGAGATGCTCCGAGGGGCGATGGAAGCAGAAGGCTTTGCGGTCTACGAACCAGAGTGGTGGCACTACGACTACAAAGATTGGAAGGAATATCCGATTCTCAACATCAGCTTTTCAGAAATAGGCAGATTAACCAGAAAGTCACCAAGTTATTAAGAGACGCGTTGCATCGGATGTGTCTGGAGTTTCATGCTTTGGCTCGTGTCTTTGTGAGTTGTGATAAACCGGAGGGGCTATGACGTTGTCAAAGAAGCTTCAGGAACTGGTCGATCGCATTTCACACCAGCGAGCGAAACTGCTCGAGTCCATATCCGGCTTGAGCGACGTGCAGCTCAATCACAAATCAGCCGAGGATGCATGGTCGATCAGCGACGTGGTGCATCACGTTTCTCGGACTGATGAGGCAAACGCCAAGCTCACTTCAAATATGCTCAAGCGCGCTCGTACGGAGCAGCCACGTCGCGATGAATCACCAGGTGGTTCGGAGATCCGGTCGATGGACGAAGTGTTCGCGCGCATGGGCGCGGCGAAGTTTCAAGCTCCAGAGTTCGTCGCGCCTCATCCTCACGCGCCGATCGAGGAGTCGCTGTCGACGTTGAGAACTTCTCGCGAAAGAATGCTTGCGAATGTTGAACAGCTTGACGGGTTTGATCTGAGAGGGCTCACCCATCCTCATCCTTTCGCCGGGACGCTGAACGCTTATCAATGGATCCTGATGGCGGGCGCGCACGAGGCGAGACACGCCGAACAAATCGAGAGAATGAAAGCCCAGCCGGGATTTCCGCGCGACTAAGCCTTGTGCGCTGAAACCGTTTCTTTTCAAGGGCGAGGGTTTACTTTCAAGTTCTGATTGTCGAGCGTGAAGCCGACGAAGCCGATCATCATTTCTTCCCAGGTCTGAGGTCCCCAGCGGACCGACTTCGTTGCATCGGGGTTCCATTTGTTCTTCGTTGAATTATCGAAGTGAGCCACGCATTCGAGACGACTTCCTCTCGGCGCAGCGACCGGCTCCTTGAGCTCGTAGCGGGTTTGCCAATTGAAGCTGTAATGAGGAACCGAAAGAATAATCTTCGAGGCGCCGTCCGGGTAAATCAGCCGGTACTCAAAGTCCTTGCCGCGAAGATGCATGTGCGGCATCAGATTCATAATGTGCGCATCTTCCTTGAAGGCATAGGTCGATTGCACCGCGTAATCTCCATCACCGGGCGGAATTGTGAACCATCTGTTCATAGCGGCGCCGCCAGTCGCGGCCTTCTCAATCGGCTTCCGGCTGAAGACGATTCCAACCGACGTTTGATCTTTTTGCGCGGTTCCGTTCGGTGTGTAGTGCATCTGTAGAACAAGTGTCGAGCCGGCCTTCACCAACCGGCCGACCCCGTCGGGCAACACCATTGGTTCTTCGCCGGGAGCCGTTCCGACCAGGCCTTCGAATCCTCCTTGTCTGAACAGTCCGCCTCGTTGCCGGGCGCCATCGGCCCCGACTACGAACACGATCACGTGATGAACAACCGCGCGATTGCCCGGCCGCACTTCGGCCGCCTGAATCCATTTGTCTTCGGTGAAGCCAGTCGGCACCAGGAAGTATTGATAGTTGACGACGCCTTCAGCAGGTACTTCATATTCTTTCGGCATGGTGAGCACGACGTCTGGCTTTCCAATCTGCCAACCTTCGGTGAACTGGGGCGCGGGCGGGAGATTCTTCGGATCACCTTCCTTCACTCCGCCGTCCACCCACGCGACGATCGTATCGATGTCGCGCTTCGGGAGCCGGCGATCATTCTTAAAGCTGCCGTAATGCGGATCAGCGTGCCACGGAGGCATCGTTCCATCGAGGACCTTCTCCCGAATCGACTTCGCCCACGGCCGAGCGTCCTTGTAAGTCATCAGCGACATTGGGGCGATCTCGCCGGACCGATGACAGTACGCGCAATTCTTATAGAAGATCGGAGCGACGTCTTTCGTGAAGGTCACCGAATCCGAACCGGCGCTTGATCCGCTTCCTAAGAATCCGAATGCCACGAATAGTACGACGAGCATCGCGATTGCAAGCAAGTGAAGACTCATTCTCATAGCTTCTGATCTCCCGCGCTGGAAAGGTGCATGATAATGCTTAAGACTCTCCTTTCGTCCCGGCGGTTTCAGTTTCTTTCGCGCTCAGGCAGCCTTACCTGGTCCGAGCCGTCTTTGAGGGAGGAATCGGTTTCACTTTCCCGGCTGTTTTGTCATAGTAGTAAGCAGGTTTGGCATCGCCCGTTTCAAGGCTATAAATCGCGCCAATGATCTGCAACTCGCCGCTACGTACTTTGCTGGCCAGTGATGTGCTCTTCCTTACTACGTTTTCCATCTGTGCTTTCAGGTTTCTGTCGACGTTCACCGCAACATCCGCTTTGTTGTTCGTGTCGAGCCTCTTGCGATCAAGAGTTGGCCTGATTGAATTGATGAGCGCCATGAGATTTCGCGAGCGTGGGTACTTACCGGTTCTAACAACATCCATGGTTGTTTTCACTGCGCCGCACGATTCGTGCGCCATCACAAAGAGTAACCTGGAATAGCGATGATCTGCCGCGTATTCAATGCTGCCCAGTTCGGTTGGGTCGGTTACATTGCCTGCCACGCGAATGACGAATACCTTTCCAAGTGTTTCGTCAAATACTATCTCAGGCGGCACGCGAGAGTCTGAGCAGCTTAGAACGATGGCGTATGGATGCTGGCCGTCGACAAGCTCTTTGCGCTCTCGCTTGTAATCTGGAGGGTTTGTCGCATCGTGACTCAGGTAGCGCAAGTTGCCCTCTCCCAAGAGCTTCAATGCCTGCTCGGGAGGTATGGGTTCCTTAGAGTCGTGATGCTGGTTCGATTGTCCAGCCTCGGTGGCGGGCAACAAAATCAATAATAATGCTATGGCAAGAGTCTGGCTGCGCTTGAAAAACGGTGAGGAAACGCTTTCTTTCATCGGGACCTCCACGATGACTGGATTTCGCTGAATGATGCTTTGCGAGCGTGCACATCGTAATTCCGCCGCGCCGCAGAATGCAAATGAAAGTGTCATTCGTTGCAGAGCCGGTTAGATTTGTAGCCTTCGATAGAACGAAACTTTTGCTGTGATACAATCGAGCCGGTGAGATTCTGCTTCGGAGATTTCGGCGAGTGAGCGATAGCTTCATCAGCATCACCGATACTGTCAGAGCGAAGATTCAGGAGCATGCCTTGCAAGCGCGTCCATCTGAATGCTGCGGCTTGCTGAGCGGCTCGAACGGAGTGATCACCGACGTTCATCCGTTGCACAACGACGCTGATAAGCCTGAGACTCGTTATTTCGCAACGCCCGAAGAACTCTTCGCGGCAATGCGCCGGATACGCGAGGCCGGCCAATCGCTACTCGGCGTTTACCACTCGCATCCACGCACTCCCGCTTATCCTTCCGCGTCGGACGTCGAGATGGCTTTTTACCCGGAAGCTCTCTACTTTATCATTTCACTCGAGCCGCGAGTTGAATTGCGAGCCTTCAAGATTGAAGAATCACGAATCGAGGATGTGGAAATAGTCCGTAGTCCGTAGTTGGAACGCCGTCATGCAAGACACAATTCAAATAACCGCCCTGCTGTTCGGTCAGGCTCGTGAATGGGCTGGAGCGTCAAGTGTCGATCTGGAACTCGACGTGCCTGCGACTGTGGAAAGCGCGTTTGCGATTCTTAAGTCTCGTCATCCGAAACTCGTCAACATTGAACGCAGCCTCTTGTTCGCGGTGAATGAAGAATACGCCTCGCTTTCGAGCTCGTTGTCCGATGGCGACCGTCTTGCGGTGCTTCCTCCAGTCAGCGGCGGCGAAGATGAATCCGCCGACGTATTCGAGATTACTCGCGAGCCGATCGATATCGCCGGACTTAGAACGAGACTGTTGGAAGGCGTGTCGGGCGCGGTTGTGATCTTTGATGGAGTCGCTCGAAACAATACAAAAGGACGCCCAACCTTGTACCTCGAATACGAAGGCTACGAGTCAATGTCGATTCGAACGATGGTACAGATCGGGCGTGAGATTCACGAGCGCTGGCCCATCAATCGGGTGGGCATCGTTCATCGGCTCGGCCGAATTGAAATAACAGAATCGAGCGTCGTCATCATCGTGACCTCAGCTCATCGCAAGGTCGCCTTCGAGGCTTGTCACTACGCGATCGATCGTTTGAAGAAGATTGTACCTATCTGGAAGAGAGAATACTTTGAAGACGGCGCGGTATGGGTCGAGAATGAAGAGTCGAGACCGGAAGCGATGAATTCAACCGAAGTGCAGTCTTGAGCTGAAATCACGACGAAGGAGTTCGCGCGTTTTTCCTTTCATTGGCGTTTGACGTTCTCTTCTTTGTTGGCTTGTGCGCCGTCTCATTCTTGTTCTGGTCAACAGACCTATTTCTATTCAAGCTATTACTATTGTTCTTCGTCTTTTGCGAAGCAGCGTTTTTGTTTTTTACGGCAGGTTCAGTTGTGAGAGCGTTTGTGTTTTGACTTCTTGCTGCTCTCTTAGGTTCGTTCGTCTGCAAACCGCTCCGCGCTTGAGCGGCCTCTCGCTTTTGTTGCTCAAGGTCAGCAATGCGTCGCGAGATGTCCGTTTGTTCTGACTCATCCCTGATCGCCCGCAAGGTTTTTATCGCTTCTTCAAATTGATATAGTCCGGCGTAGCACTCGGCCTCGCCGTACATTGCACGCACCCGAAGTTTATGATCGGTGCTCAACGAAGAAAGTTTTTGATAGACCGGAAGCGCCTGCTGATATTGGCCGCGCTCGATGTGATAGACCGAGGCCTCTCGAAGATAAGCCTGCTCGCTCAATTCGTCGTAGGGAACGTTCTCGATCACCTTGTCATATTCGGTGAGAGCCTGGCTGTAGTTTCGCCCGGCGAAGTAGAGATCGGCGATTCGCAAGCGAATGCGACGTCGCTCGTTCGAATCCTGTGGATTCAAATTCTCATACTCGGCGATCGCTTCATAAGACCGTCCCATTTCGCCGAGCACTTCGGCGAGTCGTTCGCGTGCAAGCGGCGCGTTCGGGTGTGAAGGATTCTGTTCGAGAAATGCGGTGTAGTTGGCGCCGGCGCGGTCGTACTTCTGGAGCTTGAAGTAATAAATGTTCGCAAGTTGAAACCTCGCATCGGCAGCCTTGTCCCCAGCAGGATTCTGATAGAGATAGCGTTCGTATTCTTCCGCCGCAGCTTTGTAGTCGCCCGAATCCCACGCTTCGACGGCGCGTGTAAGCGACTGTTCCGCGTCCCGATGACATGCCCCGACCGACAGGAGCATCAGACAGATTAGAAACGATACGGAGACACGGAGACACGGCGACGCGGCGATCGAACTAATGTCCCCGCGTCGCCGCGTCTCCGTGTCTCCGCGTCGCTTCGTCATCTTTGACTCGCAGACTCGTCAGTCGCATCCTGCTGACGCTCGATCAGCGAAGCGGATGACACCAAATCGCCGTTCGAAGCATCGATCAGCTTGACGCCTTGCGTCGAGCGGCCGGACACGCGAATGCCTTTAGTCTCCATGCGAATCAGCTTGCCCTGATTGGTGATTATCATTATCTGGCTCTCATCGCTGACCGGCAAAACGGCGACGACCAGGCCGTTTCTGTCGCTGGTCTTCATATTGATGACGCCTTTACCACCGCGCGACGTTACGCGATATTCATCCAGCTTCGTACGCTTGCCGTAGCCGTGCTCCGAGATCGATAGCATCTCAGTGTCGTCAGTGACTGCCGCCACGCTGATTACGTAATCTTTTTCTGCCAGCGTGATCCCACGAACACCGGAGCCCTGCCGTCCCTGCGCTCGAAGCTTGGATTCAGGAAAGCAGATTGCCATTCCTTCATGCGTGGCCAGGAAAATCTTTTTGTTCCCATCCGTGATCTCTGCCGCAATCAGCTCGTCACCTTCGTCAATACCCATCGCGATGATTCCGCCGCTTCGAATGTTGGCAAAACGTGAGAGCTCGGTCTTCTTGATCGTACCTTTTCGCGTCGCCATTACCACGTACTTGCCTTCTTCGAACTCGCGAACCGGCACAATCCCTGCGAACTTCTCTCCGTGAGGAATGTTGACAAGGTTCACGATTGCTTTGCCGCGTCCCGCTGCAGCCGCATCGGGAATCTCGTGCACCTTGATTCTGTAGACCTGGCCGTTACTCGTGAAGATCATCACGTAGCTGTGAGCCGAAGCGACAAACAGATGGTCGACCACATCGTCGGTCTTGGTAGTCGCGCCTTTCCTTCCCGTGCCTCCGCGGCGCTGTGCGCGATAAACCGAAACGGGAGTCCGCTTGATATAACCCGAGTGCGTCACGGTGATGGCCATGTCTTCATCGGCGATCAAATCCTCGAGCGTCAGCTCCGCGCCCGACTCGATGATTTCGGTTCGGCGCTTGTCGCCGTAGTCTTTTTGTACTTCGCGCAGCTCTTTGACTATCAGATTGCGAAGCACCGATTCGTTTGAAAGAATTTCTTCGAGCTCGGCGATACGTTGAATCACTTCCTTGTATTCATCGATCAGTTTTTGCCGCTCGAGCCCGGTCAGTTTCTGCAACTGCATTTCCAGAATGGCGCGCGCTTGCAGCTCGCTGAACTTGAATCGCTCCATCAACGCGTCGCGAGCCTCAGGAGCGCTCTTCGATTTGCGAATAAGCGTTATCACCGCATCCAGATTATCGAGCGCCTTCTTCAAGCCTTCCAAAATGTGTGCTCGCGCTTCGGCTTTCCTCAGCTCATACTTCGACCGGCGAATCACAACGTCCCGACGATGCTCGAAGAAGATGTTGAGCGTGTCGACCAGGTTCAACTCGCGCGGCTGGCCGTTCACAATTGCGAGGTTGATCACACCGAATGACTGCTGCATCGGAGTGAGCTTGTAGAGATTGTTGAGCACGATGTCCGGTATCGCGTCGCGCTTCAGCTCGATGACTATGCGCATGCCTTCGCGATCGGATTCGTCGCGCAAATCGGACACGCCTTCAATCTTTTTGTCGTTGATAAGCTCGGCTATGCGCTCGAGGAGCTTCGCCTTGTTGACTTGATATGGGATCTCAGTCACGACGATGGCCATCCGCTCGCCGGAACGGCCAACTCGATCGATCGAAGCGCGGGCGCGCATGATGACCATGCCGCGGCCCGTTTTGTAAGCGTTAAAAATCCCTTCTCGGCCGTAGATAAAACCTCCGGTCGGAAAGTCCGGACCCGGAACCATATTCATTACCGTCTTCAGCTTCGCATTAGGATTCTGAATCAAATAAATCGTAGCCTCGATTACTTCGCTCAAGTTGTGCGGCGGAATATTCGTAGCCATCCCAACGGCGATGCCGCCGGAGCCGTTCACCAGAAGATTGGGATACCTCGTCGGAAGTACCGTCGGCTCTTCACGAGACTCGTCATAGTTGGGAATGAAATCGACGGTGTCCTTGTCGATGTCCGCCAGCATCTCGGTTGCGATTCGAGTCAGGCGAGCTTCGGTGTATCGATAAGCTGCCGGCGAGTCGCCGTCCACCGAACCGAAGTTGCCCTGACCGTCGACCAGCGGATAGCGCATTGAGAAGTCCTGCGCCATTCGCACCAACGCGTCGTAGACCGCAGTGTCTCCGTGCGGGTGATACTTTCCGAGAACGTCGCCGACTACGGTCGCAGATTTTTTGAAGGGCCGGCCGGGCACCAGGCCGATCTCGTGCATTGAAAAAAGGATTCGACGATGAACGGGCTTCAGTCCATCGCGCGCGTCGGGAAGAGCGCGGCCGATGATCACGCTCATGGCGTAATCGAGATAGCTGCGCTTCATTTCTTCTTCGATATTGACCGGAATCTTGCGTGCTGCTTCTGCCATCTTTTTACTCTTTCTTCAAAGTAGGTTCGCTCGCCCTCAACGATGTCCCCTCAACAACGAGCACAGCGCTAGCCGGACGAACACAGTCGCTCGCCACTTCTTTCAATGATTTCAGTGGTCTCCGACGAGGTGTTTGAGAATAAATTTTCGCTTCGAAAGCAAGAAGGATTTTACTACAGAAGGGGCAATCTTTCAAAGCCGAAAATGAATAAAACTCTCAACAAAATCAGCGGTTTACAGCCCTTATTGCGGGGGTTCCCGCCGACTTCGACGCGGCACCAAACAGTAGTGCGTCAACCGTGACTTGTCAGGGTGAAAACCTGACCGCGGGCGCGCTCCAAACAGCGACTCATCTCATCGTGAAGATAACGATCAATCCTCGACGCGAGCGGCAAGTAATACTCTTCCGTTGTCCTGATATAGCGCCGTTTCTTCTCGAGTCTGGGCGTGTCAATGACCGATCTCAGGTTATCAAGTCGATCGCAAAGCTTAACTATCGGCGCGCCGGTGTGAGCCGCAGCTTCGATGCGAGCGAGATAGTCGCGGAGGGTCACGTCTTCGAGCTTGGTCAACAGCCAGACGATCTCTGCGATTGATTCATCGAACATCCGCGCAACGTCGTCACGCGTAACGTCGCTATCTTCGATCACGTCGTGAAGCAGAGCCGAGCAAATGAGCTTAGGCGAGAACACGGCCAGCTCATCGACAAGGGACAGCGCGACTCGTACCGGATGCACAATGTAAGGCGAGCCTTCATCGCGAGTCTGACCCGCGTGAGCCGTTCGAGCTACATCGTACGCTCGACGCACCCGCGCGATGCTATCAGCGTCTACGCGGTCGGAAAGCCGCGCAAGCAAGTACTCAAAGTTCAACTCATAATCCATAGCGGGTTAAAGCCACTGTAACAGAGCGCTCAGTGCAATCAAAGTTGCAGGCGTTCAGAGTACCGACTTTAGTCGGGTAGTGCCTTGCATAATTAAGAACTCAGGATAGACAAATCACTGCCCGACTAAAGTCGGTACTCTAAACGCCTGGTTTCTAACGCTGTTGTAGCAGAGCGAAAATGTCCCCTTAACTGCAACGCGAAAATGTCCCCTGTCTGTGAGCCCTCAATTTGATCAAACGTTCCATCGACCACTCGCCTTTTCTTCGTTGCCGCCATCT
>Ga0075436_100003199_pt1 | contig 11226 bp, 9 predicted proteins | sample RhiMethybrSRZTD5_FD_75303 | JGI IMG/M metagenome (GOLD analysis project Ga0075436, IMG submission 75303) | Populus rhizosphere microbial communities from Tennessee, USA - Rhizosphere MetaG P. TD hybrid SRZTD5 | ecosystem: Host-associated > Plants > Roots > Rhizosphere > Soil | place: USA... | reverse complement strand
GGGGACCCGCGGCAGCAGGTCGAGCTCCGAGAGTGCGAGCGACTCCGGCCACGCGCCGGGGAAGTGCAGGGCCGGCGCGGGCAGCGGCTCGTCCGGCTGGCCCATCGCCTGCAGCGCCTGCCAGAACGGTGTGAACACCCGGTAGGGCTCGCCGGCGCGCGTGACGATCGTCCACGGCTCGCGCAGCACCGCCGCGCCGAAGCTGCGGCTCCCGTCCAGCTCGCGCTTGACCACGGCGTCGCGCTCGACCGCGGCGGGCTCGTAGCGGCGGTTCCAGACGACGGCGTCCGCGCCCGTCTCGCCGATCAGCGCGCGCAGCGTCTGGAGCGCCGGGCCGCGCCGGATCACGAGCCGCGAGCGATGCCTGCGAAGCGACGCGTCGAGGGCGGCCAGCGAGTGGTGCAGCCACCACCGCGACGCCGCGCCCGGCGGCCAGTCGCCCTCCTCGTCGGGCGCCCAGATGTAGACCGGCACGACCGGGCCGCGGGAAGCGGCATCGGCGAGCGCCGGGTTGTCGGCCAGGCGCAGGTCGTTCCGCAGCCAGACGATCGTCGTCACCGCTCCACGCTACCCGGACGCGATTGCACGCACGCGCGGGTGGCCGGTACGATCGGCGCCCCACGGAGGATCCTTGTCCGCACTGCCCACCGGAACCGTCACGCTGCTCTTCACGGATCTCGAGGGATCGACCAGCCTCATCCGTGTGCTCGGCGATCGCTACGGCGACCTGCTGAACGACCAGCGCCGGCTGCTGCGCGCAGTCGTCGAGCGGCACGGCGGATCGGAGGTCGACACGGCGGGCGACGGCAGCTTCGCCGCGTTCCCGACGGCGCGGGACGGCGTCGCCGCCGCGGTGGCGGCACAGCGGGCCATGGTCGAGCACCCCTGGCCGGCCGAGGCGGTCGTGCGGATGCGGATGGCCCTCCACACGGGTGAGCCGCGGCTGGCGGAGCGGGGCTACCACGGCCTCGGCGTCCACCTGGCGGCCCGCCTGTGCCAGTCCGGGCGGGGCGGTCAGATCCTGCTCTCCGAGTCGACCCGGGCGGTGATCGCGGACGACCTGCCTCAGGGCGTCTCCCTGGTCGAACTCGGCGAGCGCGCGCTCAAGGACTTCGACCGCCCCCAGGCGGTCTACCAGGTGGTGGCGGAGGGCATGCCCGAGGCCGTCGCATCCGGCCCGCCCGCGCTGCGGGTCGTGCTCGCCGACGACTCGGTGCTGCTGCGCGAGGGCATCGCCCGGCTGCTCGAGAGCGAGGGCTTCGAGGTCGTCGGCCAGGTGGACAACGCCGACGACCTCGTCCGCCGGGTCGGGTTCGCGAAGCCCGACGTCGCCATCGTCGACATCCGCATGCCACCGACGCACACCGACGAGGGCCTGCAGGCGGCGCGGCGGATCCGCGAGCGCCACCCCGGCGTCGGCGTGCTCGTGCTCTCGCAGTACGTCGAGGCCGAGTACGCGACCGGCCTGCTCAGCGAGCAGACCGAGGGCACCGGTTACCTGCTGAAGGACCGGGTCGCGAAGGTGGACGACTTCACCGACGCTGTCCGGCGCGTCGCCGGTGGCGGCTCCGCGCTCGATCCGGCCGTGGTCGCCCAGCTCGTCGGCCGCCGCCGCGTCGACGACCCGCTGGCCGAGCTGACCGCGCGCGAGCGCGAGGTGCTCGAGCTGATGGCCGAGGGGCTCTCGAACCACGGTATCGCCGCCCGGCTCGTCGTGACCGAGCGGGCGGTCGAGAAGCACGTCACGAACATCTTCGCCAAGCTCGGCCTGGCGGCGACACCCGAGGATCACCGCCGCGTGCGCGCGGTCCTCACCCTGCTGCAAAGCTAGACGATTGGTTCCACGGCCACTGCGGCTGCGCGTCGTCTGTGGTGCGGTCGATGCAGCGTGACCAGACAGATGTCACGGGAGGGTGGCGGGGTGTGGCAGGAGTGTCCGGGATCTGCAAATGACAGATGCCAACACCGCCAACCGCCCGTTCCCAGCAGGGGTAGGGCCACTCGCCCAGGACCACGCCGGCGGCCGCTCGAGCGCGGCCCGGGCCGCCCGCCAAAGCTCCGCCACCTCTCCCACGGGAAGCGCTTGCGGCCGAACAGGCATCCACGCGCCGCGGGCGCCTGGTCGTCAATCTGTCGGTGGGTTCGGGTCGGGGCCGGGGCTGCGCCTCGGTCGCGCCGTACAGCCAGGTATGAACCGTCCGTACGTCCTTGCGCTGGGAGGTTCGCAGCCGCCCAGGCCACACAGGGCGTGGAACCGATCGTCGATTGCGAGGAGAGCACGATGAGTAGCGAACAGGCGGCGCCCGAGACCCGTGGGATCACGACGGAGCTTCTGGGAACGGTCGATCTCGGCCCGGAGATCGAGGGCATGGAGGGGCGCCAGATGCGCCTGCGGATGGTGACCATGGAGCCCGGCGGGGTGTACGGCCCGCTCCACGACCACGTCGACCGGCCGGGCATCGTGTGGATCCTGCAGGGGACGATCACCGATATCCGCGACGGGGTCGAGACCGAGTACGGCCCCGGCCTGGGCTGGCCCGAGGATCGCAACACCCTCCACTGGCTCGAGAACCGGGGCTCGGTTCCCGCGGTGGAGATCTCGTTCGACATCGTCCGGAACGAGTAGTCGCCGAAGGACGCGAAGCGGCCCGCCGGGGGCGGGCCGCTTCCGTGCGTCTTTTATGTCGAGGAGGAGATCAGTCGCCGGCGGCCTCCAGGGAGGGCTCGGCGCTGACCCGGGGCAGCCACCGCAGCGGCTGGGGCAGGTACCAGTTCCAGTCGCCGAGCAGGGTCATCGACGCAGGCAGGAGGACGCCGCGGATGATGGTCGCGTCGATCAGGATCGCCGAGGCCAGGCCGATGCCGAACTCCTTGAAGTCGACCAGGCTCAGAGTGACGAAGATCGAGAACACGCCGACCATGACCACGGCGGCGCTGGTGACGACGCCCGCCGTCGACTTGATCCCCTGGGCGACGGCGTCGTCGGTGCGCATCCCGCCGTCGACCAGCTCCTTCACCCGGCTCAGGATGAACACGTGGTAGTCCATCGAGAGCCCGAACAGGATCACGAACAGGAACAGCGGCAGCCACGGGGTGACGCCTCCGGTGGGCGTGAAGCCGAGCAGCGACGACCCGTACCCGTCCTGGAACACGGCCACGAGGATGCCGTAGGCGGCCGCGACCGAGAGCAGGTTCAGGATGATCGCCTTGATCGGGATCACGATCGACCGGAATGTGACCAGCAGGAGCAGGAACGCCAGGCCGAGCACGAACGCGAAGACGAGCGGCGCGTTGTGCTCGAGCATCGCGGTCTGGTCGTGGTCGATGGCGGTCTCGCCGGTGACGTTCGCCGTCACGCCGGACACCTGTCCGAGCGTGCTCGGGATCAGCTCGTCGCGGAGCTGGGCGAGCGCGTCGGCGGATGCGCCGTCCGTGCCGTTGCCGACCAGCGGCAGCGCGACCGTGGTGACGGTGCGGGACGCGTTCGAGTCGGTGTTGATCGGCTGGTGGGCGATGCCTGCCGCGATCGCCTTGCGGTCGAGGGCGGCGATGGCGCTGCGGACCTGGGGAGCGTTCGTGTCCCCGGCCTGCACGACGACCACTGCCGGCATCTCGGTGTTGGGGAACGCCTTCTCCAGGTGGTGGTAGACGGCGATGCCGGGCAGGTTCGGGGGCAGGTCGTTGGGGCTCGTCGTGTGGATCTTGAAGTGCAGCGCCGGCGAGGCGATGGCGAGCAGCAGGGCCACCGAGGCGATGGCGGAGAGGCCCGGCCGCGCCAGCACCCGGTCGAGCACGAACGACCAGGCCCGCGACTCGGTGCGGGTGGAGCGGCGTCGCCGCAGGAACGGGATCCGGATGCGGCCCTTGTCGACGTGCCGGCCGAGCAGCGCCAGCATCGCGGGCAGGGCGGTCAGTGACCCGAGCATCGCGACGGCGACGACCATGATGGTGCCGACGGCGAACGACGCGGAGCTCTTGTCGCCGGTCAGGAACTGCCCCGCCATGGCGACCATGACGGTGAGGCCGGAGATGAGGATCGCCCGGCCGGAGGTCGCCGAGGCGATCTCCACTGCGGCCGTCTCGTCACGGCCGGCCTGACGCTCCTCGCGCTCGCGCTTGAGGTAGAAGAGGGAGTAGTCGACGCCGACGGCCATGCCGATCAGGGTGATCACGATCGAGGTGTTGTCGTCGATGGGGAAGATGTGGCTGGGGATGGCGACGAGGCCGACCGTGGCGATGACGGCCGAGACGGCCAGCAGCACCGGAACGCTCGCGGCGATCAGGGCGCCGAAGGCGATCACGAGGATCAAGAGCGTCACGGGCAGGGACAGGGTCTCGGCCCGCTTCAAATCGTTGTTCAGGAACCTGTCGATCGCGGCGCCGACGCTGGCGTCGCCGAACTCCTGGATCTTGAGCTCGGGATGCGCCCGCTGCGCGTCCGCGATCGCCTTCTGCACGGGGGCGACCCGGTCGCCGGCGGTGGAGGCGTCGCCCTTGATGTCGAACTCGACGAGCGCCGAGTGGCCGTCCTTCGAGATGAGGTCGGCCCCGTCCTTGTCGGTGGCCGCCTTGATATTGCGCACGACCGCCACCTGGGCGACGCGGGCGCGGACGTCACGGATCGCGGCCTGGAACGCCGGATCCGAGGCCTCGAGGGTCGGGCTCGAGATCAGCGCCTCCTCCTGGGCCGCCTTGGGGAAGTGCTGCTCGAGCGTCTTCTCGGCGCGGCCGGACTGGCCGGTGTACTGGTCCGCCTCGGTCAGCTTGTCCGTCCCGACGGCACCGCCGAGGGCGACCGCCGTGGCGATGAAGACGAGCCACGCGGCCAGGACCGATTTCTTGTGCCGCGCGCTCCAGCTGCCGACGCGGGCGGCGAATCCTCGTTTGCTTCCTGCACGCAACATGACGATTGACTCCTTGATGTCGTGAGACCGGGATTCGCGCCCGGTGTTGATGCGCTGAAGCCTCGGCGACGGCGAGGCGACGCGCGGTGGGGCGGACCGGTGGACGGCAGGTGGTCACCACGTGGCCGGGCGTGGGGTTATCCGCACCGCCGCCGGCCGGGTGATCCACGTCCGGACGCGGGTTGGCTCCACCGCGCCCACGCCCTGCCCGGACGAGCCTTCGGGGAGCGGTTCGCCCTCTCCACCATTCAACACTGGAGCAGTCATGAACACCATCTCCGCCGACACCACCCGTCCCGGCCCGCGCGAGCTGGCCCATCGCCGCAGCTGCGGCATCGACGTACGCCTGATCTGGGATCCCGCGGGTGACGACCTCACCGTCGAGGTCCGCGAGGGCGACGCCGCCGCCCTGCTGGTGCCCGTCCGCGGGCGCCCGCCGCTCGACGTCTTCCGCCATCCCTACGCCTACCCCGCAGCGTGAGCACCGCGCTCCGAAAGAGTGTGGCTACCCGTATCGCCTGGAAACCCGGGGTATGCGACGATGGCGACATGGCGCTCCGCGTCCTGATCGTCGACGACCACCCCGGCTTCCGCGCCCGGGCCCGGGCGCTGCTCGAGTCGGAGGGATTCGAGGTCGTCGGCGAGGCGGGGAGCGGTGCCGACGGCGTGCGCACCGCCCGCGAGCTCGCCCCCGACGTCGTGCTGCTCGACATCCAGCTCCCCGACACCGATGGCTTCGCGGTGGCCTCGACCGTCACCGGCGAAGACGGCGGCGTCCAGGTCGTGCTCACGTCGAGCCGCGACGGCAGCGACTTCGGCGCCCTGGTGGGCTCGTGCGGCGCCCGCGGGTTCATCGCGAAGGCCGAGCTCTCCGGCGCGCGGGTGGCCGCGCTGCTTCGGTGAGGGCCCGCCGGGTCACCATCGTCGTCCTGGCGGCGCTCGTCCTGGCGACGATCGGCATCTGCCAGGTCGAGGCGACCACCCTCACGCACAAGAACGGCGACATGTACCTCGGGTTCGGGCTCCCCGTCGTGTGGGCGTTCGTCGTCGCCGGGCTGATCGCCCTGCGCCGCCGTCCCGGCAACCGCACCGGCTGGCTGATGATCGGGATCGGCTTCGGCTGGCTGTGCTCGGCGCTGACCGACAGCCGCAGCGATGTCGTCTTCACGCTCGGCATGCTGCTCTCGAACATCTGGCCGGGCCTGATGGTGCACCTCCTGCTCTCCTATCCGAGCGGGACGCTCGACCGTCGTTCGCGGATCATCGTCACGGCCGGCTACGCCATCACCCTCGGCGTCGGGCTCCTGCTCGTCCCGTTCTCGCAGCCGCGCACCGACGGCCTGGGGGCGAGCCCACGGTCGGCCGACAACCTCCTGCTCGTCTCGCACCAGACGACGCTGATCAACGTGATGCAGGTGCTCGCCTTTGCGGTCGCGATCGCGGTGCTGGCCGCGGCCCTGGTCGTCCTCGGGCAGCGCTGGCGGGCGGCGACGCCCGCGATGCGGCGCGTGCTGGCGCCGATGTACCTGACCGGCGCGACGGCGATCGGCGTGACGCTGCTCGTGGTCGCGATCCTCCAGATCGCGCACGTGGTCGGCAACATGCTGAGCTTCTACGTCTTCTGCATCTCGTTCACGGCGATCCCGGTCGGCTACCTGTTCGGGATCCTGCGCACCCGGCTCGACCGCGGCAGCGCCGTGCAGACCCTCGTCACGACCCTGCGCGACCAGCGCACCCCGGGCGGCCTGGAGGATGCGCTGCGGGTGGCGCTCAGCGATCCGACGCTCGAGGTCGCCTACCGCCGCGCCGGGACGGACGAGTACGTGGATGCCGGCGGCGAGCACGTCGACCTCGACGCGGCCGACGGCCGGGCGACGACCGAGATCGAGCACGACGGCGAGGTCGTCGCCGTTCTCGTCCACGCCCCGGTACCACCGGAGGAGACCGGCCTGATCGACGCGGTCTGCGGCCCGGCCGCCATGGCCATCGAGAACGAGCGGCTCCAGGCCGGGCTGCGCGCCCAGATCCAGGAGGTGACCGCGTCGGAGCGGCGCCTGCGCGACGTGCTCGAGAACGTGCACCTGCTGGCCGTAAGCCTCGACCTCGACGGGAGGATTACCTTTGCGAACCAGCATCTCGCCGACGTCACCGGCTGGAGCCGCGAGGAGCTCGTCGGCAGGACCTGGCTCGAGATGTTCCCGACCGGCGACCCGTATTACCTCGACCGCGTCCGCGACGAGCGCATCCTCGTCCATGACGAGATGCCGCTGCGCACGCGCAGCGGCGAGGAGCGGTCGATCTCGTGGAGCAACACCCTCGACCGTGACGCGGCCGGGCGCGTGATCGGGTCGACCAGCATCGGCGAGGACGTGACCGACCGCAACCGCGCCGTGCGCCAGGAGGAGGCGCTGCGCCGACTGGCGACGATGGTCGCCGGCGCGGCCCGGCCGGACGAGATCTTCGCCGCCGTCTGCGAGGAGGTGGCCCGGCTCCTCGGCGGCCAGACCGGGAACCTGGTGCGGTTCGGCGACGGGCCCGGCACCGGCACCGTCGTCGCCGGCTGGGCGGAGGAGTCGGACATCCCGATGCCGATCGGCGCCGAGGTCGCGTTCGACGGCCCGACGGCGATCGCCGAGGCCGTCCGCACCGGCCGGCCCGCCCGGGTCGACGACTACGCGCGCGTCGACGGCGACCTGGCCGATCGGCTGCGCGGCCTCGGCGTCCGCTCGTCCGTGGCCGCACCCGTCGCCGCCGACGGCCGGCTGTGGGGCGCGATCATCGTCTCGACCACCGGTGACGCGATCCTGGCCCGCGATGCCGAGGCCCGCATCGGCCAGTTCGCCGAGGTCGTCGCGCTGTGCCTGTCGAGCACCGAGGCGCGCGCCCAGCTGGCCGCGTCGCGCGCCCGCATCGTGGCGGCGGGCGATGCCGAGCGGCGGCGGCTCGAGCGCAACCTCCACGACGGCGCCCAGCAGCGGCTTGTCGCCCTCTCGCTGGCGCTGCGGATGGCGCGCGCGGCCGTGGCCGCCGACCATCCCGCCGCCGAGCTGCTCGACTCGGCCGGCGACGAGCTGATGCAGGCGCTCGAGGAGCTGCGCGAGCTGGCCCGTGGCATCCACCCGGCCGTGCTCAGCGACCAGGGGCTGCGGGCGGCGCTCGGCGCCCTGACCGGCCGCTCGCCCGTGCCCGTGCGGCTCGACGTCGAGCTCGGCTCGGAGCTGCCGCCGCCCGTCGAGGCCGCGGCCTACTACGTCGTCGCGGAGTCGCTCACGAACATCGCCAAGTACGCGGAGGCCGCCGTCGTCGAGATCGTCGTCCGCAGCGACGGCCAGGGCGCGCGGGTGGAGGTGCGCGACGACGGCGTCGGCGGCGCCGATCCCGCCACGGGTACCGGCCTGCGGGGGCTGGCCGACCGGGTCGACGCCCTGGGCGGCGTCCTCCGGGTCGCGAGCCCCGCCGGCGCGGGCACGACGGTCACGGCGGAGCTGCCGCTCGATACGGCCGGCCCGGAGCCGCCGGTCGCGCTCGGCGTCGGCGAGCCTGCCGGCTAGGTCTTCGCGACGCCGACGTCGGGGCGCGTCCGCAGCGCCTCGAGCGCGGCCTCGAGGTTCCCGGCCTGCTCCTCGACCCGGGAGAGCGTCTCGTAGGCGCGGGCGATGTAGGTCGGGGCGGCCCGGTCGGTCATGAGCCGGATGCCCTCCTGGCACAGGAAGCGGGCGTCGTCGAGCCGGCCCTCGGCCAGCGCCACTTCGGCCAGGACGGCGTAGGCCATCCCGGCGGAGCCGGGCTCGGTGGCCTCCGTGCGCTTGACCGACACCTCGGCGTGGTCCTTCGCGGAGGCGAGATCGCCCGAGGCGAGGGCGGCGCGGGCGCGCTCGTAGCTCAGGAGGGCGAGCTCCACCGGGGCCTCCTCGCTCATCAGCGACGCGGCCCGGTCGAGGTGCTCGGCGGCCTCTCCGGTTTGCTCCTGGTCGAGCAGGACGCCGGCGATCAGGAGATGGGCGCGGCCCTGCGCCCGCAGCTCCTCGCCCCGCTCCATGCGGGTGAGGACGCGGTTGGCGTACATCTCCGCGATCCGCGACTGGCCCTGCTCGGCGTAGGTGCGTGCCAGCGCCCAGTCGAGCCGGATCAGGTTGGCGCCGTCGATCTCGTGCTCGTGCCGCAGCACCCGCCGCAGCACCTGCTCGGCGTCGGCGAAGCGGCCCCGATCGGTGTAGGCATTGGCGAGGTACGACCCGAACTGCACCATGAGCGCCGGGTCGACGGGAGCGTCGGACACCTCGTCGAAGGCGGTCTGCAGGACGGCGGCGGCCTGGATCAGGTCGCCGGTGCCCGCGTGCGCGCGGCCCAGCGCGCGGTAGAGCGAGGGCCGCTCGCGGGCCGTCGGCGGCGGCCCGCAGACGCGGGCCTGCTCGAGCAGCTCGACGGCGCGGGCGTCGTCGCGGGAGTCGAGCGCGAGCAGGCCGAGGTATTCGAGCACGCGGCTCTCGGCCCGCTGGTCGCCCAGCGAGCGGGCGCCGGCGAGCAGCGACTGGAGGTCTTCCTGGGCGCGCGGATCGCCCAGCCGCGCGGCCACCTCGGCGGCGGCCAGGTCGGCCTCGCTGACGCGGCCGTCGAGCGATCGGCCGAGCAGCTCCTCGATCGTCGTGTCCAGCCTGCGGGCGAGCTCGGCCAGGATCGTGAGGGACGCGACCCGATCTCCGGACTCGACCCGGGACAGGTACGACGGCGAGCAGCCGGGGAACGAGATCTGCCGCAGCGAGAGGCCGCGGCGCTCGCGCAACGCGCGCAGCCGGGCGCCCAGCGCTTTCGGATCTGGCACGTGAGTAGGCCGCGCTCGTCCCATTCGCCAGAGCATAACAATCGTTTTGTCATGCGGCAACGCACGTAATTCGATTGGTATACGTTGTCTAACGTAAACCGGTCGGACCGCAATAATTGTCGCCGGGACGCGGCCCGCGGCCCGGGGACCGAACCGGTCTAGAGGTGGTGGCGGGCGCGGTCGAGGCGCTCGAGCAGCTGCTCGCGCTCGGCCCGCACCGACGTGAGGGCGGCCATGAGCCGCTCCTCGCCCGCCGGCTCCAGCCGGACGAGCACCGTGCGCGCGTCGGAGTTCCCGGTGGCGCGGGCCACAAGGCCGGCCGCCTCGGCCCGGTCGACGAGCTCGGTGACCGAGCTCTGGGCCAGCTGGAGGTCGTCGCTGAGCTGGCCGATCGAGCGCGTCTCGGTGCGATCGGGGGCGCCCTTCACCGCCAGCAGGAGGAGGTAGCGCTGCGGGGTGAGCCCGGCCCGGCGCACGCCGGCGTCGCCGTGCGCCAGGAAGCGCCGCAGGAGCCGGCGGAACTCGGCGGCCTGGAGCACCTCATCCAGCGTGATGTGGCCGGGATCGGGCATGCGCCAATCCTACGGTGTCGCTTGCCCACCGTAAAGCATCGTAGTACGATATATAGGATGATGAAAGGAGGCACGATGCGACGTCATGTCTTGCACGAGCTCCGGCTGGGCTCCTTCGCCGACGGCCAGGCCGTCGACCCGCCCGACACTGCCCTCGTCGGGCGCTTCAGCACCGGCCAGGATTATCCGGGCGCCGACGTCGACGAGATCCGACGGTCGTTTGACGCCGGTCACACACCGGACGTGACCCGCCGCAACGACGTTCCCGTGCGGGACGCCTAGCCTGGCTTCACGTCGGGGTCGGGCTCACGGTGTCCGTGCGGCCGGCCCTCACGTTGGACCCCGGATAGGCGAGGGGTCGGCGACGGCCGGCCCCTCGTCCCGAACCGCGTCTACCTGGGCCTGCCGGCGGCGACGACGTCGTCGCCGCCGAGCGCCGGGCGCCCCTCGAGCAGGGCCGGCGTGGCCACGATGCGGCCGCGGGCGAGCTTCACCGATCCCCGCTCCTGCTCCTGCTTGAGCACGCGGTTCACGGTCTCGCGCGTCGTCCCCGAGAGGCCCGCCAGGTGCTCCTGGCTGAGCGGGATCGTCACATCGGAGACGGCCAGGTCGCCGTAGAGGGCGGCGAGCTGGATCAGGTGCGCGCGCACGCGCACGGCGACCGGCGTATACAGCGCCTCGACCAGGCGGTCGGTCGTCGCGGCGACCTGCTGGACGAGCATCTCCTCGACCGCGTCCCGTACCTCGGGGTGTGAGGCGCGCAGCTGCAGGAAGGCCGACCGGGGGATGGCGAGCGTCTCGGCCCGCTCGAGCGCGACCACCGTTGCCGTGCGCCGGCCCTGTGGGCTCAGCACCGCCAGCAGGCCGAAGACGTCGCCGGGGCCGTGCAGCGACACGGTCGCGGAGTCGCCGAGCGGTGTGATCACGC
>Ga0075436_100003195_pt1 | contig 11239 bp, 14 predicted proteins | sample RhiMethybrSRZTD5_FD_75303 | JGI IMG/M metagenome (GOLD analysis project Ga0075436, IMG submission 75303) | Populus rhizosphere microbial communities from Tennessee, USA - Rhizosphere MetaG P. TD hybrid SRZTD5 | ecosystem: Host-associated > Plants > Roots > Rhizosphere > Soil | place: USA... | reverse complement strand
GATCCGCTGGCCGCGATGATTGCCATGGGATTTGCCAGCTTTGCCAATGACCTGGTTATGCCGGTTGCGTGGAATGCCTGTATGGACCTGGGAGGAAGGTGTGCTGGGACGGTTGCCGGGTCCATGAACATGATGGGCAACCTGGGCGGATTTGCCGCCCCGGTGACTGGCGGATATCTGCTGCAACACACCGGCGGGGATTGGAATTTGCTGCTTTATCTAATGGCGGGAATCGCCGCAGTCGGTGCGCTCTGCTGGGTTTTTATCGATCCGGTGACGGCCATTGAGGATGGAGCTTCTGCAGTTCCGGCTGTGATCGATGTGGGAATCAAAACGTAAGCCCCATCTCGTCGCGGATGATTCCTAAGGAAGCCTTTCTGAACCTGAAAAGAAAAACCGGCTCGCTTTCGCCTAAGCCGGTTGCATTGCCGTCAATTTCGCAGAGGAGAGCGCGATCTGTTTGCTCGTTGAGGATTGAAAATTGAGTCCTGCGGTTCGAGACTACTTCACTGCAGCGAACTGCTGACCGTGGAAAAAGCGTTATTCGCGTTTGTGCCGACCAGACGTATCGTTCCGACTACGAGCACCAGGATGACTGCAAGCATCACCGCATATTCGGCGATGTCCTGGCCCCGTTCATCTGTCCAAATCTGGGGGAGGTTAAGCATTCAACTTACTTCCTTTCGTTCGTGGATTCACAATTTGGGCTGGGACGATTTAGAAACAGTTTGCGATGCGGAAGGCGACCTGTCAACTCACCACAATCAGGGCAGTTGTGCAAGAGGCAGCGCTCTCAATAATTGCGCGATCGGGCCGTCTCTAAGCTAAGCGATGGCAGAAATTGATTGACGCGGACAGCTGATTACCGGTAATATGGCGCTATACGACATATCGCAGCGTGACATATATGAAAGCTTTGCCTCTCAGTGAACCGGTGATGCTGGTGGTGCTAAGCCTGGCGGAACAGCCGCGGCATGGATACTCCATTCTGAAAGATGTGGAGCGGATGAGCAGCGGCCGCGTGATGCTCAGCACAGGAACACTCTATGGCGCGTTGCGCCGCTTGCTCGCCCAAGGTTGGATCGAGCGGTTCGCCGAGGATGAAAGCCCGCGCGACCGGCGGGTGTACCGTCTTACGTCCCGGGGGCGGCGAAACCTGCAAGTGGAGGTCGAGCGTATGAGGCATCTGACGAGATTGGCGACGGTGCGCGTGGCGCGCCGGGAGGCCTGATTCCAATGATCCATCTGTACCGTTGCCTCCTCCATCTGTATCCCGCTGCTTATCGTCACGAGTTCGCCGGAGAGATGGCCCTCGTCTTTCTGGAAAGTGAAAGAGTGGTGCGGAGGGAATGCCTCGCCACGCGCATCGTCTTTTGCGCTCGTGAGCTTTCAGGTTTGCTGTCCGGCGCGTTGCGCGAGCAGACTCGCACCCTGGTTGGTTTCTACGACTGCGTTCCATTCGGGAGGTTCGATATGCGTCCAGAGTTTCGTTTTCCCCGTTCCACGGTTTTCTTAATGTCGGTCATTCTTGCGGCCGTGGTCGTTGCGATCGCGAAGGCCACGAGCATTGAGCTGAAATACGGAGCCACACTGGAGACAGTCTGGCCTAGCTTGCCGTGGTTCTTGGCGCTCATGTTGGGCTTGGTTTGCCTCACGGTTGTAATTGGCTGGGGAATCCTGTTTGCCATGCGACGCACTGGAATGCACCGGCTCGCCAACCTGCAGAATGGGCACGAACAGCGATGATGAGCGGCTAGAGCAGAAGGTTCTCTTAAAAATGTTCAGCCGCCAACTGCGGAATATCGAACAAACCCCTCACACTCGCTGACATCCAAGATGTCGATATATGCCGCCTGGGAGACATTGCGGCTTCGGATGTCTGTGCCTTCTTCTGCTCGCCCTCGGATGCGCTGGTGGCGGCATCGGCAGTTCCACAAGTCCAAATACTCCGAGCCAGCCAGTTTTCGGGCATGTGTTTCTTGTGGTGGAAGAGAACCACAGCTATTCGGAGGTCATTGGCAATTCCGATATGCCGTATTTGAACAGCCTGGCATCGCAGTTCGGATTGGCAACGCAATACTACGCCAATGTTCACCCTTCTATTGGTAACTACTTCATGCTTACCACCGGCAACGTGGAAACTCTCGACGATTCATTCTCCGGGACGGTAGGCGACGACAACATCGTTCGCGAACTGGTAAAGGTGGGAAAAAGCTGGAAGTGTTACGCGGAGAATCTGCCATCGGCGGGATACACAGGAGCTGACTCTTATCCGTACTTAAAGCATCACAACCCTTTTGCTTATCTCGGCGATGTAGTAGGCACCAGTGAGGCGGACAATCTGGTTCCTTTCACGCAATTTTCCGCAGATCTCGCGTCGGGAGCGCTGCCGAATTTCTCTTTTGTCGTGCCCAACGCACTCAATGACGCTCACGACGGCACGCTAGCCGACGCTGATGATTGGCTGAAGCAGCACATTGACCCGCTGCTTTCCAGTTCCTCATTCCAAAACGACGGCCTTCTCATAGTTGTGTTTGACGAGTCGGAGATAAGCGATGTAAGCCATGGTGGAGGCCATGTTGCGGCTGTCCTGGTCGGTTCGAAAGTGAAAAAGGGCTTTCAGTCGTCCACCCTGTTTCAGCATCAGAGTACGCTGCGCTTGACACTTTCAGCGCTCGGCGTCACCAACTTCCCGGGAGCTTCGGCAGCGGCAACGGATATGCACGAATTTTTCTAACGCCTTCCACAGAGATTTGCACCGGCAGTGCTGCAAGTTGCTGAAAAAGATTCCCCTTCGCACTAGTTTCCTATTGCTACTGCGAAGAGACCTACGCATAATACGCGCAGAGTTCCTATATCCGTGTACCGATACAGTCGAGCGGATCTACTTCGCATCTTGCGGCTCACGGCGCGTCAGTTGGCGAGTTGGGAAAAAGCCGGACTGGTTGCCGCCTCGGAGAACTACTCGTTTTTTGACCTTCTGCAAATCAAAAAGGTGCGGGACTTGTGCGACCGGAAAGTGCGCCCGGCTGTGATTCGCCAGTCGCTAGAAGCCATGCAAAAGCAGGTCGCAGGGATGGAGAATCCCCTGCTCGAAGCGGGTGCATTCATCACCGGACATCGCATTGCATTTCGGCACCAGGGCAAGGTTGTAGAGCCGATCGCCGGGCAGTTCATCTTCGACTTTTCAACACGTGAGCGGGTACTAACCAGCGCTCCCGGACCTATAGTCGTGAGCCCAGAACCTTCCAGCACTGATGTTGCTGAGCTCTTTTCTCGCGGGATCGCTCTGGAAGAAGACCCCAACAACCACCCCCAGGCCATTGCTGCTTACCAACGCGTCCTGGAGCTTGATCCAAATCACGCGGCTGCCCACATCAATGTTGGGACGCTTTACTACAACCGTCAGGACTACGTTGCGGCTGAGAAGCATTACCGTCGCGCGATCGAAATTGATCAACGCTATGCGCTGGCCTACTTCGATCTGGGTAACGTGCTCGACGAAACCGGCCGCGTGGTCGAGGCCATTCAGGCATACAACACGGCGCTCCAGCTGGCGCCCACATACGCCGACGCGCACTACAATGTTGCCCTGGCGTACGAGAAAGTCAAAGAGCCGCGCAAGGCTCTTAAGCACTGGCGGGCCTACATCAAGCTGGACACGACTGGTCCATGGGCGGTGCACGCTCGCAATCAGATCCAGCGAATCCTCCACGCAGACGGGCTAAAGCTGGTGTTCAGCAATGCTCGCAAACCCTGATCCCGAGCGGGCAGTCTACGAATTGGAAGGTCCAGCTTTGCTGCAGTACAGCTCAAGTACGGCGGCAGCAGCTCGTTCGGCGGGATCTAGTCCGTCTCGATAATTGCCGCGAAGGCTGGCTTTCACTTGGGTTAGGCCTTCGATCATCCGGTCACGCGGCTCGCCGTCGGGAAGAATTTCTTGAAGCCTTTCGGCAACATTCTTGGCCGTAAAGTTCTGCTGAACCAATTCCGGCACAACTTCCTTGCCGGCGATTAGGTTCACCATGGCGAAGTGCGCTACCTTTACACGCGGCTTGCCGAGCAAGTAGGTCAGCGGCGACACGCGGTAGACCATCACGAAGGGAGTACCCATAATCGCCGCTTCGACAGTCGCAGTTCCGCTTGCGATGATACCGGCGCGAGAGTGGTAGAGTGCGGGGAGAGCTTCAGGAAGCAGAGTAATCCTTTGAGTTTTGATCAAGGATTTCAGAAAGTCTGCATCCAGCGTGGCCGCAATCGGCAAGATGAATTCGTAAGCGCGCCCGAACTGTGAAGCAGCCTCCAACATGGTCGGCAGGTTCATGCGCACTTCTTTTCTGCGGCTGCCTGGCATGAGAATGATCCAATGCCTTTCTGCATCGAGCTGATGCTGTTTCGCGTAAGCCTCTCGGTCAATCGCAGGACGTGGCAGATCGGCCAGCGGGTGACCGACGAAGGTCGCATTGATTCCGTGATCGCGAAAGAATTGCTCCTCGAATGGGAAGATAACCAGAGCCTGGTCGACGTACTTGCGCAGGAGCCGGACCCTGCCCTGACGCCATGCCCAGAACTGCGGTGCGACGTAATACACGACCGGAACGCCGCGTTTGTGCATGGCACGCGCCACGCGCCAGTTGAAGGCTGGGGAATCGATGACGATGGCCAGGTCAGGTTTGTGCCGGTCGGCTTCGGCGATCAACTTGTGATACAACCCCCAAATTTTTGGTAGGTGAGCGAAAATCTCGGTAATTCCGACAACCGAGAGCTCTTTTGCGTCAATGACGGTGTCGCATCCAGCGGTGCGCATACGCTGACCGCCAACGCCGAAGAATTCGGCACTGCTCACGTGGGAGCGGCCGCCCTCGGAAGCCTGCCCTGAGCGAGGTCGAAGGGTTCGGCGAAGCCAAGCTGCGCAGTTGGTTTGCCTGCGCAGAGTCTCCATAAGCTGCGCCCCATACATTTCACCCGAGGCTTCGCCGGCGGAGATCAGGATCCGCATTCGGCAACAATTCTAAATGTGTGTCCCATATGAATTGGGAGAGTACCTGAGAGAATGTCGGGACTAGTCATCCGCGCTGGCAGTAACTTCGGATTGCGGCAACCCCGACCCGCCGTTCGTGGGCGAGGGCGGCCGCGCCACACCGATCTCTTGGTCTTTATATTGAAGCTGGTACAGCTTGTAATAAATGCCGCGATTGGCGAGCAGTTGCTGGTGAGTTCCCATTTCGCGAACCTGGCCTTTGTGCATCACGATGATTTTGTCGGCACGCTGCACGGTTGAAAGTCGATGCGCGATGATCACTGAGGTACGGCCCTGCACCATGCGACTGAGCGCGTCGCGGACACGGAATTCGGTTTCGGTATCGACGCTGGAGGTCGCCTCGTCGAGAATCAGAATCTTTGGATTATGGGCAAGAGCGCGGGCAAAGGAAATCAGCTGCTTCTGACCGGTTGAGAGCGTGCTGCCGCGCTCGCGGACTTCTTCTTTGAAACCTCCCGGCAGACTGCGGATGAAGTCAGCGAGATTCACGTCTTCCGCGGCTTTCTCTACGTCTTCATCGGCAATCGATTGCGTTCCGAGACGGATGTTGCCCTCGACGGTGCCGGTGAATAGAAAGGGATCCTGCAGCACCACGCCAAATCGGCGACGGAGCTGGTTGAGGTCCATGTCTTTGATCGCGACACCATCAATCCTGATGGCGCCTTTCTGGACATCGTAGAAGCGCATCAGCAAGGAGATGATCGTGGTCTTGCCGGCGCCGGTGTGGCCCACAATTGCCACGGTCTCGCCTGGTTCGATGGCGAAGCTCACATCGCGGAGCACCCAGTCAGGCTTGGAGGAGTCTGTCAAAGCTGTCGAGCTTCGCTCGACCTGGACAGGCGAGACGCCCGTCCCCAGATGGCCGGCAGCGCCCACATGGGACTTGCCATCTCCGTCTGCCGGAATCGTGCGATACGCGAAACAAACGTGGTCGAACTCGATCCGGCCGGGACCTTGCGGCTTTTTCGTCACCACCGGAGACGTGATTTCCACGGGAGTATCCAGCAGCTTGAACACCCGCTCGCTGGCCGCCATGGCGGATTGCAGGATGTTGTATTTCTCACTCAGATCCTGGATGGGGCGGAAAAATCGCTGCGCGTATTGTATGAAAGCGACCAGCACGCCCAGAGTCGCGGTACCGCGGATCACATCGTTGCCGCCGAACCAGATCACACCGGCAATGGCCGCTGCCGACAGGACTTCTACCACCGGGTAGTAAACAGCATGCGCCATGATGGCGTCTTTGAAAGCGTCCATGTGGACTGCATTCACTTCAGAAAACTTATGGAACGCCCGCTTCTCGCGGTTAAAGAGCTGCAGCACGACCATGCCGCTGACATGCTCCTGCAGGTATGCATTGATGCGGGCAATCGCAATGCGAATGCGCCGGTAAGAATCACGAACTTTGTCGCGGAAGATTTTCGTGGCGATCCCAATCAGAGGCAACACGGAGAACGTGATCAGTGCCAGCCTCCAGTCCATGTGTAGCATGATCGCCACAATCCCAGCGAGCACGAATACATCTTCAAAGATCGAGACCACGCCAGCTGTGAACATTTCGTTCAGCGCATCCACATCGGTGGTCACGCGAGTCACCAAACGTCCAACCGGATTCTTGTCGTAAAAACCAATGTGCATGCGCTGCAGGTGGCGGAAGATCTGGCTGCGGAGGTCGAACATAACCTTCTGCCCGGTCCACTGCATGAAGTATGTTTGCAGGAACTCCAGCAGGAAGCTGAAAGTCAGCAAGCCCACGTAGAGCGCCGCAACCTCGGCGATTCCGACCAACGGCTGATCGCTCAGAAACCGGTCAAACGGCGAGCGCAGGCCAGGAACCCTGACGAGGTAGCGATCTACCGCAATTTTTGTGAGGTAGGGACCGAGGACGTCGGCGCCTGACTTGATTACGATAGATCCCAGTGCAACCGCAACCTGCCATTTATAAGGACGCAAATAGGCCAGCAGCCGCTTCATCAACCGGCTGTCGTAAGCCTTCCCCAATACGTCTTCTTCGTGCATGGATGCCTACTTCAAGAGGGTACCTTAAATAGATGGGATGGTCAGCCGGGAGGATGGAAAAGGTTGAAGATTTTCCTGTTAAAGGAACCGTTTATGCGACTTATGCGACCGCTCGCAGCACCAATGCTGAGTTCTTGGACCCGAACCCCACACAATTGCAGATGGCATGCTCGATCCCCGCCCTGCGGCCCACATCAGGCACATAGTCCAGGTCGCATTCAGGATCGGGCACGTCCAGATTGATCGTGGGCGGAATGCGGCTGTGTTCCATAGCCACGAGAGTGGCGGCCACTCCGGCGGCTCCACTGGCGCCTTGCGCATGCCCGATCTGGGATTTTAATGAGGACATGGGAATTCGCTCAGCACGCGCTCCTAGTGCCAACTTCAGGGCCCGAGTTTCTACACGATCATTCAGCGGGGTTGAAGTGCCGTGCAGGTGAACGTAGTGAATGTCTTCAGGTTCAAGGCTGGCATCTTCGAGCGTAAGCGTTATTGCACGCGCCGGCTCTTCCGGGGATTCGCTCATGCGCACACGATGAAAGGCTTCGCAGGTCGAACCGTACCCCGCCACTTCGGCGTAAATGCGCGCACCGCGCGCGCGAGCATGCTCATACTCCTCGAGGACGAACATCCAGGCGCCTTCTGCCAGGACGAAGCCGTCGCGATCAGCGGAAAAGGGCCGTGAGGCACGCTCCGGGGCGTTATTCCAGGACTGCGTCAGAGCTCGCAACAGTGAATAGCCCTTAACGATGCCCGGTGTGATAGCCGAATCCACGCCGCCTACCAGAAACATACGTTGCACGCCGGCCCGAATATGATCGAGCGCGTATCCGATCGCGTCTGTCGACGACGTGCAGCCTGTGGTGACTACATGGCTGTAGCCGCGGAAACCAAACCGCATGCTCACTTCGCTGGGAATCGTTCCCATGGTGCCGCTGGGAATACAGAAGATGCTGACCTGCTTCACGTGACCGCTATGCCAGAGCCGGTACTGCTCCTCGGAGAATTCTTGTGCCCCGCCACCTGTGCCCAGAATCACGCCGATCTCTCGCTTCTCCTCCATCGATTGTGAAGCAAAATCCACGCCGGCATCGCATAGGGCCTCTGTTCCAGCCGCAATCGCCAGCGGCACCACGCGCGAAACATGTTTGCGCTCGCGCGCGTCAACCCAGGCAAGGTCATCGAACTCGGGAATTTCACCGGCGATGTGGACCGGCAGCGTGGAAGGGTCGAACCGCGCGATCCTCTTCACACCGGATTTCCCCGCCAGGATTGCACGGCAGAACGCCTCTTTCCCAATGCCATTGGGACTGACCACGCCAAATCCGGTGATGACAACTCGCGGAGTCATGACGAAAGTGAGGCAGCCATTCTAAACGTACGCTGTTCGTATTGCTTGAACGCTGCCCTCAAACCAATTCAGATGCTACCGGACCACTCCCAGTAACGTGGGATAATGGGATCAAATGCCGCTCGGGCTGTACGTCTCAGTTCCCTTCTGCCGGACCAAGTGCACTTATTGCAACTTCGCCTCTGAGGTCTTTTCCCGGGCCGTATTTCAACGCTACGTGGACCACGTATGCTGCGCGATCGCACGCGCCAGCGAGACGGCCGAACAGATGGGAGGGCGTCTCGATCCAGTCGTGGATTCCGTGTACCTGGGCGGTGGCACTCCTACGATGCTAGATGTATCCCAGCTGCAGCAGCTATTTGTCACGATTTCGCAAAATTTCCAGGTTTTGCCAGAGGCGGAAATTACCGTCGAATGCGCGCCGGGCACGTTGGCATCTGAAATGATCGCAGCTTTGCAGAGTTGCGGTGTGAACCGCGTGAGCCTGGGTGTGCAGTCCTTGGTAGATGCAGAAGCAGCTTCGGTAGGCCGACTGCACAAGCGAACCACGGTAATCGACGAGGTGGCACGCCTGCGCTCCGCTGGAATCTGCAACATCAACATTGATCTGATCGCCGGTCTGCCGCACCAAACCGTCGAGAGCTGGCAAATCTCCCTGCAGGAGGCTACCTTTTGCAGGGTGCCACATAGCAGCGTCTACATGCTGGAAGTAGATGAAGATTCACGGCTGGGCCGTGAGCTCATCGCGGGCGGCACGAAGTATCATGCGCATTTTGTCCCCGACGATGACCTCACGACAGACTTGTATCTGAGTGCCTGTGAACAGCTGGAAGCCGACGGAGTGAGGCAATATGAGATTTCCAACTTCGCGCGAGACGGTTACGAGTCGCGCCACAACCTGAAATACTGGACGCGCCAGCCATACCTCGGCTTCGGCGTAGATGCGCACTCCATGTTGCCGGCTGGTAGGCAGATAAAGACAGACGCGGAGGGTGTTGGCTATGGAGAAAATGCGGGTACAGAATCGCGACGGTTCGCTTCCGGAGGCGTGCGCTTTTCTACTGCGGATTCTCTGGATGGCTACTTAGGGAATCAGCCATTGAAACGAACGGAAATCTCAGCCCAAAGTGCACTGGAAGAAACGCTTTTCCTGGGCTTGCGCTTAACTCAGGGCGTCGACCTGCGAGAGCTCAGCGCCGAGTTTGGACAACAAGCGGTGCTCGAAGTGCAGGAAACGATTACGGAACTCGTTCAGGCCGGGATGCTTTCGCTTGAAAGAGCCGTCATCCGGCTAACTGAGCGTGGACGCTTACTCTCAAACGAGGTTTTTGAAAGATTCATCCAGGTGGAGCATGAGGCAATATAATCCGGCGCTGCATTTGTGCCCTTCAACCGAGTGAACTATGAGCCTAGCATTCGGGGTAGGTTTCGATTCGATTCATGGTCGGCTGGTTCCACTGGATTGTCGGAGCCACGTTCTCCGAGGTGAGTTTGACCGCGGTAAACGACTCCCGTAAAATAGCCTATTCGGAGCCCAGCAGGAATATTCTTCAGGAAAACGAAGGCAACGAGCAGATATGGCAAACCATTTTTCCGCGCTGAAACGTGCCCGTCAGACGGAAAGACGCACCGTCCGCAACCGCGGTAATACCTCGCGCCTGCGCAGCCAATTACGAGCTTTCCGTGAAAGTCTTGCGAAGGGAGATAAACAGGCTGCTGAAACAGCATTCCGCCAAACCGTTGCGGCTTTGGATAAGGCCATTCAGAAGGGTGTCGTTCACGAGAACACAGCCTCGCGATACAAGTCCCGCCTCAATTCGCGCTTGAATGCGCTGAAGTAGTTGTTCGGCCGCTTTCCCGGCACGAACAGCAGCTCAATATCCTCCCCGATCAGCCGCAACAGCATGTTATGGATTTCCTGCATAGTCGAATTCAGGTCGAGCAACTGCGGATCCCCCACTTGCTTCCGTCCAAAGGCCAGCAGCCGCCGGGTGAGATTCGCCGCGCCGTCGCGCGGTAATGTCGCGATCGTTAGAGATGAAGTGCGCGACCACCCTTCCCTCCGTATCTCGTAGTGCCGTAAATCGTCTTTTCCGCGTAGAAGATATCTCCATTTTTCTTGCGGTTTACCATGATTCCGCGAAATACATTTGCTGCCAGAATTGTTTGCCCGTCATGCTAGAGTTCCGGGGACCGGCTCGACTGCAACTCCAGCAGGCCCAAAGATGGGATGCTATAGGCAAGCTGGCCGGAGGAGTGGCACACGACTTCAATAACCTGCTGATGGTCATCAGTGCCTATGCGGAGCTCATGCTGGACCAACTATCTGGTGTCCCGACTTGAGCATATGTGGCGTGCGCCCGACTGCCTGTTTGCGGGAATAACCAGTTAAAGGCGGTCATCTTGGGATCGACTATGCGCCCTCGCCCGCGCGGGAGATAGTCGAAATCCTTCTCATCACCTCCGACCAGCAGCAACTGCATTTTCGCACTGGCCAGGGTGACGTTTTGGAAGTGGCCGTGATGCCGACTGTATTTCCAAGTACGTTGCGGCATAACAGATGCTCCGGAGCTTCAAAAGCAGGATTGACGTATTCAATCACGCCGGACCGGTCCGTGATAATCACCAAGTTAGCCGATTCGGGATACCTTGCGCAGAGTATCCTCGGCTTTCTGCCCTTGCCGTTCCTTGCAGGAAACGTCAAGTGGCATAGCGGATGGCACAGGTAATGGAAGCTTCATCAAGGCTGGAAGTCTGGAGACAGTCGCATATCCCGGCTTTGATGGCGGTTTCGACTGCCGCCTGATCCACGTGATCGCTGAGGAAGA
>Ga0075436_100003194_pt1 | contig 11240 bp, 6 predicted proteins | sample RhiMethybrSRZTD5_FD_75303 | JGI IMG/M metagenome (GOLD analysis project Ga0075436, IMG submission 75303) | Populus rhizosphere microbial communities from Tennessee, USA - Rhizosphere MetaG P. TD hybrid SRZTD5 | ecosystem: Host-associated > Plants > Roots > Rhizosphere > Soil | place: USA... | reverse complement strand
GTGAAGAATCTGTTCGTCGTGGACGGCTCGAGTCACGTGAGCGCGTCGTGCCAGAACCCCACGTGGACGATCATGGCGCTGGCATGGCGCTCGTGCGAGCACCTGGCGGATCAGTTCAAGAAGGGGGAGCTATGATTTCGCGTCGCGACATGCTCGGCGCTGCCGGCGCGGCGGCGGCAGCCCTCGCGCTGCCGAACCTGAAGGTCCCGCAGCTCAAACCGCCGCCGAAGTTCTTCACGGCTGCCGAGTTTGCGCTGCTCGATGAGCTGAACGACCTGATCATTCCGACGGACGAGGTGTCGGCCGGCGCGCGCGCCGCGGGCGTCGCGAGCTACATCGACGGACGACTGGCCGAATCGCTCGAGCCGGACGTGCAGGCGCGCTGGCGCTCCGGGCTGCATGCCGTGGACGCGCTGTCGCGCGAGCTGCACGGCAAAGCCTTCCTGGCCGGGACGCCCGAGCAGCGCGTGGCGGTGCTGACCAAGATGAGTGCCGCCGAGGCCGATCCCAAGACGCCGGTCGAGAAGTTCTTCAAGGATCTGAAATGGTGGACGGTGTTCGGCTACTACACGTCCAAGATCGGGATCCACGACGACCAGCAGTACAAGGGGAATGTCTATCAGACAGGGGACTACGCGGGCTACGACGCAACTTGAGACTCCGCGTCTCGCGCTCGTCGCGTGCGCGCCCGACCACCTGATCGCGCTGCGGGAGCAGCCGGCGCGGTTTCAGAGCCTCGTCGGGTTCCCTATTGCCGACGGTATGCACGGCTTCTATGTCAGTGATGCCGTGTCGGCAACCTGGCTCGAGGCGCTCCAGGCCGCCGCGGGCGGCCCGCCCGATCCCTGGTTGTACGGCTTCTTCATAGTAGAAAGGAGCACGGGCACGGTGATCGGCAGCGCCGGCTTCAAGGGGCCGCCCGATGCCGAGGGCAGGGTCGAAATCGCATACGGGATCGACCCCTCCCGCCAGGGGCAGGGGTTTGCGACGGAGGCGGCAGGTGCGCTGCTGCGATTCGCCGCCGCCGATCCGCGGGTCCGGCTGCTCCGGGCGCACACGCTGCCCGAGGCCAATGCGTCGACGCGGGTGCTGCGGAAATGCGGCTTCGTGCACGTCGGCGCGGTCGTCGATCCGGAAGACGGACCGGTCTGGCGGTGGGAGCGGAACGCAGCACATATTGGAACCACATGACGGGTCAGGGAGTGTTCGCGCCGCCCGAGTGGCGATCGTTGTCGGTCTGTCTCGGCCTGTCACCGCGCGAGTGCGGCATCGTGCGCGCCGTCTTCGACGGCGATTCGGAGAAGCGAACGGCGGAGCGTCTCGGTTTGTCTCCGCACACCGTGCATACCTACCTGTGGCGCATTTACCGAAAACTACAAGTCCAGAGTCGCGAGCAGCTGCTGGTGCGCGTCTTCGCGGAGTTTCGTTCATTGCCGAAACGGGGCGGCGGCCGCATCAAGCGGCCGGACGGCCGGCACCGGCGAGTGATGTAGCCTGATCAGGTGACCCTGATCGGGGGTCTTGTCGTTCGACATGGCAGGGACATGTTTGGCTTCGCAGCATCACGAGACGGTTCGCAAACGGGGGGCCGCCACCTATGGATGTATTTGCGACCGAAGAGTCTTGCCGGCTGGACGTTGCACGCCAGCGCGCCGGCGCACGTGTTTGCCCGAACGTCCACTTCCATCAGACTGTGGCCCACGTTTCCCACCGCGGTGTCGATCACCCGCAGCATCCAGTCCATGTGCCGGCCCGTCGACCGAGGGCTGAGCCGGAGGGTTCAATGCAAAAGGTCTACCGTGCACTAGGGATCTCGTTCCTCTTCCTCGTGGCGATCAGCGGGACGGCGCTGAGCCAGGGGCAACAGGTGTCGGGCACCGTCACCTCCACGACGACCGGTGAGAAGCTGTGGGGCGTCACCGTGCGCGTGAAGAACACGCAGACGCAAACCGTGACCGATCAGCAGGGCCACTTCGCGCTCGTCGCCCCCACCGACGCGACCCTGACGTTTGCGCAGATCGGCTACCGCAGCAAAGAGGCGCCGGTCAATGGCCAGAGCACGCTCGACGTCACGCTCGAGCAGGCGCCGACGATGCTGCAGGAGGTCGTCGTCACCGGGTACACGACGCAGCGCCGCGGCGATATCACAGGCGCCGTGTCCAGCGTGAATCTCGAGCCGGTCGGTGAAAAGTCGTCGGTCAGCGTGCTCCAGCGGCTCGATGGGGCCGTCCCTGGTGTCACGGTGAACAACGGCGGGTCGCCGGGGTCGCGCAGCACGGTGCGGGTGCGCGGCGTCAGCTCGTTCCATGACAACGAGCCGCTCTACATCATCGACGGGACGCCGGTCGAGGATTCGTACCTGAATTTTCTGAACTCCAACGACATCGGGCAGATCCAGGTCCTCAAGGATGCCTCGTCCGCGTCGATCTACGGATCGCGCGCATCGAACGGCGTCATCATCATCGAGACGAAGAAGGGACGGCCGGGCGGTCGGTCGATGACGCTGGACGTCCGCACCGGGGTGGCCAATCCGACCCGCGGGTACGACGACATCGTTATGACGGATCCGTTACAGTACTTCGACGTGATCAAGCGGTCGTATCACAACAACGGCCAGAAGATCCCCGGGGAAACCAAATCGCTGTACGGCGACACCCTCAACCCCTCGATTCCGGCGTACACGTATATCGCGCCGGGGGTGACGATCGATTCCGTCGATCAGTGGGGCCGCCCGGTCAAGATCGACCGGGCCGCGTATGCCTATCCGACCACGTTGATCATGCCCGGGAGCGCCGGCACGAACTGGTGGAAGGCGGTCTTTGGTTCCGGCCAGTTCAGCGATGCGAACCTGTCCGTCTCCGGCGGCGGTTCAGACAACTCCTACAACATCGCGTTCAACTACCTCAAGCAGGACGGCACGGCGGCGTACAACCAGTTCCAGCGTGGGGGCGTGCGCGTCAATACCGCGTTCACTATCAACAAGCTGACGGTGGGCGAGAACATCGGGGTGTCGCGCGAGCAGGGCTACGGCGGCCTCGACGACGATGGGTTGGGTGAGGATGGCATCGTCGGCAAGAACATCCTGATGCAGCCCGTCGTGCCGATCTATGATATCGGGGGGAACTTCGCCTCCGGAAAAGCCTCGGGTCTCGGCAACAACACCAACCCGCTCAAGTATGCGTGGGCGCGCAAGGACGACCGCAACACGACCGATCGCGCAATCGGCAACGCGTACGGCAGCTTCGCCCTGATGCCCGATCTGGCGTTCAAGAGCCAGTTCTCGTTCGACCTGTCGCAGTTCCAGCAGACGGCGTTCACGCCGACCACGTTCGAGAACGCAGAAGCGAACGCGACCAACGGCACGAACCAGACCGATCGGCGCACGACGACGTGGACGTGGACCAACACGTTCAACTACGTGCGCACGCTGTCGGGCGGGCACAACATGAACCTGTTGCTCGGCCAGGAAGCGAACTCCACGAACGGTCGCACGCTGGCCGGCGGCATTTCGGGCCTGCTCAACGATGCCCCGGAAAACCGCTACATCGATGAAAGCCTCGGCGACGCCTCCACGAAGACCGTCAGCAGCTCGGGATTCTTCGACCGGCTGCTCTCGTTCTTCGGCAAGGCGGATTACAACTACAACCAGAAGTACTACGCCAGCGTGACGCTGCGGCGGGATGGCTCCTCCAAGTTCGCGTCAGGGAAGCAGTGGGGCACGTTCCCGGCGTTCAACGTCGGCTGGCGGGTCTCGCGCGAGTCGTTCTTCCCCCAGGGGGGCTTCTTCGGCAACGTCATGTTGCGCGCCGGCTACGGGGTAACGGGAAACCAGAACATCCCCGGTGGCCGCATCGTCGCGAAGTTCGGCGGCGGCACGGGCGATACGTTCTATGACATCGGCGGAACTCAAAACAGCATTCTGCCTGGCTTCCGGCAGGTCGCCCTGGGCAACGCGAACCTCACGTGGGAAGAGCAGAAATCCGGCAACGTCGGGCTCGACCTCGAGTTCTCGGGTGGTCGCGGGAACTTCTCGCTCGACGTCTACAACCGTAGGACCAACAACCTGCTGTTCGATCCGCGCACGCCCGCGACCGCCGGACAGGCCAATCCGGCAATCCAGAACGTCGGCGAGATGCAGAACAAGGGCTTCGACTTCGCGATCGCCTACAGCGGCACGGTCGGCGCGTCCAAGGTGTGGAGCGTCACGTTCAATGGCGCTCACTACGCGAACAAGATTCTGCGGATCGACGGACAAATCAGTCAGTTCCCCGGTCCCGGTGGCCCGCAGGTGACGCGTATCGGCAACCCCGTCATGAACCAGGTCGGCTCGCCGATCGGCGCATTCTATGGCAAGGTGGCCAACGGGTACTGGGCCACGGCTGCCGAAGCCGCCGCGCACGTCCCGGATTCCCTGGGAAACTGCGCGACGCCGCCGTGCCAGCCCAACGCCGTAGTGGGCGGTCTCCGCTATGAGGACGTGGACAAGAACGGCAAGATCGACGCGAACGACCGGACGGTCATCGGCAGCCCGCATCCCGACTTCACCGGCGGGCTGGATCTCGGCTTCCGCATGGGGCAGTGGGATTTCAGCGCGACCGTATTCGGATCGTTCGGCGGTCAGATCTACGACGCGCAGAAGGACTTCTACGTCTTCAAGGACTTCGAAACCAACGTGGTCAAGGACCGGCTGACCGACTCCTTCTGCATCACTGGCGATGAAGGCTGTACGCATCCGGGCGACCAAAACGCCAAGTACCCGCGGCTGAACATCGGCGATCTCAGCAGCGGTGACATCAGCAGCTTCTTCATCGAAAGCGCGACGTATGTGCGGCTGCGCGCGCTGCAGATCGGCTGGACGATTCCTGCCAACCTGATCCATTGGCTGCCGTCGGGCCGCGTGTATCTCCAAGGAGAGAATTTGTTCACCATTACCGGTTACAACGGGCTCGATCCGTCACTGCCGGCGCGCGCCTTCACCGGCGCGTCGGGCGACATCCGGGATCAGTTCCGGAACATAGACGTCGGCGTGTATCCGAGCAGCAGGACACTGACCGTCGGCATCAGCACCTCCTTCTAGGGGCTCGACCATGAAAACACTTCTAAGGTCCAGACTGGTGCTCGGTGCGGCGCTGCTCGTCCTCATCGGCATCGTCACGTACGCGTGCAAAGACTTTCTCAACACGCCCACGCAGGGCGCGCTCGATGCCAACTCCCTCGCGACGAAAGAGGGCGTGGAGGGCTCGCTCATCGCCACCTACCGGTCACTCGATTGCAACAATGCCACCAACGGCAACTGGGGCTGTGCGGCCAGCAATTGGGCCTTCGCCAGCATCACCAGCGAGGACGCGTACAAGGGCTCGACCTTCGCGGACCAGTACCAGGCGCAAAACCTCGAGTTGTACAACTGGATCGGCGACCAGGCGCAGGATTATTTGGACAACAAATGGGCGGCGATGTACGAAGGCGTCGTCCGCGCCAACGCCACCATCCGGGGTCTCGAGAAAGTGAGCGAAACGAGCCCCGGCTCGATTTCCCACGTCGATTCCATGGGAATCAAGGGCGAAGCGCTGTTCCTCCGTGCCCACTATCACTTCGAGCTGTGGCGCATGTGGGGCAACGTGCCGTACTACTACGAAACCGATCAGGATTACCGTAAGGCCAACGACACCGACCCGGTCCGCGGTGCCGACTCGGTGGCCCGCAAGATCCTCGCGGATCTCGATGCGGCGATCGCGCTGTTGCCCACCACGCCCCGCTTCGGGGAATCAGGGCGGGCCACCCGCTGGACGGCGAGAGCGTATAAGGGTCGCGTGCTCGCGTACATGCACCAGTACCCACAAGCCATCGCGGTCTTCGACAGCGTGATCGCCAGCGGCACGTACGCGCTCCAGCCGAGTTACGATCAAGTGTGGACCGGGTTCCACCAGTATTCGAACGGCAAGGAGACCATCCTCGCCTACCAGGCGTCGGTCAATGACAACGAGCCGAGCGGCAACAATGCGAACTACGGCGAGCGGCTCAATCTGCCGTACGCCGGCAGCCCGTTCAAATGCTGCGGCTTCCATCAGCCGTCGCAGAACCTCGCGAACTTCTTCGCCGTCGATGGCCTGACGGGGTTGCCGAAGGCGTTCACGGATTCCGCGAACTGGAATAACCGCGATTCCACGTGGGTCGCCTCCGTCACCGATACGCTCGATCCGCGGATGGATTGGACCATCGGTCGGGACTCCGTGCCCTACAAGGATTGGGGGATGCACGACACCCTGTGGATCCGCCTGATCGCCAATGGCGGCCGCTACAGCGCCAAGAAAAACGCGCAAGAAAAGGCGAGCGGCGCAGTGAGCAAGGTTGGCTGGCAGCCGGAGCAGGAAAACGCCGTCCACATTCACATTTTCCGCTACGCTGACCTCTTGCTGCTCGACGCAGAGGCCAAGGTCGAGACCAACGACCTGCCTGGGGCGTTGGCGCTGGTGAACCAGGTCAGAAACCGTGCCGCGCAGAAGGCGCAGGGATGCGGTGACGGCTCAACTGATGCTGCGCTGCGGAAGAGATACCCGCTGTGCGCCAACAACGACAGCATCGCCGTGCCGCTCAACTCGCCCACCATTAAGTGGGCAACCTACAAGGTGTCCCCGTACACCCTGGCGGATTGGCCCACGCAGGCGCGTGCGCGGGCGGCGGTCCGGATCGAGCGTCGCCTGGAGCTCGCCATGGAAGGCCAGCGGTTCTTCGATCTGCGGCGCTACGGCGGTGCGTACGCGGCGCAGACCATGGCGACGTTCCTGCTGAAGGAAAAAACGCGGCGGGCCTACAAGGCCACGCAGATTCCCTATAGCACACCGCTCAACGATTTCTATCCGATTCCGGTCGCCGAGATCGATCTGAGCATCGTCGGAGGGCAGAAGCGCCTGACCCAGAATCCTCTCTGGTAGGGGCGCGCCTTAACGGCGCTTGATGAGATACGCCTGCAGGGAGTCGCCGCTGTTCGCAACGAGCACGGCGCTCCCTGCAGGCGTTTTGACGACGGTGAGTCCCGTCACATCATGCGGTGCGAGGAAACCGCTCGCGGTGAACGGCACCGGCGCGAAATGCCCATGGCCGTCGCCGCGCAGCCAGAGCCCGTTGCCGGCATCGGCGGGCGCCGTGTTGGGAGCCGTGTCGTACAGGTTGCCTGCGACGATCAAGTCGAGATTGCCGTCGCCATCCACATCCATGGGAATGATGCCCCGGATCGGCGCAACCTGCGCCGCCTGCGGGAGCGGGGCTGCCGTGAACGTGCCGTTGCCGTTGTTCTGCAGATAGAGACTCGCGAACGTGTCGGCCTGGTAGTGGAGCGTGTGCGCCACCGCGTTGGGTCCCAACGCGCCGACCACATCGGCCTGCGCGAAAGCGGCATACGTCGGAAACTTGATCCCGATCGTGTAGATCGCGCCGCCGATCGTTGCGAGGCCGAAGAACGGGAACTCGCGCTTCCCGACTTCCTTCGTGAGGACAACGTCCGTGCGCCCGTTCCCCGTGAAATCACCCGCGTACACTCCGAGGCGGCTGGTGTCTGACGTCGTGAACGTGTGATTCAACCCGAAATTGCCGGCCACAAGATCGGGATGTCCATCATGGTTGAAGTCACCCGCAGCGAGGCTGAACCACCACCCGCGCGTGCCGCTCATCCCCAGCTCGGCGGTGACGTTGCGAAAGCGCGTGCCCTCGTTGTGGAAAAACTGCAGCGGCATCCAGTCGCCCGCGGTCACCAGGTCGAGTCGCCCGTCGCCGTCGAAATCGATCCACACGGCGGCGGTGATCATCCCGCCGGGATTTACGAGCTCCGGGGCCAGCTGCTCCGTCACATCGGTGAAATGGCCGCCATCGTTGCGCAGCAGATAGCTGCGCGTGGGAGAGGGATAGTTGCGCGGCAATAACCGGCCGCCGACGAGGAGATCGAGCTTGCCATCGCCGTTGAAGTCTCCGGCTACAACGGCCGCCGTTGCGGTGAGCATCCGCGGCAGCGCCGCTGAGTCCTGCACGAACAGCCCCCCTCCCCGCACCCCCCCACCCTGGTTTATGAACAGCCGGTCCTGCAACAACGCCGAGACGGGCGCGCGATGATATCCACCGCTGGCGAGGTAGAGGTCGGGTCTCCCGTCGCCGTTGGCATCGAAGCAGAGCGCCCCCGTCACGTCATAGCCCCCTCCCCCCCCCTGATCGCCGCGCCACGGTTGTGACGGTGCCGGGGTGAAGCTCCCGTCCGGCCGCTGCAGGAATAGCGTGCCACCGTCGCTCGCCGAACCGCCGACGAACACGTCTTCGCGGCCGTCGCCGTTGACATCGCATACCGCCAGTACCGGCCCGTGCCTGGAGAGCTGATAGGGAAGGAGTGGCTGCAGCGCGAAATCATCGAACGCACTCTCGACATGCTTGTACGGCAGCGCGCGGCGCGAGTCGAGCGCCTGGAACGCCGGATGGCTCGCAACCGGCCCTGCATGCGGGACGCCGGGAGGCCGGCGCTCGGCGGCGCTCTGGTTCACCGTCACGACCCGATCGACGGCAACGTCGGTCAGAACCTGAGTCCGCCCGTCAGGCCAGGAAACCGACAACGAATCGACGCGCGTCGCGGTCCCCAATCCGAAGTGCTCGCGCTCGGCCATCGATGAGAGATAGCCGTGATAGGGTGTGTGATAGATGTACTGCCGGTGGCCGGCGGCGGTGAGCGTGAGCGTCGCGCCGAGGCCGCCGCGGTTCGGCGGGTCGCCGCGCACGGCGATGTCGAGATAATGCGTGGAGTCGCTCGCTGCTCGGACGTTTTCGTAGATCGCGGCGGGCGCATCTATGTTGTTGACGACGAGATCCAACCGGCCGTCGTTGTTCAGGTCGGCGAGCGCCGCGCCGTAGGAGAATCCGGGATCGTCCACTCCCCACTCACGCGCGCGATTGGTAAATGTGAGATCGCCGTTGTTGCGGAACAGGTAATTCGCGACGCGCAGGCTCGGCAGGTCCCGAATCGTCTGCAGCTGCCGGGCACTCGTCCGCGAGCCTTCCTGGCGGCGCAGCCGGAACATCTTGGTCTGATAGTCGTAATCGGTCACCGCTTTGGGATAGCCGTTCGTGACGAAGAGATCCTTGAACCCGTCATTGTCGACATCGCCGAACAGGGCACTCCAGCTCCAGTTGGTGTACGCCACGCCGGCGAGGCGCGCGATCTCGCTGAATGCCACGACGCCGCCCGGTCCCACGCCGCTGTTCAGCTGCAGCGTGTTCTGGGTGTAGCCGCCCTGAAAGCGGTGCTCGCGGCGATCGAGATCCAGACTGCTCGTCACGACGCCGCTCGTCCGTTTTCGCCCTGCGAGGTCCTCCGGCATCATGTCGGTCTGGATAATGTCGGGCCAGCCGTCGTTGTTGAGGTCCGCGGCGTCGATGCCCATCCCGGCGAAGCTCGTGTGCCGCAACCACTCGCGCGACTTGTCGGTGAACGTGCCGTCGCCGTTGTTGATGTACAGGACGTCTTCCGCGACGTCGTCATTGGAGAGGTAGAGGTCCGGCCAACCGTCGTGATTGAAGTCGTTCACCACCACGCCGAGCCCGAATTGCGCTTCGCGCGAGATCCCGGCCTGCTCCGTCACGTCTGTGAAGGTGCCGTCGCCGTTGTTGCGGTACAGCTTGTCATAGCCTTCGGGATCGTGCTGCCGGATGCCGGCGGGATGGATTTCCAGCTGGCTGCGCTCGAAGTCGCGCGGCGAGTTGCCGAGCAGGAAGAGATCGAGGTCGCCGTCGCCGTCGTAGTCCAGAAAGACGGCGTGGGTGGTGAAGCCGGAGTCCGCGACATGATATTGCGCCGCGGCCTCGGTGAAGGTGCCGTTGCCGTTGTTGATGAACAGCAGGTTCTTGCGCTGCGCGGGTGTCGACCAGGGCGGCCCCGACATCGAGACGTAGATGTCGAGATACCCGTCGTTGTTGATGTCGACCATACTGACGCCGCTTGCCCACCCGCGAGTCGTGACCCCCGCCGCCTGGGTGATGTCCGCGAACTTCATGTCGCCTTTGTTCAGATAGAGGCGACTCGAAACCATGTTGCCCGTGAGGAAGATGTCCGGCAGGCCGTCGTTATTGATGTCGCCGACCGCCACGCCCCCGCCGTTGTAGATGTACGGATCCGTCAGCACGTTGACGGAATCGGTGACCGTGATGGTGTTGGCGAAGGTGATGCCGGTATGCCCCGACCCCAAACGCTTAAAGAGGGGAGCGCTCGCGCCCGCACGACCGCAGCTCATCACACACACCGCCGCCAGCACGGCGCGCTTCATGGCGCGATGGTGCGGGTATTGTACTCCGCGACGTAGCGGCGGTGCGCGGCGTCGTCGGGATACGTTTGCTCGGGCGCGTAGGGATAGCGCTCCGCGGCGTGGAACGGCAGTGGCTCGACGGTTTGACCGGCCGCGGTATGGAGATCGGCGTCTTTCATCCAGGCCACGTTGTAGAGGAGGAAGTCGCGCTTCCAACCGATCCGCAGGGGGGGGGGTGGCGCGCCCGCTGCGGAAAACTCGATCGTCATTTCGTCCCCGGATGCCATGATCACCGCCTGGTCATCTGGTGCCTGGAGCAAGGGCAGCACGTCGCCATAGCGCGTGAAGTGGCCGCGGACGGGCCGCCACGGTGACTCCATGGTCACCTGGGAGTAGTCGAACCAGAATGGCCCATAGCGGCCGGGGCCGCCCTTGCGGTACACGCGCGACCAGCCACGCGCATGCAGATCGGCGGCAACCGGCACCAGTCGCGTGACCGTCAGCGGCGCCGACTCGGCGCCGAGCGCGAGAAATGCGTGGTCCCAATAGATCTCCATGTTCGTCCGAATCCGCACGCGCCGCTCGGGCGACAGCCACTTGCCCGTCATATCCACAATTATCGATTTGTCCTTACCGGCCGGGAACGTGAGGTTGGCGACCGTGCGCCAATTGCCTGCCACATCGCGCACTTGCACGACCGGTCGAGCGATGTGCACGGCGTGTGATTGAGACACCGCGGCGTTGATGCTCGCATCGGTCGGAAACAACCAGCCCTGCAGCACCAACCGCGTGGGTGCTTGCGGAAACACACCAAAGTCCAGCACGAGGTCGTGCAGTGCGGTCACGCCCTGATACCGTCCCGGCGTGAACCCTCCCACGTAGTCGTCATCCTTCGCGCTGATCTCCTTCAGCAGGTTGCGCCCGCGCTCGTCCGTGGCGGCGACCGGCAAGCGTTTCTGGCCGACC
>Ga0075436_100003193_pt1 | contig 11242 bp, 6 predicted proteins | sample RhiMethybrSRZTD5_FD_75303 | JGI IMG/M metagenome (GOLD analysis project Ga0075436, IMG submission 75303) | Populus rhizosphere microbial communities from Tennessee, USA - Rhizosphere MetaG P. TD hybrid SRZTD5 | ecosystem: Host-associated > Plants > Roots > Rhizosphere > Soil | place: USA... | reverse complement strand
AACCTAGTGTCGAAGTTACGGGGGCGGAACCGTCGTAGTAGTGTGACCGTTACGTTGAAGTCTGTTCGGAACGTTTGCCCCCCGGGACGCGTAAGTTTTGCGACTGCCCGCCGGCCTGTTGCTTCGCTCCAACACGAAGAGACGCGCTCATGAAGCTCTCCGAGGTCTCCATCCGCCGCCCCGTCCTCGCCAGCATGTTCTCGGCTGCGCTGGTGTTGTTCGGGGCCATCGGCTACCAACGGCTGTCGGTGCGCGAGCTACCCGACATCGATCCCCCGGTCATTTCGGTCACCACGGTGCTCCCCGGCGCGAACGCGCAGGTGGTGGAAACGGCGGTGACCGACGTGCTCGAGGAAGAGCTGTCGACGATCCAGGGGCTGCGCACCCTGAGCAGCGCGTCGGCGGAGCAGACCAGCAACATCACGCTCGAGTTTACCCTCGACCGTCCGGTGGACGTGGCGGCGCAGGATGTACGCGACAAGGTGTCGCGCGTGCGGGGCCGCCTGCCGGTGGACGTGCTCGAGCCGGTGATCGCCAAGCAGTCGGCCGACGCGCAGCCGTTCTTCTGGTTGGCGCTCTCCAGCGACAACTACGACCTGATGCAGCTCTCCGACATTGCGGACCGGGTCGTCAAGGCGCGACTCCAGAGTCTGCCCGGGGTGGGCAGCGCCCAGATCTTCGGTGAGCGGCGCTACTCGATGCGCGTCTGGGTGGAGCCCCAGGCGCTATCGGCGCGCGGCCTCACGGTCCAGGACGTCGAGAACTCGATCGTCTCGCGCAACGTTGAAATCCCCGCCGGCCGGATCGAATCCACGCGGCGCGAGTTCTCCGTGCGCTCGCTGGGCGAGCTCAAGACGCCGCAGGAATTCGGCGAAATGGTGGTGGCGAGCCAGGGCAACCAGCTCATCAAGCTCAAGGATGTCGCCCGGGTCGAGCTCGGTCCGGAGGACGACCGCTCGATCTTCCGCTACAACGGATCGCCGTCGGTGGCCATCGGCGTGGTGCGGCAGTCGAAGGCGAACCTCCTCGATGTGGCGCGAAACATCCGCGAAGCGCTCCCCGCGATCCAGCAGGCGTTGCCGCAGGGCCTGAAGCTGCAAAGCGCGTACGACGGGTCCGTCTTCGTGACGCACTCGATCGACGACGCCAAGCTGACGTTGCTCATCGCGGCGATTCTGGTCGTGCTGATCATCTTCGTCTTCTTGCGGAACGTCCGGGCCACGATCATTCCCGGACTCGCGATTCCGGCCTCGATCGTGGCGACGTTCGCGATCATGTACTTCATGGGCTTCTCGATCAACAACTTCACGCTGCTCGCGCTCACGATCGCGATCGGCATCGTGGTGGACGACGCGATCATCGTGCTGGAGAACGCCTTCCGGCACCAAGAGGAGCTGCACGAGGAACCCGAGCAGGCGGCGGTGAACGGCACCAACGAGATCGGGTTCGCGGTGATCGCGACGACCATCGCGCTGGTGGCGGTGTTCACGCCGCTCGCATTCCTGACGGGCACCGCGGGCCGGCTGCTCAGCGAGTTCGGCATCGCGGTAGCGGGCGCCGTCGTGATCTCGGGCTTCGTCGCGCTGACGCTCACGCCGATGCTCTGCGCCAAGATCCTGCGGATGCAGCACCAGCATGGCAAGGTCTTCCAGCTGTTCGAAAGCGGGTTCAACGCCCTGGCGGAGCGATATGCGGTGCTGCTGCGTCGCGCCGTCAACAACCGCGAAGCCGTCTTGGTCGGTACGGTGGCAGTCGTCGCGGTCTCCGTCTTCGCGTTTTTGCTCTACCCGAAGACGCGCTTACAGAAGGAGCTGATCCCGCAAGACGACCGCGGCTTCTTCCTGATCGTGGTCCGGGGACCGGAAGGCGCGTCGCTGCCGTACACCGACGGCTACGTGCGACAGGTCGAACAGATCATCGGCCGCACGCCCGACGTGAATGGCTATTTCACGATCGTCGGGGGGTTCGCCGGCGGCGTGAACAGCGCGTTCATCGGCGTGATCATGAAGGACTGGGGCCAGCGGCACACGACGGTGGACCAGACGATCGGCGGTATGTTCCCGCAGCTCATGGGACTCCCGGGAGTCCTGGCATTTCCGTTCGCGCCCGGCGCGATCGGGTTCTCGCAGCCGATTCAATACGTCGTGCAGAATCCCGATTTCGCGAAACTCACCGAGATGATGGGACCGTTCGTCGGCCGCGTCTCGCAAATCAAGGGCATCGCGAACGCCCAGACGGACCTGTTCGTGAACAAGCCGGAGCTGCGGGTGACGTACGACCGTGACCGGGCCGAGGATTTGGGCGTGCCCGTCCGCGACGTGTCGGGCGCTCTGCAGACGTTCCTCGGCGGCCGGCGCGTCAGCACCTTCACGCAGAACGACAAGCTGTACTACGTGATGGTGCAGCTCGATCCCAAGGATCGGGCCACGCCGAGCGACATGCGCGGGATTTATCTGCGGGGCAAGGGCGGGCAGCTGGTCCAGCTCGACGCCCTGGCCAACGTGCAGGAAGGGGTGGGCGCGCGGCAGATCAACCACTTCAATCGGATCCCCTCGTTCACGTTGTCGGCGTCGTTGACGCCGGGGCTCGCGCAGGGCGATGCGCTCGATTCGATCGATGCGGTCGCGAAGCAAATGCTGCCGCCAGGGACGACGACGGCGCTCGCCGGAGAATCTCGCGAGTACAAGGAGAGCGGGAGCGCGATCTATTTTGCGTTCGGGATCGCGCTGATTGTGGTGTTCATGGTGCTCGCCTCCCAGTTCGAATCGCTGCTGCATCCCTTCACGGTCCTCCTGGCCGTCCCGCTCGCGATCACCGGGGCGCTGGCGACGCTGAAGTTCGCGGCGATCATCCATCGGTCGGGCGCGACGATGAACCTGTACAGCCAGATCGGAATGATTCTCTTGATCGGCCTGGTGAGTAAGAACTCGATTCTGCTCGTCGAGTACACGAACCAGCTCAGAGAGAAAGGACTCGACACCATGGCGGCGGTGCTCGAGGCGGGCCGGATCCGGCTGCGCCCGATTCTCATGACGTCGGTGGCGACGATCATGGGCGCCGTGCCGGTCGCCTGGGGCGTGGGTGCCGGTTCCGCGGCGCGGAAGCCGCTGGGGTACGCGATCGTGGGGGGCGTCTTTTTCTCGACGGCGCTCACGCTGTTCGTCGTGCCGGTCGCGTACCTGGTGATCACCTCGATGTTCGGGCGCGCGCGCGAACGGCGCGGCGTCGTGATTCCGTTGACCAAAGCCGTGGAGGGCGACTAATGCTCGCGCTGCTTCTCGCGCTGCAGGCCGCCGCGCCGCCAGCCGATTCGTTGCCGCAGATCACGCTCAAGGATGCGTTGCAGCGCGCCGTACAGCTCGACGCGAACTACGTCTCGGCACTCGGCCAGGTCGACAACGCCGCGTGGGCGCGGCGCAATGCCTTCGCGGTGTTCCTGCTGCCGTCGCTGACGGTCAACGTGAATCGGCAAAGCACCGATCCCGCGGGCTTCTTTTTCACCGACTCGTTGCTCCGCCTCAAGACGACCTGGTCGGCGCAGATCAATGCGCGCTACGACCTGTTCACCGGCGGCCAGAAGTTCGCGGAGCTCGCCCGGGCCGGCGCGGCGCTGGAGGGAGCCCACGCTGACGAATTGCGCCAGCGCTTTGCGACGGCGCTGCTGATCGAGTCGGATTACTACGCGGTGCTGCAGAACACCGAGCTGGATCGCGTCGCGCGGGAGCGGCTGCGGCGCGCCCGCGAGCAGCTGGGCGTGGCACGCGCGCGCGTCGCGTCCGGGGCAGCGGTGTCGACCGACTCCCTCAACCTCCGTCTCGAGCTGACGCGCGCTCAGGTGGCGCAGCTGCAGCAGGCATCGGCGTTGCGGATCGCGCGGCTCGAGCTCGGTCGCCGGGTGGGCGCGGCCGGACCGGTCGACGCCGCGCCGCTGGACACCGTCGCGGCTCCTGAGCTCCCGGTCACGCTGGCCGACGCCATCTCGGAGGCCGCTCGCCAGGGCCCCGACTATCGCGTGGCGGCGGCCAACGAGCGCGCCGCCAGCGCCGCGTATCGCGCCGAGCTGGGCAACTACCTGCCGCACGCGGCGCTGACGTTCACCAAACTTTCGCTGGGCACGAAGTTCTACCCGAACGACCTGTTCAAGCAGACGAATCTCACGCTGGGCATCTCGTTCCCGATCTGGAACAACGGGCAACGGGAGCTGGCGCTCTCGCGGGCGCGCGTGAACAAAGACGTGGCGCGCGCGCGGCGGCAGGACATGGATCGCGCGGTCCAGCATGACGTCACGGCGGCGTACGATGCCTATCTCACCGCCCGCGGTACGGGGGAGCTCGCGCGCGAGGGTCTCGCGGTCGCGCGTGAAAGCTTCCGCGTCCAGCAAACGCGCTACTCGAGCGGCGCTACGACGATTCTCGACCTGCTCGATGCGGAAGTGAATCTGTCCCAGGCCGAGGCGGATCTCGTGCAAGCCCGCTACGGGACCCGGCTCGCGCTCGCCGGCCTCGAAATGATCCTCGGCCGCCGACTCTTTACCGATAAGGAACCTCAGTGATGTCGTATCGCGCGCTTGCTGTTCTGCTCCTGCTCGCGGCACCCGCTGCCTGCAAGAAGGCCAACTCCGCGGCTGGTGGGGGCGGGGGCCCCGGGGGACCTGGCGGCTTCGCCATGCCCGTCGAGGTCGCCGCCGCCATTCGCGACACCGTCGTCGACGCGATCGCGGCCACCGGTCAGATCGAAGCGATTCAGGCGATCGACCTGCGACCCGAAGTCGAGGGCCGCATTGTGGACATCCTGGTCCGCGAAGGTGAGGAGGTCGAGAAGGGGACGCCGCTCTTCAAGGTGGACGATGGCGAGCTGAAGGCCCAGGTGGCCCGCGCCACCGCCGATCGCGATCTGGCGCGGCAGGCGCTGGACCGTACCAAACAGCTCATCGGGCAGAACGCCTCGTCCGCGGCCGACCTCGAGCGCGCCGAGGCGACGGCCCGCGGCGCCGACGCGCAACTCGACCTGCTGCAGCTGCGGCTCGACCGCTCCGTGGTCCGCGCGCCGTTCAGCGGCGTGGTGGGACGGCGCTACGTCAGCGAGGGCGACTTCGTGAACAGCGGATCGAAGCTGACGGCGCTGCACTCCGTGAATCCGCAGTACGCCGTGCTCGATGTGCCCGAGCGCTACGCCGACCAATTGAAGCGCGGCCAGCTCGTGAGCTTCCAGGTGGCAGCCTTGCCCGGGCGGAACTTCTCGGGTGAGGTGGTCTTCGTCGATCCGACGGTCGAGCTGCCGGCGCGCACGATTCTCATCAAGGCGAGGGTGCCCAACCCGCGGCGCGAGCTGGCCAGCGGGATGTTCATCGAAGCGCGCCTCGCCACGAACATGCGTCCCAACGCCATCGTGGTCCCGGAGGATGCGATCCTGCCGCTCCAGGGCGCCACGTTCGTCTGGGTCATCAAGGACGGGAAAGCCGATCGCCGCCAGGTGACGCTGGGCGTGCGGACGGCGGGGTGGGCGGAGATCGTGGGCGGCGGCGTCGACGCCGGCGACCAGGTGGTGGTCGGCGGCCTCGAGCGGCTATTCCCCGGCGCGCCGGTGATGGCGCAGGTCGTCGAGCGTCATCGCGGCGCGCCCACCGTGGAGAAGCAGCCCCAAGCCGCGCGCTAGCGCGGGATGAGTTGTGATCCCGCTAGCGCGGGATCAATTGTGATCCCGCTAGCGCGGGATCAGTGACCGCGGCTGCGACGGGGTCGACGCTCGCTCCGGGAGCGGCTGGAAGTTGATCGTCGTGTTGCGGAACACCGCTCCCGCGATCGCCTGGGCGCGCGTGGCCAGGGTCGGCTGGGTCGCTTGGAGCTCTTGCGCCAGGGCGTAATAGATGACGCCGTAGGTCGTCAGGATGCCCTCCGAGGGCTGGTCCACCCAGCCGCGCGGCCTGAGCCGCGCCGCACTCTCCGAGTGGTAGACGTCGAACAACAGTGTCTGGCTGCGCTTCACATTCACCCACCCGAGTGACGCGACGGCCTTGACGCTGTCCGACGGCTGCAGCTCCCGCTCGCGCAGCTCGCGCGCGAAGCCCTGACCCTCGAGCCGCGCCGTCAAGCCGAACTGATCGGCGTAGCTGCCGACGGTGCGCGAGAAGTAAATCGGCCGCTTCCCGAGCTGATCCTTGATGATCTGCAGCACGATGACGTCGGCGCGCTCGATGTACGGCCGGCCCAGCTGCTGCGGGTCGAGGGTGACGTCGAGCGGGCCCAGCCGCACTGTCCGCTTGTCTTGCAGCACGTAGTACTGCTCCAGGGCCGCGAGTTGTTCGTCGCTGAAGCTCACCACGCGGCCCGTCGGCTTGGGCCAGGCGCGGCCGCGGTAGATGGCGGGAGCCGCCAGGGAATCGAACGTCGCGATCGGGCGGCGCTGCATCTGGCGCAGATACCAATCGGTGTTGGCGAGCGACAGGTTCACCACCGTCACGTCGCGCCGCACGCCCTCGACCTCCTGGGCGTACCAGAGCGGGAAGGTGTCGTTGTCGCCGGCCGTCACGAGGACGCCGTAGGGCTCGACGGTCTGGAGCAGGTCGACGGCGAAATCTCTGGCGATTGTTTCGCTGGCTCGTGACGCCGTGAACCGGTTGCCGATCAGCGGCAGGAGCGCGAGGGCCAGCAGCGGCGTGGCCACCGCCCAGCGGAGCCGCGCCTCCGGTTGGCGCGGCCGCAGCCACTCCTGCACCGTCTCCATGAGCGTCGCCAGCCCCATACCCACCCAGATCCCCCACAGCGCGAAGGAGCAAATGAAGAAGTAGTCGCGCTCGCGCACCTCGTGCTGCAGGCCCGGCTCGTTGTAGGGCTGGGAGAAGCCCCACTTGAAGTTCAAGTAGAAGATCAGGGTGAACGTGAATGTCACGACGAGCAGCGTCATCGCCGCCGCGGTGCGCCGGTCGGCGCGCCAGTGGCGGTACGCGCCGAGGAGCCCCACGCCGCCGAACAGCACCGCGAGACCGCGCTGCACGCGCTCGGACCAATCGTGTCCGAACTGCCAGCTGAAATACTGGAAGTAGTTGAGGATCTGCTGCCCGTAGAGCACGAGCGTGTGCCCGGGGTTGCCGGGGCCCGGCGGGTACATCGGGTTGTCGAGGATCGACGGCTTGCCGTACTGTTGGCGTGTGAGGACTGCCCACAGCGCTTCCCAGTTGGTCGGCTCGCCCTCGTTGATCGGGGGAAAGTGCGCGGCACGGATCGGCAAGAAGATGTAGACCGAGAGTCCCACCGCGGCCACGCCGAGCAACGTCAGCGCGAATCGCCAATTACCAGCGTAGAACACCGCGAATCCCAACGCCACCAGATACAGCGCGCCCGCGGCGTACACGGGGCCCGTGCCTTCGAGGCCGAGCGCGATCAGCAGCGCCCACACGCCCGTGAACAACAGGAACTGCGACCACTCGATCTGTGCCTCTTGGTCGGTCCGGGCACGTTGCGTCTTGAGTGGGGGAAAGAGCAGCACCATCACGACGGGCCCCACGAGCACGCCCATCATGTGGTTCGTCGCCGTGAGCGCCAAGAGGTACACGATCAGCAAGAGGTAGTGATCGTGGCCCTCGCCGGCGGGCTGGTCGTCCCAGCGGACGATGAGCCACAGGATCAGGGCGATCGACAAGAGGCTCAGCGTGTACACCTTCTCGTTCACCACCGACTGATTCCACACGGTGAACGAGGTTGCCGCGACGAGCGCTCCGGCGAGCGCCGCGAGCCGCCGGGGCCACACGGCGGGCACGACGGTCCGCAGCCAGCGCTCACCGATCAGGAACCAGCACCCGGCCGACACGGCGCTGGTGGCCGCCGCGAACAGGTTGATACGTTCCGCGTACCCCGCGGCCCAGGGAATCAGCCCCCACGTGTGCGCGGCGAGGACGAAGAACGGGTTTCCCGGGGGGTGCGGGATGCCGAGCGAGTACGCCGCGGCGATGTATTCCGACGTGTCCCAGAACTGCGTGGTCGGCGCCAGGGTCACCACGTACAGCGCGAGGGCGGCGACGAACACGGCGGCCGCCATCCAGTAGGGCGGTTTCTCCGGCTCCACTACCGTGAAGGGGACGGGCCGGTTGGCGCCAGGCGGCGGGTTCAGGGTCTGCTGTGCGTGACTCATGCTCGTTTGGTTGTCGGTTAGTGGCGGAACTGGCGCGTGCCGGTGAGCACCATCGCCAGTCCGTGTTTGTCCGCAGCCGCGATCACCTCGGCGTCCTTCACGGAACCGCCAGGCTGAATGATAGCGACGATCCCGGCCGCCGCGGCCTCGTCGACGCCGTCAGGAAACGGAAAGAACGCGTCGCTGGCCAGCACGGCCCCCTTAGGATCGTGTCCCTGCTGCCGCGCTTTGTGGACCGCCAGGAAGGAGCTGTCCACCCGGCTCATCTGCCCGGCGCCGATCCCGATCGCGGCTTCATCCCGAGCGATCAGGATCGCGTTGGATTTGACGGCACCCACCGCGGCCCACGCAAACCGTAAGTCGTTCCATTCCGCATCGGTAGGCCGGCGCGCCGTCGCCACCCTCCACCCGGACTCGTCGGCCACGCCGCGGAAGCGGAACCGGTCCTGGACGAGGAAGCCGCCGCGGATCCGCTTCCAGTCCCACGTGGGCTCGTCCGTGGGGCGGGGGAGCTCGACGACGCGCAGGTTTTTTTTCGCCTGAAACACGGCCACCGCGTCGGCGTCGATCCGCGGGGCGACGACGACCTCCACGAACAGCTCCCGCATCGCCTCCGCGGCAGCGCGGTCGACCACCGTGTTGAAGGCGATCACGGAGCCGAACGCCGAGGTGCGGTCGGTCGCGAGCGCGCGCTGGTAGGCGTCGGCGGCGTTGCGGCCGAGGGCGATGCCGCAGGGCGTGGTGTGCTTGATGATGGCGCAGGCGGGGCGGCCCTCGGGGCCCCACGGCGCGACGGCGTTCATCGCCGCATCCACGTCGAGCAGATTGTTGAACGACAGCTCCTTGCCGTGGAGCTGTCGCAGGTCGCGGATGCCGCGCTCGTCGGTCGCGTACAGGGCGGCGCGCTGGTGCGGGTTCTCGCCGTAGCGCAGGGGCTGCTGGCGCTCCAGTACCACCGAGAGCCGGCTCGGTAACGCCTCGTCGGACCGCGACAGGTAGCCGAGGATCGCCGCGTCGTAGGCGGCGGTGTGCGAAAACACCTTGGTCGCTAACGCCCGCCTTAACCCCGGGCTGGCGCCCGGGGTTAACCCACCCTGGAGAGCTTCCAGGATCATGGGGTAGTCGTCGGGGTCCACGACCACAATGACGTCGGCGTGGTTTTTTGCGGCGGAGCGGAGCATCGATGGGCCGCCGATGTCGATCTGCTCGATCGCCTGCTCGAACGTGGTGGACGGCTTCGCGACGGTCTCGCGAAACGGATAGAGGTTCACCGCGACGAGATCGATGGGGGTGATGCCGTGTTGCTGCATCGCGGCGACGTCGCCGGGGTGATCGCGGCGCCCCAGCAGACCGCCGTGCACCTTGGGGTGCAGCGTCTTGACTCGGCCGTCCATCATCTCGGGGAACCCCGTGACTTGCTCGACTGGCACGACGGCGACCCCGGCCCGCCGCAGCGCCTCCGCGGTGCCGCCCGTGGAGATGATCTCCCAGCCGAGCGCGGTGAGCCCCTGTGCGAACTCGACCAGCCCGCGCTTGTCCGACACCGACAGCAACGCTCTCACGAAATCCTCACGGGTTGGCTTGGTAGGCCGAGTCGAGCCAGCTCGAGCACGACCCTTGGCAGCAGCCGGTGCTCCGCTTCCAGCACGCGCGCCGCGAGCGACTCCGGCGTGTCGCCGCGAACCACCGGGACGCGCGCCTGTGCGATGATCGGCCCGCGGTCGTACTGCTCGTCGACGTAGTGCACGGTGACTCCCGATTCGGCGGCGCCGCTCGCCAGCACCGCCTCGTGCACGCGGCGTCCGTACATGCCGGGACCGCCGTGCGCGGGGAGCAAAGCAGGATGGATATTAATCATGCGCCAGCGAAAACGGGCGACCACCGGGGGAGGCACGAGCTTCAGGTAACCCGCCAGCACCACCAGTTCGGCGCAAGGGCTCTCGTCGAGCGCGGCGAGCAGCTCGGCGGCGCTGTTCGGGTCGTGCAGCACGGTCGTGGGGACGCCACTCAGGCGCGCCCGCTCGAGCGCGCCGGCACTCGCGCGATTCGTGATGACCCGCGCCACGCGTGCGAGGGGAGAGTCGGTCAGCGCGTCGAGCAATGCCTGCAGGTTCGTGCCGCCGCCCGACGCGAGGACGGCGACACGGACTGCCGTCACTGACTCCGGCTGCAGCGCGCGACGGACTTGGGCTTCGAGCCGGTGGTGACGCTCACCGAGAACTGACCGGTGGCGTACTTGCCGGCCGTGTTCACCACGATCTCGTACTCTCCCGTTTGCGGGAACGTCGCCGTGAGGCGGGCGTTGCAGTTGCCGCCTGAATCATCGTCCTGGTAGTCCCGCCCGCCGCTGATCCCGGGGCCGCGCAGGAACAGGTAGGCGTCGAACTCATCGGACTCGAGGTCGATCGTCACCGTTTGACCGGCCTGAGCCTGGATCGTCCACGCCTGAGCGTAGGTGCTGTCGCTCGAGAGCAGCACGTCGCTGCGGGCCAGGGACCCCTGCTGGGTCTGGCCGACGGCGATGCGGCGCACCGGCTGCGTGCCGCCCCCCGAGGCTGCCGCCCCGCTGGACGCGCAGGGGCCGTCGTCGCGCGTCTGCAGCAGCTTGCTGCCGTCGGTGATCGAGAGGGTGAAGCGGCCCGTCTGCCGCTCGGGCGTGTCCGACGTGTTGACGAGAATACGGTACGGCCCGTTGCCGGGGAACACCTGGGCGATGCGTGCGGCGCAGCCCGGTCCGCCGTTGTTGTTGATGATCGACTCGTCCAGATCGGCGCCGCGGACGATCAGCACCGGATCGAAGTCGTCGGAGGCGAGGTCGATCGTGATCGGCCGGCCCGCCGTCGTGGTGAACTGGTAGAGCTTGAAGTAGGTGTTGTCCGGGTAGAGCGAGTCGCTGCTCGAGAGCGCGCCGTTCACGGTCTCGCCGACACGGATCGACGCGATCGGCTGGCTCTCCGCCGCGGCGGGCGCCTGGCAGTCGCGCGTATCGCGTGGCTGCACCGTCTGGCTGCCCTCGGTGAGCGAGAGCGTGAAGCGTCCGGTCTGGCGATGGGGCGACGAGGTCGTATTCACCAGGATGCGGTAGGGGCCGCGGCCCGGGAAGGACTGCGACACG
>Ga0075436_100003192_pt1 | contig 11243 bp, 9 predicted proteins | sample RhiMethybrSRZTD5_FD_75303 | JGI IMG/M metagenome (GOLD analysis project Ga0075436, IMG submission 75303) | Populus rhizosphere microbial communities from Tennessee, USA - Rhizosphere MetaG P. TD hybrid SRZTD5 | ecosystem: Host-associated > Plants > Roots > Rhizosphere > Soil | place: USA... | reverse complement strand
CAAGCTCGGAGTGCCCGGTGAAGACGAACTCGCCGGCCGCGGAGTGAGCTACTGCGCGGTGTGCGACGGAGCGTTCTTCAACGGGCAAGTGATCACGGTAGTCGGCGGCGGAGATGCGGCCGTCGAAGAAGCGAACTATCTCACGCGATTCGGCAGCCGGGTCTACGTGGTTCATCGCAGAAATGAATTTCGCGCGCAGAAGATTCTTCAGGACCAGTTGTTTCACAATCCGAAGGCTGAAGTTATTTGGGATAGCACCGTCGAACAAATCAAAGGCGACAAGGAAGTTGATCGAGTCCTGGTGAGGAACGTCAAGACCGGCGAGGTCCGCGAGCATCCGACTCAGGGAGTGTTCATCTTTGTTGGCTTCAAACCGAATACTTATTTTCTTGAAGACCACCCGGCTCACGACGTAGGCGGTCACCTGGTTACGAACGATCGAATGGAAACAAGCATTCCCGGTTTGTTTGCGGCTGGAGACTTACGCTCGCAGTTGGTACGCCAGATAACGAACGCCGTCGGGGATGCTACAGTGGCGGCGCTCGCGGCTGAAAAATACATCACCCACTTAAAGCATGCTCAAGCAGGCGCCGCTGTTTAGCGCTCTGTATTAGCGCCGCGAACGAGACTCACGGATCGAGAAGAATCTGCGTGCAACGCTACGGTGCGTTGTTAGACTCGGTCTGGCAGGCAAGCGACAATCAGGTTATTTCTTTGAATGAGTGAAGGCAGTTTCAAGTACATCTTCTAAAAACTGTTTAATGTCACTTCTTCTCTCCGCAGTAAAAACATGCATACCTCCCGACAACGTCAGGTATGCTTCCTTATAGAATTGGTCTGACTGGCCAAAACCGAAGGGAACTTTCATGTCAAAGGACAGTCCTTTCTTTCTGATCACAGCGACTACATCCATTACGGCGTTGAAATTAAAAAGGCAGGCCTCCCATACCCCGTATTCATCATCTTGTACGCCGACAAGCATCAGGTTAGCGCTGAAACCATTGTCTGCAGTTATGTACCCACCGCCAATTAACTGTGTTCCGCGAAGAGCAATAGGATTATCCGGGGGTGGAAAAAACTGAATTGTTATCTCGCCGCCAATTGGAAGTTTGTACGTAAAGTACGCCGCTGGTCCAGTCTGTTGCTTCTCTATCTTTCCATGCTGAAAGCTAGTGTTGAAACTATCGACAACGCTGTCGAACAGGCCGATCACCCTTGCGAGCGAGTATTGATATGTCTGAGCTTTCCTGTTTCGTCTTTCCTGTGCTTCGGCTCGTGCTAATTCCTCCTTCTGCTTTTCCCTAATGATCTTTAATGCGGCCTCAACAGCCGCGGAAACTGTGGCAGAGCTTGCTCCATGCGGAGCTTGATTCTCCAGAACCTTGAGGACTTCCTCCCACTCGGGACGCTCGGCAGGACGCTTTGCAACCATGCGCCCTAGCAACTGTGCAATCGCCACGTCGACATCCGTACGCATAGTACGTACATCTGGGCAATCACTGTATCTGTGCGCTCTTTCCCAAGCCTTCCAATCGCCCCTATCTGAAACACTCTGTTCTACGGGGTTCTTAAGGGTGAGAATCTCATAAAAGACCAAACCCACTGAGTAGACGTCCATTTTTATCGTGTTTTTTTCATATTCCCATCCCTCCGGTGCCATATAACGAATAGCCCCAACGCCTTTGAATGTATGGGTGCGCGTTCGTTCGCTGATAAGTTTACTAATACCGAAATCACCAAGCTTCAACAGGGTACCATCATAAAGGATGTTATCCGGTTTAATGTCTCTATGAACCACGTGCTCATTTACCGCCTTCGCGCCGCGGGCTATGTCAAGCATCATCTTACGAGCTTCTTCCAAAGCGATTTTACTATTTGTTGTGCGAATGGTTTCAAGAATAGAGTGAAGAGTCCCTCCAGTGACGTACTCCATGATCAGATAAGGACCGATACTGGAAGAAGACCCCTCATCTGTGTAAAGAATCTGAACGACATTTGGATGAACGACTTGAGTTGCAAGACGCATCTCGTTGAGTAGCGCTGTGCGTGTTTCATCGGTGATCCCGCCGACTGGTAGAAGTTTAACCGCTAATATAGAACCCGACACGTGGCCTACAGCTTGATAAACTTCTCCGAAACTTCCTTGGCCAAGGAAGTCTGTTAATTCGAAAGTCTCATCGCATGGGCCAACCAGTTCTAAACCGATTCTCGATCCTGGTGCTCTGGACACTTAGCCTCCTTGTTGCAAGTTTACACTACTAGCCTGAATTGGACTGAGATCTTTCGATTGATTGTCCACAAGATCCATTCTGACTAATCTAACTTCAGGTCGCAGCATCACTCTACGCACATTTTCTCTCCCGCATAATCCGATCTGCAAGCGGGCGTGAAGAGAAGTCACCGGAGATTCTCAGCACATAGCGCCTTTTTGACTTGATTCCTGGGTGGTGTACACGATTCAGGTACGAGCTCTAGGAGGATCTACAGGTCAATCGGACTGGAGCGACCCGGGCTCTCACATGTCTTTGTGGGTTCGACGGGCTGAGGTTTCTGAGGTCTAACATTGAGTTGACCGGGCGCGGCGATTGAATCCAACTTCGATTCAATCAATCAAGTTGACAACCACGCTCCCCGCGCTCCGTTCCAACGATTTGTTCGGCATCGGGCTGATTCGTCTATTTCAATCCGACAACACCTAGGTTTAGGTGAGTGCCAATCTGGTTCCAAGACCTTCTATTTTGCTTCGTCAGTCTCTTGGTAATTGTCGCTTGCGCTCGAGTTCTAGGAAACGACGTACAGAGTCGGCATCGTGACCTATCAATGACGCGGTCTGCCCACGTCTTCGCGCTTCCTCATTAGCAAGCTGTTTGCTAAAGGCCTCCAGCTCTTCAAAGATACAAGGACATTGCTCTCTCAATCGGGTTCTTTGAATATACGGCTGAGCTGCGGCCCAATAACTGGTTAAATCCACGTAAAAAGTAGTCCACACCAATTCGCGATCGAGCAACCCACGTTTCGTAGCATTTGAAAGTATCTCAAGGAACACGAGCGGTGAATCATCAATGTTTTCAGGGGTTGGATTTTCTAACAATTCAGCAGCGAGATGCGCCCGACGTTCCTGCATTCCCTCGGATTCCCACTCCTCATAGAATTGTAAAAAATTCTGTTGAGTGGCAAGTTGTCGGGAGACCATGTTCTGTGTCTTAACCGACCAAATCGCGGCGGCTGTCGCCACAATCGCGGCGAGGGTTGCGACAAATGCCAAAACGACGCTTAAGGGTTCATGGTGTCGACGAATGAAGTGCCAAATACTATCCGGGACACTCAAACCCACTTTCTCGGTGTCCGTTGCGGAATTCGGGCTTTGATCCGACATTGAAAACCACTCCTATTCATCGTGGGAATGCGGGTCGAACGCGTCGGTTCAGCGAGGCTGCGAGGGGCGCTTCGGGAATCATAAGAGACTCGCTTCGAGGCTATGCTGGAATGGCTTGTCAGCTGCTGGCGGCCAGGCTGTTTGCTAAGCATTTCTTCTAACAATGCCGGCTTGAGCTCGGGATGATTCAGATGAAGCTGGGAGACCTTTTATCTGGTTTCTCCTCAAGCCTCCTTAATCCCCGACTTAGCCAGAATAGTCGTCATGAAGCCGAGCATAATCTGCGCTTCCTGGAGAGCGGCTAAATAATTGCCCGCCCAGTGTGACTCGAACTTCTGAAAATGTTTGGTCAGTTGAGCCCCGTATTTTTCGAGCATCGCTTCGATCTTGCTGGCCGGAGTGCTGTGGAGGCTACTTACGATATCCTTCAGCCGCTCTCTGGTGGTGTCGATCTCACCTTTGGTGATTTTCCCATCTTTAGCGAGGGCATCGAACATGGGAGCGCGCAAGGTAGCTGAGACGGCGCCTAACTGAAACATCAATTGTTGAGTATTCATTTTTCTTCCTTAATTGAAAATGTTCCACTGACTGCAAACAGAAAAATCAAAGCTTTTAACAAACGAGCGTCAGCACAATAGTTGAGCGGTTAAAAGCCGTCAAGCGTTCAGACCTTAATATTCACACCTAACGTCGAAGACATCACTCCAGTCTTTCATTAGCCCAGGCGTTCACGCCTGTTTGATTGGCGCAATGTTGAATGCAGCCCCGTTCACGGGGCTTGATCGCTATCGCGGAGCCTTCTGCTTTAGTGAAAAGGTCGCGCCCGAAACGTCAATCGTCCCTTTGCGCTGGGTGCCCGTATTATTCGGAGCAACATTAAAGGTCAACGTGCCGGAGCCGGGTCCTCCGCTGTTTGAAGCAACGGTTATCCAGCTCGCGTTGCTGGTTGCCGTCCAAATGCAATCCGGGGTCGTGGTCACGGTCAAGCTGCCGCGGCCTCCGCCTCCAGCGAATTTTCGAGAAGCGGGATCGATACTGTAAGAACAAGCGGCGGCGCCTGAACCCTGCTGGCGGATTGTGAAGTCTCGATGTGCAATTGTAATCGCTCCCACACGAGCGCTTTCGTTCGGATTCGCGTTGACCGTAAAAGTAACCGTTCCGTTTCCCGTGCCGACGCCGGAAGTGATCGTGATCCAGCTAACATTGCTTGTGGCGACCCAGCTTAAACCAAGCGGAGCAGATACGTTCAGAGAGCCTTGACCGCCGGCCGTTGTGAGCACCGAACTCGACGGCGCGAACGATATCAGCGCGATGTCAACTGCGGCCTTCACATCGAGCCGTCCGTAGCCGTAAGAGTTGTTGGGCGAGCCGCTGCTGCTGCAATCAGTCGAAGGCACGTGAACCGCCGAGTCTTCAAGGATGCCCTCGATCGCGGCTACATTGCCGCGCAAGTTGGGTTGAGCAGAAAGCATCAACGCGATCGCTCCCGCTACGTGGGGAGTCGCCATCGAAGTTCCGCTGAAGACTGCATACGAGGTCTTGCTGGTCGCGTAGCTCGAGCGTATCAGGACACCGGGCGCGGCCAGATCGGGCTTCATTCGATTGCTGCCGTCGATGGTGATCGGGCCTTGCCCGCTGAAACTCGCGATGTCGCCGGTCGTGTGATCGAGCGCGCCGATTGAAAGAGAAGCCTCGTAGAGCGAGGGAGGATCAACGATATCCGAACAACTCGGCTTGATGAAATTACCTGCCGCAACTACGGTGATGATTCCCGCCGCGCGTTGTGCTTCGACCGCGGCTTTAAGCGTGAGCGCCGAGCAGCCTTCAGATTTAGGACAGTCCCATGAATTTGTCGTTAGGTCGGGAGCTTTCGACGGATCGCCTTGAGAGGGATTGCCGCTCACCGGATAAGGCGCAAGGAAGAATTGAAAACATTCCATGTACGTTGCCGGACTGCCGGTGCCTTCATCCATGTTTCGACACCCGATCCATTTTGCTCCCGGGGCCATTCCGATCTGATTTCCATTTCCGTCGTCTCCAACGGCGATGCCCATCGTGTGAGTTCCGTGACCGAGGTCGTCGCAGGGCGCGGTTGTATCGTGACCGCAAGAACCTCCGCGCGAATGAACGCTGTCGTGCCAGTTGAAATCGTGATCGGCACTCGTGCCGTTGAATCCTCGATAGTGATTTCTCAGCGCCGAATGATTCCACAGAAAACCAGTGTCTCCACCGCCGATCACTGCTCCCTGACCAGTAAAGCCCTCAGCCCAGACTTCAGGGGCTCGCGTGTAGGATATGTTCGTTTCAATCGTCTCAGCACGAACGCCTGACGAAGCTTCGATTGACGGAGCAGGCAGACGGTTTTCAATTATCGGGTTGCCCTCGATGCGCGCGACATCGGAGCGAGCCGCAAGCTCCAGCGCGACATCAAGATAAGCTTCAACCAGGACCGCATTGACGATGTAGAAGGAACGATGCTTGACCTGATGCGTATCGAGCCACTGCAAAATCGGACCCTGAGTCTCCCGCGCCTTTGCTAACAGAGCGTGATAGACGTAGTCACCCTTTTCAGCTTTTGTTGTTAATTGCGCGGCGCCGGAGAGATCTGCCTGCTCGGCCATCACCACGAAGTATTCGGCTTGGATATTGTTTGAAGCGTGTGACAAAACCCAATCGGCTATCTTTGCGCGCGAAGCATTCGCGGTCTGACGAACTTCTTGTTGCGGGCGAGCGGATACGACAGAAGCTGCGACAAAGAGAGCGAGCGCCAACAATCGGGTCTTCATAAACGATACTTCCGGCGATGATTGTGCTTCGATATGGATGGAGAAGGCAACACTTGACGATCCACTCATCTGCGATTGCCTTCTCGATGGCACGGCCTTCTTGCCTTGCGCGCAACAACCTCTCCTTGTAACCTGTCACCGTTGGAATTGAAACTTCTCCATCATTCATATGAATCTTGGCACTGAGTGGCTGGTCGACGCCGAAGGTTGTTCGGCTGAACTGCTTCGCGATATCGAAACAGTTCGTGGTGTCTGCGAAGAGGTGGTCTCGGCTCTAGCACTGCGCGTCGTAGGCGAGCCGGTGTGGCACCAGTTCCCGCAGCCGGCGGGCGTGACCGGACTCTACCTTCTCACCGAATCTCATCTCGCCTGTCACACTTTTCCTGAGACTGGAACTGCGACCTTCAATCTGTATTGTTGCCGGCCGCGCCCGCGCTTCGATTGGGAAGCAGCCTTGCAAAACTCGCTGGACGCAAAGCGAGTAACCGTACGAACCGCCGCTCGCGGCTCAAAAGCAACAAGCGATCAAGCTTCAACCGAGTCGAAGCTTTCGACATTTCCTGCTGCGCGCGAGGTGAGCGGCCGATGAGCGTAGAAGCCTCCTGTCCAGCTTGCGGAGCGCCGATCGCTTTTAAGATGGGCTCGTCCATTGTAGTGGTGTGCGAGTTCTGTCATTCAGTGGTCGCGCGCGGCGATCGCAAGCTCGAGGACCTTGGTAAAGTTGCGGCGCTGGTCGAAACCGGTTCGCCTCTCGATGTTGGTTTGCGAGGAGTCTATCAAGGAGTTCCATTCGAGCTGACCGGCCGCGCGCAACTCGGCCACGATGCAGGCGGAATGTGGGACGAATGGTACGCGGCGTTTCAAGACGGCCGCTGGGGATGGCTCGCCGAGGCGCAAGGCCGCTTCTACATCACCTTTCAACAATCACTGCCCGAACAGAGTTTGATCCCGCCCTTCGCAGCGATTCAACTTGGTGAGCCGATCACCGCCTTGCCGACTTCGGTGCCGTTGACTGTCGCAGAAAAAAGCATCGCCACTCAACTTGGAGCGCAAGGCGAGATACCTTACAAACTCACTCCGGGAGCCGAATACGAATACGCTGACCTCTCGGGGCCTCATGGGATCTTTGCGACCTTTGATTACAGCGAGAGCCCGCCGCTCGTGTTCGTCGGACGTCAGGCTACTCTCGCTGAGCTTGGGCTCGCGGGGGCGGCCGCTCCTGAACGTGAAGCTCGTCACATCGGCGCGATTCAATTGAACTGCCCGCAATGCGGAGGTCCGCTCGATCTGCGCGCGCCCGATCAAACTCTTCGCGTGACGTGTCCCAACTGCGGCTCGCTGCTCGACGTCAGCGAAGGCCGGCTCGAGTTCATGCAAGCGCTGCAACCGGGCAAGGTCGTGCCCATCATTGCGATGGGCTCGATCGGCGAGCTCGAGGGCGCGAAGCAGATGGTGATTGGGTTCATGGTGCGAAGCGTCGAGTACGAAGGAGTTCGTTACTACTGGGAAGAGTACCTGCTCTACAATCCTCAACTCGGCTTTCGATGGCTCGTGCGAAGCGATGACAACTGGAGCTACGTGCAAGCCGTACCGCCCGGCGATGTGATTCATCGCACCGGCGCGTTCGGTGGCAAAGGCGATTCGGTTCAGTTTCAAGGCGAACGATACAAGCTGTATCAGGACGCGATCGCTCGAGTTGAATGGGTAATCGGTGAGTTCTACTGGAAGATCGAGGTCGGTGAACAGACTCGTTCGGCGGATTATGTTCATCCGCCTCGAATGCTTTCGATGGAAGTCACGTTCAATGAGCCCGCGCTCGATGAGGACGTTCAATCCCCGCCGGCAAGAAAAGGAAAAAAGGCGCGCTCGGTTCCGACGGGTGAGATCAACTGGTCGCTTGGCGCCTACATGAAACGCGAAGAAGTCGAAAAAGCATTCGGCATCAAAGGGCTGCCCCGAGCTTCGAAGATCGCGCCCAATCAACCGTTCCTTCACAAAAAAGTTTACAGGTACTGGGGTCTTCTTCTGCTGGCAACATTCATTGTTGGAGTGATCGTGCTGGCGACGGGTCCCCGAGCGAAAGTGTTCGAGCAAACGTTCGCGCTTCAGCCGGTAGCGAATTCCGAAGGCACTCAGGTGCTTTTCAGCGATCCATTTCAATTGAAGGGGCACAAAAACATTAGAGTCACCGGAAGCTCGAATATCGATAACACGTGGCTGTATGTCGAAGGCGATCTGATCAACAACGATACCGGTGAGGTTCAAACGTTCTCGCTGCCCGTCGAGTACTATCACGGCGTTGAAGACGGCGAATCGTGGAGTGAGGGAAGTCAAACGCCGAGCACTCACCTTTCGGCGTTGCCCGCGGGACAATACGTGCTGCGAATCGAAGCTCAGTGGGAGAAGTGGCAGCAACCGGCAACCTTGAGTGTGCGAATCGATCAGGGAGTCCCGCGCGTGTTGCATTTGTTTCTTGCGATGGTTTTCGTTTCGATCATCCCGGTGCTCGTCGCGTTTCATCAATTCAGCTTCGAGCGCCGACGCTGGGCGGATAGCGAGTACAGTCCGTTCGGGTCGTAGAAGGTTTCTGGTTTGTGGTTTCTGGTTTCTGGGTTGTAGTTTTTAGTTTTTGATTTCAATGTTGGCTTGACGGCATGTCGACTCTGAAACAATTCGAAGATATTGAAGCGTGGCAGAAGGCACGCGAGTTGACCTACGGAGTTTATTCGTGTTCCAAGGTTGGAAACTTCGCAAAAGATTTCGGACTGCGTGACCAGATACGACGCGCGGCAGTCTCCGTGATGTCCAACATAGCAGAAGGCTTCGAGCGAGGCGGTACTGGAGAGTTTATTCAGTTTCTGGCAATGGCTAAGGGATCGGCGGGCGAGGTCGAGGCCCAGTTGTACGTTGCTCGCGATCAACAGTACATAAGCGACGATGAATTCCAATCTCTTAAGGCAATAGCAGTCTCGACAAAAAAGCTGATTGCCGGGCTAATGAGCTATCTTCGCAATTCTGGAATCAAAGGCGACAAATACAAAGAACGGAAGCTGCCTCAAGAACCACCGTAATCAAGAGAACAGGAAACTAGAAACCAGAAACCAGAAACTAGAAACCAAAAACCAGAAACCGAGGACGTATGTTAACAAAACTCTATCTCATCATCGGAATCATCGTCATAGGCGCCTACAGTTTCGTCGCTTTTACTGGAAAAGAATTCGGCGATCCTGAACGAGAACGAGTTCCTGCCGATGTTCGCCAGTCGCCCGGCGGCTACCGCTCATTTCATTTCTGGCACTCAGGTTATCGAGGAGGAAAATAGATGCACGCTTACCTTTTGAAGCTACTTGACACCAAACTAGCTCCCACAGCCACTTTCGTGGTGCCTATGAATCAACTGATCGACTTGATACTCACCACTCTCGCGTTCACGCTGTTCGGGCTGATCATGTTCGCGATCGCGTTTCTGATCATAGTCAAGGTCTCGCCCTTTTCTATCCGCAAGGAAATTGAAGACGATCAGAACACCTCGCTTGCGATAATCATCGGCTCGGTGATCATCGGCATCGCATTGATCGTCGCGGCAGCCGTGCATGGGTGAGGAATAGTTTTCAGTAAATCAGTTTTCAGTTTTCGGCTGAAGACTGAAAACTGGAAACTGAAAACTGTTTTATGAACCGCACTCCCGTATTGTTCCTGAACGTGCTGATCATAGCCACGTGCGGGCTTGTGTACGAGCTGCTCGCCGGAACGCTTGCCAGCTACGTGCTCGGCGACTCCGTCACTCAATTCTCGCTGATCATCGGAATATATCTTTTCGCGCTTGGCGTTGGAGCGTGGCTTTCGCGTTTTATCGAGACGGGTCTCGCGCGCAAGTTCATCGAAGTCGAATTGGGCGTGGCATTGCTCGGCGGCGCTTCAGCCCCGCTCCTGTTCTTGAGCTTTGGCCGCTTGAGTTACTTTCACGTCGTATTGTACGGAGTCGTTTTTGCCGTAGGTGTGCTGGTAGGGCTGGAGCTGCCTCTGCTGATGCGAATACTCAAAGACGTGCTCGATTTCAAAGAGCTGGTCTCGCGAGTCCTTACCTTTGACTATGTTGGCGCGCTCGTGGCGTCGCTTTTGTTTCCGCTCTTTCTCGTTCCAAAACTCGGTCTCGTCCGCACGTCGCTGGTATTTGGATTGCTAAACGCTGGAGTCGGACTATGGGCGACGTGGTTTATGAGGCCGTTGATCAAAGGCGATGTAGCCGGCTTGCGTGCTCGCGCCGCAATAGTCATTACGCTGCTCGGAATCGGCATGATCAAAGCGAACGCGCTTACCACGCTTGCCGAAGACGAATTGTTCGCCGATGAGATCATCTACTCGCGCACGACTCCTTATCAGCGAATCGTGATCACGAAAGGCCGGGCAGGCTTCCAACTTTTTCTTAACGGTCATCTGCAATTCAGCTCGGCCGACGAATATCGCTACCACGAAGCGCTTGTGCATCCGCCGATGATGCTGGCGAACTCGCCTCGGCGAGTGCTGGTTCTAGGCGGCGGGGATGGACTGGCGCTGCGTGAGATTCTTCGCTATCGATCGGTCGAGTCAGTAACGCTTGTCGATCTCGATCCGGCGATGACTAATCTATCGCAGGTTTTTGCGCCGCTTGCCGAGTTGAATAAGCATTCGTTCTCCGATCCGCGGGTTCAAATCATCAACGAAGATGCGATGATCTGGCTCGAAGAACCGCGCGGTCCGTTTGACGTCGCGATCGTAGACTTTCCCGATCCGAATACTTTTGCGCTGGGGAAGCTCTACACGACTCGCTTCTATCGACTGGTCAAAGCGAGTCTGTCACCTGAAGCCGCAGTGTCGGTTCAGAGCACGTCTCCATTGTTCGCGCGCAATTCGTACTGGTGCATATTGAAGACGCTTGAAGCGGCGGGCTTCACGGTGAAGCCTTATCACACAGCGGTGCCTTCGTTTGGCGTGTGGGGATTTGCGCTGGCGAAACTATCGGCGTTCGATCCGCCGGTTCACGCGCCTGAGGGCTTGCGCTTTCTCGACGATCAAGCGATGGCTGGATTGTTCCTGTTGCC
>Ga0075436_100003190_pt1 | contig 11244 bp, 11 predicted proteins | sample RhiMethybrSRZTD5_FD_75303 | JGI IMG/M metagenome (GOLD analysis project Ga0075436, IMG submission 75303) | Populus rhizosphere microbial communities from Tennessee, USA - Rhizosphere MetaG P. TD hybrid SRZTD5 | ecosystem: Host-associated > Plants > Roots > Rhizosphere > Soil | place: USA... | reverse complement strand
TGCTATTTGTTCGCGTCGAGTTCTTCCACGAACGTCACGCGGTTGATTTCGTGCAAGGTCGAAATCCCGCTAAAAACCTTCTGCAAGGCCGATTCTCGCAAGCTCCGCAAACCCTCGGCCTCGGCCGCACGGCGTACTTCTGAGCCCGGCCGCCGCTCGACGATCATTTCGCGGATATTATCCGACAAGTCCAGCAGTTCGTGAATGGCGGTGCGGCCACGATAGCCGGTGTGATTACACGCGTCACAACCCACATTCATGTAGAACGGCTGGTCGAGATGCAGGTCGGGTCGCAAACCGGATTCCCATAAATCTGTTTCGTTCGGTCGATACTGCCGCTTGCAATACGGACACAACATGCGAATCAGTCGTTGGGCCAACACACAGTTCAACGACGAGACGAAGTTGTAAGGCTCGACGCCCATGTTCAGGAAACGCCCGATCACGTCGATGACGTTGTTCGCGTGAACGGTCGTGAACACGAGGTGGCCGGTCAGCGCCGACTGGATCGCGATCTGTGCCGTCTCCGTGTCGCGAATCTCGCCAACCATGATCTTGTCCGGGTCGTGACGCAGGATCGAACGCAGTCCGCGATCGAACGTCAGACCTTTCTTTTCGTTGACGGGAATCTGCGTGATGCCGTGCAACTGATACTCGACCGGGTCCTCGATCGTGACGATCTTGTCTTCTTCGTTTCTGATCTCGTTGAGCGCGGCGTAGAGCGTGGTCGTTTTGCCGGAGCCGGTTGGTCCAGTGACGAGCACCATGCCGTAAGGTTCGGCGATGTAGCGGCGAAACTTTCTTAAGTCTTCTTCCGCAAACCCGACGACATTTAAGTTGAGATTGCGAAACTCTTCGTTGATCTGTTCTTTGTCGAGAATACGAATGACGGCATCTTCGCCGTGAATCGTCGGCATGATCGAGACGCGGAAGTCGACGTTGCGTCCTTTATAACGAACGCGAAAGCGGCCGTCCTGCGGCACGCGACGTTCCGCGATGTCGAGCTCCGACATGACCTTGATACGCGAGATCAAAGTCTGGTGATAAGCGAGGTCGATCGGATCGACTTTCGCGTAAAGCGCGCCGTCGATGCGGTACTTGACCTGCACTTCGGTGTCGCGCGTTTCGATGTGAATGTCGGACGCACGCGACTCCATCGCGTTGTAGATGATGGTGTCGACGAGTTTGATGATCGGCGACATTTCAGAATCGGTCGCCAGGCGATCGAGATCGAGGACTTCTTCACCCTGCTCGGTTTCTCTGACGAGCGAGATGCGAAAACCCGAGGCAGCTTCCTGCAAAACGCGTTGCGTCGTGTCGCCCTTGCGCAGCACGACTTCCACCGCGCCGGCCGTCGCGACATGTGGAATGATGCGCGTGCGGAGGGTGCTCGATACTTCGTCCAGCCGTTCGAGGTCGGTCGGATCGGCCATCGCAATATGCAAACCCTTTTCGTCGCGTTTAAGGGGCACGAACTGGTGCCGCACCATGAGATCGACAGGCACTTCCGCGAAGAGCTCGTAGTCGATTGGCGATTCACGATCCGGCGGCAGGAGATCGACAAACGGAAGCCGGTAACGGCGCGCGAGTTCTTTCGCGGCTTTCATTTCGGGCGGCACGTGCTCGTCGCCATTTTGGCCGTTCGCGCCCGTCGCCGGAACTGTCTTGATTGCCGGGTTCTCGTTTTCTGAAATCTGTTTCATTAATTAAGGACTAATGAGCGCCGGTTACGCCCGCGCCGCTGGAAATCGATTGAATGATTGGAAGGTAGATCGCGAGGAGAATCGTTACTACCACGCCGCCCATCACGACAAGAATCGCAGGCTCAAGCGTGGTCGTCAACTGCTCCAGTCGGACTTCCGATTCGGCATCGTAGAAAACGGCGACTTCATCGAGCATCTCGCGCAAACTACCGGAACGTTCGCCGATACCAATCATGTCGATCGCGAGTGCCGGCATCCAGTCCGAAGTCTCCAAACTCTCAGTGAAAGACCGTCCCTCGCGAATCATCGGCAGGATTGACGAACTGCGGCGTCGCAGTTCGAGATTGGTGATCGACTCCGAGGCGATCTCCCACGACTCGACGAGCGTGATGCCGCCCGCAAGCAGCGTCGCCAAAGATCGTGTCGCCTGCGCGACCGACAACTGCACCGCCAAACTTCCAGCCAGCGGAATCTTCAGAATTAGCGCGCTGATTTGCAGCTTGCCGCTCGGCGTTCGCGACCAGATAGACAGGAACACGCCGCCGACGATCACGAGTGGTCCAAACCAGAAGACGTTCGCTGAGAGCCAGTGTGAAATGCCGACCACGATCTGCGTGACCGTCGGCAGCTCGTTACCAAAGCCCGCGAACAACTCCGACATGCGCGGTACGACGTAAACAGTTAAAAACGTAACCATGCACGCTGACGCAAACAACAGAAACATTGGATAGGCCAGCGCGCCACGAATCTTCCGTCGCAACGCAACGTTGCGCCGCATGTACGTGACGTAACGGCTCAACACCTCGTCGAGCGCGCCGGATCGTTCGCCGGCGAGGATCGAAGCGGTGTAGATGCGCGGGAAAATAGTGCCCTGCGAAGCAAACGCTTGCGACAACGCAGCGCCGCCGCGAATCTGTTCTTCGACGTCGCCCAGCACCGCGCGTAAACGCGGCGCCGCCGCTCGTTTGCGCAGCATCGAGATCGCTTGCAGGATCGGAATGCCGGCGCGCACCAGCGCAGCGAGTTGTTGATTGAAGAGAAGAAAATCGTTGGCCTTGACGCGCGGGTGCGCACCGGCACGGCCCAAGCGCGTCAACGCGGCGACGCCCGAAGTCTTCGGTGGCGTCACGTTGAAGACGCGAAAGCCCTCGCGTTCGAGACGCGCGCGCGCTTCGTGAACGCCGGGCGCATCAATTGTGCGGGTTACCACTTCGCCGGCCGGCGTCCCCAATCGACAAATGAACTCAGCCATTGTTTAATCGCGAACCGATTCGCGAGTATAACACGCGTAACTAACGGGAAAGTTTCCCTACAATTCTGCGCAGAGGAGAACAACAGTGACCGCGCCTACAGGCCAACAAGAAAATGCCCTTCCTCCCCAACTACAGATGATCCAGTACATCACCGGGTTCTGGATGTCTCGAGCTGTTTACATCGCCGCCAAACTCGGCATTCCCGATCTGCTTCAGTCAGGTCCGAAGACCGCTGAGGAGCTTGCCCAGGCCACCGGCACGCACGCGCCTTCGCTGTACCGGATCATGCGCGCGCTGACGAGCACGGGCCTTTTTCAAAGAGAGAATGATCGCTTTGCTTTGACCCCGTTGTCGGAGACCTTGATTACCAACGCGCCGGGCTCCGTCCGCTGGTTCATCATCTCCGAACTAGGCCAGGAGCACTATCCCGCCTGGGGCAATCTGATGCACAGCGCCAAGACGGGAGAGATCGCGTTCGACAACGCTTTCGGCAAGGACATTTGGAAATACTTCGCTGATAACCCCGAAGACGCCGCTGTTTTCAATGACTCGATGAGCGGGATGACCGCCGCGGCGAACGAAGCGATCACGTCGGTTTACGACTTCTCGCGGTTCAACAAAGTGATCGACATCGGTGGCGGACACGGTGGCCTGATCACCTCGATTCTGAAAAAGAACCCGCAGGCTACAGGCGTTCTGTTCGACGCGCCAGGCGTTATACAAGGCGCAGGTCCAAAACTCGAAAGTGCGGGCGTGGCGGATCGCTGTGAGGCCGTCGCCGGCGACTTCTTTAAGGAGGTGCCGGAAGGCGGCGACGCCTACATCATGAAGTGGATCATTCATGACTGGGAAGACCAAAAAGCAATCACAATCCTGAAAAACTGCCGCAAGCATATGCAGCCGAACGGCCGCCTGATCATCGTCGACTGCGTGGTTCCGGACAATGACGCGCCTGATTTTTCCAAGACCTTCGACTTGAATATGCTCGTGATGACCGGCGGCAAGGAAAGGACTGAAGCCGAGTTTGCACAGCTTCTCGAGGCGGCGGGATTTAAGCTCTTGAGAACCATTCCAACGGACGTTCCGACGAGCATCGTCGAGGGCCAACCAAATTGAGTTTCCTCTGTGCCTCTGTGTCTCTGTGGTCGTTAACTGCGTGTGAACGAGTAACCACAGAGGCACAGAGGCATAGAGAAACTAAAGTACGACTCACCTGAGATTTCAAAGGCTTGCGCGCGTTGTCACCCTGTCCTAGAATGGCTTGGCCAGCACAGCAAATTTGAAACGCGCGCGGCCGTCTCCCCGCTCCTTTTCAGCTCCGCTCTTGAGTGTCGGGCATCACTAGCTCCCTGACGAGCATCTGTGTTGACAGTTCCCTACGAACCCTGACCGGTTGTTAAAAATTGAATCGCAGAAAATCGTAGCCGGGGGTGAAATGCATTTACCGACTCGTTACGCCACCAGGATTTTGGCGGCTTCCGTATCATTGCTCGCTGCGTTTGCTTTTTCCTTCTCGGTAAGAAGTCAGGAGCCGAGCCAGGAGAAGCCGCAAACGACAGCGCCGGCGCCTTCGCCGACTCCCGCACAAACCCCTGCGCCAACCACTGAAACTAAAACCCCGGCAACGCAAACCGCTCCCAAGCAGAAACTCGGTACCGAGCTCGACGACCGTTCTTTAATCACCAACACCGATCTGATCACACTGACCGTTACCGTCACAGACACCTACGGACGATACGTTTCCGGACTAAGCAAGAGCGCATTTGCCGTTTTTGATAACAAGCAACAACAGGAGATTACGTTTTTCAGCGACGACGATTCGCCCGTGTCGGTCGGCGTCATCTTCGACGTTTCGGGTTCGATGAGTGGCGACAAAGTGAAGCGCGCACGTGACGCGCTGAGCAAGTTTATTCAGACCAGTCACGATTCCGACGAGTATTTCCTGATCGCCTTCAACTCCCGCGCACAGTTGCTGCTCGACCGCACGCGCGACGGCGATTCGATCCTCAACAAACTGACCTTTGTGGAGACGAAGAGCCAGACTGCGCTCTACGACGCCTGTTACCTGGGTGTGGAGAAAGTGCAGCGCGGCGCGCATCCGAAACGGGCGTTGCTGCTGATCAGCGACGGCCAGGACAACGACTCGCGCTACACGTTCAATGAAGTTCGCAAACTCCTGAAAGAGTCGGATGTGACGCTCTACGCGATTGGCATCCTGAGCGGCAACGACGCGGGCAGCGCGCTCGGAATGGAAGGTCAGGGCGTGCTCGACGAACTGTCCGGTGTTTCCGGCGGCAAGGCGTTTTTCCCGCGTTCGGCCGCCGAAATGGACGATATCTTCGAGCAGATCGCGCTGGAATTGCGGCACCAGTATTCGATTGGCTACAAGCCCGAGTCGTTTGTGAACGATGGCAAGTGGCACCGTGTGAAGGTTAAAGTAACACCGCCGCGTGGTTTGCCCCGGCTGTTTGTTCGTTCAAAAGAAGGTTATTACGCCACGGCCGGCGCGAGATAGTTTCATTTAAGGTTACGGCAACGAATTTGCAGAACTGCGGCATCTGTTAGGCTGTGCGTGGAGTCGCCGTACGCGACACTGTTTGCCCCAGCGCTCCCGTCCCGATTAGGGGTCGCGGAGCGCTTTGTATGACATGAGCAGAATTCTTGTAGTTTTGGTTTTACTTTGCGGCTTGATGGCCGTGGCTTTCAGCCAGAACCGGCCGCGCAGCACGCAGCCGGCGACTCCGAGTCCATCGCCGACCCCGACGCCTGCTCCGCACAGACCTGCCGGTGGTGTCGCGCCGACTCTCGGCGAGCCGCCGCCGGTGCCAAAACTAAAACCAACGCCGACGCCTACGCCGCCCGAAGTGCTCGATCCCGACAGCATCGTCCGCGTCAACACGGACCTGGTCCAGCTTCACGTCCGCGTAATCGATCGCAACAACAAACCGATCAATGACGTGCCGCAAAACGCGTTTCATGTGTTTGAAGATGGTGTGCCGCAACCAATCGAAAACTTCACGCGCGAAGAGGTGCCGATCAGCTACGGCCTGGCCGTAGACACTTCGGGTTCGCTTCGTTCGCAGTTGCAGAGTGTGATCGACGCCGGCAAGACGATCATCAATAGCAACAAACAGGGGGACGAGACGTTTCTCGTTCGCTTCATCAGCAGCGACAAGATCGAAACCGTTCAGGATTTCACGGCCAACAAAGAGTCTTTGATGGATGGTCTCGACAGTTTCTACGTTGAAGGGGGCCAGACCGCGATCATCGACGCTGTCTATCTTTCTGCCGAACACGTTTCCGAATACCGGCGCGGCGATGGCGATGACCGGCGACGTCGCGCACTAATCGTCATTACCGACGGCGAGGATCGCAATAGCTTCTACAAGCAGGAACAACTGTTCGCGCGTTTGCGAGAGGAAGACGTGCAGATCTTCGTGATTGGTTTCATTAACGAGCTCGACAAAGACGCCGGTCTGATTCGCAAGAGTCCGCGCGAGAAAGCGGTGACCTTGATTAATAAGTTGGCGACGGAAACCGGCGGGCGCGCGTTCTTCCCGGATTCGATTGCGGACCTGCCACAGATCGCGAACGAGATCATTCGCGACCTGCGCACTCAGTATGTGATCGCTTACAACCCGACCAACAAAGTTCAGGACGGATCGTATCGCGCAATCAAAGTAGCGGTGGACCAGCCATCGAGTGGCGACAAACGAATCGCCTTGACGAGAACGGGACGATTAGCACGACGCGAAGGTGCTGGTGGCAGCACGCCGAAACCACCGTCAGTTCGCTTACCGACCAGCAATGCTGCGCCTAAGAAGCCTTAGCGTTTGAGAGTCCTGATGCCCTCGATGATCTCCTGCATCTGACCCTCGCGCGATTTCGTCCGGCGCATCAACTCTTCCAGCAGCAACTCGCTTTTTAGATTCACCCTGAAGTCCTGCTCCGCCGCGAGCCGATCTTTCTCGGCCGCGCGGTTCTGCGACATCATGATGATCGGCGCCTGCAACGCCGCCGTCATCGAGAGCATGAGATTGAGCAGGATATAAGGATAAGGATCAAAATCGGCCCTGTAGTAGATCAAGACAAACGAGTTGATGCCGATCCACAGCAGCAAGAAAAAACTATAAAGCCCGATAAACGTCCACGAACCGCCGAACGAAGCAACCTTATCGGCCACGCGCTGGCCAAGCGTCGACTTCTCTTCCATGACCACGTTGATATTGCGCGTTACCCGGTTAGTGACCAGCGCGTTCGTCTGGCGCATGCGCGCGGCGATCTCACAGATGACGTCGATCGACGCGTCCGGATGATGGAGTAAAAACTCCTGAAAGTCATCGCTGCTCAAACGATGCAGAATGATCTCAGTGATCGCGGTCGCATTTGAAGATCTTGGACCACGATCGAGCACCGCCAGCTCACCGAAAAAATCGCCCGGCTTCAACTCCGCCAGCGTCACTGGCTGGGCATCCTCGTCGAGAACCCAGATACGCACCGAGCCGCTATGGACCACATACAGCGCGTCGCCCTTATCGTTCTCGTTGAAGATCGTTTCGCCGGCAGGAAAGTCCACCTGCTCGACGCGAGTCGCGAGTCGTTCGAGTTCTTCAGGCTCCAGGCGCTTGAAGAGTGGGACTTGAGACAAACTTTCCGCTTCATGGCTCGCGGATTGATCAACATTCAGTGGATCTTCGTTCACGTCACCTCCTCCTAAGATTGGGGTTTACAGGAAGCGATCACTTGGCCTTAGTTTGTATTTCGCCATCAAATTCTCCAACGGATTCGCAGGAAACAGGAGGGGCTTCAGGATTTGGGCCTAACCGAGCCGCTGATCTTTTTGCGCGTCGTCTCGCCGGTGTGCAAAACCGGCAACCCCTGATCGACGTCTGAATGGGGTTGAGGGATCACATGCGTGGCCACGACTCCGCCGACCCTTCGCCCGGCGGCGGCGCCCGCGTCAACTGCGCTGCGCACCGCGGCAACGTCGCCGCGTACGATTGCAGTCACCAGTCCGGCGTCGATCTTTTCCCAACCGACCAGACGCACGTTTGCGGACTTCACCATCGCATCAGCCGCTTCGATCATCGCAACGAGTCCGCGGCATTCAATCATTCCGAGTGCTTCAGGCATCAGCTTCTCCTGAGTAAGAGTACCACGCCGCGTCAATTGCGCAGCGAATGAATAGGCGCGGGAATGTGACCACCACGATGGATAAAGTCAGCGGAAGAGAACGCATTCACCGGCATGATCGGCGCGCTGCCCAGTAGACCACCAAACTCCACGAGGTCGCCAACCTCGCGGCCCGGCACGGGAATGATGCGCACCGCGGTCGTCTTGTTATTCATCACTCCTATCGCGAGTTCGTCGGCGATTATCGCGGCGATCGTTTCCGCGGAAGTCGAACCGGGAACGGCGACCATGTCAATGCCGACCGAACAGACGCTGGTCCAGGCTTCGAGTTTGTCGAGCGACAGAGCGCCGAGTTGGGCCGCTTCAATCATGCCTGCGTCTTCCGAAACGGGAATAAATGCGCCGCTCATGCCGCCGACCGAACCGCTGGCCATCGCGCCGCCTTTTTTCACGGCGTCGGTTAAAAGCGCGAGTGCGGCCGTGGTGCCGTGTGTGCCGGCGCGTTCGAAACCCATCGCTTCGATGATGTTCGCTACTGAATCGCCAGGTACCGGTGTGGGTGCGAGTGAAAGATCGATGATGCCGAAGGGAAGTCCGAGACGGCGCGCTGCTTCGCGGCCGACGAGTTCACCGGCGCGCGCGAGTTTGAACGAGAGTTTTTTGATGGTTTCCGCCAGCTCCTGCAACGGCAGGGTGCGATCAGCCTGGCGTACGGCGTGATGGACCACGCCCGGCCCGGAGACGCCGACGTTAATTACCGCTTCCGCTTCGCTCACACCATGAAACGCGCCGGCCATGAACGGGTTGTCTTCGACCGCATTCGCGAAACAAACAAACTTCGCGCACGCGAGTCCGCCTTGATCGCGCGTGCGTTCGGCGGCGTCTTTGATAATCCGCCCGATCTGGGCGACAACGTCCATGTTGATGCCCGCGCGTGTAGTCGCCGCGTTTACCGACGAACACAAATGGGTGGTGCTCGAGAGAGCTTCGGGAATCGAATCGAGAAAACGTTTTTCCGACGGAGTCGCGCCTTTTTGGACGAGCGCGGAGTAGCCGCCGATGAAGTCAACGCCCACTGCTCCGGCAGCATCGTCGATCGCGCGCGCGAGCTCGATCTCGTTTCCTCTGGCGCCTTCGGTGAGCAGTGATACCGGCGTAATCGCGATACGTTTGTTTGCGACGCGAATGCCAAACTCATCGCCGATCTCGTCGACTGTTTTGACAAGGCGTGCTGCTACGCGACGGATTTTATCGCCGGCTTTTTGCGCGATGGCGGGGATGGAGTCGCTGCTGCAATCGAGCAAACTCAGACCGAGCGTGACCGTGCGCACATCGAGATGTTCCATCTCGGTCATGGCGACGGTTTGCAGGATTTCGGCCTGAGTGTATTCCATCCGTTTAGCCGATCACTTTGCTGAGAATCAGCAACACGAGGAACAGCACAAAGATCACGGCCGCAACCAGAATAAATCGGAGGCTCGGATCGTACGCGGCTTGATCGATCACGACGCTGGAGACGTGACGGATCTTTTCGACGCGTTCGCGAACGTTGCCGGTTAAGCCGGAAGGGTGCGAAGTGAGAGGCATTGTGGGAGGGGGACTTTCACGAATCTCGGAAGCGCTAAGATCGGCGACTTTCGCCGCGTCGACGCTGTCGACACCGATCTGCTCGCCACACTGTGGACAGAACACCGCGCTTTGGCGGAGCGTCACTCCGCAGTGAGAACAACGTCGGGAGATTTCAGGTTCGGACATAGACGATTCCGAATTCAGACGGAGACGAACTGCAAATTCTTAAACTCGATGCATCGCGTTGAAAAGGTCCTCGCGTTGCGCATAGATGCGCACGCCGAGTTGCTCGCCCGCACGCCGCAGCCGCTCTTTCAACTCCGTCGTGCTCTCACGCGCGCGCGAAGTGTCGGCAATAATCACCATCGCAAACTTTCCCTGCACCACCGTCTGGTTGATGTCGATAATACTGCAACTTGCTTCGGCGAGGATCTGCGAAACTCCCGCGACGATGCCCGGGTGGTCCATCCCGAAGACGGAAATGATTATACGTGCGGAAGAACCTGTGGCTGGTGTGCTGGTTGAAACTGGCGCGCCGGTGGACACGGGACTTGACTGCCCAACTTCACGATAAATGTCCGTGACCAACTGCTCAACCATCTGTTCATCGGCGCCGGAACCTAAACGCTCGTAAACCGCGCGGGTGATGCGATAGATCAGATCCTCATTAGCCATATTTCAATTGGAAATCGGCAATCGGCAATCGGCAATGTCTCAGAGCCTGCCGTTCTCTTGTGCGAGTTTGCGCGCGGCTTCGCGCATCTCTTCTGAAGTTGTTTCGTTGATATCGACGCGATCGACAATGCCGACCACAGCGGCCTCAATCGACATGTCCTGATTTCCAATCGCCGAGCGCGCGGCCTTGCCGAAAGCACACATCACCATCTCGCCGGTTCCGGCGCCGAGCCGATCAGCCACGACGACGATGTTTCGCGTCGGTTCTTTGTCGAGATCGTAAGGATGAACGATGAGGAACCGGACGCCTTCGAGATCGGGCGTCTTCTTGGTGGACCAGACGGTGCCTACTACCTTCGCTAAGAACATGCAGTTTGAACTTCGTACTTAGACTTTCGCAAACACTTCCGCCGGCTCACCGATGTCACGAGCAGCGGGGGTGATTATCGTCTTCGAATTTATATAGATTTTGTCTCCCCGCTGAAGCGCCCGCTTCACGTCGTCTTCGCTGACAAAATCAACCGCCACTTTGTTACCGTTGGTTGACGGTGCGGGTCCGGCGGACTTGCGCACCGGCTCAACTATCTTTGGCGGTGGCGTCGAAGGCGCGGTGTACATGCTTCCCGCTTCAGCCTCGATCTCCGGTTCAGGCTTCGGCAACGGCGAAGAGACAGCAGGCGTCTCGATTCGTTTTCCGGCGAGAAAACGATCGACGATCGCGGCGATCTCCTGCCGGTCGATCTTGCCGCCGGCAACGACAGGCGATGGAACGGATGGTTGCGCCGCGGCTGTTTGCACGCCAACCGCGGGACGCGCGCTTTTTACCGGCCGGGTTTCAAACGCGACTCGCTTGATGTCCATCAGGTGCAACGGTGAAACGTTGTCAGAGGTGACATTGCCACCCCACGAAC
>Ga0075436_100003189_pt1 | contig 11246 bp, 7 predicted proteins | sample RhiMethybrSRZTD5_FD_75303 | JGI IMG/M metagenome (GOLD analysis project Ga0075436, IMG submission 75303) | Populus rhizosphere microbial communities from Tennessee, USA - Rhizosphere MetaG P. TD hybrid SRZTD5 | ecosystem: Host-associated > Plants > Roots > Rhizosphere > Soil | place: USA... | reverse complement strand
AACCTGGGGACCACCGAGACCAGCGGCATGCCGGCGTTCTACGTTAACGGTGATGGTGGCTTCAATTTCGGCTATGCGCTGGGCATCAACCAGTGCAACTGCCCGCTGAAGGAAACCGAGAACCAGTTCCAGTGGGTGAACAACTGGACCAAAATCCACGGCAACCACACCTTCGGCTGGGGGGTGGATATCCGGCGTGACCAGCAGCAGCGGATTCCCAGTGACTCCCACCGCTCTGGAGAAATGAATTTCAACGACGCGACCACCGGCAACGCCACTGTGGACCAGTTGACCAACGGTTCGGTTACGACCGGAGAGGGGCTGGCATCGTTCCTGATGGCCGATCCTGCCAGCTTTAACCGATATTTCACCGGCATCGGCTTTTATCCAGCCCTGCGCCAAACGCGCCTGTTCCTCTACGTTCAGGATGGATGGCGGGCGACGCGCAAACTGACCATCAATTACGGCATGCGCTATGAGAATTACCTGCCGCAGTACGCCGCGAAACCGGGCGGAGCGGGCAGCTTCGACCCCAACACCGGCGAGGGCCTGGCGGCGGGAATCGGCACCACGCCGGCCAATATGGGTGTGCAGGCCTACAACCTGGGCTTCGCGCCGCGGATTGGCATCGCTTATCAGATCCAGGAGAAGACGGTCATTCGCGCCGGCTACGGCCGGAGCTACACCCCCAGCGGCCTGGGTGCGGTATTCGGGCAATCGCCGGAATATGATCCGCCCATCACTATGCCGCAGTCGGTGAATCCGCCCAACAACTACACGCCGGTATTCAATTTGTTGAATGGTCCGCCGGCCCCTGCGAACCCGGCCATAAACATGACGACCGGACGCTTTCCGCTGCCCAACGACCTCAGCGTGTTCTATTTCTTCGATCCGCCCAGTTCCTACCGCGTTCCGCTGGCGGAAACCTTGAACCTGACCGTGCAGCGCGAGATCACTCCCACATTAACGGCGGAACTGGGCTACGTGGGCAATCTGGGCCGCCATATTTATGTAAACCCCAATGCCAACCAGGCAGCGCCGCCCAGCCCCAACTGCCTGCTCAGCGATCCCAATCCCAATGATCCCAATGGCTGCTCGAACCTGGATGCGCGCCGCCGGTTTGCCAAGTTCGGGCTGACGCAAGGTCTATACCAGACTTGCAACTGCGACAACTCCAGCTACAACTCGCTCCAAGCCAAGCTGCAGAAACGCACCAGCGGAGGTTTGGATTTCCTGGTGACCTACACTTATTCCAAGGCCATGGCGAACTCGGAATATGGCCCGTTTTCGAATAACCTGAACTGGTGGCAGGACCACGGACCGGCCAACTTTGACCGCACGCATGCTTTAAGCATCGCGCATGTGTGGCAATTGCCTTTTGGTCATGGCCGGCACTGGGGCAGCAGCGCCAGCAAACCTATGGACATGCTGCTGGGCGGATGGGTGTTCAGCGGCATCACCACCTTCTACTCGGGGCTGCCGTTCACGCCCCAAGTGGGCGATTCCCCGCTGACCTTCGCCGATTTCAACAGTTTTCGTGCGGATGCGATCGGCAATCCCAGCGTGCCCAACCCGAGTGCCAGTGAATGGTTCAACCCGGCGGCTTTCGTGGCGCCGCAGGGCATCGGCCGAAACGGCGATGTGCGGCACAACTCCATGCGTGGGCCGGGAGAAGCTTTGCTCAACTTGTCGCTGGGCAAGACCTTCACCATCGCCGAAGGCAAGACGCTGGAGTTCTCCTGGGAGAACTTCAATGCCATCAACCACGTGAACCTGGGCCAGCCTGCTAATTATGTGGATTCGGCGGGTGCCGGGCAGATTACTTCCACGCAGACCGACATGCGCCAGATGCAGTTCGGGCTGCACTTCCGGTTCTAGGGACGCCCAAGATGGGGCCGCGGAGGAGTCTTCGCGGCCCTCTTCACCCAGTCTGATCAGCATTCAGCACTCAGACGGTCACGCCGGTGCACCTGTTCCAATAGAATGCCTTTTCCGAACTCATGAACATAATCTTCTGCCGCTGTGTTCTTGCCGCTTGGCTGCTAACTCTCGCTGCCTGGGCGCAAGTGCCCCAGGCTCCTGCGAATCTGGTTCCCGATGCACGCTACAAGGTGGATATCCTGGTCATTGTCGGCCACCCCGATGACGACACGGAAGCGACCACCTATTTAGCTAAAGAGATCGAGCAGCACCACAAACGTGTGGCGCTGGTGTACGGCACGCGCGGTAATTCCGGCGGCAACGCGGTGGGCTACGAGCAATCCAAGGCGCTGGCCGATGAGCGCGAGATGGAAGCCCGGCATTCCCTCGCCACTTACGGCATCACCAATGCGTGGTTCCTGCATGGCCCAGACACCCCGAGCGAGGATGTGCTGCATTCCCTGGAAACCTGGGGCCACGGGGAATCGCTGGAAGAAGTGGTGCGGCTGGTGCGCCTGACGCGGCCCGAGGTGATCCTTACCTGGCTGCCCAATTATGATGACGGGGAAAACCACTCCGACCACCAGGCTGCCGGCGTGCTGGCTACGGAGGCCTTCGACATGGCCGGCAACCCGCTCGCCTTTCCCGAGCAAGTGGCGGCACCTCGGGACCACTTCAACGTCAGCAACTACGGCGAAGGGCTGCGGCCATGGCAGCCGAAGAAGATTTACTACTTTTCCGATGCCATCCATTCCGAGTTTTATAAAGGGAACGGACCAGAGTATCCCAGCAGCGACATCTCTCCTTCGCGCCACCTTCCTTATTCCAAAATCGGTGAGGTGGCGTGGGGTTCCTATCAGACGCAGGGCGATTACACCCCGGAGCAGTTGAAGGAAGTGATGGAAACGCCGGTGCGGTTTATTCTCGGCAAATCGCTGGTCGGCGGAACGCCGATGGGGGATATTTTCGAGGGTATCCGGCCGGGAGCCATTCCGTATCATCGTGCGAGCGGATACCAGCCGGCGTCACGACCGCCTGTCTCAATCGAATTGGGCGGCCCGTGGGCGTTTTACCGTCAGCTGTGGCAGGCCCACGACATCGAGCACATCGGGAAGCTCTACGCGCCAGAGACCGGTGTTGCGCCCGAGGAAAAGCTCTGGGTGCCGATTCTGATTCATAACGATACCGATTCAACCCAACAGGTGACGTTGACTCCGGCCTTGCCTGCCGGCTGGACAGCCAAACCTGCGGCGCAGATCTATAGCATCGCCGCTCATGATACTTATCCGGTGTCGGTCTGGGTGTTGGCGCCTGCGTCGGCAGGAAAAGGTGCGTGGGTAAATCTGATGTGGAATGCCCAGTCCGAAGGCCAGGACATAGGCTCGGTGACCCTGCGCGGGCACGTGGATAGGGAGCACATGCCGCAGTAGGCCAGGAGTGAGCGAGCGGTCGCTGCCGGCCTGGACTGCAGGATGTTCGCCCTGGGTAATTCGCACTTTTCGATTTGCGCATGCGGCACGGCGGGTTTTTAATTAAACGTTACAAACTGTTCAATTCCAAATTGATTTAAAGGATCGCCTCATCCGATGAAATCGTTCGTAATTCGCTCTGTTGTTGCCGCGTTGCTGCTGACCGGCGCCGCCTGGGCGCAAGTGCCGCAAGCGCCCCCGTATCCCGCACCCGATGACCGTTATAAAGCCGACATTCTGGTGATCGTGGCGCATCCGGATGACGACATGGCAGCCGCGCCCTACGTGACGCGCGCGATGGATCAGGGGAAGCGTGCCGCCGTCATCTTCTGCACGCGCGGCAATTCCGGGTCGAATTATGTGGGCAATGAGCAGGCGGCTTCACTGGGCGCCATTCGCGAAGTCGAGGGACGGCGGGCCGAGGCCGCACTGGGCGTTTACAACGTCTGGTTTCTGAACGGATCGGATACCCCGGGGCAGGACGTGCTGCACTCGCTGGAGGCCTGGGGACACGGTACCGCGCTGGAGCAGGTGGTGCGCCTGGTGCGACTGACCCGTCCGGAGGTAATCCTGACTTGGCTCCCCGACTACGTTGCGGGCGAGAACCATGATGACCACCAGGCGGCGGGCGTGCTCGCCACCGAGGCTTTCGACCTGTCGGGCGATTCGCTGGCTTTCCCGGAACAGGTGGAAGCGCCCCGCGACCGCTTGCACATCAGCAACTACGGCGAAGGCTTGCATCCCTGGCAGCCGCAGAAGATTTATTACTTCACCGACGCCAGCCATGATGAGTTCGTGCAAGGCAAAGGCCCGGAGTACCGCACGGACGAGATCTCGCCGAGTAAGCACATCTCTTACGGACAAGTAACTTATAACGCGTGGATGCACGACAAATCGCAGATCGGGCCGGAGTTCAGCGAGGCGACGGTGAAGGAGTACCTGGCCCGTCCCATGCGTTACATTTTCGGCAAGTCAGTAGTGGGAGGTTCGACTACCGGCGACATTCTGGAGAACGTGAAGCCGGAGGGCGTGCCTTGGGCTCCGGTGGTGGGGCACCATGCAGTGGCCGGGCCAGGCGAGGGATTGCAGCTGGGCGGACCCTGGGCGTTTTATCGCGACTTCTGGCCGCAGCACAACCTGGAGCATCTGGCCAAACTGCTGGCGCCCGAAACTGCCATGGGTACATCCGATTTTCACCTCTGGGTTCCGCTGATCCTCCGCAACACCAGCGGCAGCGCCGAGCAGGTGACACTGCGGTCTGCATTGCCCACGGGATGGACCGAAACCCCAGGTCCCATGGTTTACAACCTGGCGGCACACGAGTCGCGCCCAGTATCGCTGTTCCTGGTAGCGCCCCAGAGCCAAAAAGGAAGCTGGCAAACGCTGACCTTCAATGCTGAGGCCGGTGGGCGCTCCGTCGGCGCGGTAACGCTGAAGGCCAATGTAGCTTTCAACGGCGTGCCCCAGTAAGACGATTCGCGCGGACAGATCGAAAGCAGGGCTAAGACGGAAAAGAATTGGCAGCGGCCCATTCCAGTACAATCGGCTCTTCATCGCCATGCCTCACACCGTTTTTGCCGCCGATCTGGGGGGAACCAAGATAGCCGCGGTTCTGCTGACCCACGAGGGCAAATTCCTGGCGCGCAAGACGGAGGCGGTGGACCTCTCTTCCCGCCTGGCACCGGTGCAGCAGATTTTGAGGCTGGCGCGGGAAGTGGGCGGTAAGTTCACGATTCGTGCCGCCGGCATTGCCGTGCCGGGGCTGGTGCGCCGCAACCGTACTGTGTGGGCGCCCAATCTTCCGGGATGGGACAAGGTGCCGCTCGAGCACATGTTGCGCAAGCGGCTGCAGATCACGGTCGAGGTGGAGAGCGACCGCAATGCCGCCGTGCTGGGCGAGGCATGGCGGGGCGCGGGGCGCGGCAAAACCGACGTAATAGTGCTTCTGGTGGGCACCGGCATCGGCGCAGGAATCCTCAGTGGAGGAGAGGTGTTGCGCGGCGCCCACGAACTCTCCGGTTGCGCAGGCTGGATGGCAGTTTCCGAAGCCGATGGTGACGACGTGCGCCGCCACGGCGGCCTGGAAGCTTTTGCCTGTGGCCCAGCCCTGGTGCGCGCGGCCGTCAATAGTATTGAGGCGGGTTTTGGCGGCAAGATGGCCGGGCTGCCCGCGAGCGAATTAACGGCGGAAAACATCGCTTGCATGGCCCGCGAGCACGACCCCTTTGCCCGGCAGATATTTCAACGCGCCGGAAAGCTGCTGGGTTTGGCCGTAGCCAACCTCATCAGCTTGTTCGATCCACAAGTGGTGATTGTGAGTGGCGGCATGAGCGCCGCCGCTGACCTCTTCTACGACACGCTGAAAGAAACCGCATTGGCGCGCTGCCAGCCATTGGCCGCCAAGCAGGTCCAGATCAAGCTCAGCCGCCTCGGCAATGACGCCAATCTGCTGGGTATGGGTTACCTGGCACTGGGAAGGGCAGGACTCCTATGAGTCTCTACCATTATCGCGACCGTATTGCGGAAGTTCTGAATAAAATCTGGAGCACGCAGGCAGAGAACATTACCCGGGCCGCCGCGACCATGGCGGAATCCATTGCGGGGGGCGGGCTGGTGCACTTGTTCGGCAGCGGGCATTCCGTCATCCCCGTTCTCGATATTTTCCCCCGCTACGGCAGCTTTCCTGGCTTCCGCCCGATGATGGATGCGCGCCTGATGTGGACCAACGTGCTGGGCTCAGGGGGTACCCAGGGCTTGCTTTGGCTGGAGCGCCGCGAAGGCTATGCGCCGCTGTTGTTTGAGAACGAGCCCATTCGCTCCGGTGATGTAATGCTGCTGTTTTCCCACGGCGGGCTCAATGCGGTGGTGATCGAAGTGGCTATGGAAGCTGCCCGGCGCGGGTTGCGTACCGTAGCTGTCACCTCCATGGATAATCAGCGCCGCCGAGCGGCTACGCATTCCAGCGGCAAAAAGCTGAGCGAAGTGGCCGAACTGGTGATTGACAACTGTGTTCCGGCGCAAGACGCGCTGGTAACCATCGAAGGCTGGAAAGCGCCGGTGGCTGCCGGCTCCACGGTAGCCATTGTTACCATCGCCATGTCCCTGGTCGCGGAGGTGGCGGCTGAATTGGCGCGTCGCCGCCTGAAACCGCCGGTATTTGTCTCTCCTAACGTGGCTGGAATTCCGCCGGAGAACAACCATCAGGTGTACGCGGCCTACGAGCGGTCGCTGAAGCGGTAGCCATGCTGGAAGGGCGACAACGCGCCCGGCTGTTCGCCGCCGCCTGCGCCGGGATGTTCATCTTTGGCCTGGTGCTGGCGCTATTGGGAACGCTGTTCGGGTTGCCGGCCATGCGCGAGCGCCTGGGCGTGGACTTGGCGCAGCAGGGAGACCTCTTTTTGCTGCTGTTCGCGGGCGTGTGTTTCGCCACAGTGGCGGTAGGGCCGCTGATTGACCGTTTCGGCAACAAGCTGGTGCTGCTGATTTCCGCCGTGCTGGTGACTGTAGCCCTGGTGGAGTTTGCGGCGGCCAAGTCCATGCTGGCGGCGGTTGTTGCCGCGTTGATCATCGGATTGGGCGGCGGCGGCCTCAATACTTCCTGCAACGTGCTTACTTCCGAACTCTACGGCGGCAACCGCGGGCGCATGCTTAATCTGCTGGGCATCTTCTACGGTTTCGGCGCGTTATTCGTCCCGCTGCTTGCGGCCAGCATCACCAGCCTGCTGCCGATGTCACGACTGCTGCTCGTTACAGCCGTGCTGCCCGCCATCGGCGCCGTGGCCTATGCTGTGCTGCCTTTCCCGCCCGCGCGCGAAGGGCACGGCATGACCTGGCGCGAAGTCCTGGAAGTGGTGCGCTATCCGGGCCTGCTGCTGTTCGGAATTGCCTTATTTGTGGAGTCGGGGAACGAAGCCGTGCTTGCCGGCTGGACCTCTACCTATTTGGGGGAAGCCGGAGCCAAGGCGCAGCTGGCTACGTGGATTCTTGCCGGATACTGGGCCGGGCTGATGCTAGGCCGGCTTACGGCCACCCGGCTGCTGCACTATTTTCGCGATGTGCAACTGGTGTTGCTGAGCGCCCTGGGCTCCATGGCCGGATGCGCCATTCTGCTGGGCGCGCGCTCGGTTCCGCTCCTCGCGGCAGCCGTATTCTTCACCGGCTTCGCTTTTTCCGCCATTTATCCCACCACGCTGGCCATGATCGGCGACCGCTATCAGCGTTATGCCGGCACCGTATTCGGGGTGCTCTTCGCCATGGGTTTGGCGGGAGGGGCGGTATTTCCCTGGGCTGTAGGCCAAATCTCCGAAGCGCGTACCGTGCGCACGGGCATGGTGATCCCTCTGGCCGGCGCCTGTGCGGTGGCGGCCGCTGTGGTGGTGATCAAGCACCGGTTGTGTGGGGGCGAAGCGTTGAAGCGTGTGGCTGGTTCGTAGAGCTCACGCGCTCTTAATAGCACGCGCCTGCGGCAGCTGCGGCTTCGATTGGAGCTTCGGCGCTTCCGGTGTTGACTCCTGCACTTCCAGCGGTAGGCGCCAGTTCTGCGCCGATGCCTTCCCGGCCTGCATCCATCCATAGCGGGTCAAAAGTGAGCCGGCAATCGCCGACCAGCACGCCGCGCGCCGCATCTTTTGTGAACCGCTGATTTGCGCCGCCACACGTAGGCTCAGGGGAGCGGGCCCGGAGAGCACACCGCCCAGGCGGGTGATCCATCCGCTCAGCCCGTGTTTCAAGGGATCCAGCGCCGCTTCCGGCCGCTGTTCCAGGTGCAAGCCTTCGTAGGTTTCGAACGCCGAGGCTCCAATCCCTAGTAGATTCAGGGCGGCATTGTTGTGTCCTATAAGCTCCAGAACAGCAACGGCCGAGTTCAGGCCCGACATGCCGAAGTGAATCGGCAGCGTAGTGATGTTCTGGTTCCATACGGGTATGGCCGTCGCGCCGATGAGCACCCCGGTGTAGTTGTGGAAGGGAAGACCCAGGGCGGCCGAGAAGGCCTCTGATATGTTGCCGAGCACGCGAACAGGCGCGAAGTCCAACCATTCGCCAATCAGTTCCGCAAACGCGGTGGCACCGGAAAGACTGCTGAATGCCGCCAGCGTCCATGCGCCCATGGACATGGCGCTCTGCTTTTTGAAAACGCGCAGCATATTCAGGAAGCGCGCGGGGCGACCCAGGTCAGCCACAAGGAGGCCGGCAGAGAGCATGCCACCGGCGGCGGCTACCAGGCGGGCGTTCCGCCGAAGTTCAGGATCGCGGCCCACCCAATTGGCCATGGCTCCGATGACTGCCGCTGACCCTGCCGCGCCGCCCACGAAGAAGTAGAGCGGCACTTCCCATTTCCACTGGGGTTCCTTCAGCATCGGAACGCCGTAATAACCGGTTTCTGGCGAGGCCTTGGGGAAAGGCGCTCCCGGCGGATGCACGCCCGCACCTTCGACGTGGCCGCGAGTCAGGCCTTCACGCCGCAGTTGCAGCAGGCGTGCCTCGCTGGCACGCTGAGGGGCTGGATCCTGCCGCAAGGGTTCGGGGCTCATCGGCGATATCTCCTGCTTCTGGATTGGCGACTGGCGTTGCCCTTTGGACTAGCAAGGAAGGCCACTAACGATCCGGCCAGCAACGCAGCCGAACCCATGGCCGCCGCTCGCCAGGCAGTCTTCAGATAGATAGTCGGAACTTCCGGTTTAGGCGGCAGGTTGTAACTACGGGGATCGCCGCGCATGAGAAAGAAGGCGTGGATGCCGCCGACGCTGGTGTCCACCGGATCGTAAACTTGAGCGTCATGCACGCCCCGGCTGTGCAGCTCCTTCACGCGCTCCTGGGCAACGAGGCGCAACTCGTTCAATTCGCCAAACTTGATCGATTCGGTGGGACAGGCCTTGGCGCAAGCGGGTTCTAATCCAGCCTTTTGCCGGTCATAGCAGAAGGTGCACTTGAAGGCGCGGCCGTCAGAGTCGTTTTTCTGAATGACCCCAAACGGACAGGCGACTACGCAGTAAGAACAACCGTTGCAAACGTCCGGCTGCACGTACACGCCACCAAACTCAGTGCGCACAATGGAGCCGGTGGGACATGCCTCGAGGCAGCCCGCCTCTTCGCAGTGCTTGCATACGTCCGAAGAAAAGTTCCAAGAGTTCACTTCGCCGGCGGCGCCCCCGTATCCAGGTTCCGGCTCGCCTTCCACGAATTTCACATGGCGCCAGGTGGAAGCGCCCACCGCGCCCGTATTGTCGTAAGAAAAGCCGCTCCAATTCAGGCCATCTTCCGCCACGCCGTTCCATTCCTTGCAGGCGACCTCACATGCTTTACACCCAATGCACAAGGTTGAATCCGTGAGGAAGGCAGTAATCCGGTTTTGTGATCCGGGCAACGAGAAATCCGGGATATTGGCGCTCATGCCGCCCTCCGTGTCTGCGCTTGCAGTTCTTCGAGCGCCTCTTTGCCTTGCGGGCGCCGGCCAGGCTGGATGTTGCACACGAGCGCTTTGGTCTCCATGATGCGTACGTTGGGCTCCTCGGAGATAGCCAGCAGGTCATTGGTGACGTCGCCCTTCACCAAGCCCTTGTAGCCCCAGTGATACGGCAGACCCACCTGGTGCACGGTGCGGCCTTCCACCCACATGGGACGCATGCGGGGGGTGACCAACACGCGGGCCTCGATGATGCCCCGCGGCGTGGTAACGGTGGCCCAGTGACCGTGCTCCAGACCAACGTCGGCGGCCAGTTCGGGCGAGACCTCGGTGAACAACTCCGGCTGCAACTCGGCCAGATGGGAAAGGGTGCGCGTCATTCCGCCCGCGGTGTGGTGCTCGGTGAGACGATACGTGGTGAGCACGTAGGGGAAGCGGGCGTCGGCGGGCGAGAAGGCATACGGATTCTCCGGCCCTTCCTTCTTCTTGGCCGGCGGGTTACTGGTGTGCTCGGGGTAGAGCGGGTTGCGGACTGGCGATTCCAGCGCCTCATAATGCGTGGGCAGCGGCCCATCTTTCAGTCCGCTGCTCACCCAAATCCAACCCAGACCATCGGGATGAAGGATAAACGGCTTGTCGCCGGCGAGCGCCTCCAGCCCCGTCTTATCCTTGGTGTCACCCGGATCATTGGGCGCCTTGCTCTTAGGAAAGTCGGGTGTGTCTGTCCCTGTCCACTGCTTCTTTTCTCCGTCCCACCAGACTAGCTTCTTGCGTTCGCTCCAGGGCGTACCGTCAGGCCGGGCGGAAGCGCGGTTGTAAATAATACGAGTATCTTTGGGCCAGGCGAATCCCCAGCCGTGACCGAGCAGGCCCTTGGGTTCCCGCTTGTTGGCCTTGTTCTCATCCTGGTGCGGCATCACCCCGGAATAAATCCAGCAACCGCAGGCGGTAGAGCCATCATTGCGAAGGCTATCGAAATTCTCCACCAGCTTGCGGTCGGCCACCGTGTAACCATTGATCTCCGCCAGCAGTTCCTCGACGTTGGGCTCGGCGTGTGCCCCGTGGGTGCCATAGTCCCAGGTCAGCGCCCGCAGGCCGGCATCCCATGCCCGGGAAGACTTGGCCGCTTTTGCCTTCAACCGCCGCCCCAGGTGATAAATGAACCAGGTCTCGCTGCGTGCGTCACCCGGCGGATCTACCGCCTTGTTGTGGTATTGCAGCAGGCGCTGGGTATTGGTGAAGGTGCCGTCCTTCTCCCCTTGGCCGGCGGCAGGGAAGAGGAAAATCTCAGTGCCAATCTTCTCCGGGCTGAGTTCGCCACGTTCTACTTCCGGTGAGTCGTACCAGAAAGACGCGGTCTCCGTCTCCACCATGTCGCGGACCACCAGCCACTTCAAGTTGGCGAGCGCTTTGCGCTCCAATCGCCCGTTGGGCGCGCCCACCGCCGGGTTCTG
>Ga0075436_100003187_pt1 | contig 11253 bp, 6 predicted proteins | sample RhiMethybrSRZTD5_FD_75303 | JGI IMG/M metagenome (GOLD analysis project Ga0075436, IMG submission 75303) | Populus rhizosphere microbial communities from Tennessee, USA - Rhizosphere MetaG P. TD hybrid SRZTD5 | ecosystem: Host-associated > Plants > Roots > Rhizosphere > Soil | place: USA... | reverse complement strand
CTCCGCACGTCGGCGCGCCCGAGCACCGAACAGGTCCTCCGCATCGTGCGAGAGATCGGCGACGCCCTCGGCTACGCCCACCGTCGCGGGATCGTGCACCGCGACGTCAAACCCGCCAATATCCTGCTCGATGAAGACAGCGGGCGCGCGTTGTTGGCCGACTTCGGCATCGCGCGCGTCGAAGGCGCTGAGGAGACGTCTCTCACCGAGCCCGGGGCCGCGATCGGCACGCCGGGCTACATGGCGCCGGAGCAGGCGGCCAGCGGCCGCATCGACGGGCGCGCCGACCTTCACTCCCTGGCTGTCGTCGCATTCGAGGCGCTGGCCGGTGCGCATCCGCCGTTTCAGAGCGGACCCGCTCCGCTGGCGCGGGCCCTCCGGATCGGCCCATCGAGGGTGTCCGCCCGGCTGGCCGCCGCGCTGGTCACGCCGCTGGCGGGCCGACCGGACGACCGACCGGCCACGGCGGGCGCTTGGCTCGCACAGCTCGACGCCGCGCAGCGCCGGGCATGGCGTCCGTGGGCGGCAGCAGCGATCGTCGCGGTAACGGGAGCCGGTGTATTGCGGGTCGTCACCGGCGCGCACGGCAGCTGCGGGCTCCCGCGCGACGAGCCGAACCGCCTCGCGGTCATGCCGTTCGCCGTCCTCGGCACCGCGCCATATCCCGCGTCACAGCTGCCTGAATACTTCATCTCGCGATTTCAGCCGGTGGAACGGCTGGGCGAGGTTGTCTCGTTCGGCCGCGTCGCCGCGCAGCTCGGGAATGAGGTCCCGTCCACCGAGGAGGCCCGAGAGCTCGCGTGCCGCCTCGGCGCGCGGTTCTTCGTTTTGGGCAGCGTGGCCTACGCTGGACCAGCGGTCACGCTGAACGCCACCCTCTATGAGGGCGGACGCTCGCGCCGGAGCGGTACGGCCACGGGCCGCGTCGGCGTTGACGAGTCCGCGGTCATGGATCGCGTGTGGCTGGAACTGTACCCCGAGTTCACGCCGGGGCCCGAGGTCACGCTGCCGAACGGCGGCCCGGAGGCGCTCGCGGCGTACCTGAACGCCGAAGTCGCCTTCCGTCGCGGCGATTACCGCACGGCGCGGGACGAATACACGCGCGTGATCAAGGCTGACTCCGATTTCGCCATCGGGCGGCTGCGCCTCGCCCTCGTCGCGGCCCAGGTCGATCCCACCGAACAGGGGTTTGGTGCCGCCCTCCGCGGGGCGGAACGCTACCAGCGCGGGCTTTCGACTGCGGACAGCCTGTTGCTCGAGGGTTTCAAACGCCTGGTCTCCGACGGCGACGGCGTGGCCGCCCTCGACCGGTTCAAGCGCGCCACGGAGGTGGCCCCCGGCTATTCGCACGCGTGGTACATGCTCGGAGAGTTTTACATCCATTTCGGCGGCCTGTTCGACCAGCCGCTCGGCGAGGCCGCAGGCGCGTTCAACCAGGTGCTCAACATCGACCCGCGGTTCTCGCCCGCCATTGCGCACCTGATTCCGCTGGCCAACCAGTCCGGCGACCGGCGAGAGACCGCGGAGCTGATTCATCGCTACCTGCGGATCGATTCCACTTCCGTGGTGGCGGAGGAGGTCGGAATCGCGGACACCCTCTTGCTCGGCAGCGCGCCCGCTCAGCTCGCCCTGCTCCGCAGCGTGTGCCGCCACAGCTTCCTGGCGCTGCAGGTCCTCGGCTTTCAGGCCGCGCTCTTCGGCACTCCCACGCAGCGTGAGGGCCCGGCCCGCGTCGTATTGCGCTGTCTCGAGCGCCGCGGGGCGACTGACGCGGAACGCCGTCTCTCGCTCCGCATGGGAGTGGCCGCCGACCTTGCCGCCGGCTGGCCCGACAGCGCCCGCCAGCGTCTGGCGCGCGCGACCGGCGCGTGGGCCAGGGCGGAGGAAGACCTCTGGACCCTCGTCGCGCATGTGACCGGCATCGCGACGCTCGGCGACCCGGGTCCCGCGGCCAGCCGTCTGAGTTCGCGCCTCCGCGCGGCGCCGGACACCGACGCGGTTGCTCACTGGGTCCTCGCGCGCCTCGGAATCGAGCCAGCGGGGCACCGCGCCGCCCTCGCACGGCTCGCGTCGCGTGGCCCACTCCCGGCGAGTCTCTCGGTCGATCTTCAAGCGCGAGAAGCCTTGAGCCGTGGCGACTCCGCGCGCGCGCTGCGCCTGTGGGACGGCGCCACGCGCCGCTATGCCGTGCTCAGCGCCCCCTTGGAGCTCCTCGCGTCACTCTGGCCTCTGCGCCTGGACATGGCGCGCGTGGCGGTGGCCCGGGGCGACCGGGCGATCGCCGCGCGGGCTTGCGGATCGTTCGAGAGCCTGATCGGCTACGTCGACCAGATCGTGCAGCCAGAGGTCACCCGGCTCTGCCGCGCCAACCGGACCGGCTAGCCCCACTACGACCCACAGCGCACGCTCGCGGTTTCCTGCGTCACCCCGCCCGGCCCGACCGCGAAGGCGAATTCCAGGCGTCCGTGGAACGGCGCGCTCGGTGGCAGCGTGATCCGCAGGGTGACAAACGTCTCCAACGTCACGGCGTCCGTGAGAATCCCCTTGTGATCCTCGAGGACGATCGCCGTGTAGGTCGCGCCGATCGGTTGGCCGGTCGCGGGGTCCACGGGCGTCACGTCCAGATGCCCTACCGCGTGGAAATGGCTCAGGTAATTCCCCGACGGCGTGAATACCACTTGCTGGTCGAGCGTCACGGGTCCGTTCACATAAAGGAAGGCGTCGGGGCCGGGCCCACAGAACGGCTGCGGAATCGCCTGATCGAACGGCTCCACGAACCGCCGGTGGGCAACGAGTGGCTGCCCGCCGACGCTCGCGGAGAGGTTCAGGACCGTCGCGTGACCATCGTTCGGGATCGGGACAGCGTCCGTAACGTCGCCAAGCGGCCCACCGATCGCTTGGCGGAGACCGACCGGCACGCCGTTGTAGATCACGGCGGGAATCGTCCCGAAGGGTGACGGATTGATCTGATCAGTCGTGAAGAGCGGGAGGCTCGGATCGAGCAATCCGCTCCGCAGGAAATCCACCACGACCATCTGCTCCGCCAGCTCCCAGCTGATCGTCTGATGCTCGAGAGTCCCCGGGATATAGACCTCGAAGGGCGCCCCGCCCACCGTCGCGCCACCAACGTCGAAGAACCGGAGGTGGAGCCGCGCTTGATCGTACGTTCCGCACTCGAGCTCGATCGGGCTCCCCACCCACCCGCTGGCCGTGGTGTAGGCCACCTCGGGTTGAACTTCAGGCTCGTCGTGCCACGTGCAGTCGAACGGGAAGGCGCTGGGGAAGCCAAAGGCCGTTCGGTCGCCGTCGAGCAACAGCAGGGCCGCCCGGAGCGCACGCGGGTCGGAATTCCCGATCCAGATGAGGCTCACCGGATCAGACGCTTGCCCGAACCCGAACCCGCTGAACGGCCAGAGTTGCAACGTTTGACCGGGGAGCGCGACGGGGACGAGCGGGCTGGGCGCCGGGGCACCGACGCGCACGGCACTGGGCTTGGGTGACGCCGCCGCCGGTGCGGTGGTCGGGCGTTCGTCACACGCTCCCGACCAGAGTAGGATGAACGCGACCGCCAGGTACCGTTTCATAACCCCTCCGGAAAAGAGAACGCGCGCTGGAAAGCGCGCGAAGTCTCATCCGGTTGAGTCAAGGCGGTGTCAAGCGCCGGGAGAGCGCTGGCTATGCACGGTTCCTCCCGGTGTCGGCGTCCACAATCCGTTGTCGCTGGCCCAGCGTGACCATGTCCCGATCGACCACCTGCTGAACGATGCGCGCCACGAACGCGTACCCGCGCCGCTCGGCCACGAGCCAGCGCTGCCATTCGAGCTCGTCGAGCGCGCCGGCCAGCGCGTCTCCCGTCACTCCCGAGGCTCGCTCGAGCCGCGTCGCGCTGACGCGCCCTCCGAGGACCGCGGCCACCACGAGCACCCGCTGGGCATTGGGCGAGAGGCGACGGAAATTGATCCGCACCGCCGCCACGACGTTGTCGGGAAGCTCACCGGGCAGCGTGTCGTTGAGTGTCCGATCGGTCTCAGGCCACGCGCCGGCGTCCGCGGCCAGCTCCAGCCCGCTCGCGACCGCGTCGAGCAGCGCCGTGACGAGCAGCGGAATGCCGGCCGAATCCTTGAGCACGCGCCGCGTCACGCGGTCGAGCTGCGCGCTCCCGTAGGACGGCAACGCCCGGCGGGCGAGCTCGTGGACGTCCTCTGGGCCCAACGGAGCGACTCTCACCACGACGCCCGAAAGCTCCCGCCCCACGCGCGCCCGCAGCTCGTCCACCTCGGGACGTGGTGGTTGAAGGGCTGCCGCGATGAGACACGTGACCCGAGCCTTGGCCAGGTCACGGGCGGCGGCGCCGAGCGCGAGGAGGGACTCGCGATCGAGCCATTGCGCGTCGTCCACGAATACCAGAACGGGCTGCTCTTCGGAGACCGCCTGCAGCACCTCGGAGAATGCGCGACCGGCTGCGTCGAGGGGGCTACCGCCACGGAGCTGATCGAGCGCGGAGGGGGAAGCGCCGGCGACGCCGGGCGCATCGAGGAGTCCGCCGCGGGCGATCCCGAGTGTTCCGCTCCAGGCCTCCGAGGAATCGGCTTCGACGGCGCGCACTCCGACGACCACGGCGCCGTCGAGGCGCGCGCGCGCCGCAAGCTCCTCAGCGAGCCGGGTCTTCCCCGTGCCCGGATCTCCCTCGATCACCACGACGGCGAAACGAGACTCGGTCCGGCAAGCGCCCCACGCCTCCGTCACGCGCTCGAGCTCGGTGGCGCGCCCCACCAACGGCGTGCGCCGGGAGCGGGGACGGCGGGCCGATTCGCGCGCGGCGGCCGGCTGCAGGTCCTTCGGCAGCCGCCACGCGCGTTCCTGTCGCACACGCTCGGCCAGCGCTTCGGTTTCAGGGTCCGGCTTGGCGGCAAGCTCGTCTTGCAGTCGAGCGACGAACTCCTCGTAGAGTGCGAGCGCGCCCGCCCGGTCTCCGCCGAGTGCGAGGACTCGCATAGCCGTCCGTACACCCGCTTCCCTGCGCCAGTCGAGTCGACGCGCTCGTTCCATCAAGACCTGCGCCGCCGCGACGTCGCCGCTCGCCAATAGCTGCTCCGCTCGCGACACGAGGACGTCCACCGAGCGCCGCCGCCAATGTTCTCGCTCCGCCGCCAACCACGTGTCGAACTCGGACGCGCCCTTCACGCTGAACCCCTCGAGGAATTCCCCGTCGACGAGGCTGGCGGCACGAGCGCAGTCGCCGTTGGAAGCGAGGGCGTCGAGTTTATCCGTGTCGAGCTCGACCGCATCGGCCGTCAATCGCACCTGCGAGTTGTCGGACTGGAGCGAACCGTTGCCCGTGTAGCGGCGCAGCTCACGCAGGGCTTCGTTGAGGGAGCGGCGCGCCTTGTCTTCCGACTTGTCTCCCCAGAACATGCCGACGAGATGCTCGCGCGTCCGGACGCGCTTGGGCGAGCGCGCGAGATACACGAGCAAGGCGAGATTCTTCTTCCACAGCAGGTCCGCCGGTGCGGCCGCCCCATCGACGCGCACGTCCACCGGTCCGAGTGCGCGAACCACGATCACGCCGCCGCCTTGCAGTGCAGCGTCGTGAGCCGCTGGGCGGCGCTGTCGGCCCGGGCGCGGTAGATCGGGTCACCATCCGACCAGAGCCGGGCGACGTCGCGATAGGCGTGGCAAGCTTCTTCCCGGCGGCCCGCTTCCTCGAGCCATGGCGCTCGGCTCCACCGGGCGAAGGTTCCGAACGCCCAATCGACATCCCCCACTTGGGGGTCACCCGTCGGAAGGCCCGAAACGTCGTTGTTCTGGTACCAGACGAGCTCTCTCGCAGCGTCCCCAGATTCGCCCGTGGCCCGCGACCACTCCGCGCGCAGCCCGTGAAGCACGGTACGGTAGAATGGATCGACCGCAACCGCTCCCGACAACGCCGGCGCTTCAACCTCGGCCAAGGAATCCGTAGCAGCCAGCGCATCACGGGCGTGCCCACGACGCCCGAGGGCATCGGCCGCGAGCAGCCGACCGAGCGGCCTCGGCTCCGGCTCATTCACGAACACTGAGCGATACCGCGCCGTATCCACGCCGCCAAACCGTCGCGCGACGAGTGTCAGGATCCAGGTCGCCCGACGCTGCACCGCTGGAGGCGATCGGCTGTCCGTGAATCGGGCAAGCGTCTGAGCGACGCTCCACCGATCCTCGGCGCTCATGGAGGGATCGAGCCCGAAGACCAACAAGGTCCCATCGAGCTCCGGCTGTGTGATCGCCAGGTCCGCCACGTCGAAGCGATCCCGCACGCGGCCGAGGTCGAGTCGCGCGGCTGCGAGTTGACCGCGTGCGACTCGGCCGAATGCGGCAGCAATCAGCCCCGAGCGCTGGAGCACGCGATCCGGCGACCCGGCGAACAGGGACCCCATCGCGACCGCGCCATTGGGCGCGTCGAACGTCGCGAGGTATCGAGGGCCGGCAGCGAGGTTCGTAAAGTGCTGGATCTGAGTCGAGCCGAGGGCCTGATCGAGCGTGTTGCGGACGGTCGCGGAGTCGAAGAACCGCGACGCATAACCCACTCTCAGCAGGGCCCGGACGGCGATGGTGAAGGGATCGGTCGGTTCTCCAATCGCCTCGAGCTGAGACCAAGCGGCCCACGCGCCGACCGAGTCACCTTCCGCCGTGAGCGCCCAGGTCAGGTGCTCCAACGCGGGGCCGAACGCTGGACGCAGGCGCGCGGCCATTTGAAACGCCTCCACAGCGTCCGCCCGGGCGTACCCCACGAGCGGGCCCCGATGGTACAGCTCATCGGCCAATTGGAACCATCCCGGAAAGAATTCACGCCATTCCCGCGTCGTGCCGCGAAGCGAATCGAGCCGTGCTCGGAGCGGGAGGTTCAGGGCGCGCATCAGACTCTGATAGGGCGGCGGGAAGGAGCTGAGGTAAGGCAGATAGTGCGTCGCCAAGTCGGGATCGGGGTCCTGCCCGAGCCACTGTTTCACCTCGCGGTGCCGCCAGTAGCAGAGCCGGCAAGTAGAGTCGATCGCCTCGGCTGCAGCGTAGGCCGAGTCGGCCTGCCCCCAGCGTGCCTGGGCAAACAGCCGCTCCGCTACGCGCCAGGCGGCCAGGCCAGCACCGGTCCGGGGCAACGCATTGACGGGAAGCACCGGATCGAGCGGATTGTCGCGCTTCCAGATCTCGAGGGCGATCCGATAGGCCAAGGTGTCGGCGAGCTGGTCCGCGCGACCTGTGTCGGCGCTTGCCACGATCGGCGGATCGGTATCCTGGTCTTTCGTCTCGACGTTGAGCTCGGCTTTCAGGGAGTCGCCACGGGAGCAAATGGATCCGGCGACGACCACGGTCGACGGACGCGCGAAAAGCGGCCGTCGTCCCGGACCTCGCACCGAAAAATCCACGTATCCCTGGAGATTCCTCGCGAGCCTACGCGCGATGCGATCGGCGACGTGCCCAGCGGTCGCGCACGCGTCCTCGAAAGGAAGGACGGCGACCTCCAAACCGCGTTGGCGCCTGAAGGGGCCGTTGGCGACGGACCAGACGATGAGCGCCCCGACCACCAGCCCTGCCGCCGTGAGCCCTACGGCTCGCAACCGGTACCGCCAGTGCAGCATCTCCCAGAACCGATGCCGGAACGTCGCCGCATCAGGCCAGCGGTCGGACGCCACCAACTCGAGCGCGCGTCGCACGACCCATCCTTCGAGCAGCGGTACTCGCCGCCAGGCCCGCCATCCAGACGGCTCGACGTCGAACCAATGACGGGCGGTATAGGCTTCGTAGATCACCAAGCCTGCGGCGTACAGGTCACTCAATGGGGTCGCGTCCGCACCCGCGAACTGCTCCGGCGCCATGTAGATCCGGGTGCCGGGCCGTTCGCCAGGGTTGGTGAGCGGCTCCTTCAGCCTTCCCGAGTCACCGGTCGGGGGCAAGCGCTTCGCGATTCCGAAATCCACGAGCACAGCGCTTTTCCCGTCCCAAAACACATTCGATGGCTTGACGTCCCGGTGAACGACACCAAGCGCATGCGCCGCCTCGAGCGCATCCAGTAGATCGCGCCCGAGCTTGCGCACCTCCGGCCGGGGGATCGGCCCCCGTTGCAGGCGATCGGCGACGGTCTCCCCGGCCAAGAACTGCATCGCGTAGTACGGGAGGCCCTCCGCCTCGTCGGCTTCATAGACCGGCACGATGTGAGGGTGTGAGAACCCGGCGAGGATCCGGCCTTCATCCAAGAACCGCTCCACGGCCACCGCCGTGTGCAGTTCGGGACGGATGACTTTGATGGCCACGAGACGCCCGAGCTTGATCTGGCGGGCCAGCACCACGATGCCCATGCCCCCAAAGGCCAGCTCGCGGAGCACTTCGTAGCCCTTCGTCGCCAGAGCGGCACGCACCCGCTCGAAGAAGGCGGACATGAATGACCTCGGAGAACATCCCGACGCCCTCCCTGAAAGTCAAACGGCCCCGGATCGTCCCGGGGCCGTTTCCCTTCGCAACGCTCGGCGTCGAGCTACTGAACCTTGATCGTGATCTTCATGCCGAACGCCACGTGCGGCATGCAGTAGCCCTTGTACGTCCCCGTGGGCGCGCCCGCGAACGACACGTCGTACTTCTCGTTGGGCTGCATGAGGAAGGGACCCGTGAGGTCGCTCATCGCGTTCGCCATCCCCTTCTTCAACACGTCCGCCCCGCCTTTCGGGATGGAGTCGCTGAAGAACGCGATGTTGTGGGGCCCGCCGGAGACGTTCAGGAACCGAACGGTCGTGCCGGCCTTGATGGTGAGCGTCGCGGGCTCGAACGCCGCCTTCGAAGTGCCGTCGCCCGTCATCTTCACTTCGACGACGGCCCCGGCAGGCTCCGCTGCGGGCGTGGCGCTCGCTGCGCCATTCGGTGACGTGGTCGCGGACATCGCGGGGGTCGCTGGGGTCGCGGCCTCCGCTTGCGCCGTTGCAGCCTTCTTGTCGCCGCCGCAGGCGATCGCGCCGAACGCGACGAGCGTGGTAAGCAGGGTCAACCGCATTGCCGACTCCTTCTTGGGACGAGGACGGGTATGGGCTTGTGAATCCGTTCACAATATATTCGCGTGTCCCCAAAACGGGAGCCCTGAGCGTTCACGCAGGACGTTGCGTTCTCGCACCATCACGACGACACTCCAAGCCCCATGTCAGACGCCTCCGTACCCCACATGCCCGCGCCTGAGCTCGCCCGCCGCCTCGACGACGGCGAGCGACTCCAGCTGCTCGACGTGCGAGCGGCGGAGCGCGTCGCGCAGGGGCGGGTCACCTTGGGCGCGACGCTCGACTTCCGCGCCGTCCCCGCATCGGAGATGTACCGGCTCGGCACGCTCGAACCCCTGCGACTCGACCCGGCGGCTCCGGTCGCGGTGATCTGCGGGCACGGCAACTCGAGCAAGCGGGCGACGCAGTTCTTGCGGGAACGCGGGTTCGAGGCGTACTCGGTCGCGGGCGGCATGGCGGCCTGGGAAACCGTCTATCTGCCGCGGCGCTTGTCCCCAACGCCGGCGCTCGAGCGCGTGATCCAGGTCGACCGCGTCGGCAAGGGGGCGCTTTCCTACATCCTCGTGAGCGATGGAGACGCCGTCGTCGTGGACCCCGGCCGTCACCTCGACGCCTATAACGCGCTGCTCGCCGAATCCGGCGCGACGGTCGCCGCGGTCATCGACACACACATGCACGCCGACTACCTGAGCGGCGCCCGAGCCGCCGCCGCGCGGTGGCAGGTGCCCTATTTCCTTCACCCGGACGACGCGCGATCGCCGTACGATGGAGCCGAAGGGCGCATCGCCTTCCAGCCGCTCACCGACGGCGACACCATCGCCTTCGGACGGGCGACGCTCCGCGCGGTGCACGTCCCGGGACACACACTCGGCAGCCTCACCCTGGTCGCGGACGAAGCCCTCGCCCTCACTGGAGACTTCCTGTTCGTGCAATCGGTGGGTCGGCCCGACCTGGGCGGTCAGCGCGACGCCTGGGCGGCGCGCCTGTGGGAGAGCCTCGAACAGGTGCGGTCAAAGTGGCCCGGCGACCTCGTCGTGCTCCCCGCGCATTACATGGGCGAGCGGGAGCGGCGGGCCGACCGGAGCATCGGCGCGCGTTTCGACGTCATCACGGCGACCAACGAGGCGGTCGCGATCCAGGACCCGCAGACGTTCCGTCGATGGGTGATCGAGCACGCCACCACACCGCCCGAGAGCTATCGCACGATCAAGCTGGCCAATCTCGGTCTGGAAAGCGTGTCGGATGCGGACGCGGAGATTCTGGAGTTCGGGCCGAACCAATGTGCGGTGGGTTAGACGGCGGGAGCTTGTATAGCGACGTACACCCAGTCCGTCCCTCCCAGCGTTTGCATGCCGTAGGGCACCCCGGCCGGGATGTGCACCAGATCGTTCGCCGAGACTTCGACGCGATCGCCGTCGAGTGCCATGACACCCCGCCCGGCGAGCGTGAAGATGAGAATCCCCGCTTCGTCCTCGACCGAGATCGGCGCCACCGCACCGGGACTCATCACCATGTGCTCGAAGCTCAGTCCGTGCAGCATGCCTGGGAGGTTGAGGACCGTGTGGCGGCTGAGCTCGTCGGCGGTGCTCGGGAGCTTCGTGAGACGGCGGTAGGTGTAGCGCGGCACGACTCCCCGTCCGTTGAGGCGCGGTAACGTTCCACCGCGGGCGCTGCGGCGCACCCAAGATGGGGACACGCCCGCATTCGCCGCAACCCCTTTGCAGGCCATGACGTAGCCCCCTGTGTGCAATCCCCCTCCAGCCGAGCGTCTCTCATGACGTCTCTCACGGAGTCGTTCGTATGGCGTCGTCCCGTCTCACCTTCGGAGTCCTTGCCCTCGTCCTCCTGCCGCTCGTTGGCGCAGCCGGTCAAGGATGGATCGAGCCCGTGCGGCCCGTGCCGATGCCGCGCGGCGCGGTCACCAAGATTCGCAGCGCGGTGCAGGTCGCCGTCACGGGTCGCGTGGCGCGGGTCAGCGTCGAGGAATGGTTCCGCAACGACGGCGCTCTGCTCGACGAGGCGAGCTATCTGTACCCGCTTCCGGGCGAAGCGACCTTCAGCGATTTCTCTCTATGGCAGGGTGACCGCGAGCTGAAGGGTGAGCCGATGGACGCCGGGCAAGCGCGCGCGATCTACGAGGAGATCGTGCGTCGCAAGCGGGATCCCGCGCTGATCGAGCTCGCGGGGCACGGGCTTGTGCGCGCGCGGGTCTTCCCCATCGCGGCGGGCGAAACCCGCAAGA
>Ga0075436_100003184_pt1 | contig 11256 bp, 7 predicted proteins | sample RhiMethybrSRZTD5_FD_75303 | JGI IMG/M metagenome (GOLD analysis project Ga0075436, IMG submission 75303) | Populus rhizosphere microbial communities from Tennessee, USA - Rhizosphere MetaG P. TD hybrid SRZTD5 | ecosystem: Host-associated > Plants > Roots > Rhizosphere > Soil | place: USA... | reverse complement strand
GCGCTTCCGGAGATCGAAAACCAGTTCATGAACGAACTGGTGTACATGTACAGGTATTGCCGGAAGAGGTTTTGATTCATCTCGCGCGGCGAGATGGTGTCGCGCCGAACCGTGAACTGCAAGCCGGGATTGAGCGTGATTGTATTTTGGCCGAGGTGCAGGACAGGGTTGACGCCAACATTGAAAATAGTGTCGTAAGTATCGCGGTCTTGAATCAGCAAGTCGCTGGGAAAAGAGACGCGGCCACGGGCGTTGCGTTCTCCCACGAGTCCGCTGATTACAGGCCAGCCATGCAGGCGCACACGATAACGAGCCTCGGCTATGGATTCGAAAGATGAGCGAGGCGTGGGGAAAAGAGCCGGATCGGTGATGCCCCTCAGCTTTGCATCAGTGGTGTAGATGTTTTCATCTTCAAAAACCGGGCTTAGGGAAAGTTGCGGATGCACACTGAGGATTTCCGTAATCTGGCGGCCTTGCTGTTCCGCCAGGCGAATCTCGGTCTTCTCCGCCGAAGGATTTCCCTGCACGATCTGATTAGCGCGCGCGAAGGCGGCCAGAGCCTGTAGTGTGTCCTGCTGTTGCCGGTACACATTGCCCATCGCGATCAGATATTCGTAGTTCTCGTAATTCTCGGGACTGTTTCCCAGACTCCTCAGGGTCTGACCTGCGTTTTGGGTTTCCCCGAGCGCCAGGTAAGTATTGGTAAGGCCGATGGCGACTGCCTGGTCATCAGCTCCGGCGATGTGAGCGCGCTCGAAATATTTCTTGGCAAGGTCGAACTCGGTGATCGAAACCAGCACCTGGGCAGCTTCCAACAAGTGTTCCGCGGTAATGGGATTGGCTTCGCCGACGCGCGACTCGGCAAATCCCAGGCTGATTTGCTGGTGCGCTTCTTCGGGGTGTCCGCCTTGGGCGAAGAGTCGCGCCAGGGCCAGGCGAGTTCCGACGCGGTCGGAATCGGGGATGTCGAGCGCGCGGGAATAACGATCCATTGCGCCCTGTTCATTACCAAGAATCATCAGCGCTTCGGCGGTGGCCATCAGCACACGACCACTGTTTCCGCCGGTCTGTTCCGCGCTGGTGATTGCTTGCAAGGCTTCCTGTTGGCGATGCAGCTGGGCATAGTTTCGCGCCATTTGTGCATAAACCTGGGCGTCGTTCTTTGAGCCAAGGCCAGCCTTCAGCACCTCTATGGAATCGTTGTAGCGGTGCAGGCGGTAAAGGGCATCGGCCAGGGCCAGCCGGATTTGAATGTCATTCGGCGCCAGTTTCAAAGCCGCCTGATATTCGCCTTCCGCCTGGCGAAACAGAATCTGTTGTCGGAATGCTTCCGCCCGCGCCATGTGCGAGGCGCGCGATTCACCCATCAGCTTGGCTGCAAGATCCACCTGCTTGAGCGCCGAGCGGGCGCGGCGCAGTTGGAGATCGGAAAAGGCCAGGCCTAAATGCGCCTCCCCGTAGTTAGGACGCAGCTTCAAAGCGGCCTGAAAATCCTGGGCAGCACGGGTCGGTTCTTTTAGATCATTGAGCACGAAGCCACGATTCATGTAGGCGGTCGCGACCTTGGGATCAAGTTCCAGAGCTTTGGTGAAGTCGTTGACTGCCTCCGGCAATTGCTCGTTATGTGTGTGAACGTAGCCGGTGATCAGCCACAGATCTTTGTCTTTGGGAAGGATGGGCTTGTATTTTTCGGCGAGTTGTGCGGCTTCGTCGTACTTGTTCAGAAAAAGCAGATCGTAGGCCAAGTACACCGGCGCTTCCGGATCACGAGGCAATTTCTCCAGCACCTTGTAGCCGAGGGCAGCCGATTCCTCGTAGTGGCCAGTCCAGGTGAGATACCGCTCGCGCTCGCGCATGACTTGCGGAAATTGATTCACCCTAGCATTCGCCTCCGCGCGGTCGAGCCAGCGTTTGGCTAAAGGCAGTTGATGCGCTTCAAGGGCGGAGTTTGTCGCGCCGGAATATACAAGCGGGTTTCGGGGGGCGAGTTCATGGGCCTTTTCGTAATTTTCCTGCGCACGGTCGAACTGCCGCTGTGACGTGTAAAGATCGCCCAGCGCCAAAGAAGGCACGTAATCGCGCGGATACAGTGAGGCCAGCTTGGTGAAATATTTCTCTGCCGTTCGAGCATCTACGACTTCACGCGCCAGATAACCCATTGCAGTCAGTGCCGCATGGTTATTGGGATCGGCACTCAGGACTTTGTCATAGAGCTGAAATGCATCCTGCTTGCGATTTGTCTTCCACAGCAGGTTCGCGTAGTTGAGCGTGATGTTTACATTTTGAGGATCGAGGGTGAGCGCTTCCTTCAGGTCCTTTTCTGCGGCTTCAGTATTGTCTGAGGCCCCTTCAAGCAAGGCCCGAAGCCTAAGAAATTCCGGACGGCTCGCATCTTCCACGCCAGTGATCTGCGCCATCGCCGACTGCGCAGCATGCAACTCGCCCTGCGCGGCGGGACCCTCATCAATCGCCTGGTATAGCTGGTACAGACTCAGATGGAGCGACACTGGGTAGAGCGGACCTTCAGCAACGCCCTGCGGCAGATGATCCAACGCGATGCGGTATTCGCGAATGGCTTCTTCATTGCTGTCCTGCAGGCTGGCAATCTGGCCGCGAATGGCGTGCAGGCGATAGCTCGCAGCATCGTGAGCCTCGGCGCGCTTCAGCAATGAGCCGGCTCGATCAAACTGACCGACGTTTACCAGCGCCTGGGCGGCGCTCAGTTGCAAGGCGGCATCGTTTGGAGCATTGTTTGCCGCCTTGGTGTAAGTTTCGGCGGCCTCTTTTCTCTTCCCGGCGACCTGGTAGGTGTATGCAAGTTCGGGAAGAGCGGTGCGGCCCTTGGGATAGGTTGCGGCTTTTTGCAGGGTGGAAATCGCTTGATCGTATTGTTTGGTGTCGCGGTAGAAAGCGGCCACCGCGCGCAGCACATCTGGATCGCGGGGCGCGCGGCTCAGGGCACGATCCAGGAACTGTTTCGATTCCTGTGGCTGGTTGAGCCGCTGATAGGCACGCGCTATGAGCAACTCGGAGCGAGGTGAAGCCTGCAAGGCCTCGCCTCGGCGTAGCAATTCGAGAGCGATCTTGGCATCGGTGTTGAGCGACAACTCTCCTGCGAGTAGGAGATCGTTCACGCTCTTCGGATTCGCGGCGAGAACTTTCTTCAGAACGTCCTGGGCTTCGGCTTGACGGCCTGCACGGGCGTAGGTCTGTGCCAATCCGGATAGTCCCTGAATGGAGGAGGGCTGGGCTTTCAGACCGCGCTGATAGGCGTCGATCGAGACCTGGTACTTTCCGGCGAGACGCGCGGCGTAACCCAGCAGAAACCACAATTGCGTGTTCTGCGGGGCTGTGTTGGCGGCTCGCGTCGCAAACTCCACGGCACTGTTGTAATTGTTTCTTTGCAAAGCTTGCTGGGCAGCGCGTGCGTTACGCGCGACCTCGATGCCGGATCCCCATCCGATTCCTGTTTCGGCATTCTGGCTAGCTTCAGTCTTGGGAGTCGCGCTCTTTGACGATTTCGATTTCTGTTTGGCGGGAGAAGAAGGTGCAGGCTGATTCAGCTCAAACGTCTGCCCAAGGGCCGCTGAACTGGCCAAAAGGGCAAGCAAAAACAAAACTGCCTGTGAGCACTTCCCTGCCATGGTGCGGTAAAAGCGCGGGACAGCCCCTCCCATAGATTGTCAAGAACGAGGAAGTTGCACGCGCTTGCCGACGCTCTGATGCGGTGGGGTTTCGCATGGTTGGTTCGTGAGCTGCCGCTGGAAAGGCAAGTTCTTTGGAAATAGAGGATTGGAAGGAATGTGACCCAGGTAAGTGCAAGTATCTGCAGCAAACCTTCCTGCGGCAGGTGGAATCCAACCGCTGCTCACATTGCAACGGGGGAGGATTCATTCCCGTGGAGACCACCTATTTCCGGCGGCCAATCCCATTGGCGGCGATTCTGCTGCTGGCCGTGGTAGTGCATGGTCCGCTGCTCCTGATGGAGTTACCGCTCAACACTTCCTACGACGCCAACCTGCACGTGTTCTTTGCGTCGCACTACGCTCACCACTGGTTCGATCCGTGGAATGAAAAGTGGTTTGCAGGTTTTTCACAGACGACATATCCGCCGCTGGCGCACTACTGGATTGCCATCTTCTCTCATTTGGTAGGCCTGCGCATGGCGTACATGCTGGTGCAGATGATCGCCATCCTGTTGCTGGTAGGCGGAGTGTATCGGTTCGCGCGTCTGTTCGTGAGTGAGCGCGCAGCGAGTTACGCTGCGCTATTTACCGTGTTTCTCGGCACCGTGGCGTTTCTGGTGTACTCGGCCGGGCAGCTCTCAACTTTGCTCTCGGCGGCAATCTATCTCCTGGCACTTCCCTACTTTTATCAATGGTCGCGAGCGGCTGATCCGCGGGGCCTGATAAAAGGCGTGGTGCTGATTCTGGTGGCGGCATCAGTACACCACGTCACCTTGTTGTTCGGGTCCTTCCTGTTTGCCCTGCCCGTGCTTTGGCTGGCGTTTGTGGATCGTGGAGAACGATCGGTACTTGCAGTCTTAGGACGCGCCTTGATTTTTGCCCTGTTTGCGGGAGTTGGAGTAGGCATCGTCCTGCTTCCCTACTGGATTGCGATTCTCAAGCACCCGATCGAGCAGATGCCGATTCCGCACGCGAGCCGCTCCAATTTTCTTCTGAATATCAATTATGCGATCAATTATTTCTTCATTCCGTACGGGGCGATGATTCTGGCGTTTCCGGCGATTCTATGGCTGGGATCGGCAAATCGCAGGCTCCAGCCATTGCTGCTTGGTTTTTGGGTAGCGCTGCTATTCGGGTTGGGAGGAACTACTCCGGTTCCGAAGTGGGTATTTGGACGGGCATTCGAAATTCTGACCTATGAGCGGTTCACGCTGTCAGCGGCCATCCTGGCGTTACCGATCGTGGGGCTATTCGCGGAGTACCTGCTGGATCGATATCGTTCGTTGGCGGTGGTGGGCCTGGCGGTTTGTTGCGTGTTCACCATGGGACTGGCTATGGGTTGGCTAGCGTGGAGTCCGTTTAAAACGCTCAGCAGCCTCAATGTGGATCAGGTTACTGATTTTCTCAATCGTGACGGGCACGATAAGTATCGGTATCTGACACTGGGTTTCGGCAACGCTCTGCCCAAGGTTTCAACCTACACGCAGGCTAACAGCGTGGATGGCGAGTACAACTCGGCTCGACTGTTGCCGGAGATGACGCGCTACGGGGCCGCCCAACTTACCAGCGCGAAGTATTTCGGCACAGCCGGAATGGAATCTCTGCGGGCGATGCTGAAGCACGCGAATAACTATGGATTGAAGTTCATCTTCATTCACGAGCCGTACTACGAGCCAATGGTGGCATTTGCGGGTTGGCGCAAGGTGGAGACGTACGATTACGGAACCATCACTGTCTGGTCGAAAGATGACGTACCCCCAGCCCGGCCAATTCAATCGGACGCGATGCCGGCGCCATGGGAAGGGCTGCTGTGGGGGACGTTACCTCTCGCAAGCAGCATTCTGGCGATGCTGCTCGCGCTGCTATTTCCTGATCGCGCACGCGTTCGCGAAACCGTGGTCGAGTTTCCTGCGCCCGCTGAAGAGATTTACGCGAGGGAGGCACGCTGATGAAATACTTCGTACCTCTTCTGATCACCGCAGCTACGGTCGTGTTGATTGCCATTGCCTGGGTGAACTCCGGGGGGATGGAGCGTAAACGCATGCGGTCTTCGCGAACTCCCGAGGAGGCCGTGCGGCTGCTCCTGACCCAGGCGCAAGCGCGCAATTGGGATCGCGCTCGCGCGCTACTGGCGAACTCCAGTGATGTGGAGAAAAGCGCTCTTATCGCCGACCTCGCGGGCAGCAATGGCAGCCTGCTTACATTTGCCAATCTGGAGAACTTTGATCTGTGGCCGCTGCACAAGACCGATCGCGAAGCCAGTATGCGAGTAAAGCTGCATTACTCGACTGCGGTGGGGCCGCTGGAGGATGTTCGCGATCTTAAAGTATTACATGAAGGAGAGGCCTGGAGGGTAGTGTGGCCAACCACGACCGCAACCAAGGTGGCACCGCAAGTGATTCCGGTGAATTATCTGCGCTGGGACATCATCAATCGCGGCGCGGAAGACGATTGGGGAGTACAGAACGTGGATTCTCCTCAAGTGCGCATTCTCTCGATGAACGCGCTGCAACGGCTGGACCGGATTGTGATTGTGGGAGAAGTAGTGAACGAAGACACGGTTCCGGCGTACGTGAATGTGGGGGCGACGTTGCTTCGTCCGGACGGGAGCACGTTCGCGCAGGAGAGCAGTTTCGACAAGGTCTCGCACACCTTGCTGCCGAAGCAAGTATCGCCTTACCGCATCGACTTCCCGGAAGCTCGGATGAACCAGGTAAAGAGCGTGAGGATGGATGTTAAGTCGCTGCTGGTCGCGGCCAGCGCCGACCCGGTAATTGAAGTCAGCGATCAGCGGTTGCAGACCGATGCGCTGGGCAAGAAAGTTCTGCTGGGCCAATTGCTCAACCAGAGCGGGCAAGTCGTAAATATCCCTCACGTGGTCGCCGCTTACTACGACGACAGCGGAAAGGTAATCTGGGTTTCCGACGGCTATGTCGACCAGGCTCTACTTCCCCAGATCCCGGTGCCGTTTGCGGTGGATTTGCCGGATGATGTGGCGCCGAAAGTCCACAACTATCACGTGAGCGTGAATTACTTCAACGTGAATCGATCCTGATATGCGTCTATTGCTTGCAAGTGTTCTGATTCCGTTCTCGTTGCTGATCTGTGGGGCGGCGGCAGAGTTGCGTGGGCCAGCGCAGGTGACGGCGGGAAATCCTGTTTCGCTGGCCAGCGCAGGCACAGGGAGCGGAAACGGCACCTTTTACCTCACCGGGCCGGGACAAGCCAGCAAGCGGACGGTGACGCTTGGAGATGAGATTCAAGTCCACGGCGATGAAGTGGAGCATGCGGGACGCTACACGGCAGTGGTTTGCGATGGCCGGAAGTGTGCGGCGACGCACTTCTTCGTGCGCGCGGCAGAACCGGCGAAGGTAAGCCTGTTGGTGCATCCCTCGCGGGTGCGCGTGGCTCAGCCGAATGCGATCAGCGCGGTGGCATTTGTTTTCGACAAATTCCGGAATCTCGTGCTCTCTCCCGCGCAGGTGGACTTCAAAGCCAGTCCAAAACAAGGGCCGGCGGTTTCGCAGACGCGACCTACGCAAAATGGAGTGACCTGGATTCGGTTGACCTCCGCCACGAAAGAGGGACCGGCCAAAATCGGCGCGTCTTTAGGCAAAGCTTCCGAACTGCGGGTCGTGCAGCAGGTCGCTTCGGAGGCTTGCAATCTGCGGATTAAGCCGGAGTGGAATGCGGGAAAGTTTTTCGTAGAAACCGAACCGGTGCGCGACTGCAACGGAAATGCGGTTTCTGACGGCACAGTCGTGAGTTTTACCAAAGTGGACGCCAGCGGCAAGACCACGGTGGACGCGCCCATCAAGCGAGGCGTGGCCCGAGTCGAAATGCCAATAAAGGGCAGCGCCAAGATTCTGGTGGCCTCGGGGGTGGTCACCGGAAACGAACTCTCGGTCGAGGGCAGGCAATGATGAGGCTGGCGTTCAATGTCCTGATAATTCTGGCTCTCGCGGTCGGAGCTTACTTTGCCCTCCGGCCGGCAGTTATGGCTGACGGCAGTGCGCGAAAAGTGGAGTTGAATGCGGAGAACCTCGGTCCGCGGTCCATCGAGGATTTGACCGAAAAAAGCATCACGCGTGATTACGGACTTGCCTGGCAGACCATGGCTGCTGCGCTGCGCGAAAACCGACGTGAGCTGCTCGATGGATATTTCACCGGCATTGCGAAGGCCACCCTGGCAGAACAGATCGCTGACCAGAAGAACTCCGGGATTCGCGTGCGCTACACCGATCAGGGGCACAAGCTAGAGGCCGTGTTTTACTCCCCAAGTGGAGACGCTATGCAGTTACGCGACCGCGCGCAGCTGGAAGTTGAGATCGTTGATGGGGACAAGGTCGTTCAGCGCGAAGATGTGACCCTGAATTATCTGGTTCTCATGACTCCCGGCGCAGACCGTTGGCTGGTGCGCGATCTGCAAACCACTGCGGCGGAGGTTCGTCCTTAGGTTTTCCTGCTGATGAGACGCCCTGCCATGAGAACTTCCTCTCTGATTCTGGTGTTCGTGGCTGCCCTGGTTTTTCTGCTGACCAGCGGCTGCTCCAGAACCAGTGTGCGGCGTCAACTCGAGCAAGTTCGAACGGTGGACAAATCCCCCAAGGTGGTCGCGGATTACCAGCCCTGGTTCGGCGATCCGCAGCACATGAACGTTGGGTATTCCACCCAGGACCCTGCTGTTCTGCGGCGCCAAATTCAAAAAGCCAAGGAGCTGGGCATCTATGCTTTCGCCGTAGATTGGTATGGTGAGCGGCGTCCCTTCCTGGATCGCAGCTATGCCGTCCTGCAGCGTGTAGCGGGGGAAAGTAATTTTCACGTCGCGCTGATGTACGACGAAACCGAGGAAGACAACGGCCATGCGACCGAAGATGCCATGGCGGCGCTGGACAAGGCTTACCGCGCTTATATCGGTCCCGAAGCTGCAGGACGTGAAGCCTATCTGACGTATGAAGGACGCCCGGTGATTTTCATTTTTCCCAAGCGAGGGCGTACCGATTGGGAGCAGGTACGACGGGTGCTGAACAGTTGGGAAAGACCGCCAATTCTGATCTACAAAGACGAGCCGCCGGCCAAGTACGCGGGGACGTTTGACGGATTCTATGCATGGGTGCATCCCGGCAAAGGTTGGGCGGTGGACGGCGGCGATTGGGGCGAGCAGTATCTGGAGACGTTCTATCGCAAGATGCGCAATAAATTTCCTGGCAAGATTCTGGTGGGAACGGTGTGGCCGGGTTTCGATGACAGCAAGGCGTCATGGAGCTTGAACCGGCATATGGATCGGCGGTGCGGAAAGACGTTCGAAGATACGCTGCGAGTCTTTCAACAGAACAATAATTCTGCCGACCCTATGCCGTTCCTGTTAATTGCGACGTGGAACGATTATGAAGAAGGTACACAAATCGAAGATGGTGTGGACCATTGCGGCAAACAGCCCGCACGGGAAACCACCATGGCGGCGGGCCAGGAATAGGATTGGATTTGCCTCAGGGGCTAAAGCCACTCAGCCAAACTAGGGAAGGATCGCAGCGGCTGAAGCGCGGCGCCAGCTGGAGTCGGAGAGACATTGGAGAAAACTCATGGCTGTTGGGATATCGCACGTTCATCGGCATTGGGAAGTGCTCTCGCGGTTGGTGTTTCAAGGGTATTTGCCCGGCGCCGACGAGCCTTCGCCGCACATCGAAACCATTCTCGCCGACATGCAGTATCTTTCCGCGCTTAATGACCAAAGATCACAGGAATTTCTCGACACCGCCAACAAGCACCACGTTCTGGTCCGCGCGCTCCAGGTTGTAAAAGATGCAGCGAGGGGAACGGGAAATAACAGAATTGCTACATGGTCTGATTCTGCATTGAAATCCGAGCGCGACCGAATTCGACATGCGGTTGAAAAACTCTGGCCGATCTGTAACGCTCTCGAAGCTGCGGAATGCAAAGTCACGGTTATTAAATCACTCGACCACTGGCCCGATCTCGGTTCTGATCTTGACCTTTACACCACGGGGGATGAGCGGCGCGTTGTAGAAGTCATGTCACGCGAGTTTGATGCTCACACGGAAGAGCGGAGTTGGGGCGATCGCCTGGCGAATAAATGGAATTTTTCTGTTCCCGATCTGCCGGAGCTGATCGAAATTCACGTTCGCTATCTAGGCCAGACGGGCGAGCACATGGTTTTAGGCAGGCGAGTGGTCCAGCGCAGCGTCGCCAGAACTCTCAACGGACACGCATTTCGAGTCCCTGCACCGGAAGAACGGATCATGATCTCCACGCTGCAGCGCATGTATCGGCATTTTTATTTTCGCCTTTGCGATATGGCAGATGCGGCGAAGCTGCTGCAGGAAAATGCAATTGACTTTGGCGAACTGCGCCGAGCCGCGCTGGCCGGCGGCATCTGGCCCGGAGTGGCAACTTTCCTGTTGCTGGTTTCGGAATACGTTAGGAGTTATGGAGGCGAGGCCAAAGTGCCGGAGGAGGTCCTTGCCGCTGCCTGCTCGCCGAGCATTCGCGTGTATCCCGGAGGAGATTTCCTTCGCGTTCCTAAAGGGCCGGTCGCCAAGCTCTACGGTTCACAGCTGCTCAGCGCCGGACGACACGCTGATTTTCGCGCGATGTTCCGACTACCGCTCTTACCACCACTGGCAGTCAGCGCACTGATCGCATATCGCGTCACCGGCAGCGACAAGGGAATCTGGTGACCTCTCGAGCAGCCTGCAGGAAGCCGTGCGGTTTGAGCGCCTAACAAACCTGGTTTGGGACTTGGCAGCCCAGGTCTAGTACATAGAACCGCGTTCTGAGCAACCCGCCAAACTGGCCGATTCTCAGCCCCTTTGCCGCTGACTTAGTCCGGCGGTGAGAGGATAATTCGCATCAATTTGCAGAGCCCGCCGCTCGATGCCTCGGATTATTTGAGCGACCGACTACCGTTTTTCTTCGTCTAACGCCGCATTCCAACGGAATCCAGGTGCCCCACACGTCAGGCCGAAAGGGGTGTGTATCCCACATAGAACACTTCGGGGAGCCAAGGTATTAGTTGCTACAAGCTATCGAAAATCAAAGTGAGGAGAACAACATGGGACAGATGAGCAAACTGCTAAGCTTGCTTTTTGCGCTGGCGTTGGCTCTGTCGCCATTCGCCCGAGCCGATTCAGATGAATGCTCTGTTAGCAGATGGAACGGTTCGTTCGGAATTGCAACCAATGGCTCAATCGTCGCGTCCGGGCCTGTGGGTCCGGTCGCCGAAGTTGGAGTCATCAAGTTTGATGGCGCCGGGGGGGCGCAGACGACCACGCTCAGCTTGAACGGTACGATTCTTCCGAATAGATCGAGTCTCAGTGGGACCTACGAAGTTAATTCGGATTGCACTGGGGATCTCTCTTTGGTGCTTCCCGCTCCTGGCGGCACGATTACGTCAACTTCGCACTTTGTGATAGTGGATCACGGGAAGGAGATCCGACTTGTAAACACCGGCGCGGGTAGAGTTCCGCTCGGAAACGCCAGAAAGCAATAGAGCATCTATACTGGTCCACGTCGCACCGCGCGCGATTACGCGATTTACGCATAAATGATG
>Ga0075436_100003182_pt1 | contig 11259 bp, 12 predicted proteins | sample RhiMethybrSRZTD5_FD_75303 | JGI IMG/M metagenome (GOLD analysis project Ga0075436, IMG submission 75303) | Populus rhizosphere microbial communities from Tennessee, USA - Rhizosphere MetaG P. TD hybrid SRZTD5 | ecosystem: Host-associated > Plants > Roots > Rhizosphere > Soil | place: USA... | reverse complement strand
CGATTACGACGGCATTCTTGCCGGCGCCCCCGCCAACTTTTGGACCCATCTTCTCTCCAACGGCATATGGAACTTGCAAGCGCTCACGAACGACCCAGCCAGTTACATTCCCGCCGGCAAACTTCCCGCAATCGCGCGCGCCGTCAACGCGGCATGCGACGCGCAAGATGGCGTCGCCGACGGAATCCTCAACGATCCTCGCAAATGCAAATTCCGCCCCGAGTCGATGCTTTGCAAAAATGCAGACGCAAGCGATTGCCTCACAACGCCGCAAATCGCCGCGCTGAAGAAACTCTACGAAGGTGGGCGTGACGCGGAAGGCAAAAAAATCTTTCCCGGTTTTCTTCCGGGTGCCGAAGAAGGCCCCGGCGGCTGGTTCACGTGGATCACCGGCCCACAACCTGGCAAAAGCCTGATCAACGCTTTCACGTACGGCTTTTTCGCCGACGTTCTCTATCAAAAGCCTGACTGGAATCTGAAAACCGCCGATCTTTCTCAGGCGGTAAAACTCGCTGACGAAAAAACCTCCGCCACCCTCAATGCCACCGACGCGAACCTTGCGCCCTTCCGCGAACGGGGCGGCAAATTAATTGTCTATCACGGTTGGAACGATCCGGCTATCTCCGCGCTCAACACCATCGATTATTTCGCCGCCGTCGGCGATAAACTCGGTGCTGCGCAAACCGAATCTTTCCTCCGCCTCTACATGCTTCCCGGCGTGCAGCACTGCAGCGGCGGCCCCGGTCCAGATCTTGCATCAACCCTCGATGTACCCAACTTGCGCGACGCCCAACACAACGTCGTCACTGCGCTGGAAACGTGGGTCGAAAAAGGAACCGCCCCTTCGGCGATCATCGCCACCAAATTCGTATCCGACGACCCCGCAAAAGGCGTCAAACTTTCACGCCCAGTCTGTGCCTACCCGGAATCCGCCGAATACAAAGGTTCTGGCGATCCCAACGACGCGGCAAACTTCTCCTGTGCCGTCCCGCAAAAGCTCCACTGAACTCTCGCTTACAACAGAACCGAAAGTGTCGCCGTTCGGCTCGAGTTGTTATACGACGCCGTAATGTTCGTCGACGTCGAAATAAGCACGATGGACGTGTTCACCCAGAACGACGCGCTCGTCGCCCCGGCCGGCACAAATACGCTCGAGGGTATGCTAGCCGCGAAGTTGCTCCGCGCAAGTGCGACGCTCGCGCCGCCGGCGGGAGCTGGTGCGCTTAGCTTCACAGTTCCAACGGAAGACTGCAGCCCTCCGACAACGCTCGACGGGTTCAGCATCAGCGCGGCTACCGTTGGCAGCAGCGCCGGTTTCACCGTCAACGTGGCCGTTCTGGTGGTTCCTCCATAAGCAGCTGTGATCGTGACCGTCGTGGACGTTATCACCGCACTCGTACTCACCGTAAAGCTCGCCGTCGTCGCGCCCGCCGCAACGGTTACGCTCCCTGGCACTCGTGCAGCGCCCGTGTTGTTGCTCGAAAGCGATACGACCGCCCCTCCCGTCGGTGCGGCTCCGCTCAACGTTACAGTCCCAGTCGACGACTGCGTACCGCCGGTTACGCTCGTCGGATTCAGCGTCAACGAAGACAACGTCACGGGTGGCGGCGCAGCCGGATTCACCATGAGTGTCGCCGTTCTTGTAGTTCCGCCAAACGCCGCGCTTATCGTTACCGTCGTCGCAGCACTCACCGCGCTCGTACCTACCGTAAAGCTTGCCGTCGTCGCTCCCGCCGCAACGGTTACGCTGGCGGGCACTCGTGCTGCGGCCGTGTTGTTACTCGAAAGCGATACGACTGCGCCACCGCTTGGCGCTGCGCCGCTCAACGTTACCGTTCCGGTCGAAGACTGAGTTCCGCCCGTTACGCTGGTCGGACTTAGTGACACTGAGGACAGCGTTATTTGTGGTGGTGATTGAAGACGCACCGTGAGCGCGGCTGTTCTCGTTGCACCTCCGTAGGCCGCACTGATGGTCACCGTTGTGTTACTGGTGACGGCACTCGTACTTACCGTAAAACTCGCCGTCGTCGCTCCCGCTGCAACCGTCACACTAGCGGGCACTCGAGCCGCGGCCGTGTTGTTGCTCGAAAGCGCTACGACTGCGCCACCAGAAGGTGCAGCCCCGCTCAACGTCACGGTTCCCGTCGACGATTGCGTTCCACCGGTTACGCTCGTCGGGTTCAGGGTCAACGAAGACAGCGTCACGGGTGGCGGTGTAGCCGGATTCACCGTAAGCGTTGCCGTTCTTGTCGTTCCTCCAAATGCCGCGCTGATCGTCACTGCCGTTGCGGCACTCACCGCGCTCGTACTCACCGTAAAGCTTGCCGTTGTCGCTCCCGGCGCAACCGTCACGCTCGCGGGCACTCGCGCCGCAGCCGTGTTGTTGCTCGAAAGCGCGACCACCGCCCCTCCTGCGGGCGCAGCTCCGCTCAACGTCACCGTTCCTGTCGAAGATTGTGTTCCACCAGTTACGGTCGTCGGATTCAATGCCAGCGCGGAAAGCGTCACGGCAGCCGACGCAGACGGAGCCTGATCGAATTCCCATACCGCAGGATTCGGATCGCTCATCGGTATCACAACAAATTTCGTCGGCGATATGACGTACGCGACCGCGCTCCCGCCGCTCGGAGATGTCAGGTTCACTGTTCCTCGTCCGTTCGTTGGCGAGGAAGTCACCGAGTACGTCGCAGCGAACGACACGCCAGATTGCGATCCGCTGGCGTCTCCAATATCCACGTGCCCCGAAAGACTGCCCGTCGGGCTTGCGCCGTTGGCCGAAAATTCACCGGAAAATACGTTCACGGTGAATGCCGTCGGGTCCGTCGCCACTCCCGCGTAACCACCCGTTACGGATCCGTTCGTCAGCGCGCCCCCCGCTTGCGGCTCCCCGAATCCCGACAACACCGCGGGATCGATGCTGATCATAAATCCTTCGTTCGCGCCCGTCAGATATTGGATCAATCCATCCCCGTTGAGCGACATTGTTGTGCGCCCATTATTCGCCACCGTGTATGTTCCCGGTGTTGCCGTCACGGTGCGCGGCACCGAGCAAAAGTTCTCATCGAAGCTCAAACTAAAAGTCCCCGCCCCGTCGCCCGTCAGCACGCCCGCAACCGCTTTCGGTATCCCGTTTACAGTCCCGCAAGCCGAGAGTCCCGTCATGTACAGCGCCATGTTGCTATTCAACGACGCATCCGTGAAGCCACCCGTCGGCACGTTCTGCCGTAGCATGGTCCCGTTCAACAGCGGCGTGGCGGTCGTCACGGGATCGGTCACCATCGCAAACAATTTTCCGCTGTTCACGACGTAAAAGGCGAAATCGAGGCTCACCGCTCCGCCGCTGAACGTGAACGAGAAATGCATCGTTCCGCGTCCCGTCGCCGCATTCGATACCGCATAAGTCGCGGAGTTAAACGTCAGTGGGGACACCGTCCCGTACGCGTTCACGTCTCCCGCCACGTTCGTGAACGTTCCGTTGCCGCCCGACGTGAATCGCCCCACGATCGCCGCGCGATTGTTTGTATTGTCCTGTCCCGCGATTCCGAATGCGTACTCGCCGGCAATCTGCGCTGTGCTGAAAGCTGTCGGCGTGGACTTCTCAATTCTTCCGGACCCGATCGTTCCCGCTCCGCCCGTTGCATCCATCTCAATAAATTTCGCGCTTCCATCCGCCAGCATCGCAATCGCAAATCTTTTCGTGGCGCCGGTGACGTTCAGCGTCATCACTCCGCGATGATCCGCTCCGATGGAATACGTGCCCGTGAACGCTTGCGCCGTCAGCCCTCCGCCCGCTGCGTTCGTGTCCACCTCGCCGTTCGTAATGTTTCCCGCACCGTCCGCCGTAAATCGTCCTACCGCCGCATATCCGTTCGAAATGCCGTTCGCCCCGGTGACTCCGTCAAACGTAAACGCATAATTTCCGCTCAGCTCCGCGTCGTTGCTCTGCGCCTTCACGCTTGGCGCAAGCAGCAGAACCAGACACACCAATACCCACACACATACCTTCTTCATTTCTTCCTCGCTTGCTGGCTGGGGACCCAGCATGTTATGAAAATCGCGCCGACCAGCAACCCGGCTCGTACGACGCCGTCTTATCGGCCATCGTTCCGGGCGTGCTGCCGAGCGGGAGGGGGGCCGCGCAAGCGTCGCCAGACCTGGCATGCCTCTCGCGCAGCTGTCTCGGACAGTGTGGTCGGTCGTTACGTCATCACACCGCTGGCTGGTGTCAGTTTTCCTTCACACACACCAAAGAAGTGGACACTCACTTCGCCACGTTTATGCCTCAGCGTCATTTGAAATCCAATCGGGTGGACACCGTAAAACAGGCATCGGCATTCACTTGAGTCGCGTCATCTACCATTAACAAATCACTGGACTTAGAGAGAGGGAACTTCCCTTCATCTTGAGTCGTCCACGCACGGAAAGCGTCGCCCTTTTGCGCGGCCCGAGACTCCGCCCGAGAATCCCAATTGAATCGCCGCAACCGCCGTCTTAAGATGTGATTTCTCCCTGCCCCGGAGGCGTCGTATGTCGCATTTCACCAGACGGGAACTTCTGAAATCCGGACTCGCTGTCGCGGGTGCCGCACCCTTCGCATTTAAGGGTGCGGGTTTTCTTGCATCACACTCCGCGAAACAATCCGCCACCGATTGGATCACTCTCGGCAAATCCAACGTGAAAGTCACTCGCCTCGCTCTTGGCACCGGTTCGTTCAGCGGCAAGGTTCAGCGCGATCTCGGCCAGGAAGGATTTACGCGCCTCGTCCGTTACGCCTACGACAGCGGCATTCGCTTTTTCGAGACCGCCGAGTCTTACGGCGAAATGCATCGCATGTTGGGCATCGCCCTCAAAGGCATTCCGCGCGACACCTACCGCATCATGTCCAAGGTCACCACTTTCCACGATGGCAATCCCGCCGAAAAATTCGATGAGCTGCGCAAGCTGGCCAACACCGATTATTTCGACATCATGCTTCTGCACTGGCAACACACCGCCACGTGGCCTTCCGACTCTGCCCGCTGGCAGGAAGGCATCCTCGAAGCGCAGTCCAAAAAAATCATCCTGGGCCGCGGCGCTTCCGTTCATGGCCTTCCGGCTCTGCGCCAGATGCCCGCCAACGAATTTCTTCAAGTCGCCATGATTCGCATGAATCACAAAGGGAAAAGCATGGACGCCGAGGACTACAACACCGGCGGCCCCGGCGATGTTCCCCAGGTCGTCTCTCACGTCCAGCAGGTTCGTCGGCACGGTATGGGCGTCATCAGCATGAAACTTTGCGGAGAAGGAACCTTCGATCGCGAAGGCCGGAAAGCCGCCATGCGCTTCGCCTTCCGCAACGCCGGCGTCGACTGCGTCACCGTCGGCTACAAAAACACTTCCGAAGTCGACGAAGCCATAGAAAACCTCAACCTCGCCCTGGCGTAGCTACTCCCCGCGTTGTTTTGCTTGTAGGCGCCAACTTCCGGGTCGGCCCGCTCTTGCTTCTCTTGCTTCTTTCGCCGCTCTCGATTCGTGTAGGGGCGGGACTTCAGTCCGCCCTTCCTTGTTTTTTTTCTCTTTTGTAGTGGCCGGTCTTTAGACCGGTTCTTTTTCTTTTCTTTCTTTTCGTCTCTTCTTCTCTTCTTCTCTGTGCCCTCTGTGCTCCGACCTCTGTGAGCTCTGTGTTACGTTTTTCTCTTTCTTCGTCTTTTTCTCTCTTCGCTTTTGCCTTACCCCATCTTCTCCGCCGCCTCAATGTACCGCTGGCACTGCTCCAAATGCGACAAATCGTGCCCCGCCAGCATTCTCAGCAGCAACCCCAACGTCTCCGCCCCGCGCTCGTTGTGCATTCCCGCCCGTTTCATGTCTTCCGCAGTCGCCTGCCTCCAGACCGCCAGATTGTATTCGCGCATCCTGCGGAACATTTCCGCATGCGCCGCCGGTTCTCGTTCGTTGTGCCGTTGCCCGGTCACCCACAGATTCTGGTCCATGCCCAGAATTGTCGGATTCTCTTCGCACAAAATCAGCCGCAGCCGGTAGCCGTACACCCATTCGCAGTCTGTCAAATGTCCGAGCAATTCATTCGGCGTCCATTTCCCTGCAAAAGGACGCGCGCGCAGCACCGCCGCCGGATACTTCCGCACAATTTCATCCATCTTGTCCGCTGACTCTGCCATCACGTCCAGCGGCTCCCGCTCGCCCACCAGCGCAAACAACCGGTTCCGATAAGCCTGTGGATCTGTAATCTGCATTCCCGCCTGTGGTGTAGCCATTTGTCCCCCTTTGTTTCGTTCTGCATCCTCTCAATTGAATCAGAGCGATGACCGATCAACTGCCAGCAAGCCCAATGGTAAGCACATTGATCCGCCCGGTGTAAGCAGATTTGGCGGTTTTCGACATGATTTCCTGTGGGAGTGAAAGTGTGGAAGGGCACACCCCTCCATTGTTTTGTGAAGAGTGCGCAAGGTGAAGAAAGCAAAAGAGTTACGGGAGATCTGGTGAGGCTCGTTTGTGCAAAGAGTCCCGAAGTAGCTGAAAATACAGCACTTTTACTTGATTGAGGTTCTGTGGAAATGGTTTGTGACCCCTCGCGGAAAGAGCTCGGGGTAAACAATAGTTCCGAAGTAGCTGAAAACATAGCACTTCTAGACGTGCGTGTTTGGCTTTCTGTGCGAAGGGGGTGACTGGATAGGGAAATAGCGGGGCGCCAGACATCGTCAAATGCGGGGGAGGGCTACCGACTTCACGAGGAAGTGTATCACGCGGGATGGGGCTTGTCAATACTAAAGTGTAAAGATTACTCTATTCTAACGAGTTGGCAAGTCCTTTGTCGATTGGGAGTTACGAGGGTGTTGGCAGTCATCAGTCGTGGTCATCAGTCGCCAACAACTTTAGAGGGTGCAACCTCAAACTGATTGCCGGCAAGAGATTTTCTATTGAAGCAGAGTTAAGGATCGCAGGAAGGCGGTTTTGTCTTGCTCGTTCTCGGTCCTCGCCGTAACCGAAATCAGCATGGTGCCATCGATGACGTAGATCGTAGAGATGATTCCGCCGCCGGGCGCCAGAGAAGTCGTTGCAACGGCGACGGCTTCCCGGCCCGTCGCTGCGGAGCGGAGCTTGAAACGCCTGCCCTCTAGAAGTTGAATTCCGACCAGATCCCCGACCTCTTTGCCCGGAAGCCAGCCCTCAGTCGGCAGAGCTTCCTTATAGCTCGTCGCCTGTGCACTGTAAAAGTCCTTATGGTCGCTTCTATACAGTGTCCACAAATGTTTCGGCAAGCCTTCGTGATTCTTGTCGGATAGCTTGTTCGGCTTTTCGGGGAAGGTGACAGAAAACCCGTACTCCTGGGACACCAGAGTGTACTGGCCAAACTGGTTGCAGGCGACGGAGGCCATGATTAGTGCCAGGGTGAAGAACAGCCGGTGTCGCGTCATTGCCGTCGCCATGGACCGGACCTTACTTTCCGGCGGCATGCTAGTCGGTTTTCTCCCGCGTGAATTCGTAGCTCATTCGGCCGGTGCCCTTGCCAGCGTCAAAGTTCTTCGGATACTGCCGGCCGGTCATGTCGTAACAAACCTTCAGCTTATCTCCAGAGAGCTTGTAAATCCCCGTATACGATCCCCCGGTGTAGCCTTGGCTTGCCAGAGGATTGTCGAAATATTTGATCAAGATAGTATTGGGACTGTCTCCCGTACCAAGCTGAAACTCGGACCGCACACCGCCGTTGTAATTCCCTCTCAGCACGACCGTCATGTGGTCACCGTCGAAGACCCAGCGGACATCGTTCATCATCGGTTGGCCATTGAAGGTCGCGCGATCCATCTTCCATGTGCCCTGCAGCTTTTCATGGGCTTCCGCGATGGTCAAAGGGGATTGCTCGGACGAGCTCTGCGCTCCCGATGCAACTGATGTGCTCCGTGAACAGCCGGCCAATAACGTGAAAGCAGTCAGCCATAGAATTGCTAAGATACGCATAATAAGCCATCCTCCGCTTCCATTCTTATTTGCGCGGGCACACCGCCGCCACGTTACGGAAGCCGTGCAATGTCGTATCGACTACTAGGCTGCGGGACAGGGGAGAGTTGAGAATGCGTCCTTCGACTCGTCCGCCACGGCGGACTCGAATTTGACTGGGATAGGGAAATAACGGCGTGCCACAGATCGGCTCTCATTCACTCAATGAACGGCAACGCTCGTTTTGCTTCTCCGCACCCTCGCGCTACCATCTCTTCGCGTCTGCTGCCGTTTCCCAGCGCTTCGGAGTTTGGTCCCATGACTAATTCTTCTCCCGGCAAAGTCGTTCTCGGCAAGGTTGTCCTCATCACGGGCGCCACCGACGGCCTCGGCAAAGCCGCTGCAATTCTGCTCGCCGAGCGCGGCTATCGCGTCTGCGCCGCCGGCCGTTCCCCGGAAAAGCGCGCGCAGCTCGATCAGCTCGCGAAGTCCAAAAATCTTCCGCTGAAATCTCTCGAACTGGACGTCACCTCCGATGATTCCGTTCGCACCGCCGTCGGGCACGTTCTCTCCGAAGCGGGCGCCATCGACGTCCTCATCAATAACGCTGGTCTCGGCTACATGGCCGTCGTCGAAGAATTGAAAATGGAAGATTTTCGCAATCAGTTTGAAACCAACGTTTTCGGCGTCCTGCGCGTCACGCAAGCCGTTCTTCCGCACATGCGCGAACGCCGCAGCGGACGCATTCTCATGATCAGCAGCGTTGCCGGACTCGTCTCGCCGCCAACTTACGGCGCGTACAGCAGCAGCAAACACGCCCTCGAAGGTCTTAGCAACTCCTTGCGGCTCGAACTGTATCCCTTCGGCATCGAAGTCGTCCTTATCGAGCCGGGCTACATCGTCACGAATTTTCAGCAAACCGCCACCGCGCTCGCCAAGCCTTACGTGGACGCTTCCAAATCCAGTCCCTATGCAAAAGTCTATTCCGGCGCCTGGGGCGGCGCGAACAAAGGCCGCGGCGATTCCAAAACCACGCCGGAAGACTGCGCCCGCGTGCTGCTTCACGCCATCGAAGTCCGTTCGCCCAAACCGCGTTACGGCGTCACGCCCCTTGCGCGCCTCGTAAAATTCGGCAAACGCTTTCTCTCCGACAAGCGCATGGACGCCATCTTACGCAGCAAATACGGAATCACCCGTGAACTCTAAAGCGAAAAGGAAAAGTTTAAAAACAGCGAGAACTATGAAGACTATTTCGGAAAGCAGAAAAACAAATTGACCGAATCTTCCGGCGATCCATTCAACTCAGCAGGCAGCAGCGGCGCGGACGCTCCGCCACAACCGCCGCCTGCGCCCATGCCGCAATTCGTATGGCCCAAATTGTGGATCGGTTATCTCCTCGCCGTCGTCACTTTGATCGGAGAAATGGTCGCCGTCTCGCGCAATCCGGACCTCTTGAAGAGCGGCCAATTCATCGTCCCGCCGCTTGAAATATTTCTGCCCGCATTCGTAACGCGCGTCTACTGGTTCGTCTGCGTGTTTCAATATCACAAAATTCTTGCCGCGGTTCCAAACTACGTTCATCCGATTTCGCCCGGCAAAGCCGTCGGCTTTCACTTCATCCCGGCCTACAACGTCTACTGGATTTTTCGCTGGCCTTCGGCCATCGCTGACTTCGTGAATGCGCGCCTGGGCGCGCCGCTCATGCGTGGCTGGGTTCTCGGCGTCGCTATGCTCACTTCGATTCTTTGTCAGTCATTTCTGGATGCGGCCTTCGGCGCCGCGCTTCTTTTTCTTGCAACTGGATATCTCGCCGCATTTTTGAAACGCGCTTTGACGGTGAGAGCAATTCCGCCAGCTGCGCAGGAAGGGAGCTGAAAAGAAAAACGGCCCAGAAAAATCCGGGCCGTTGGAAGAAGGTTTGAAAAACTAGATTACGGTTTCGCGGCAGCATCCGCGGCTTTGGCGTCGGCCGCTGCGGCGATGGGTTTCACGGGTTCAGCGCCATACCGAATCAGGTAGGGCATGAACGGCGTAACTTCAAACGGCATCTTTTCGCGTTCCGCCACGGTGCCTATCGGCTTGCTCTTGATGAGCTCCAGCTTGTCGGACCAGGGATCCATCTTGACGCGGCCGCCGATTGGCAGCGCCGCAATCTTCTGCGGATTCTGCTTCGGATCGATCGGCGCTGTTGCCTGCAAATCCGGTATGGTCGGGACGCGATTTCCGAGGTGCGCGCTGATCAGGTTTGGAACTTCTTTCTGGCGGTTCTGCAACGCTTGCAGGAAAAGTCCCGCGTTGCCGAGTTGCGCTTTATACGGCGAATTGTTCAAGATCTGAACCGCTTTCGCGTTTGCCGCATTTTCTTCATCCGGCGTGCGCGCAAATCCGAAGTGGCGGAACGTGTCCTTGTCTTCGACCAGCAGTTCGTTGAAGAACGCATACTGCGAACCGATGCGGTGGCCGAGAACGACGTGGCTCAGTTCGTGCGCCAGCATCGTGGCCAGGCTCGCTTCGTCGGGCAGCACGTCCACGAGGCCGCGGCTAAGAACAATCGTGTGGCCGATGGTGAACGATTCGAGCGTCGAAGTGGTCATCACGCGGCAGCGAACATCCGGTTCGAGGTCAATGTTGTTGGTGACTTCGAGGTTGTTCACGACTGTTTCGAGAACTTTGTCGACTTCGCCCTTCGGCGCGATCAGGCCGATGCGTTGCAAGCGGTCAACAACGTTGTCTTCGGCCTGGCGGTCCCACGAGCGCTGTGCTTGAATCGGGCTCAAGTCATTCGCCGTGGTCGTCTGGTCGTTAACGTTGCTTTCGACGAGAATCTTGCTGAGTTCCTGTTCCTGCGAAGAGTGGCCGAGGTTGTAGCCCCACAGGCGCGTCTGGGCTTTGAAATCGAGCTTCTTGCTCAGCGCGTAGTGAAGATCTTTTTCTTCGCTATAGATAAATGTGGGCAGCCACAAACCGGGCTGCACGTTGGTGCGCCAGCTGTCGAAGTTGAAATACCAGCTGGAGTGTCCGCCGCCGTTATAGGAGCCGTTGAAGCGAACGACGTTGAAGCCCTGGTCTTCGACCCAGATACGGCCGGCGAAACGTCCCTTGCCGCTTTTCGGAAGTGGTGTGACGTCAAACACGAGGCAGCGCACTTCACCGAGGAATTCACGTTGCACGTAATCGAACTTATAGTGCTGTTTGTCGAATCCGTTGGTGTCGATGAAGATCATCTGCAAGAAACCATCCGGCAGATACTGCATCGCGAAGGTGAAGAAGTTTCCGATGGAGCTGAAGATCTTCTTGCCCTTGCCGTCCGTGTCGGAAAGCGAGACG